>Ga0065720_1000005_pt1 | contig 79336 bp, 61 predicted proteins | sample Thericmetagenome_FD_59107 | JGI IMG/M metagenome (GOLD analysis project Ga0065720, IMG submission 59107) | Thermophilic microbial communities from the Joint Bioenergy Institute, California, USA of rice/straw/compost enrichment - eDNA_2 v2... | ecosystem: Engineered > Solid waste > Grass >...
GAGTCACCGGACGGGTTCCGGCGGTATCTGGCCGAGTTCGCGCTCCGCCAGGCCCTGCGGCTGTACAGCGACGACGTGCTGGAGAAGGTGAGCCGCTTCTCCGGCCGTTCCGCGACGCCGGCCGGCTCGGTGACCGAGGAACCGGCCGGTGTCACGGCGACCGTGCCGGAGGGGTCACGGGCGACGGTGNCGCCCGGCCTCACGGCGACGGCGTCGGCCGGATCGGTGGCGGGAGCGTCGGCCTGACGATCCGCACCGGAACCAGCCCGGNCGGGCGGAGCGACTCCAACCCGGACGCCGGACGGCCGGTGCCGGCCCGGNCGGGCGGATCGGGGATGACCCGACCGCCCGGCCGGGCGCTGCGACCTCGCGCCGGACCCGCACCGGGCTGGACCGACCACGGGTCCGGTACGGCAGACGCGACGACACCGCACGGGCCACGCCCAGCCGGCCGGAGGTGCCGAACGCGCGGGATGACCGGACCCGCGAGGAACCGGCCGTGGTCCGGACCGACGTCCGTCCACCCTCGGCGGTCGGAACCGGCCTGGCCGGCCCCGGCCCCACCGAACGATCCGACCCGCCCCGACCCGGTGGTCGCCCGGGTCCGCGGGGTGCCCCTGGCGGTCGCGCCCGCCCCGGCGTGCGACCTCGTCGTCGCGGTCTGGAACGCCGTCGGGGTCCGGAAACGCNGTCCTCGCGTTTCCGCAGGGCACGACCGGGAGCTGACACCGGGNGTGGGTGGGGGTTGTTCCGGCTCGCCCGACAGCCGGCCAGGACTGCCACGGACATCTGCTGGCCGGACGACGCCCGACCGTGGACCGGACGTCTCGACCCAACCTGTTGAACGACCCGGCCTGTGAACGACCCGGCCTGGCGAACAAGGCGGTCGAGCCGGAGGAGCTGGCCGGGTGCGTGGCACGGTGGGCGGAGGATGTGCGCCGCGGNGCGCCGCCTTGCGCGGCGGCGGTCGGGGAGTGCGTCCACCGCTCGCTCGACACGCTTTCGAAGCGGGCGTTCTCGGCGCGGCTCACCCGAGAGCGGCGGCGGACACGCGGCCAGGACGCCGTCGAGGACCTCGGGCGCTTTCTGGGGAATGCCCTGCGGTCTGGTCGGGCCGGTGACCGACAAAAACGTACCGAATCCGTCTGGATCGCCGGCCTGTCCGTTTGTTCTCCAGCGCCTGTCCAGCTCGCCACCAATACGTGTCCACCAATTCCTTTTCGTTTCTACACCCGGATTCATGCGGCGCGTGAATGTCGGACGAGGGACAAATAATCGGTCCGGAAGAACGCGAGAGACCTCTTGTGTTGCCGGCGTCGGCGCGCCTAACATCAGATTCTGTCGGGCGCTCGACGAAGATCGATCAAATTTACGTTCCCCCTATTTGTCGTTTCCGTCGCGCCGGTGAATGACGCGTTTCGACACGTCCTCCGGAATCGTCGACGAATCGTGCGGCTGCCGTCGGCTCGGTGAGGTGGTGCGGGCGTCGCAGCGCACGGCCGGCGTGCCCGCCAGGTGGTGAGGCGATGCGAGTTCCGACAGCAGCTCCAGGACCGAAAGGGNGGTGTGCCGATGGGTGAGCCCGTGGGGCCGCGCCCGACGCGGGGTCCGGTGCCGGCCGGGAGGCCGCAGCCGGTGAAGGTCCCGGTCGGCGGCCCGATCAGGATCCCGGTACCGGCGGGCGGCGCCCCGCCGGGAGACATCCCGGTGGACGGTGCCGGGCCGGTGCCGGTGGACGGTCCCGGGCCGACGGCGGGGCGGGTCGCGGTGCCGGTGGCCGGTGGGCCGGTGGACGGTCCGCCGCCGGCGGGTGGGCCCGCGCCGGGCGCCGGGCCCGGTCCGGCCGGGCCGCCGATGCGGGTGATGGGGCCGATGCGTCGGATCGGCGGAGGGCCCGGGACAGCCTTCGGCGAGGGCCCGGAGGCGGCGCAGGCCCCGGTCACCGAGGCCCAGACCCGGTACGGGTTCCGCGACACCGTCCGGCTGGCCGCGTCCGCGCTCCGGCTCGTCTGGGCGGCCGGGCGCCGCGAGCTGATCACCATTCTGGCGATGGACGTCCTGCAGGCGGTCGCGGTCTTCTTCGTGATCATCCAGCTGCAGCGGGNCATCACCGATCTGATCATTCGCAGCTCGGGGGGCGGCGCCTCCCAGCTCTTCCTCAACATCGGCCTGTTCATCGGCGCGAACATCCTGGTGGTGATCGCGCAGGCGGTGATCTCGAACCGACGGCCACTGCTCAGCGAGCGGACCGCGATGTACGTCTGTGGACAGGTCATCCGGGTCGCCAGCGCGGCCGAACTGGGCGACTTCGACGACTCCCGGTTCCACGACCGACTCCAGCGGGCCGCGGCGAGCGCCGCGACCCGGCCCTCGATGCTGGTGCAGAGCCTGGTCATGATCGTCCAGGAGCTGGTCGCGGCGCTCTCCATCTGGCTGGCCCTGGTCCTCATCGCGCCGTGGATCGCGGTGGCCCTGCTGGTGGTGGTCGTCCCGATCTGGATCAGCGGCGTGCGCGGTGGCGAGCACTTCTTCGGGTTCATCNCCCGCATCACCCACACCGACCGCGGCCGCAACTACCTCTTCGGCCTGCTCACCAGCAGGGACGCGGCCAAGGAGATCCGGGCGTTCAACATCGCCGGCTTCCTGGCCGAGCGCTGGCGCGCCTCCATGAGCAAGCGGATCGACCTGCTGGCCGAGACCATGCGCAAGCGGATGCGTGCCTCCCTGCTCGGCTCGGTCGGCAGCAACGTGGTGATGGCGCTCGCCGCGGCGGCGCTGATCGCGATGAACCACTGGGGGATGTTGACGCTGGTCGAGACGGCGACGGTGGCCGGCGTGTTGATGATGTTCAGCCAGCGGATGCTCCGGTCGGTCGCCATGGCGACCGACTTCTTCGAGTCGGCACCCCTGGTCCGCGACCTCAACGAGTTCCTCGCGCTCGAACCGACCCTGGTCCGGACCAGGTCCGGCATCCCGTTCCGGGGTGAGTTCGACGAGATCAGGCTGGAGAACGTCTCGTACACCTACTTCGGCGCCGAGCGCGAGGCACTCCGCGACGTGTCGCTGACCATCCGCGCCGGAGAGGTCGTGGCGCTGGTCGGGGAGAACGGTTCCGGCAAGACCACCCTGGCCAAACTGCTCGGCGGGCTGTACGTCCCGCAGCAGGGGGCGATCCGGATCGACGGTGTCGACCTGCGGGAGATCGACACGGACAGCTGGCGTTCCGCGGTCGCGGTGCTCTTCCAGGACTTCATCCGGTACGCGTTGCCGGCCGGCGAGAACATCCACGTCGGCCGGGCCACCCGGGAGCCGGTGCTGGAGGAGATCCGCGACGCGGCCCGCGCGGCCGGCGCCGACGACTTCCTCTCGGCGCTGCCGGACGGGTACCGGACGATCCTGTCGCCCCAGTTCAACCGGGGCCAGGACCTGTCCCTGGGGCAGTGGCAGCGGGTGGCGCTCGCCCGCGCCTTCTACCGGGACGCGCCCCTGGTGATCCTCGACGAGCCGACCGCGTCGCTGGACGCCCGGGCCGAACGGGCCCTCTTCGACAGCGTGCGGGACCTGTACGCCAACCGCACCGTGCTGCTGGTCTCCCACCGGTTCGCCACGGTGCGCTCCGCCGACCGCATCATCGTGCTGCGGGACGGCCAGGTCATCGAGCAGGGCACCCACGACGAGCTGATGGCGGCCGACGGCCTCTACGCGGAGCTGTTCTCGATCCAGGCCAGCGGCTTCGTGGACGCGGCCGAGGACGGCGCTCCGGCCGCCTCCGCGAGGCGACAGCCCGAGGACGCCGAGCCGGACGGGAACCCGCCGATCGGCACCGCGTCGGCTCGGGGGGACCGGTGATCGGCCGGCCGGCCGGGCCGGGGCGGTACCACGCCCTCGTCGGCCGGCTGGCGACCCGTCAACCACCCGGACCGGTCGGGCGTTACGGCCCGACCGGGATGGGAATGGTCCGCCGATCCGGTCCGCCGGCCGCGGGGCCGCCGGACCCGGTCGACGACGGGGTGCTCATCCCGATCCGTCGGGGTGACCGCTTTCCGGCGGTCTTCGGCGTGCACTCCTCCACCGGCGGGGTGACCGAGTTCGTTCCCCTGGCCCAGCACCTCGGCGACGGCCGGCAGTTCTTCGGGCTCCAGTCCCGGGGCCTGCTCGGCGGGACGCGACCGGCCCCGGACGTGACGCAGATGGCCCGGGACTACCTCGACCAGGTACGGCGGGCCCAGCCGACCGGGCCGTACCTGTTCGCGGCCTGGTCCATGGGGGGCTACGTCGCGGTCGAGATGGCCCGGCAGGTCATCGAGCAGGGTGACCGGGTCGGCGGCGTCTTCCTGATCGCACCGCCGCACGACGACCGGTACGGCCCGTGGCGGCGCTGGACCCGGTGGCGGGCGGCCCGGAGGGTCCTGCGGGACCTGGACGACCGGATCGGCGCGGAACCGACCGGGGCGGGCGCGGGCCGGGAACTGCTGCCGCTGTGGGACCTTGACGAGGAGTCGCTGCCCGACCCCCTCGACGACGGTGCGGGGCTGCTCGACGAGGAGGACCGGCGGCGGTTGCGGGTCGAGCGGGCCAACCTGGTCAACGTCTGGGCCGGGATCCGCTACCGCGCGCGACTGCGCCGGACGCTGCGCCCGTACGACCTGCGGGTCGTGCTCTTCGTCCCGCGTGACGACCCCGAACACCGGCGCCGCGACACGCTCGCGCAGTGGCGCGACGCGCTGCGGTCCGAGCCCGAGGTGGTTTCCGTGCCGGGCGGGCACCTCGACGTCCTCGCCGGACCCGGGGTCCGGCTGATCGGGGACCGGCTGCGAGCCGAGGTGGACCGGTGGTGACAGCCAGGGAGCGGGACGTCACGCCCGTGGTGAGGGTCGCCGGGCGTACCAGCGGTCAGGAGCGTGTCCCGGCGGCGGTGAACGACGACGCCGCCGGGCGCCCGGCGGCGGTGACCTCCGCGGATATCCGAAACGGGCCGGCCGCGGCGGCAATTGCCCGAAGCACGTGACTGGCGAGGGTGGGTGTGTGCAGGTGACCGTCTCTGCATCTGAACTTCTTGGCGACCTGGAGGGCCGGGGGGTTCGTCTCTATCTGGCCGAGGACAAACTCCGGGCGCTCGCCCCGAGAAACGTCCTCACCGAGGAACTGCGGCAGCGGATCAGCGACAGCCGGGAGGCGCTCATCGAGCTGCTTCGGCGGCGGGCCAGCCAGGCCGACCTGGCGACGGCCCCGCCGATCCGGGTGGCGGGCCGAGACGGCGTGCTACCGCTGTCGTTCGCACAGCAGCGTCTCTGGTTCCTGGCCCAGCTCGACCCGGACTCGGTCGAGTACAACATGCCGATGCCGGTGTGGTGGGAGGGCGAACTCGACCAGGNCGCCCTCAACCGCGCGCTGGAAACCCTGCTGGAGCGGCACGAGGTGTTGCGGACCCGGCTGGTCGAGGGCCCCGACGGGGTGGCCTGCCAGGTCATCGACCCCCCGACGCGGGTGGAGCTGCCGGTGGTGGACGTGTCCGCCGAGGCCGACCCGACCGCCGCCGCGCAGGCCCTGATCGCCCAGGACGGGGCGGNGCCGTTCGACCTCGCCACCGGGCCGCTGATCCGGGCACGGCTGATCCGGGTGAGCGAGCGCGAACACGTCCTCGCGCTCTGCGTGCACCACGTGGTCTTCGACGAGTGGTCCTCCGGCATCCTCCGGCGCGAGCTGGGGGAGCTGTACGACGCGTACCACACCGGCCGCCCGCCCCGGCTGCCGGAGCTGCCGGTGCAGTACGCCGACTTCGCGGTCTGGCAGCGCGAGTGGCTGACCGGCGAGGTGCTGGAGCGGCAGCTGGGGTACTGGCGGGACGCCCTGGCCGGCGCGCCGGTCCTGGAGCTGCCGACCGACCGTCCCCGGCCGCCGGTGCGCTCCTCGGCGGGCGCCTCGGTGGAGTTCGAGGTTCCCGAGCGGGTCGTCGAGGGGCTGCGGACGGTGGCGCGGGCGGCCGGCGCCTCGATGTTCATGACGCTGTTCAGCGCCTTCGTCGTGCTGCTGAGCCGGTACAGCGGCCAGGACGACGTGGTGGTCGGTACCCCGATCGCCAACCGGAACCGGACGGAGATCGAGGGGCTGATCGGGTTCTTCGTGAACACCCTGGTGCTGCGCACCGACCTCTCCGGGGACCCGACCTTCGCCGAGCTGCTCGGCCGGGTTCGGGAGGTCGCGCTGAACGCGTACGCCCACCAGGACGTGCCGTTCGAGTCCGTGGTGGACGCGCTGGGGGTCAGGCGGGACCGGTCCCGGACCCCGCTGTTCCAGGTGATGTTCAGCTACGCCCAGGGCGGTGGCGCGCGGGCCGACGGGGACGGTCCGGTCGGCCCGGTCGCGCCGGCCCGGCCCGCTCCCGTCGAGGGCCGGGGCGGGCACGCCCCGAAGCCGGTCAAGTTCGACCTGGCGCTGGCGTTCGGGGAGACCGGTACCGGCGGGCTCGCCGGCGGCCTCCAGTACGCCACCAGCCTCTTCGACGCCGCGCGGATCGACCGGATGGTGCAGCACCTGCTGGTGCTGCTGGAGGCGGTCGCGGCCAACCCGCACCGGCGGCTCTCCCAGCTTCCCCTGCTGACCGCGGCGGAGGTGGCGGAGCTTCACCGGTGGAGCGGTGTCACCGCGCCGGTGCCGGCGGTCGGCGGCGTGCACGAGCTGGTCAGCGCCCAGGCGGCGGCCCGGCCGGACGCGGTGGCGCTGCGCTCCGGCGGGGTCTGGCTGAGCTACGGCGAGCTGGAGGCCCGGGCCAACCGGCTGGCCCGCTACCTGCGGCAGGTCGGCGTCGCGCGGGAGGACCTGGTCGGGCTCTGCCTGCCCCGCGGCGTCGACATGGTGGTGGCGGTGCTGGCGGTCTGGAAGGCGGGTGGCGCGTACGTGCCGATGGACCCGCAGTATCCCGCGGACCGCCTCGGCTACATGTTGGCCGACAGCGGCGCCCGGTTCCTGGTGGCGACGGCGGAGACGGTACGCGGCCTGCCGGCCGGAGCCGTGCCGCCGGAGGTCCGGGTGCTGGCGCTGGACGACGCCGAGGTCGGCGCGGCGCTGGCGGAGCTGCCCGCGGAGCCGCTCGGCCTGACCGTCAGTCCGGACCAGGCGGCGTACGTCATCTACACCTCCGGCTCCACGGGCCGGCCGAAGGGGGTGCTGCTGCAGCACCGTGGGGTGGTGAACCTGGCGGTCGCGATGCGGCCGGTGCTCCAGGCGGCCGAGGGAACGGTGGCGCTGCAGTTCGCCTCGTTCAGCTTCGACGCGGCGGTGCTGGACATGGCGGTGGTACTGGCCGCCGGCGGCACCCTGGCCATCGCCACCGCGGCGGAGCAGGCCGAGCCGTCCGCGCTCGCCGCGATGATCTCCGACCACGGGGTGCAGACGGCCAGCGTGGTGCCGTCGCTGCTGGCCGTCCTCGATCCGGACCAGGTGCCCGGGGTGCGCAACTGGGTGGTCGGCGCGGAGCGGCTGACCGCCGGNCTGGCCCGGACCTGGGCCTCCCGGGCCCGGTTGTGCAACACCTACGGGCCGACCGAGGCGACGGTCATCACCACGGCGGTGCCGCTGACCGTGCCCGACGGCGACCCGGAGCAGGATCCCCTCCCGCCGATCGGCGTGCCGATCGCGAACGCCACGGTCCGGGTGCTGGACCGCTCGCTGCGCCCGGTACCGGTCGGGGTGACCGGCGAGATCTACATCGGTGGTCCGGGGGTCGCCCGGGGCTACCACCGCCGGCCGGCGCTGACCGCGCGCCACTTCGTGCCCGATCCGGTCGCCGGCGACGGGTCCCGGCTGTACCGCTCCGGCGACCTGGGCCGGTGGCGCGCGGACGGGCAGCTGGAGTTCGTCGGGCGGGCCGACAACCAGGTCAAGGTGCGGGGGTTCCGGATCGAACCGGGGGAGATCGAGCACGTCCTGCGGACGCATCCGGGCATCTCCGCGGCCGTGGTGATCGCCGACGGCGAGGGCGAGGACCGCCGGCTGGTCGCCTACCTCGTCCCGGCCGGTGCCGACGGGCCGCCGCCCGTCGCCGAGCTGCGCGAGTTTCTTCGGCAGCGGTTGCCGGAGTTCATGGTGCCGGCGGTCTTCGTGCCCCTGGACGCGCTGCCGCTCGGCCCGAACGGCAAGCTGGACCGCGCCGCGCTGCCGGTTGCGGACCGGGCCCGGCTCGGGCCGGTCAGCGTCTACGAGGCGCCCCGGGNCGCCACCGAGGAGCTGCTCGCCGGGATCTGGGCCGAGCTGCTCAAGGTGGAGCGGGTCGGGGTGCACGNCAACTTCTTCGACCTCGGCGGGCACTCCCTGCTGGCCACCCAGGTGATGTCCCGGGTCCGGGCCGTCTTCGACGTGGAGATCCCGCTCGCCGCGCTCTTCGACCACCCCACCATCGCCGGTCTGGCGAAGGTGGTCAACCGGTCGTTGCAGGAGGCGAGCGGCAGCCAGGAGGGGCTCGAGGAGTTCCAGTTGTGACCGCCGGTGGTCGATGGCCATCGGTACCCGGGCGAGGGCGTGGCGGCGTACCAGCGTACGCCGCCACGGCGGAACCCGGGCCGACACGCACGGAGGTGGCTGTGCCGACGACGACCTCGCTTCCACAGGTCAGGATCGAGACCGGCCGTCTGGTCATCGCCGAGTTCGGGGTGTCGGACGCGGCGAACGNCGCCGTCGTCATCGCGGCGGGGGAGTGGGACGCGCTGCCGCCCGGGGCGCCCCGGGACGTCGCCGAGGTGTGGCGGTGGCTGCGGGCCGACGTGGGCCGGTTCCGGGACGCCGGGCACGGGGTGCACCTGGCGATCCGGCAGCGGGACACCGGTGCCTACGTCGGCGCCATGAGCCTGTTCCGCCTGGATCGCCGGCGGGGGTCCGCCGAGGTCGGGTGCGGCCTGCGGCCCGCGATGCGGAGCCGGGGGTACGCCGTCGAGGCGCTGTCCGGGCTGACCGGATGGGCGACGTCCACCGGCGGGCTGCGCCGGCTCGACGCGGTCACCGCCCCCGACAACATCGCCGCACAGCAGGTGGCCGAGCGGGTTGGGTACGTCCGGGTGGGCCTCACCCGTGACCCACAGACCGGGCAGGAGATGGTCGTCTACCGGTACTCCCGGCCCGGTTGACCCGGGCCGGGGCCGGCCGGCGGCACGGCCTGCCGGTGGTGCCCGGGGTGCGGCGGCGCGTCGGGCGCTACCGGAGATGGCAGCGCACCAGGGTGAGGTCGTCGTCGGCGATCTCACCCTCGTCGCGGCGCCGGGCGAGGGCGTGGGCGAGCCGGTCGGCGGGGAGTGTGGCCAGCTCCGGCCAGAACGTCGCGCCGCGCCCGGTCACCCAACGGGCGGTGGCGTCGGTCGCGATGGCGATGGTGTCGCCGGGCTGTAGCTCCACGCTGGTGCGGGCCGGCGGGTCGGGGTCGCTGGTGGTCACGAGCTGCGGCCGGGCCGGGAACGTGTCGCCCGGCAGCGGCGGGTGGGCGAGACACAGCAGGCCGCGGCGCACGACGAACACGAACGTGTCGCCGACCGCGGCCACGTCCAGGCGGTACCCGTCCGGATGGGGGACGCCGCGGATCGCGGCGATCGTCGCCCCGCTGCCGCCGGCCGCGGCCCGGCGGACCCGGTCGCCGGCCGTGTCCAGGTCGAGGCCGGCCCGCCAGTCGGCCGCGGCCGCCGCCACCCAGGGCCCGGGGTCGCCGTAGAGCAGCGGCTCCGGATCGGCCACGAAGCGCCGGACGAGGCAGCGCGCCCAGTCTCCGGCGGCGAAGAGGGAGCCGGCGCCGTCGCAGACCGCGACCAGGCCGGCGCGCTCGTCGAAGCCGTACGCGTCCTGGCCGCGGGGGTCGATGCCATCCGGCCGGGGTACGCACACCACGTCGCAGTGCAGTCTCATATCACCCGACCCGGCGTACCCCACATGAAGAACCGCAGCAGCGACGCGGCGCCGCCGTTGAGCACGAAACCGCGGGCGCCCTTCTCGAGCGGGAAGAGGGACGTCTCGGCCAGTTGCGGCGGTATGGGGCTGGAAACCTGGTACAGCCAGGTCGCGAACTCGTCACCGACCTGGGGCGGGTGGGCCGGATACTCGATCATCTCGGCCGCGTTGCCGGACAGGTGCAGGTTGAACAACAGCACCGAGCCGTCTGCGGTACGCAGGTTGGTCAGCGCGGTGGCCTGGGGCGTCGGGTCGCCGGTGTTGAACTGGGCGTCGGTGATGTGCAGCACGACCGGCGGGAAGGACTCCGGGTGAGCGGCCACCCAGCGGCTCACCAGCGCGACCGTGACCGTGAACGCCTCGACCATCGGGGTCACGCCGTCGCTGACCGGCTGGATCCACCGGCGGGACGGGGCGAGCGGGTCACCGGTGCCCGGCACCGTCTCGGCGTAGGAGTCGAGGTCGGCGGTGGAGACGAAAACCCTGGCCGGGTCGGCGCTCGCGTCCAGTTGCAGGGCGGGGCGCTGCAGGAGCGACCGTACGCCGTGGCCACCGTAGCCGATCGCGGCGATGTCGCACCACGGCATCACGCGGCCGCTCTTGTCGAGGCAGCGCTGCACGAGCTCGTCCAGGAGCTGGTCGGCCGCGGCGGCCAGCGCCATCGCCCGGGGCCGGCGGGCGGCGTCACCGGCGATCGGCTCGGCCATCGAGGCGGACTGGTCGATCAGGAGCACGATGCAGCCCGGGTGGCGGCTGCTCATCCGGCGTGAGTACGTCATGCTTCCCGCCGCCTGCCGATGCCGACCACGAGGGCCGCCGCGACGAGTACGGCCACCGCGACGAGGTGGAGCAGCGGCACCCCGGTGTCCCACGGGCTGGGTAACGCGGGCCAGGAGAGCGGATCGTCCGCGACGACCGGTCGGGTGGCCACGACCGCGGCGGCCCCGACCAGCCATCCGCCGCTGCGTCGGGCCACCCCGACGCATCCGGCCAGAAACAGCACACCAACCATCGCCCCGATGACGGAGGGGGTCGCCGTCGCGATGGCGCCGCCGTCCGACGACGGCCAGGCGAGCGCGGCCGACTGCCCGAGTGCCACGCCCAGCACGGCGACGAAGTACAGGNGCGTGGCGGTGCGGACGGTCGGCCCGTGGGCGGTGAGCGGCTTCAGGTTCGCCGCCGCGGCGACGACCAGTACCAGCGCGAGTGCCGCGGCGGCCAGCGTCGGGACGAGCGGCGGTCGGCGGTCGTCGGCGACGAGCTGGACCAGGCGCGGCAGGTCGAGGCTGAGGNACGTGGCCGCGGCGCCACCGGCCGCGCCGACCAGGAACAGCCGGCCGTACGCCCAGACCAGGACACCGGCGAATGACACCACCCAGACGACCGCGGCGGTGACCAGCTGGGCCGGCTGCTCCGGTGCCCGGCCGGCGAAGAGGTGGCGGGCCAGGTACGCGGCGAGCGCCGCGAGGCCGAGCAGCCACGCGATGCCGACCGGCAGCGGNGGTCGTGTCACCGACGGGTGCCACAGCCGGGACACCGTCCACCGACGAGGAATGGCGCTTCTCACCGATGCCTCCAGAGTGGATACCGCGTTCGGGGACCGGCGGCACATCGCGGCCAGCCGGCCTGCGAGCGCGCGGACGAAGGGGTCGGGCGACGCCGCGAGTTCCTGCCAGATCGCGCTCCGGCCCGGAGCGGTGAAGTCCTCGGCGCGGAAGATCAGGTTGTGCTCGTCGTGGTACCGGTCCCAGAGGTCCGGCGTGACCGCCAGGGCCCGCAGCGACAGGTACACGACGTGGGCGGCGAACCGGTCGGCCTTCGCACCCCAGTGCCACACGGCCGCGCGGGGGTGCTGGTAGGCCGGGTGCCCGGCCTGGGCCGGCGGTGGGTGCCTCTTCAGCGACGGCGTCCAGATGCCGTCCGGGTCGATCAGCGTGAACGTCCCTTCGCCGACGAGCACGTTGGCGTGCTGGAGGTCGCCGTGCGCCACCCTGGCCACGCTCATCCGCCGCATCAGCTCGCGCCACCGCTCGGCGGTGGCCAGCAGCCACGCCGGGTCGTGCAGGTGCGCGGCGACGGCCTCGTGCAGCGGTGGGTCGTCGGCCCACGGCCCGACCAGAATCGGCAGCCGGTGTCCGTCGACCAGCAGCGCGTCGTCGTGCCACTGCCAGGCGCAGATCTCCGGCACGGGCACCGTGGCCAGGTAGTGGCTGATCGCGCGGTATCGCGCGCCCTCCGCCGGGTCGGGGCGCAGGAAGCAGCGGACGGCGAAGCGGCGTCCGGTGGGATGGTCGAGGCGGTACACGAAGGCGTGCTGGCCGATGCGCTGCTCCGGCCGGCCGCGCGGGCCGGGTGCGGGGCGGCTCTGCCGCAGTTCCGGATGGGTGAGCGAGGTCTGCGGGTGGGCCAGGGCGGCCGCGTACTGGTGCGGCTGGATGACGAGCTCAGCCGGCACCGACGAGCACCCGCCCCCGATACACCTCGCCGTCGATCCGCGTCCACAGCCGTAGGCACGCGATGACGTGGCCCCTCGGACCGGTGGTGCGGGCGTCGTGCTCGGTCTGCCCGCCGAGGTCCTCGTACCGCCCGCTCAGCACGGTCAGCTCCACCCCCGGCATGGCACCCACCACCGTCACCGTGTCGCGGCGGATCCGGTCGTACCAGTTCGCCCACCAGCTGCCGGGCTCGGCGGGCTGGCTGTGCCGTACCGAGCAGAGCCCCTCGTCGACCGCAACGAGGGCCCGCGCTCGTGCCCGGCCGTCGCCGGCGTCCCGGTAGGCGCGCAGGCGCCTGAGCAGCTCGCCCCGGAGCGCGCGCAGATCGTCCTTGCGGTGCGGCCGGCGGGCCTGGGCGTAGCCGTCGACGCTCGGGAGGAAGTCGATCAGGTTGGGGTCGTACGGGCCGAGCGCGAGCAGCTGGGTCGCCGCGACCGCGATCCGGTGATCGACGCCGAGGTCGCCGTCGCGCAGGCCCAGCGCCTGCGCGATCTCCGGATCGATGTCGGCCTCCGGCCGCAGGCGCAGCCCCTGCCCCGACACCGGATCGAAGAGCGCGACGCGTTCGCCGAGGCTCGGCACGTCGATCCAGGATCGGACGGCGGTGGCTGGCGGTTGCTCGGGCGGCGGTTCCGCCAGGCGGAGCGCGGCGACCGGTACCGCGACCGGTGGCGCGGGCGGCGCGGAAGGCGGGGGCCCGGCGGGTGGGGGCCCGGAGGCCGGCGGGGCCGAGGGCGCGGCCGGAGCCGGCGCGGGTGGCGCTGGCGCGGGTGGCGCCGGAGCAGGCGAGGACACGGGCGCGACCGGGCGTTGCAGGAGCGCGGCCAGGTCGCCGCGCAGGCTCGACAGGGCGGTCGCCGCCTCCTGGGTGGCCGGCGCGGGGGCGGCGGCCAGCGCCGCGTCCAGCCCCACCAGGTATGCCCGGACCACCGTGGCGACGGCGTCGTCCCGGCTGGTCAGTAGCACACTCAGCTGGCGGTACATCACTGGAGACCGTTGAACGGGTCGGAGTTGTCGTCGGCGACGTTCCGCGGCTTCAACTGCGCGGTGTAGACCGCCCCGGGATGCTCGTCCATCGCCCGCAGGCTGTCGGCCTTCAGGTACGCCGGCCGGTTGCGGTGCAGCCGGAACACGCCCTGGTCGTCCAGGCTCGCGTACCAGCCCTTGTCGCCCACCCCAGGGTTGGCCGGCGGTGGGGCCACCCGGTGGGCCGGCGCGCCCGGTTCGTCGCCGACGAGTTCGAACCGCCAGCCGTGGTCGGACGCCGGGGGCAGCGGCTCGCTGCTGATCAGGCCGTTTCGTTCGACTCCGGCGTGGTCATCCCAGAACCGGTGGGTCCAGGCCGGTGACTCGGGCAGGNTCGGGAAGACCTCCCGGGTCGGCGTCAACTCGGCGTTGCCGACGGCCACCCGCAGCCGGCGGGCCAGGGCGAACGCGTCGGCGGCGGACATCGGAACGGCCACGTCCTGCGACGCGGGCGGGGTGCCCTCGGTCGCCGGCACGACGTGCAACGACAGTCGGCGGCGACGGACAGGGNGTCCGGCCACAACAAGCGGGGTGCCCTCGGTCGCCGGCACGACGTGCAGCGGCCGCTTGTCCTCCGGCTGGGTCCGCCACACGTGCAGCACCAGCTCAAGCTGCGGGTTGATCTCCACTCGGGCCTGCTTGTCGTGCAACCACCGGTCGTCCTGCGAGTCGCCGCTGTGGGGAAGCGCCGGCTCGTACCCCTCCTGCTCGGCGACGTTCCCGACGTCGAAGTAACCCCACAGGAGGTCCTGGTCCCGGTCGCCCTCGACGATGACGCGGTGGATGTTGATCGGGCGTCGCAGCTGGTCCAGATCGCGCTCCAGGAAGCGCCGTTCGCCGTCCGCGAGGAACTCGGTGTTCGCCCGGAACAGATCCTCCCCGCCGGACATGACGGAGAACCTGAAGCTCGCCGCGAGCGTCTGGAAGACGTTGTCCACGTCCACCCGGATGTCGAGGCCCCCGGTCTGGACGACCCGCTCGGCGTTGCCCGGGCCGCCGAGGGTGCGCATGCGCTCGGCCCATACCGCCCCGATCGAGGTGGCGGACTTGGCATGGTCGGCGTCCAGCAGCAGCGCGGTCGGATCCCACAGCAGGTTGGGGTGTTCGCGGGCCGCGGTGGCGAACGCCTCGTCGAAGACCTCGCGCACCAGCGGCAGCGCGCTGCCCCGTCCGGTGAGGATCAGCCGGTCGAGGCGCTCGCGGTGGTCGCCGAACCGGGNGACGACCAAGTCCACCGCGATCTTGGCCAGCTGCTCCACAACGGACCGCGCCAGCACGTGNAACCTCTCGGCCGTCAGCGACACGGGGACACCGCCGCTGCCGATCACCTCGTCGACCTCGTCGGCGGCGAGCGTGAAGTCCTTGCCCTGCCCGAGATGGTCGATCTTCGCGCGCTCGGCGATGCGCCACAGCCGCTGGAAGGCCCGGCGGCGGGCCGGGTCCTCGCGCCAGCGGGTCGGCACGAGCTGCTCGACGGCGTTGCGGTGCGGCGGCACCTTCTGGCCGCCGCGGCTCCGCCGGTCCGTGGAGTTGAGGTAGGCCAGCTCCGCCTTGGTCAGGGCGTCCTTCACAGGCTTGCCGTCGCGCCACCAGTCGCCGGTCTTGTCCATGCGGGTGACCGCGTCGTTCACCGTCGCGCCAGCGCGCCCCTCCGCGTACTCGGTCAGGAGCGCGTCGGCGATGGCGGCCTTCAGCCAGTGGAAGACGCAGAGCGNGATGTAGTCGCCGCCCCGGTTCTCGCGGCCGGTGCTGCCACGCAGCGAGGGCGACACGTGGTAACACTTGCCGTGGCCGGCCGGGGCGGGCCCGACGTTGACCGGCGAGACGTCCAGCAGGTGCATGCCGAACAGCGCGATGTCGGTCGTGCCACCGCCGATGTCGACGACGAGCAGGTTCTCGGTGAACGCGGCCGGGTTGTTCGTCGCGCGCATCCGAGCGCGCAGCGCTTCGATCCCGACGTACGGGTCGGCCCCGATGTCACGCATCAGGTAGTAGAAGCCCGCCGCGATCGCCTCGTCGTAGCGGNTGTTGACCTCCAGCACCCCGGTGTGGCGACGTACCCCCTCGACCAGCGCGGTACGGGCCGCGCCGTGCAGCACCGTCGGGTACGTCACGATGACCCGACCGATCGGGCCGTGGTCCAGGTCGGGATCCTTCGCGATGGCGGCAGCGCTGCGGTCGACGAGGTCGGCGATCGCGCGCACGACGACGTCGTCGGTCTTCTCCAGCAGGTCCTGGTGCCCCGGTGGCCGCCCGAAGTGGCGCTTGAGGCCATGGATGACGAGGTCCTCGCTGTCGTCCCTGGGCGGACCGACACGGACCTTGCCCGACTCGTCGATGCTGACCACGCTGGACAGCACCGTCTCGCCCTGGTCGCCCAGCGGCAGCTCGTGCAGATTCCACCGGTCGGGTGCGGGCGCGGCGAACGCCTCCGCGTACGCGGCGTACAGCCGGCCGGTGAGCCAGTCGCGCAGGCGTTCGCCGGTGAACGGCGCCTGCGACTCCAGCTGCCGGACCGTCTCGTGCAGCAGCGGCGCCCGGTCGTCGGTCTCCTGACGCAGCGCCGCGGCGAGATCGGGGCGGGTGGCGTCGTCGCCGAGCACCTTCCTGGCCGCGGTGGTGGCCAGTCGCTCCCACGTGTCGTCGGCGAAGCCGCCCGGGCCGACCTCGTCGAGCAGCTCGGCGATCCGCCGACGGAGCACCGTGGTCTGGCTGCGGGGCAGCGGCGGCGTTGCCCGGCTGGTCTCGTCCCACAGGGTTGCGGTGCAGGCGGTCGTGCCGAAGTCGACGGCGAGGATTCCGTGGTGCCGCTCCGGCGTGTGGGTCCGTGGCGGGTCGGTCTTCGCCGCCTCCTCCGGCACCTCCGTGGTGTCATCTGGCGTGGACGCGACGGCGGGTGCCCCCCACACCAGCCGGAGCCGCTCGGTCACCGTCACCCGGTACGGCACCCAGGCGCCGGAAATGTCCTGTTGCTGCACCTCGGCGGTCACCCGCAGCGTGACCTCCTGCTGACCCACCGGCCCGGGCAGCAGGTCGCTGGTGGCGGGCACCATCCGCGATCCCGGCACCGCACCGGGCTCGGCCCGCCATGCCCGTTCCAGCAGCGGCAGCAGGGCACCGTCCAGGGGCGGCTCGGCTGTCTCGACGGCGACGGTCAGCCAGTGCAGCCACACCGTCGCGCCGGCCGCGTCCAGCCGCACGTCCGGCAGGCGGACGCCGTGCGGGCCGGCGTCGATCCGGTAGCGCTGCTGGTCGTCGAGGCCGGCGACCAGCGAGATCGACAGGGCAGCGGGCGCCATCAGATTCTGTCCCTCTCCGGCTCATCGAGCTCGCTGAGCAGACTGAACGGCTTGGTGGACTCGCCGGGGAGGGCGTCGCGCAGCTGGGGCGGGTAGGCGGCGTGCACGAACTGCTCCCACGAATCGGGGTGGAACCATGCCTCCTGCAGCTGCTCCAGCGCCTCGCGCAACACGGCTGTGCGCTCCCGCAGACGACTCGCCCACGCCTCAAGGCCGGCGCGGACCACGGCGTTGGACAACGTGTACTGGAGCCGCGCGATGTTGACCTGGTGGCGGTCGGTGCCCGGGCCCGGCTCCGGGTGCCAGGCGAGGCGGTACTCGGGCCGGAGCGGGAACGGGTCACGAGCCTGGCCGGTGCTGTCCGGCTGGTCGGCGCTGTCCAGGCGGGCCTTGAGCCAGCCCACCGTCACGGCCTTGGCCAACTGCTCGCGATGCTCGTCGAATGTGGGCACCAACCGGTCCCGCACCGGGTCGATCGCGGCGCGGAACGCGTCGGTGAGTCCAGCGAGCTCGCGTTTGCGCCTGGCCAGCCAGGTGAGCACCAGCAGATCGGCCACCTCCCGGCCGTCCTGGCAGGCCGCCGCGCGCGCCTGCGCGAAATCCTCACGCAGCTCGTCGCCGAGCACGGGCAGGCCGCGCGGGTTGGATCGGACCTGCTGTTGATCGACCGCTTCCCACACCCGCGGCCACAGCCGCCAGTTGCTCACCCGACGCAGCGCCCGGCGGGTCACCTCCTCCGGCCCGGTCAGCCCGTTCTCCAGGCGGTAGTCGCGCCGGAAAACGTCCAGGTCGCAGCGCTTCAGCGTGTCGAGCAGCTGGTTCCGGGCCGCCCAGCACACCTCCGCACGCAGCGTGTCGCGGTGCTGCTCCGCGTCGTCGCGCCGGCGCTCGTACCACGACCGCAGGGCGGCCTCGGCCGGCTCCAGCGCCGCGTCGAGCTCGACCTGGAGGTCGCGCAGCCGCTTCTCCTTGCGGGTCAGGCCGACGCGCACGGCGTGTCCGGTCAGCAGCTCGCGCAGTCGGCGGATGCCGCCGTCGATGCCGAAATCGGAGAGCGGGCCGGCGATCCCTCGGCGCTCGGCTCGGTCGCCGAGGGCGCCCCACGCCCGGGCCCGTCGGATCTTGGTCTGGCGCCAGTGATCCAGTGACTCTCCGGCCGGTGGCGGCACCGGCGGTGGAGCGTCCGCCGGGCCCAGCGCCCACGCGGTGACGGCCGACGCGAACACCACGTCGTTGCCGGCCAGTTCGTCGCCGCCGGTCGCGGTCGCCCACGCGGCGGCCAGGCCGCCCAGCGCGGGCGCGTGGCGGATGTCGTCGTCGGTGACGACGCCCNCCCGGGACTCCAGCTCGGGCGCGGCCGCCGGGTACTGGTCGAACTTGTTCACCACGACGATCGCGCGCTTCTGACCGCTGGCGGCGGCGAACTCACGCTGCAGCTCGGTGACGACGGCCGCGTCGGGGTGCAGCGGTTCCATGACCACGACGAACGCGTCCAGCTCCGACATGACGCGGCGCAGCAGCAGCTCGTCGCGGATCTGTGCCTGGTCCGCGCCCCGCCCAGGGGTGTCGCAGAGCACCACGTGCTCGCCCGCGCGCTTCTCCAGCGGCCAGTACCGCTGCGGCACCGTGACCGTGATCTCCNCCCGCTCGACCAGCCGGCGGCTCGTTTCGAGGGTCGCCGGGTCCTGCAGGCGCGCCGCCGGGATCGGCCCCGGCACGGGCCAGTGCGGGACGGGCGGACGGAAGCCGGCGCCCCGGCCGATCATCAACAGGTGTCGCCGCGCCACGGGCCACGGCACCGTGGCCGGCGGGCTGCCGACGAGGTGGGGAAGGCCACAGACCGCGTCCCGCAGGTCGATCAGCTCCCACACCCGCGGCCGCAGCTCCGGACGGGGCCAGAGCACCTTCTCGCACCACGCGCTGAGCTGCGACCACGACAGGCCCTCCGGGCCGGGCAGGTGGAACGGCGCCGCCTCCGCCCGCAACACCTTGACCAGCTCGTCCCGGTAGAGGTCGACCGTGGCCCGGTCGAGGTAGTGCACGGTCGCGTCGGGTGCGGGCGTGGTCGCCGGCACCTGCGCCACCACCGGGCGCACCTCGATGATCGCCCCGGTGGCCGCCTGGTCGGCGACGGGCAGCAGGCCGGCGTCGCCGAGGAGGAAGCCCACCAGCACGGACTTCCCGGTCTTGAAGCCACCGCCGAAACCGACCCGCACCGGCGCCTCGGCCGCTGCCTCGACCGCGGCCACGGCGTCCCTTACCCGAGCGACAAGGGCGGGGTCGATTTCGTCGCGCCCGGGGTGCTCCAGCACTCTGGCCGCATATTGGGTGGCGCGCTGGCGAATGCCGGGAATGCCTTCCGTGGACATGCCCCTCCGCCGATCCACTCAGACGGTCCGGATGCGCCGATCGTATTGGACGGCGCGCCTTCCGGGAATAGGTCAGTGGCTGCAGAAATCAGACTGACGCATACGTCCGACCCATCCGTTTACTCAGGGATGCGGCGCGCCGCCGCTCGGGCCGGCACGGCCGTCCCGTGCCGCACCGTCCACAGAAGAGACCCCGCGCCGCACCGTCCACAGGGGAGTGAATCCGGCCGCACGTCAGGAGGCCGGTCAACCGGTGGATCGCGTCGTGGACCGCGTAGCCCTACGGTCCGGCCCGGGACGTTCGCACCGTCCCGGGGCCGGAGCAGGTGCCGCCACCGCATCAAAGCGAGGACCGGTGGTTTCGAGTGGTTGTTGCAACGAGGTAGGTGTCGAGGGCCTGGGCTGGTTTTGTTTGGTTGAGGATCTGGCGGGGTGGCCGTCGAGTTCGCGGGCGATGGTGTTGAGGTTGGNTTGGGGGTAGGTGCGGAAGTTGAAGGTGCTGCGGGGGAAATGTTCGCTCAGGAGATTATTGGTGTCTTCGTTGCTGCCGCGTTGCCGCAGGCGTGGGGTCGCAGAAGTAGACGCCGCGGTCGGCGGTGAGGGNGAAGGTGACGTGGTTGGTCGGTTTGCTGCCCTGGTCTCCGGTGTGGTCCTGCGTGGTTCGGTCGGTGGCCACGTCGTGAAATTGATATTGAGAGCACGGCAAGGATCACGGTCCAGGGCCGGTGCCAACCCCAGAGACGGCACGCATCTACCGGCACCGCCACCTGCTGTGCGACCTGTGCTCGCGCCGCATGTTCGGCAAGACCAAGCGGCGACACCACAGGAACGANCCCCTGGTACGACACGCACCCAGACGCCTTGACCGTGCGGGGACGCGATCCCTCACCTCGGAACCGGAGGCGCTAACCAGGACAGATAGGCATCGATCCAATGATCGGCAGGGAGGTCGTCGCCCAACTGCCACGGGCAGTCACCGCTTCTCGGCGGTGGCAGTCGGATGAGATCCGACAACGGGCCGGACGAGTACACCGGTGCTCACCCGGCTGTCCGGTCTGGTGTCTGACGTGCCCCCGGCAGGATTCGAACCTGCGCACCCGCCTCCGGAGGGCGGTGCTCTATCCCCTGAGCTACGGGGGCTTGGTGACCCAGGAAGAGTAGCAAACAAGACCGCCCGGCGCCGAATCGGTATCCGTCGTGCCGGTCCGCGGTCGTGCGCGTGCCGTCTCCACGGGCCCGGGCCTCGAAGACGACCCGGTCGGTGGTGGCCCGATCGCCGGATGCCCGGGCCGGTGCGGTCGGGCCACTCCGCACCGGCCCGGGCGCATCGGCTACCGGCCGCAGCTGGGCAGCGCGTGTAGCACGATGTGTGCGGGCAGCCGTCGGGGCCACTCGGCGCGGGTCCAGGAACCGTCGACGACGACGTGGATGCCCCGGCCGTCGGCGCCGCTGAGCCGCAGCAGGAAGTCCCGGGTCAGTGGCGGGTCGACGTTCGGGTTGGCGATGAGGAAGCGCACCTGGCCGCGGGCCGAGACCGCGGAGAGGACGTCGGCGGCCGGCACCACGCCGTGCAGCCGGGTCCGCCCGATCCACCAGACGTCGGCCCGGTGCTCCAGTGCGGTGCGGAGGATCACCGGGTACTCCCGATCCACCCACGCCGCCACCGCGTCGACGCAGAGCGCGCAGGCCCGGTCGGTCGGCTGGCGCGGTCCGAGGCCCCAGGCACGCAGGTAGCCGCCCATGTCCGCGGCGTCGACGGGGAGGCCGTACCGGCGCTGGGCGAGTGCGGTGACGCTGCGCCGCGTCCAGAGTTCCTCGTCGAGCCCGAGCTCGTCGGGATAACTGCCGCGGAGCGCCTCGATCAGGTCCAGTTCCTGGTCGCGGCTGAGTGCCCCGCCGACCTCGCCCGCCCGCTGGCCGCGGCGTACGGCCGCCACCGCGCCGTCGCCGCCAATGGTGTGTCGACGGCACCAACTGGTGACCGACCGACGTCCGTCCCGGAGAGCAACCGTCATGNCCTGGACAACGAGTACAGATCTGAACTAGTCACGTTATGTCGGTAGAAAGATGACTAAAACCGACATGACGGAACAAGGGGTACGGAGCCTGCTGGCGTGGGACCGCCGACGCCGGCGGGGCGGACGAAACAAACGGCGGCCCCTCCGTCTGTCGGAGGTGGCCGCCGTGGGTGTGTGTCGGTTCGCTACCGGGCGCCGCGCGCGGCGAGCAGCGAGTTGATCAGCTCGATCTCCTTCTTCTGCCCGTTCACCATCGACTGCGCCAACGCCGTCACCTGCTCGTCGTCGGTGAGTTCGAGAATCCCCTCGGCCATGTGGATGCCGCCGAGGTGGTGGTTGAGCATCAGCCGCAGGAAGAGGATGTCGAAGTCGCGTCCGGTGGCCGCGCGGAGCTGGGCCCGTTCGGCGTCGGTGGCCATCCCGGGCATCAACCCGTCCCTCACCGTCCCGGCACCGTCCGGCATCCAGGCCATCCGCGGCTGGCTGCTGGTCGGACTCAGGTTCCAGCTCTTCAGCCAGGTCTGCATGATCCCGATCTGGGCCTGCTGGGTGAGGACGATGTCGGCCGCGAGGGTCCGGACGTCCGGATCGGTGGTCCGCTCGTGCGCCAGGATCGACAGCTCGACCGCCTGCGCGTGGTGTGTCGACATGTCCCGGGCGAACCCCGCCTCCGGCGAGTCGTTCCCGGGCCGGAACAGGCCCGGGGCGAGCAGGCCGGCGGCGAACCCGATCGCCAGGGCGAGCACGACCCCGAGGAGCAGCAACCCGCTTCCCGGGCGACGGTCGGGCGTGCCCGCCCCGACACCCCCGGCCGGGCCACCCGTCGTCGGCCCGGCGGCCGCCGACTCCTCGGCCTCCGACGCGGTACGCGGTTCCGTGTCTGCCGTCGCCATCGCTGCTCCACCGGTCGTCGTTGTCATCGAGCCGCCGCGCGTGGCGCCGCGGCCGGGCCGCTACATCGTGTCGCCGGCGACGTTGTCGCGCGGCGTGGTGCCGGTCGCGGTGATGCCGCCGGAGCAGGACGCGCCCGGCTCCACGCTGGCGTTGACCCGCAGCGCGTCGATGAACTCGTCGATGCGGCCGTCGTCGGCGTCGTCGACCTTGAGCTGGTAGCCCCAGGCCTGCAGCGAGATCGGCCGGTCGAGGTTCTCCACCGGGCTCATCATCATGTACTCGTTGCCGCGGACCTTGTTGGCCAGCTTCTCCNCCTGGTCGGCCGGCAGGTCCGGTCGGTAGGTGATCCAGACCGCGCCGTGCTCCAGGCTGTGCACCGCGTGCTCGTTGGCGATCGGCGCGTCGTAGACGTCGCCCATGCAGTTCTGCCAGGCGTTGTTGTGGGTGCTGCCGACCGGGGGGTTGATCTTGTAGGTCTGGGGGCCCGGCTCGTGCGACTTCTTGCCCGGCAGCGGGTCGATCACCGACGGGTCGCTCTCCCGGTAGTTGACGATCCCGTCGATCGCCGCCGCCTTCTCCTCCCAGCTCCTGCCGTTCAGGATCACCGCGTACGCNCCGTACCCGATGATGCCGGCGGCGAGGAGCCCGACCGCGACGAAGATGCCGATGGTGCCCCACGAGCGGCCGTGGCCGACCTTGACGGGCGCGACCGGTCGGCGCTGCCGCGACTTCTTGCCGCCGGTGCGACCGGCCGGCACCCGTCCCTTGGAGGTGCTCTTCGCCGCCGGCCTCGTGCCGGTCGCCCTGCCGTCCGCGGCCGCCCTGTCCCCGGCCGCCGGACCACCCTCGGCGGTCTTCTCCGCGACGGCCTTGCCGGCCGGAGCCTTCTTGCCGGTGCTGACCACGGACGGACGGCGCTGTTCGCCGCCCGAGGTGCTGATGCTCATGGGCCCTCGTCAGGTCGGTCGGTCAGGGGGATGGCGGCCGGCACACCCTGCAGGGTCGCCACCGGGTCCATGAGTCTACCCCCGATAGCATGTTTCGGTGACTCCCGCCAACCTCGCCGAGGCCGTACTCACCGCCGTCCGTGCCGTCTTCAGCCGGCGCGGGCTCGATTCGTCCGTCCTGCCCGAGTCGGTGACGCTGGAGCGACCGCGCAATCCCGAGCACGGCGACTACGCCTCGACCATCGCCCTGCAACTGGCCAAACGGGNCGGCATGCCCCCCCGGGACCTCGCCGCCGCCGTCGCCGAGGAGCTGAGCCGGACTCCGGGGGTCAAATCGGTCGATGTCGCCGGGCCCGGCTTCCTCAACCTCCGGCTCGACCCGGCCGCCGCCGGGCAGCTCGCCCGTGAGGTGGTGCTGGCCGGCCAGGCGTACGGGCGCAGCGACCGGCTCGCCGGGACGCGGGTGAACCTGGAGTTCGTCTCGGCCAACCCGACCGGCCCGATCCACCTCGGGCACACCCGGTGGGCGGCGGTCGGCGACGCCCTGCGCCGGATCCTCGCCGCCGCCGGTGCCGAGGTGACCAGCGAGCACTACATCAACGACGCCGGCAGCCAGATCGACCGGTTCGCCCGGTCGCTGTACGCGGCGGCGAAGGGTGAGCCCACCCCCGAGGACGGGTATGTGGGCGAGTACGTCGCCGAGATCGCCGCCCGGGTCGTCGCCGAGCGCCCCGACGTGCTCGACCTGCCGGTCGACGACGCGGTCGCGGTCTTCCGGGACCGCGGCTACCAGCTGATGTTGGAGGAGATGCGGGCCAGCCTGGAGCGGTTCGGGGTGCGTTTCGACGTGTGGTTCTCCGAGCGCACCCTGCACACCAGCGGGGCGGTCGACCACGCCCTGGCCCGGCTGCGTGAGCAGGGCCACGTCTACGAGGCCGACGGCGCGGTCTGGCTGCGCACCACCGCCTTCGACGACGACAAGGACCGGGTGCTCGTCCGCCGCAACGGCGAGGTGACGTACTTCGCCGCCGACTCGGCGTACTACATCAACAAGCGGGAGCGCGGCTTCGACAAGTGCGTCTACCTGCTCGGCGCCGACCACCACGGCTACGTCAACCGGCTGCGGGCGATCGCGGCCTGCGCCGGCGACGACCCCGACTACAACATCGAGATCCTGATCGGCCAGCTCGTCAACCTGGTCCGCAACGGCGAGCCGGTCCGGCTGTCCAAGCGCGCCGGCACCATCATCACCCTGGACGAGCTGATCGACGCGGTCGGCGTGGACGCGGCCCGCTACTCGCTGGCCCGCTCCTCGACCGACTCCCCGCTGACCCTCGACATCGAGGTGATCACCCGGAACTCCAACGACAACCCGGTCTACTACGTCCAGTACGCGCACGCCCGGATCGCCTCGCTGCTGCGCATGGCCGCCGAGCTGGGGTTCGACCGGGGTACCGACTTCGACCCGGGGCTGCTCAGCCACGAGCGGGAGGGCGACCTGCTCAGGACGCTCGGCGAGTTCCCCACCGTGGTCGCCACCGCCGCCGAGCTGCGCGAGCCGCACCGGGTCGCCCGCTACCTGGAGGAGCTGGCCGGGACGTACCACCGGTTCTACGACGCCTGCCAGGTGCTGCCCCGCGCGGACCGACCGGTGCCGCAGGAGCTGNCCCGGGCCCGGCTCTGGCTGGTCGAGGCGTCCCGGATCGTGCTGGCCAACGGGTTGTCGCTGCTCGGCGTCTCCGCCCCCGAGAGGATGTGAGGCATGCGGGCGCACGAGGCGGGCGCGCTGCACGGCGACCTCGGGTCCCGGGGGCCGGCGTGGCTGCGTNCCCCGGACGACGTCAACGCGCTGGTGCCGCAGCTGTGGCCGCGGAACGTGGCNCGCGGCGCCGACGGCGCGCTGCGGGTCGCCGGCCTGGACGTCCGCGAGCTGGCCGCCGAGTACGGCACCCCCGTCTACGTCCTCGACGAGGACGACCTGCGGGCCCGGTGCCGGGAGTTCCGGGTGGCCTTCCCGGACGAGGAGATCTTCTACGCCGGGAAGGCGTTCATCTGCCGGGCGGTGGTCCGGATCATCGCCGAGGAGGGCCTGCACCTCGACGTCTGCACCGGCGGGGAGCTGGCGGTGGCGCTGGCCGCCGGGATGCCGCCGGAGCGGATCGGCTTCCACGGCAACAACAAGTCGGTGTCGGAGCTGCGCCGCGCCCTGGACGCGGGCGTGGGACGCATCATCGTCGACTCGTTCCACGAGATCGACCGGTTGACCGCGCTGGCCCGGGACCGCGGGGTCCGGCCCCGGGTGCTGGTCCGGGTCACGGTCGGGGNCGAGGCGCACACCCACGAGTTCATCGCCACCGCGCACGAGGACCAGAAGTTCGGCTTCTCGCTGGCCGGCGGCGCCGCCGCCGAGGCGGCGTTGCGGATCCTCGACGAGGACGTCCTGGAGCTGCGCGGGCTGCACTCGCACATCGGGTCGCAGATCTTCGACACCAGCGGGTTCGAGGTCGCGGCCCGGCGGGTGCTCGGGCTGCAGGCGCAGATCCGCGACGCGCGCGGGGTCGAGCTGCCCGAGCTGGACCTCGGGGGCGGCTTCGGCATCGCGTACACCACGCAGGACGACCCGTCGCCGCCGCACGAGCTGGCGAAGCGGCTGCGCAGGATCGTCGAGGGGGAGTGCGAGAGCCAGCGGCTGGCCGTGCCGCGGCTCTCGATCGAGCCGGGTCGGGCGATCGTCGGCCCGGCCGTCTTCACCCTCTACGAGGTCGGCACGGTCAAGGACGTGGACGGGATCCGGACGTACGTCAGCGTCGACGGCGGGATGAGCGACAACATCCGGACCGCGCTGTACGACGCGTCGTACTCGGCGACCGTCGCCTCCCGGGCGTCGGCGGCCGAGCCGATCCTCGCCCGGGTGGTGGGAAAGCATTGCGAGGCCGGGGNCGTGGTGGTGAAGGATGAATTCCTGCCCGCCGACGTGCAGCCCGGAGATCTTCTCGCCGTGCCCGGGACGGGCGCCTACTGCCGGAGCATGGCCAGCAACTACAACCATGTGCCCCGGCCGCCCGTCGTCGCGGTCCGGGACGGCCGGGCGCGGCTGATCGTCCGGCGGGAGACCGAAGACGATCTGCTGGCATTGGATGTGGGATGACGAAGCCTGTCCGTCTGGCCCTGCTGGGCTGCGGGACCGTCGGTGCCGAGGTGGTACGCCTGCTGCACGAGCAGGCCGCGGACCTGACCGCCCGGGTCGGGGCCCCGCTGGAGTTGGTCGGCATCGCCGTACGCCGGCCCAACCGGGACCGGGGACCGCTGCCGGTCGAGCCGGGCCTGTTCACCACCGACGCCCTCGGCCTGGTCAAGCGGGACGACGTCGACCTGGTGATCGAGGTGGTCGGCGGGATCGAGCCGGCCCGGAGTTGGCTGGTCGAGGCGCTGCGGGCCGGCAAGAGCGTGGTGACCGCCAACAAGGCGCTGCTCGCCGAGGACGGCGGCACGTTGCACGACGCCGCCGCCGAGGGTGGGGCCGACCTCTACTACGAGGCGGCGGTGGCCGGTGCCATCCCGCTGCTGCGCCCGCTGCGCGAGTCGCTGCACGGTGACACCATCACCCGGGTCACCGGCATCGTCAACGGCACCACCAACTACATCCTCTCGGCGATGGAGGCCACGGGGGCCGGCTTCGCCGAGGCACTGGAGGAGGCGACCGCGCTCGGCTACGCCGAGGCGGACCCGACCGCCGACGTGGAGGGGTTCGACGCCGCCGCCAAGGCGGCGATCCTCGCCTCCCTCGCCTTCCACACCCGGGTGACCGCCGCGGACGTGTACCGGGAGGGGATCACCGAGGTCACCGCAGCCGACATGGCCAGCGCCAAGGCGATGGGCTGCACCATCAAACTGCTCTGCATCGCCTCCCGGGGCCCGGACTCCACCGGCGCCGACTCGATCAGCGTCCGGGTACACCCGGCGATGATCCCGCTGAGCCACCCGCTGGCCAGCGTCGGCGAGGCGTTCAACGCGGTCTTCGTCGAGGCGGTCGCCGCCGGCCAGCTCATGTTCTACGGCCGGGGCGCGGGTGGGGCGCCGACCGCGAGCGCGGTGCTCGGCGACGTGGTGGCGGCGGCCCGCAACCACCTGGCCGGGGTGCGGGTGCCGAGCGAGTCGGCGTACGCGGCGCTGCCCATCCGGCCGATGGGGGAGGCGATCACCCGGTACCACATCAGCCTCGACGTCGCCGACCGGCCGGGCGTGCTCGCCACGGTCGCCGGGGTCTTCGCCCGGCACGACGTGTCGATCGCGACCGTGCGGCAGGCGTCCGTGCCGCCGGGACCGCGGGGCGTTTCCGGCGGCACGGTGGCGCGCGGCGGCGACGCGGACCTGGTCATCGTCACGCACGCCGCGCCGGACGCGGCGCTCGCCGCCACCGTCGCGGAGCTGCGCCAGCTGGAGATCGTCCGCTCGATCGCCAGCGTGCTGCGGGTCGAGGGCGAGGGCGGCTAGATCCCTCCGCCGCCCCCGTGGCGACATCCCTCCGCCGCCCCGTGGCGACCGCGTGGTTATCGTCATGGGCGGGCGTGATCGCGGCCGATCGACGAGGCCCGCGGCCGAGGGCGACCACGCGGGGTGACGGCGCGGCGGGCCTCGGGAAGTGGGCGCCGCGTCCCGCCAGGTGGTTACCGGGTGGCGTGGCGGTCGCCGGTCGGCGGCGGTGCGTCACCGTGGATACGGCCGCCGACCGGCGGCCGTGGCGCAGACGACGCACGGAGGCGAGGAGAGCGACATGTGGCGCGGTCTGATCGAGGCGTACCGGGAGCGGCTGCCGGTCAGCGACGCCACGCCGGTGATCACCCTGTACGAGGGGAACACCCCGCTGATCCCGGCTCCGGTGCTGTCCAGCCGGACCGGCTGCGACGTCTACCTCAAGGTCGAGGGGGCCAACCCGACCGGTTCGTTCAAGGACCGGGGGATGACCCTGGCGGTCTCCAAGGCGGTCGAGGCCGGGAACAAGGCCATCATCTGCGCCTCCACCGGTAACACCAGCGCCTCCGCGGCGGCGTACGCGGCCCGGGCCGGGCTCACCTGCGCCGTCCTGGTGCCACAGGGCAAGATCGCCCTCGGCAAGCTGGCCCAGGCGCTGGTGCACGGCGCGCGACTGTTGCAGGTCAACGGCAACTTCGACGACTGCCTGTCGCTTGCCGCCAAGCTCGCCCTGGACTACCCGGTGGCGTTGGTCAACTCGGTCAACGTCGACCGCCTGCACGGCCAGAAGACGGCCGCGTTCGAGATCGTCGAGGCGCTCGGCGACGCCCCCGACATCCACTGCCTGCCGGTCGGCAACGCCGGCAACATCACGGCGTACTGGATGGGGTACCAGGAGGAGGCCGAGGCGGGCAACGCCACCCGCAGGCCGCGGATGTACGGCTTCCAGGCGTCCGGCGCGGCGCCGATCGTCACCGGTCAGGCGGTTCCCAATCCGTCGACCATCGCCACGGCGATCCGGATCGGCAACCCAGCGAGCTGGACCAAGGCGGTCGACGCGCGGGACGCCTCCGGTGGCCTGATCGCCGCGGTGACCGACCGGGAGATCCTCGCCGCCTACCGGCTGCTCGCCCGGGAGGTCGGGATCTTCGTCGAACTGGCCAGCGCGGCCAGCGTCGCCGGGCTGTTGCAGCAGGCCGCGGCGGGCACGGTACCCAGCGGCGCCACGGTGGTCTGCACGGTGACCGGGCACGGGCTCAAGGACCCGGAGTGGGCCATCTCGACCGCGCCCTCGCCGATCACCGTCCAGAACGACGTGCTGACCGCGGCCCGCGCACTCGACCTGGCCTGAGAGCGGCGCGCGGCCGCGCACCGGCGGCCGGAGCGCCCGCGTGGCGTCGACCCGCGGACGCCGGAGGGCTGAGAGGATGACCGTCCAACGGAGACGAAGACCGGTCACCCACCCGGCCCGCCGGGGACGGTGATCCGGAGCGCCCCCACAGCGCGGTGACGAACCGCGTCAGGCACACTGCTCGTGCCGCGCAGACTCGGACCCGCGCAAGCCTCTGTCACCTCGCGCTACTCAACGCACAGGAGTGAGCCGCCGCATGTCGTTGCTCGCCAGACTCAGTCTCGCCAACCGGGGACTGGTCGCCCTCGTCGCGATCGTGGTCACGGCGTTCGGGGCGTACGCCATACCGTCGCTGAAGCAGCAGCTTCTGCCGTCGCTGGAGTTTCCGGCGGCGTTCATCGTCGCGCCGTACCCGGGTGCCGGGCCGGAGGTGGTCGAGGCGCAGGTCGCCGAGCCGATCGAGAACAGCATCCGCGGCATCGCCGGACTGACGAAGGTCACCTCGACCTCCCGGGAGGGCAGCGCCACCCTGCAGGTGGAGTTCGAGTTCGGCACCGACCTCGACGACGCGGTCAACAAGCTGCAGACGTCGATCAACCGGATCGGGACGCAGCTGCCGGAGGGGGTCGAGCCGCAGGTGCTGGCCGGCAGCACCGAGGACATCCCGGCGGTGGTGCTGGCGGCGTCCGGCGGCGGTGACGAGCAGGCCCTCGCGCGGCGGCTCACCGACGTCGTCGTACCCGCGCTCGAGGGCATCGAGGGGGTCCGCTCGGTCGAGCTGACCGGTGCCCGCGACGTGCAGGTGGTGATCACGCCGGATCCGGCCAGGCTCGCCGCCGCCCGGGTGGCCCAGACGGCCATCGCCACCGCGTTGCAGGCCAACGGCGTGACCGTTCCGGCGGGCGGTGTCACCGAGAACGACCAGACCCGCGTGGTCCAGGTCGGCGGCCGGCTCACCTCGGTCGAGGACCTCGCGAACATCTACCTGACGCCGGCCCAGGCCGGCGCGGCCCCGGTCCGGCTCGGCGACGTCGCCACCGTCGAGGAGCAGCTCGCCGCGCCGACGTCGTTCACCCGGACCGACGGCGCGGACAGCCTGGGCATCATGATCACCGCCACTCCGGACGGGAACGCCGTCCGGATCTCGCACGAGATCCGGGACCGGCTCGACGAGCTCGCCGCCGCCTCGGGCGCCAGCCTCACCGTCGTCTTCGACCAGGCGCCGTTCGTCGAGAGGTCGATCGAGAGCCTCACCACCGAGGGTCTGCTCGGTCTGGTGATGGCGGTGCTGGTGATCCTGGTCTTCCTCCTCTCCGTCCGGTCCACCCTGGTCACCGCGGTCTCCATCCCGCTGTCCGTGCTGGTGGCGCTGCTGGCGCTGTGGATCGGCGACTACTCGTTGAACCTGCTCACCCTCGGCGCGCTGACCATCGCGGTCGGTCGGGTGGTGGACGACTCGATCGTCGTCCTGGAGAACATCAAGCGGCATCTCGGGNACGGCGAGGACAAGCGCACCGCCATCCTGAACGGCGTCCGCGAGGTGGCCGGGGCGGTCACCGCCTCCACGCTCACCACCGTCGCGGTCTTCACCCCGATCGTGCTGGTCGGCGGCTTCGTCGGGCAGCTCTTCGCGCCGTTCGCGGTCACCGTGACCGTGGCGCTGCTCGCCTCCCTGCTGGTCTCGCTGACCATCATCCCCGTGCTGGCGTACTGGTTCCTCCGGCCGGCCAACGGCGCGAACGCAAAGGAGATCCGCCGGGTGGCGGAGGAGAGGGAGCTGCGGAACCCGCTGCAGCGGGCCTACCTGCCGGTGATCCGGTTCGCCACCCAGCGACGCTGGCTCACCGTCGGGCTCGGGCTGGTGGTGCTCCTCGGCACGTTCGGGCTCGCCACCCGGCTGGAGACCAACTTCCTCGACGACTCCGGACAGGACACCCTCACCGTCCGGCAGGAGTTGCCGGTCGGGACGAGCCTGGCCGCCACCGACGCGGCCGCCCGGAAGGTCGAGGCGGTGCTGGCCCGTACCGACGGGATCAAGACGTACCAGGTGACCGTCGGCGGCGGCGACCTGTTCGGCGGCGGGGGNGCCGCCAACAGCGCGAGCTTCTCGATCGCCCTGACGCCGGACGCCGACGCCGACCGGGTCGAGCGGGCGCTGCGGGCCGAGTTCGCCAGCCTCACCGGGGTCGGGGAACTCCGTTTCGGCGGCGCCGGCGGCCCCGGTGGCGGCTCGCTCGACGAGCTGCAGGTGATCGTGCAGGCGCCGGACGCCGACGTCCTGAGCCGGGCGAGTGAACGGGTCCGGCAGGTGATGTCGGAACTGCCCGGGGTCACCGACGTCCAGAGCAGCCTGGCGCAGAGCGCACCCCGGATCGACGTCACCGTCGACCGCGCCGCCGCCGCCCGGGTCGGGCTCACCGAGGCCGCCGTCGGCCAGCTCGTCGCCCAGCAGTTCCGGGGTACGCCGCTCGGCCAGGTCACCCTCGGCGGGCAGCCGCGGGACGTGGTGCTCCGCACCGGGATGCCGCCGGCCGGCGTCGAGGCGCTGCGGGCGCTGCCGGTCGGGCCCGGCGGCGCGGTGAAACTCGACGACATCGCCGACGTCACCGAGGTGCAGGGGCCGCTGGCGGTGACCCGGATCGACGGCCGGCGCAGCGTGACGGTCAGCGGTACGGTGACCGGGAGGAACCTGGGAGCCATCACCGCCGACCTCCAGCGGCGGCTCGACGCGCTCGACGTCCCGGGGGCGACGTTCACCATCGGCGGGGTCGGCGCCGAGCAACGGGAGGCCTTCGCCGACCTGGGGCTGGCGGTCCTCGCCGCGATCGCGATCGTCTTCGTGATCATGGTCGCCACCTTCGGCAGCCTGATCCAGCCGCTGATCCTGCTGGTCTCCGTGCCGTTCGCCGCCNCCGGCGCGATCGGCCTGCTGCTGGCCACCGGCACGCCGCTCGGCGTACCGGCCCTGATCGGCATCCTGATGCTGGTCGGCATCGTGGTGACGAACGCGATCGTGCTGATGGACCTGATCAACCAGTACCGGGCCCAGGGCATGGGCGTGGTGGAGGCGGTGGTCGAGGGTGGCCGGCGTCGGCTGCGGCCGATCCTGATGACCGCCATCGCCACCATCTTCGCCCTGCTGCCGATGGCGTTCGGCCTGACCGGCGAGGGCGGCTTCATCTCGCAGCCGCTGGCCATCGTGGTGATCGGCGGCCTGGTCAGCTCGACGCTGCTGACCCTGGTGCTGGTGCCGACGCTCTACACGATGGTCGAGAACACCAAGGAGCGGCTGCGGCGGCGTCGCGGCGGGTCGGAGGCCGGCACGAGGCTGCAGGCCCCGGCCGGGGGCGGGGACGGGGCGCCGGCCGACGGGGCCGACGCCGGATCCGGGTCGACCGAGGAGGCCGCCGAGGCCGCGCCGGCCCCCGGACGGCCGCTTCCCTCCGGCGCCCTCGTGGACGGGACGGACCAGTTCGAGGTGCTGCGGCTGCCGCGAACCCGCCGGGCACCGCTGCCACCGAGCCCGGAGAGCTGACCGTNGCCGGGTGTGGTCGGGCGGNCGGCCCGCCCGACCACACCCGGCCGNCGTGGCCGGACGCCGCCCGGGGCGGATCTGGGCGCGGCGGGCCGGTCGACGGCCCCGGCAGGGGCGCTGGCCAGGCCGGGGAGGGTAAGGTTCCGGTACGTGTCGTCGCCCCTTTCGGTCCTTACCCGCAACCGGGACTTCCGTCATCTGTTCGCCGCCGAACTGGTGGTCTTCGGTGCCGACTGGTTCGTCATGGTGCCGCTGTTGGTGCTGCTGCCGGAGCTGACCGGCAGCGGTGTGTGGGGAGCGCTGGTGCTCGCCGCGGACACCGGGATCCTCGCCCTGCTGCTGCCGTACGCCGGGACCGTCGCGGACCGGGTGGACCGCAAGAAGGTCATGGTCGGGGCGAACGTGACCGCGCTGCTCGCGGTGCTGCTCCTGCTCGGCGTCCGCAACGCCGCCACCGCCTGGCTGGCGCTGCTGGCGATCGGGGCGGTCGCGGTGGCCAAGGCGTTCTACTCCCCGGCGGCCCAGGCGGCTCTGCCGAACGTGGTCGACCCGGTCGACCTCGCCGGGGCGAACGCGGTCGCCGGCTCGGCGTGGGGGACGATGACCGTCGTCGGGGCCTCGCTCGGTGGGGTGCTGACCGCCGCGNTGGGCGCGTACGCCTGCTTCGGGGTGGCGGCGGCCTGCCTGGCCGGGGCCGCGGGCCTCACCTGGCTGATCCGCCGCCCGATGCAGGCGCCGCGGACCGAGAACGGCCCGGCCCAGCGCCCCTGGACGGCGATCCGGGAGGCGCTGCGGTACATCGNCGGCCGACCCCGGGTGCTGGCGCTGGTGACCGTCAAGAGCGCGGTCGGGCTCGGCAACGGCGTGCTCACCGTCTTCCCACTGCTGGCCGGGTTGTACGGGGCCGGGGCGGTGGGCACCGGCCTGCTCTTCGCGTCGCGCGGCGCCGGGGCCCTGGTCGGGCCGCTGCTGACGCGCCGGGTCCTGACCCGCCGGACGTGGCTGCTGACCGGGCTCGCGGTCTCCATGTCGGCGTACGGCCTGGCCTACGTCGGGGTCTCCGTCGCCGGCTGGTTCCCGCTGGTGCTGCTCCTCGTCTTCGTCGCCCACCTGGGCGGCGGCAGCAACTGGGTGCTGTCGAACTTCGCCCTGCAGGGCGAGGTGCCGGACCGGCTGCGGGGGCGCGTCTTCGCCACCGACATGATGCTGGCGACCCTGGCCATCGCGGTCAGCCAGCTCGGGGTGGCGGCCGTGGTGGACCACGTCGACGAGCGGGTGGTGCTGGCCGGGTGCGGCCTCGTCACCATGGTGTACGCGGTGGGCTGGTGGCTGGCGACCCGCCGGCTCGACATGTCCGGCGAGCAGGGGACCGGGCCGGCGGTGCGGGCCGCGTCAGGGGTGTGACCGTCGTCCCGGACGCGGCGACGGTGGGTTGACCGCCTCCCGCCGGGGTAAGACGTGTCGCATCGACACGCTGCCCGGGATCGGACGTGCCGGCCGCCTGGCGAGGTGGCGCGGCGGGCGACTGCTGCATCCGCGCGGAATCTCGTTCACCGGCCGGATCGACGTCTGGGGCTGGCCGGGCGTGCGGCTGCTCGGTGCCCCCGGTCGCCACCCGGTGACGGTCCGGTTCTCCCGGGGGACGCCGACCCCGGCCGGCTGGCCGGACCTGTTGGGCCTCGCCGTCCGGCTGCACGGCCCGNCCGGTCCGTTCGACCTGCTCCTGTCCACCACCGCCGGGCCGCCGCTGCTGCGCCACGTCCCGGTGCCCCGGCGGGACTTCGCCGGACCGTACGGCAGCCTGGTCGGCTACCGGGTCGACGGCCGACGGGTGTACGTCCTGGCCCGTGCCCCGCGCCCGCTCGGTCGCGGNCTCGCCGAGGTGGCCGCGGTCGCGGCCCGGGACGGGGTCCGGCTGGAGCTGCTGGCGGCCGGGGCGGCCGGCGGCTGGTCGGCGTTCGGCCGGGTCGCCGTCGGCGAGCGGCTTCCCGCCGAGGTGGACGCGGCGCTGGCCTTCGACCCGGACGGCGCCCGCGGGTCCCCGCTGCGCCCGCGCGGCCTGATCCAGCGGCTGCGGAGGGCGACCTACCCCTTCTCGCAACGAATCCGGGGCGCCGCCCGCGACCAGGCGGACCTGCCCCGGTAGCCGCCGTCCGCGGCGGAGCCACCGCCGCGGCGCCACCGGCGCGTCGGGCCGTTCGTCGCCGGCCGTGTCCCAGGGCGCGGACGGCGACGCGGGCGGCCCCGCGGCGTTGCCTAGCATGAACCGGTGCCTCCGTCCTTCGTTTCCGAGCCGGTCCGGGTTCGAGTGCCCGCGACCAGCGCCAACCTCGGCCCGGGGTTCGATGCGCTCGGCCTGGCCCTCGCCCTCCACGACGACGTCGCCGCCTGGGTCGCCCCGGCCGGCTGCCGGGTCGAGGTCACCGGGGAGGGCGCGGGTGACCTGCCGACCGGCGACGACCACCTCGTCGTACGGGCGATGCGGGCCACCTTCGACGCGTTGGGCGGCCAGCCGCCCGGCCTGGCGGTGGAGGCCGTCAACCGGATCCCGCAGGCCCGTGGGCTCGGCTCCTCCTCGGCGGCGATCGTCGCCGGGGTGCTCCTGGCCCGGGCCCTGGTCGTCGACGGTGCCGCGCGACTGGACGACGCGGCGGTGCTGCGACTGGCGGCCGAGCTGGAGGGACATCCGGACAACGTCGCGCCCTGCCTGCTCGGCGGCGCCACCATCGCCTGGTCGGAACCGGAGGACGGGGCTCGGGCCGTTCGGCTGTCGGTCACGCCGGAGATCCGGCCGACGGTCCTGATTCCCGAGGAACGCGGGCTGACCGCGGCGGCCCGGGCCGCCCTGCCGGCGGCGGTGCCGCACGTCGACGCGGCCCGCAACGTCGGGCGGGCGGCGTTGCTGGTGCACGCGCTGACCACGGATCCGGCGCTGCTCTTCCCCGCCACGGAGGACCGGCTGCACCAGCCGTACCGGGCGGCGGGGATGCCGGCGACCGCTGCCGTGGTGGACGAGCTGCGTGCGTCTGGTGTGGCTGCTGTGGTCAGTGGGGCGGGACCCACCGTCCTCGCCCTCACCCCGATACCCGACGAACTCCTGCCAGGAATAGGCTGGACCGTGCGACGGTTGGCGATAGACGTAGCCGGGGCCCGGGTCGACCGGGGTAGACTGGGACACGCCGAGCGGGACCCTGTTGCCGCAGGTCGGAAGAGTTGATTAGGCTCTAGGCCTAGCACAGCCGCGAAGCAACGCGACTCCTGCGGGTCGGTGCACCCCCGAAGCTTTCGGCGGTAAGCCCGTCTCACCCCCTGCCTAGGTCTACGCCGTACCGCAGTTTCCACAGGTCGCCGCAGGCGGCGAGACCTGCTCACCGGTGTTGGTGGGTCGGAAATCCACCGGCTGCTGTGTTGCAGACTCCCGCGACGCGTCAAGCGAGGCGGGTGCACCGAGGCCGCCCGGCCACGTGTTTCCAGGCCACGGGCAGCCCCGGCCTTATCGAGGGAAGGACTCCATTGAGCGACACCACCGACGTGACGTCGGATGTTTCCAACGTCGCTGGCGAAGGCACCGCCGGTCCCACCCGCCGTCGGCGGACCGGGACCGGGCTGTCGGCAATGCTGTTGCCAGAGTTGCAGAGCCTGGCCGCGTCGCTCGGCATCTCCGGTACGGCCCGGATGCGCAAGGGCGAGCTGATTGCCGCGATCTCGGAACGCCAGGGGGGTGCCACCGCTGCTGCCACCGGCGGAGCGCCACGCCCCCGGGCCGAGGTGTCGGCCGCGGCCGCGCCCTCCCGAGAGGAGGTACGCGCCGAGGTGCGCGAGAACGGCGACCGCCCCGACGGTGAGCGGCGTGCCGCCGAGCAGGCGCCGCCGGCCGCCGCTGCCGGTGGCGCCGAGGGGGGACGTACCCGGACGTCCCGCCGGTCGCGCGCGGCCGCCGCGGCTGCCGCCGCGGCCACCGAGGCGGGGAGTGAGCCCGCACCCGCCGAACGGACCGAGCGACCGGAGCGCGCCGACGGCGCCGAGCGCGCCGAGGGTGCCGAGCGCACCGAGGGTGCGGAGCGCGCCGAGCGGGGTGACCGCGGTGAGGCGCGCAACGGTCGGGAGCGCAACGGCAACGGCGGTGACCGGGGTGAGCGCGCCGACGCGCGGGGTGACCGGGGCCAGCGCGCGGAACGGGACAACGACGGCGAGGACGAGGGCGAGAGCGGCGGACGCCGCAGCCGCCGGAGCCGNTTCCGGGACCGGCGGCGGGGCCGCGGGGAGCGTGCGGAGAACGGCGAGGGCAACCGGGAGCCGCAGGTCAACGAGGACGACGTCCTCGTCCCGGTGGCCGGCATCCTCGACGTGCTGGACAACTACGCCTTCATCCGGACGACCGGTTACCTCGCCGGGCCGAACGATGTCTACGTCTCGATGTCGCAGGTCAAGAAGTACGGCCTGCGTCGCGGTGACGCGGTCACCGGTGCGGTCCGGGCGGCCCGGGAGGGCGAGCAGCGGCGGGACAAGTACAACCCGCTGGTCCGGCTCGACACCGTCAACGGGATGGACCCGGAGGAGGCGAAGCGCCGCCCCGAGTTCTACAAGCTGACCCCGCTGTACCCCCAGGAGCGGCTGCGGTTGGAGACCGAGCCGCACATCCTGACCACGCGGGTCATCGACCTGGTCACGCCGATCGGCAAGGGCCAGCGGGCGCTCATCATGTCGCCGCCGAAGGCCGGTAAGACCATGGTGTTGCAGGCGATCGCGAACGCGATCACCCGCAACAACCCCGAGTGCCACCTGATGGTGGTTCTCGTGGACGAACGGCCCGAAGAGGTCACCGACATGCAGCGCNCGGTCAAGGGCGAGGTCGTTGCGGCCACCTTCGACCGTCCGCCGCAGGACCACACCACCGTGGCGGAGCTGGCCATCGAGCGGGCCAAGCGCCTCGTCGAGCTCGGCCACGACGTGGTCGTGCTGCTCGACTCGGTGACCCGGCTGGGCCGGTCGTACAACCTGGCCGCGCCGGCCAGCGGCCGGATCATGTCCGGCGGTATCGACTCGACNGCCCTGTACCCGCCGAAGCGGTTCCTGGGNGCGGCGCGGAACATCGAGAACGGCGGCTCGCTGACCATCATCGCCACCGCCCTCGTCGAGACCGGTTCGGTGATGGACACGGTCATCTTCGAGGAGTTCAAGGGGACCGGTAACGCCGAGCTGAAGCTGGACCGGAAGATCGCCGAGAAGCGGGTCTTCCCGGCGATCGACATCCACACCTCGGGCACGCGCAAGGAGGAGATCCTGCTGGCGCCCGAGGAGCTGGCCATCACGCACAAGCTGCGGAAGGTGCTGCACTCGCTCGACTCGCAGGCTGCGCTGGACCTGTTGCTGGACCGGCTCAAGCAGACCCGGACCAACATCGAGTTCCTGATGCAGATCGCGAAGTCGACCCCGGGCGAGTAGGCCGGGGGTCGGTCCACACGGCACACGGGCCACGGTCACGCGGGGTCCGGTCGGTTGTCCGGCCGGGCCCCGCTGTCGTCTGTCCGCGTCCACCGCCGCACGTCCCCACCCCGCCGATGAAGTTTTCTTTCTTGTCGGGTGCTGGGTATTGAAACTTCTGTGCGTCGTCGGGTTGACTACCGGACATGGTGTTCCGCCGTCGATTCGGCGTTCTCGCCGGTCTGCTGCTTCTGACGCCCTCCCTGACCGTGGCCGACCCGCCGCCGGCCCGAGCCGCCGTGCCCGACGGGCCGGCCCGAGCCGCATCGGTGGCGTCACCGGCCCCGGTCGGTGCCACCGCCACCGAGGACAGTCCGCCGGCCTCCTCGGACCGCGTCGCGTCGGTCTCGCCCGTCACCNNCGCCGAGACCGACGCGATCGACGTCGACCGTCGTAGCCGGCCCGTCGCTCCCGGGCTCGAACTGACGTCGTNCGACCGGTTCGACGCCAACGGGTGGATCCGGGCCGACGCGCTCGTCGCCGACCTGGCCGGCGGGGTCACCGTCGACTACGTCAACGCCGGGGAGGTGGCCCGCACCGAGCCGCTGCGCGCGATGGTGGAACGGGCCGGCGCGGTCGCCGCGGTCAACGGCGACTTCTTCGACATCAACAACTCGGGCGCCGCCCAGGGGATCGGCATCCAGGGCGGTGCGCTGGTGCAGTCCCCGGTAGCCGGCCACCACGAGGCGGTCGGGGTGACCGCCGACGGCGTCGGCCGGGTGGTCCAGGTCTACTTCGACGGCACCGCCACCCTGCCGACCGGTCCGGTCACCCTCACCCAGTTCAACAACATGGTCGCCGCGGGTGGCATCGGCGTCTTCACCTCGCTGTGGGGCTCGTACCCGCGNAGCCGGGCCGTGGCGGGCGCCACCCGGGTCACCGAGGTGACCCTGGTCGGGGGCCGGGTCACCACGGTGNCCGACACGGCCGGCAGCGGGCCGATCCCGGCCGGCACCACCATCCTGCTCGGCCGGGAAGCCGGCGCGGACGCCCTCGCCGGCCTGCGTCCCGGCGACCCGGTCGACGTCCGGTACGCCCCGAGGACCTCGGACGGCAGCACGCTGCACGCCGCCGTCGGCGGCAACCGGGTGCTGGTCCGCGACGGCGTACCGCAGGACATCGGGGACGTCAACCCCGAGCCCCGCACCGCGGTCGGGTTCTCGGCCGACGGACGCAGGATGTTCCTGGTCACAGTGGACGGACGGCAGGCCGACAGCCGGGGTGTGACGCTGACCGAGCTCGGCCGGATGATGGCCGAGCTCGGCGCGCACAACGCGCTCAACCTCGACGGCGGTGGTTCGTCGACCCTGCTGGCCCGCGAACCCGGACAGTCGACGGTCCGGGTCGAGAACAGCCCGTCCGACGGCGCCGAGCGCCCGGTGCCCAACGGCCTGGCCCTGTTCGCCCCGGCCGGCAGCGGCCGGCTGCGGGCCTACTGGGTGACGACCGAGATGGACCGGATGACGGCGCCCGGGCTCGGCCCGGTACCCGGCGGGCGGCCGGAACGGGTCTTCCCCGGGCTGACCCGTCGGCTCCGCGCGGCCGGTTACGACGAGACGTACGGCCCGGCGGCCGGGGAGCCGACCTGGCGGAGCAGCCCGGCGAGCGTCGGCAGGGTGGACCGCGACGGGGTGTTCCGGGCCGGCAAACCCGGAACGGTCACCGTCACCGCCGCGCGCGGCCCGGCCCGGGGCGAGCTGGAGCTCACCGTGCTCGGCCCGCTGGCCCGGATCGACGCCACCGCGGACAGGCTCGGCCTGGCCGGCGTCGGCGCCACCGGCACCGTCGGCGTGGTCGGTTACGACGCCGACGGCCGCACCGCGCCGATCGAGCCGGCCGACCTGCGGCTGGAGTACGACCACGAGCTGTTCGACATCACCCCGACCGCGACCGGACACCTGTCGGTGCGCGCCAGGGCCGACAGCGGAGCCGGGCTGGTCACCATCCGGGTCGGCGACGCCAGCACCGTGGTGCCGGTGACCATCGGACTGACGGACNTGCCGGTGGCGACGTTCGACGACGCGGCGAGCTGGCGGTTCAGCNCCGCCCGTGCCACCGGCTCGGTCGCCCCGGCGCCCGGTCACACCGGCACCGGCCTGAAGCTGACGTACGACTTCGGCCAGTCGACCGGCACCCGGGCCGCGTACGCCGATCCGCCGGCCTGGATCGAGGTACCCGGCCAGCCGCAGGCGTTCGGGATGTGGATCCACGCGGGTGGCCACGGCGAGTGGCCGAGCCTGCACCTGCACGACGCGCTGGACCAGCAGCACGTGCTGCGCGGCCCGTACCTGGACTGGGTCGGCTGGCGGTACGTCGAGATGCAGGTGCCGGCCGGCGTCGTCTACCCGGTGCGGATCCGGCGGTTCTACGTCGCCGAGACCGACGCGGCGGCGCAGTACACCGGGGAGACCATCATCGACGACATCGTCGCCAAGGTTCCCACGGAGCTGACCCCGCCACCGAGAGAGCACCGCACCGACCGGGTGGTGATCACCGACGGCACGGTCGACGACGCGCCGTGGCGGTTCGCGGTCCTCTCCGACGCGCAGTTCGTCGCCGCCGACCCGGACAGCGACCTGGTCGCGCAGGCCCGCCGTACGCTGCGGGAGATCCGTGCGGCCCGGCCGGACTTCCTGGTGATCAACGGGGACTTCGTGGACACGGCGTACCCGGCCGACTTCGCGCTGGCGAAGCGGATCCTCGACGAGGAGCTCGCCGGGGAGCTGCCGTACTACTACGTGCCGGGCAACCACGAGATCATGGGTGCGCCGATCAGCAACTTCCAGGCGGTCTTCGGCGCCACCACCCGGGTCTTCGACCACACCCCGGCCGGCGGCGGCCGGGCCACCCGGTTCATCACCCTGGACACCTCCGCCGGCAGTCTCCGGGGCAGCGGGTTCGCCCAGGTCCGGGCGCTACGGGAGGCGTTGGACTCTGCCGCCGCCGACCCCCGGATCGGATCGGTGGTGGTGTTGGAGCACCACCCGCCGCGCGACCCCACCCCGGCGAAGGCCAGCCAGCTCGTCGACCGGAAGGAGGCGGCGCTGCTGGAGCGCTGGCTGGCCGGGTTCCAGGAGGAGACCGGCAAGGGGGTGCTCTTCGTCGGTGCGCACGTGGGAATGTTCCACGCCGACCGGGTGGACGGGGTGCCGTACGTGATCAACGGCAACACCGGGAAGGGGCCGTCGACCGCGCCGCACCTCGGCGGCTTCACCGGCTGGACGATGTTCGGCGTCGACCCGGTGAGCCCGGCCGAGGCGGCGAAGGCCCGCCGTGACCCGCTGACCGCCGGGCCGCGCTGGGTGACCGCGGAGACCCGGGCCCACGTCGACGCGCTGGAGCTGGCCGCCCCGACCCACCTGGCCGCCGGGACCAGCGTGTCGGTGACCGCGACCCTCACCCAGCCCGACGGCCGGCGGGTGCCGGTCGCCGCACCGGTCAGCGCCGACTGGAGCGGGTCGGCGAACCTCCACGTCGGACCCGCGTCCGGTCTGCGGCCGTGGCACGCCGCGTGGTTCGACCCGGCCACCGGCCGGCTGACCGGGCTGGGGTCCGCCGGCACCGTCTGGCTCGCCGTCACCGTCAACGGCGTGACCGCGCGGGCGACCGTCGTGCTCGACCGAGCCGGGTGACCGCCCGGGCCCACCCACCCGTCCAGAAGGGACGCTCCCGCCCTGCCGGGCCCGTGGCCGGCCCGGCAGGGCGGCCGCCCGGGTCAGAAGTCGCCCTCGGCGACCTGGAAGACCGTCAGGCCGAGCTCGCGCCACATCCGGACCACCTGCATCCGGTCGTCGAAGACCCCGACCACCCGGTAGCGGTCGCGGATCTCCCGGTCGAAGATCTCCCGCTTGACCACCGCGTCCTTGCGCGAGTCGCCGACCGCCCGCATGTACAGCCCCAGGTACGGGACGCCGACGTGCTCGTCGAGCCACCGCTCGGTGGCGGACCGGCACGAGGCGTCCCGGCCGGNGCAGAAGACGACGCCGTAGCCGGCCGCGTGCATCGCCCGGACGGCCGCGATCACGGCGGTGTTCGGTCGGTCCTCCCCGACCCGGCTCATGTCGTACGGGCTGCGTCCGGCAAGCAGCGCGACCGTGCCGTCGATGTCGACGAGCACGATCTCCGGGGCGTCCCCGGCCGGCGGCGGCTCGTAGACCCTGGCCGGGGCGCCCGGCCGCGCGGTCGGCACCGGCAGCGGCAGCTTCCGGCCGGCCAGGTAGCGTTCGTGCAGCCGCCGGATCGCCTCCTCGCCGACCCGGTCCCGCTCCGGGCGCGCGGCGTCGCGACGCACGCACTCCTCCAGCGGTACGTCGGTGAAGTCGTGCACCTCGAAGGTCGCCCCGAGCCGGGCGGCGAGCTGCGCCCAGTCCCGCAGCGTGCGGGACCGCAGGTTGGTGTCGTCGACGCAGACGTCGACCCCGGCGCGCAGCAGCGCCTCCACCTGGGCGCGTTGCGCCAGGGTCACCTGCCCCTCGGCCCACTGGGTGAAGAGCCGCTCGCCGTGCAGCATCCGGCGTATGTCGTCCCGGTTCACGCGGACGACCCCGGGCTGCAGCGTACGGGCGAAGGTGGTCTTGCCCGAGGCGGGCAGCCCTCGCGTGGCGATCAGTCGGGGCATGGTCACTCCTGGTCGTACGAGACCCGGTCCGCCGCCGGGCGGACCTGCTGCCAGAGCCGGGAACGGTGGTCCCGGCCCCCAGGCGGAGGAAGAGGAGGTCGCGGTCGGGGTGGCGGGCGACCCGTGCGGCGAGGCCGCGCCGGGTCCACCCGGCGGGCGGCTCGGCCACGGTCTCACCGTACCCTGCTCGATCTTCGCCGCCCGGGCCTCGACGGACGCGGTCAGCTTCGGCCGCGACGCCGTCGACCCCCGGGGAACCGAAGACCAGCCGGTGCGGCCGGAGGCGCTCCGGATACTCGATCCTGACCGGGGGGGTTCGGTCTCCGGTCCTGAGGGGTTCGGTGTCCGGCCNGTGCACGACCGTCCCCTTCTGGCGCGGTGACGGGGCGGGTCACGGGTGTGTCCTCCGGCCTGGGGGGAATCCAGCCGAGGGGAGTGTGCCTCTTCCGGCTGGGGGGATTGGGCCTCTTCCGGCTTGGGGGAACGCGGCGGGCAGACCGTGACGTCACGGATGTGGTGCGCGGCCCGATTTCGGACCGGCGTGGGCGCCGTGGCACACTGGTCAACCGGCCACCGGTTCCGGTTCACGCCCGAGTCCGTGCCCCGCCGCGACCATCTGCCGCCGGGTCGGACGCCGAGGGGCGACCCGGCGACCATCGACGAAAGGACCGAGGCGACATGAAGCCCGACATCCACCCTGAGTACGTCACCACCCAGGTCACCTGCTCGTGTGNTAACTCGTTCACGACCCGCAGCACCGCCAAGGGCGGCGTGATCCACGTCGAGACCTGCAACGCCTGCCACCCGTTCTACACCGGTAAGCAGCGCGTGCTGGACACCGCCGGTCGGGTCGCCAAGTTCCAGCAGAAGTACGCCAGGGTTCAGGCGAAGAAGAACAAGTAGCCGCCTCGACGGGCCCGCCTCCGGTGACGGCCGGGGGCGGGTGTCGCGTGTGCGCGAACCGTCCCGGAAACCGGCGGGTCGGCGGGACCAGGCGTTGGAGTGGAAGCGAAGGAGGGGACACCGGCCATGACCGTCGCGGGCGGCAGTGACCGGCTCGCCGCTCTCCTGGACGAGTACGCGGAGCTGCAGCGGCGGCTCGCCGACCCGGCGATCCACGCCGACCCGGCCGCCGCCCGGCGGGTGGGCCGGCGATTCGCCGAGTTGACCCCGTTGCACAAGGCCGCCGGCGAGCTGGAGCAGGCTCGGGCCGACCTGGTCGCCGCCCGGGAACTGGCCGCCGAGGACCCGACGTTCGCCGCCGAGGCGGAGGCGATCGCCGCGAGGATCCCGGGCCTCGAGGGCCGGCTCGCCGAGCTGCTGATCCCCCGCGACCCGCACGACGCCAAGGACGTCATCCTGGAGATCAAGGCCGGGGAGGGAGGCGAGGAGTCCGCGCTCTTCGCCGCGGACCTGCTGCGGATGTACCTGCGGTACGCCGAGCGGCAGGGCTGGGNCACCGAGGTGATCGACTCCCAGGAGTCCGACCTCGGTGGGATCAAGGACGTCTCGCTGGCGATCAAGATGCGGGGTGTGCCGGAGGGCGGCAACGGGGTCTGGTCCCGGCTGAAGTGGGAGGGCGGCGTCCACCGGGTGCAGCGGGTGCCGGTCACCGAGTCCCAGGGGCGGATCCACACCAGTGCGGCCGGTGTGCTGGTGCTGCCCGAGGCCGAGGAGGTCGACGTCACGATCGACCCGGGGGATCTGCGTATCGACGTCTTCCGTTCGTCCGGGCCGGGTGGCCAGTCGGTGAACACCACCGACAGCGCGGTGCGGATCNCCCACCTGCCGACCGGGATCGTGGTCTCCTGCCAGAACGAGAAGAGCCAGCTGCAGAACCGGGAGCAGGCGATGCGGATCCTGCGGGCCCGGCTGCTGGCCATCGCCCGGGAGCAGGCCGACGCCGCGGCCTCCGACGCCCGGCGGTCCCAGGTCCGCACCGTCGACCGGTCGGAGCGGATCCGCACGTACAACTTCCCGCAGAACCGGATCACCGACCACCGGATCGGCTACACGGCGTACAACCTGGACCTGGTGCTGGCCGGCGAGCTCGACGGGGTGCTCGACGCCCTGAGTGAGGCGGACCGGGCGGCGCGGTTGGCCGGGGAGACCGAACTGGCCCGCCGCTGACACCGCCGGTCGGGACGGCCGGCCCTCAGCGGTCGGTACGCGCCTCGGCCTTGGCGCGGAGCATCTCCCGGTCGGCGCGTTCGAACGCCGCGCCGAAGGCGTCCCGCGCCCCCACGCCGGTGTTGCGTACCTCGGCGAAGCCGACGCTGACCCCGATCGGGGTTCCGGGCACCAACGACTCCCAGTCCTCGGACCGGATCGCCGTCCTGATCCGCCGGCCGACCTCGCCGGCCTCGGCCATCCCGGCCCCGGGGAGCACCACCACGAACTCGTCACCGCCGTAGCGGGCGACGAAGTCACCCCGGCGCAGCACGCGGTTGATCACAGCGGCGNCCCGTTGCAGCACCAGGTCGCCGGAGTGGTGGCCGTGTATGGTGTTGACCGCCTTGAAGCCGTCCAGGTCGCAGACCCCGATGACGGCACGCTCGCCGCGGCTCACCGTGTCGGCGACGTACCGTTCGAGGCGGCGGCGGTTCGGCAGGCCGGTGAGCGGGTCGGTCAACGCCTCGCCCTCGTACCGGGCGGCGGTCCGGCGCATCTCCTCGTGCTCGATCCGGGCGGCGATGCCGTCGACGTAGACGTCCCGGAGCCGGTCGTTGCGCCGGGTGGCCAGCCGGAAGGCGTACCGGTCGGCCCGGTGCGCGGCGGCGTGGTCGCCGGCACGGGCGTGGGCCAGGCTGCACAACCGGGCGTGTTCCGCCGAGCCGAGCGTCTCGGCGGCGACGTTGATCGCCTCCAGCCGGGCCAACGCCTCGGCGCAGCGGCCGGCGGCGATGGCCTGGCACGCCTCGCCGAGCTGGCGCATGTCCCGGGTCCGCACGCTGTCGCCNCCGTTGGCGAGCAGCCAGGACGGGTCGAGCTCCGGCCGGGTCGGTGGTTCGACCGGCGCGCCGAGGGCGGCCTGCCGGACGATGGCGTAGCCGTACGCCGCGCGGCTGCTCGGGCGCAGCCGCGCGGCCGTGCCGGCCCGGACGAACCGCTCCAGGTCGGCGCGGATGTCCCGGAGCACCCGCAGGCACCCGTCACTGTCCCCGTGGTGGTCGAGCGCGACGGCGCTGCGCAGCCGGATCGCCGGTGCGGCGAAGGTCTCCTCCGCGATGCCGGCGGCGAGCCCCAGGGTTCTGGCCCGCTCGATGGCACTGAGCGCGTATCCGTGGAAGCCGAGGTACGAGTACGCCATCGCCAGGTCGTGCCAGCCCCAGGCGGTGTCCCGGTCCGGCTGGTCCACCGCGTTCAGCGCCCGGGAGCCCTGCACCAGGTGGGTGACGCAGCGGTCGAGTGCGCCCTGGTCGTGCGCGGCGAGGGCGGCGAGGGCGTGCAGGTGGCCGTGCAGGTACGGCTCGGACAGGTCCCGCGCCGCGTCGAAGGCCTGCTCGACGGCGCGGGTGTACTCGGCGGTACGGCCCAGGTTGAGCACCGCGCACAGGCGCTGGAGCAGAGCGTCGGCCCGGGCGTACGGGTTCGTGGTGCTCGCGGACACGCGTTCGGCGATCAGGCACGCCTCGGCGGAACGGCTGCTCTCCATCAGCGCGCGGGCCTGCCGCAACGCCTCAACCTGGTCGCCGACCCGGTCGAGCCAACCCACGCAGAACCTCCAACGGAAACGTGGACGTTTCCGAGCGGAAACGCACTCGCGACGAGATGATTCCCGGTCGACGTTTCATGATTATGTCGTGAATCGGATTCCCGGGCATCAACAGAAGCCTCGNCCCTCTGCCGTGGTCGCCGAGACGGCGTCCGCGTTGGCCGCGGCCGGGATCGAGCCGGCCCGCACCGAGGCCGAGCTTCTGGTGGCACACGTGCTCGGTGTGTCGCGGGCGGCCCTGCCGCTCGCCGGGCCGCTCGACGCGGCGCAGACGGACCGGCTCCGCGGGTTGGTGGCGCGGCGACTGCGCCGCGAGCCGTTGCAGCATCTGCTCGGCTCGGCGGCGTTCCGCTACCTGGAGCTCGCGGTCGGGCCGGGGGTCTTCGTGCCCCGCCCGGAGACCGAGCTGCTCGCCGGGTGGGGCATCGACCAGGCGCGCGCACTGTGCCCGCCGGGCGGGCCCGCGCCGGCCGACGGTGCGGTGCTGGNGGTGGACCTGTGCAGCGGAAGCGGCGCCATCGCGCTCGCCGTCGCCGGGGAGGNGCGCGGGGCGCGGGTGATCGCGGTGGAGCGTTCCCCGGCGGCGCTGNCCTGGCTGCGGCGCAACGCCGCCGACCGGGTGCGGGCCGGGGATCCGCCGATCGAGGTGGTCGCCGGAGACGTCACCGATCCGGATCTGCTCGGCGAGGTGGCTGGTCGGGTGGACGTCCTGCTGTGCAACCCGCCGTACGTGCCGGAGGGGACCACGGTGGCGCCCGAGGTCGCCGGGTACGACCCGGCGGAGGCGGTCTTCGGCGGCCCGGACGGGCTGGCGGTGATCCGGCACGTGGTGGAGCGGGCCGCCCACCTGCTGCGTCCCGGCGGCGTGCTGGGGATCGAGCACGACGACACCCACGGGACGGCGGTTCCGGACCTGCTCCGGGCGGACGGCCGGTTCACCGACGTCGCCGACCACCCGGACCTGGTGGGGCGGCCACGGTTCGCCACCGCCCGCCGGGCCGGCGGCGGTGTTCCGGGACCGGATCGCACCCGTGGCACGGCCGACCACCCGGCGTGGCAGACTGGCTCCTCGTGATGCTCTACGACTGCCGGTCCGTGGCGGACCGGGACCGAGGCATCGCCGCGGCGATCGAGGCGGTCAAGAACGGTGAGCTGGTCGTGATTCCGACCGACACGGTCTACGGGATCGGCGCGGACGCCTNCACCCCGTACGCGGTCACGGCCCTGCTCACCGCGAAGGGCCGCGACCGGCAGCAGCCGCCGCCGGTGCTGGTCGGCTCCCGGCGCACCCTCGACGGGCTGGTCTTCATGTTGCCGAGCGCGGCGCGGGACCTCGCCGACGCGTTCTGGCCGGGTGCGTTGACCATCGTCGTCGAGCACTCGCCCAGCCTGCAGTGGGATCTCGGCGAGACCAACGGCACGGTGGCGGTCCGGATGCCGATGCACCCGGTCGCGCTGGAGGTGCTCCGCGAGACCGGGCCGATGGCGGTCTCGTCGGCGAACAAGACCGGCAGGCCCCCGGCGGTCACCGCCGAGGAGGCGCGCGACCAGCTCGGCTACTCGGTACGGGTGTACCTGGAGGCCGGGCCGTGCCCGGACCCGGTGCCGAGCACCATCGTCGACGTGACCGGCGAGGTGCCCCGGGTGCTCCGGAAGGGTGCCATCCCGATCGAGAAGCTTCGCGACGTGGTGCCGGACATCGAGGACGTGATCTGATGCCCCCCTTCACCGTGCTGCACGTCTGTATGGGCAACATCTGCCGGTCGCCGATGGCCGAACGGCTGCTCGCGCTCGCCGTACGGCGGCGGCTGGGCCGGCGGGCCGGCACCGGGGACGACCCGGTGGACGCCAGCGTCGCGGAGCGTCTGGTGTACAGCCACAGCGCCGGCACCGGAGGGTGGCACGCGGGGGAGGAGATGAACCCGCCGGCCGCCCGGCAGGTGCGGTCCCGGGGCGGCGACGCCGACGACTTCGCCGCCCGCAAGCTCCGCTCCGAGCACATCGACGCGGCNGACCTGGTGCTGACCGCCACCGCCGACCAGCAGCAGTACGTGGTGGCGCTGCGTCCGGACGCCGCGCGTCGGACGTTCGTGCTGGGCGAGTTCGGCCGGCTGCTGGCCGGGATCGACGTCGCCGCCCTGCCCCCGGCCGGGGACACCCCGGAGGCGGTGTACGCCCGTGGCGTCGCCCTGGTCGAGGCGGTGAACGCCGCCCGGGGGAACGCCGCACCGCTGCCCAGCGACGATCTCGACGACCCGTGGGGTCGGGGCGAGCAGTGTTTCAGCCGGGTGGCGGACGAGATCGAGGAGACGGTCCAGCCGCTGGCGGCGGTCCTCCTGCCCTGACGTCCCCGCGTCCGGCGGCCGGCGCGTCGCGCGTACCCACGTGGTACGTCGCCGGGAGCGGGTCGGTGCCGTGAGCCGAGGGGGTCAACCGGTTCGCCTGTTTCACTCCGATTCGTGAAATCCGCTCTGGATTGTTCCGAAACGGGAGTGGTGCGGGGCATCGCCCGGCAGGCTGGCGATCGAACGCGGCCCGACGTGCGGGTCGCCCGTCCGCCGTCGGTGCCGGAGGTACCCCATGCTGCGGCTACGGCTGAACCAGCTCTGGACCCTGACACTGGCCGGGATGCTCGTCGGCACACTCCTGGCCGCCGCGCTGCTGCCGGCCGCCGTCCTGGCGGCGGTGGGGGTGCGGTTCGTCAGCGCCCGGTACGAGGACCTGCCGCAGGAGCTGCGCACCCCGCCGACCGCCCAGCGTTCCTACCTCTACGCCAACGACGGTCGTACCCTGATCNCCTCGTTCTACGACGAGAACCGGACGGAGATCCCGCTCGACGAGATCGCCCCGGTGCTGCGGCAGGCGGTCGTGGCGGCCGAGGACAGCCGCTTCTACGAGCACGGTGGGGTCGATCTGCGCGGCGTCATCCGGGCGTTCGTCGCCAACCAGGTCAGCGGCACGGTGCGGCAGGGCGCCTCGACGCTGACCATGCAGTACGTCCGCAACGTGCTGAAGTCCGACCCGAGCCTCACCCCTCGGCAGCGGGCGGAGGCGACCGCCCCGAAGGCCGGACGCAAGATCCAGGAGATGCGGTACGCCCTGGCCCTGGAGCGCCGCCTGACCAAGGACGAGATCCTCGGCCGTTACCTGAACATCGCCTACTTCGGCGCCGGGGCGTACGGGGTCGCCGCGGCCAGCCAGCGCTACTTCTCCAAACCGGCCGGCGAGTTGACCCTGGCCGAGGCCGCCCTGCTCGCCGGGTTGCTCCGGTCGCCGGAGACCGACAGCCCGATCGACGGCGACGCCGCGGCCGCGCTCGCCCGCCGCGGGTACGTGCTGAGCCGGATGGCCGACCTGGGGATGATCACGCCGGAGACCGCGGCCCGGACCCAGTCCGAGCAGCTGCGGCTGAATCCGGGTGTCGAGCCGAACGACTGCCTGGGCATTCCTGACGAGCGGGCCGACTGGGGTTTCTTCTGCGACTACTTCCGCCGCTGGTGGGAGGCGAATCCGGAGTTCGGCGACACCCCCGACGAGCGGCGGCAGAACCTGCGCCGGGGCGGCTACCGGATCACGAGCTCGCTGGACCCGGCGGTGCAGTCGGCGGCGCAGGCCCAGGTGCTGGAGGTGTACGACCACACCGACCGGTGGGCCGTGCCGATGGCGGTGGTGGAGCCCGGCACCGGCCGGGTCCTGGCACTGGCGGTGAACCGGCACTACCGGCTGGACCCGAACCCACCCGGGCAGCACACCTACCCGAACACCGTCAACCAGTTGGTCGCCGGCGGTGGCGACATCGTCGGCTACCAGGCCGGCTCCACGTTCAAGATCTTCACGGTGCTCGCCGCCCTGGAGGCGGGGATGCCGCTGGACTCCGGGTACCGCGCACCGNCCCGGTTGGTGACCCGGTACCCGGCCAGCGGGCCGAACAGCTGTGGCGGCCGGTGGTGTCCGGTCAACGCCAACCCCGAGTGGATGGACGGCTACCACACGATGTGGACCGCCTTCGGGCGCTCGGTGAACACCTACTTCGTGGCGCTGACCGAACGGATCGGCGCCGAGCGGGTGGTCCGGATGGCCGAGCGGCTGGGCATCGTCTTCCGTGCCGCGACCGACGCCCGGATGGCGACGTACGGGGCGGACGACTGGGGCGCCTTCACCCTCGGGGTCTCCGCCACGACCCCGCTCGACCTGGCCAACGCCTACGCCACCCTGGCCGCCGAGGGGACGTACTGTCGGCCGTTGCCGGTCCAGGCCATCGTCGACCCGGCGGGCCGGTCCCTGCCCGCCGGGGAGCCGACCTGCGGACAGGTGATCAGCCCGGACGTCGCCCGGGCGGCGACGGACGTCGCCCGCTGCCCGGTCGGCAACCGGTCGGCGTACGACCGCTGCGACGGCGCCAGTGTGCCCGAGGTGACCCGGATCCTCGGCGACCAGCCGGTGGCGGGCAAGACCGGCAGCGCCGAGAGGTACAGCACCGAGACCTTCGTCGCCTTCACCCCCCAGCTCGCCGCGGCGGCCACCGCGGTCAACCCGGACGACCCGAGCGACGCGGTCGGGCAGGAGGCGCAGCCGAAGGTGGTCGCCGCCGTGGCGCACACCCTGGCCGCCGCGCTGCGGGATCAGCCACGGCGCGACTTCACCGCACCGAGCCGGGGCATCGCCTTCGCCGGCGGCTCCGACCGGCCGGCCCCGGTGCCCGACGGTGCGGCGGAGCCGGAGTGGGATCCGGAGCTGTCGCCCGCGGATCCGTGGCCGGGACGCCGCCGGGTGCCGGCGAGGCCCGAGGTGCCGGTGCGGTGACCCCGCCGCGCTCCGACATCCGCCGGCCCGGGTCCGGCACCCCGACCCCGGCCGCNGCCGCGACCCTCCGGACGGGGCGACGTGAGGCGGCGTCGCCGTGGCCGTAGGAGCTACGCTGCACGGGTGTTCAGCAACACCCGGCCGCTTCCCGCCCGCCCCGCNGCCGGGGCAGGGTGGCGATCCTCCGGCGGCACCGACGACACCCACCTCGCCCCGCCCGACCCGCGTGACGAGCGGCCGGGCGTCGGCCGGGACACCGGGGCGCGCGGCGGGGGTGTCCGGACGGTGCCGGCCGGCGTCGCGGTGCCCCTCGTCGCCGTCGGCGCGGTGTGCCGGCGATGAGCGCGCCACGGGCGGGGCTGCCGGGGGCGATCCGGGCCCGGCTGCCGTACCTGAAGGTCACGATGTCGGCCTCGGGGGTGCTGCTGGTGCCGGCGGTCGGCCTGGGTGTGCTGCTGCGCGGCACGGCCGGCGCGGTCGGCGCGGCGGCCGGGGTGGCGCTGGTCGTGCTGAGCTACCTGGTCTCGGGGGTCTCGGTGGCCTGGGCGGACGCGGTCCACCCGCGGATGATCATGTCGGTGGGGCTGGTGACCTACGCGATCAAGATCGTCCTGCTCGGTGTGGTGATGTCCGCGATCGCGGCCACCGGCTGGCCGGGGCTGGGCCCGATGGGCGCCGCGATCGTCGCCGCGGTGGTCGTCTGGACCGTGGCGCACGTGATCTGGGCGGTCCGTGTTCCGCTGCCCGAGGTGCCANCCCGCACGGACTGACGCCGCGCTCGTCACGGCGGCCGGAGGGTCCCGGGGCGGGCCCGTGCCGGCGGAGCGCCGGATGGTGTCGCAAGTCCGACGCGGGGCGAAGCGCGTCCCGCGGCGCCGAGGAGTACGGTGTTCGTGGTTTCCTCGACGCGGATCGTCCCCCACCCCGATGGCGGTGTGTGGGGGTCGCGGGCACCCCTGCGTATCTGAGCTGATATCGTTCGCCACGTCATGGCCGACAACCTCCACCCCGACCCGCCGGACAACCGCGTGCCGGAGGGGACGGCAGGTGCGGTCGTCGGATACCTCATCGCCGGCATCGGTGGGTGGGGATTCCTGGGATGGGTGGCAGAACGCTGGTTGGGTCTCCCATCGGGCATCGGGATCGTGACGGGCATGATGATGGGCGCCGCCGGAGCGCTCTATCTGATCATGAAACGGCTCGGTGCCTAGGACCGGCGGGTGCCAGTCCCCTTGACTGCGGAGGAATGCACGGTGAGCGAAGAGCTGGTCGTCGCCCAGGACCTTCCCTGGCCCCCCAGCGTCGAGGACTTCTTCCCGCCCCCGGTGGCGGGCCCGTGGGTCACCAAGTTCGGCGTGATGGTCTGGGTCGCGGTGGCGTTGCTGCTGGTGTTCTTCCTCACCGCCTACCGCAAGCCCACGCTGGTGCCGGGTCGGCTCCAGTGGATGGCCGAGTCGGTCTACGGACTGATCCGCGACGGCGTGGCGCGTGACCAGATGGGCGAGGCCGGGATCAGGTTCGCCCCGTACCTGACGGTGCTGTTCAGCTTCATCCTGCTGACGAACCTCTTCGGCATCGTGCCGGGGCTGCAGATCTCGCCGAACTCGCACATCGCGTTCCCGATCGTGCTCGCGGCCATCTCCTACGTGCTCTACCTGGCCGTCGGCATCCGCAAGCACGGCCTGGGCACGTACCTGAAGCGAAGCCTGATCCTGCCGGGTGTGCCGTGGCCGATGCACTTCCTGCTGGTGCCGATCGAGTTCCTGCAGAACTTCGTCAACCGGCCCGTCACCCTCGCGGTGCGGCTGTTCGCCAACATGTTCGCCGGGCACCTGATCCTGCTGGTCTTCACGGTCGGCGGGTTCGTGATGCTCGCCTCCGACAACCTGTTCATCAAGGTGAGCTCGGTGTCCGCGTTCCTGCTGGCGATCCTGATGGCCTTCTTCGAGGCGCTGGTGGCCATCCTGCAGGCGTACGTCTTCGTGGTGCTGAGTGCGAACTACCTCTCGACTTCGCTGGCCGAGGAGCACTGATCCATCGGCGAGCGGACCAGACCCGGACGACACCGCCGGCGGACGCCCGGCCGACGTCACCTGAGAAGCGTCCAGCAATGACCGTGTAACGCGTGAGGCTCACGCGCCAACAAGGAGGAATCCCCGCAATGAGCGTTCTTGCCGAGATCGGCGGCAGCGTCAACACCATCGGCTACGGCCTCGCCGCCATCGGCCCCGGTATCGGTGTCGCCCTCGTCTTCGCCAGCTACATCCAGTCCAGCGCCCGGCAGCCCGAGTCGGCCGGCTTCAACCGCACCTGGCTGATCCTCGGGTTCGCGCTGGTCGAGGCGCTCGCCCTGTTCGGTCTGGTGCTGGCGTTCGCCGTCCAGGCCTGACCCATCCACACGGTGACCTGGAGGTCTGAGATGCTCATCGCCGCGGGAGGGGCGAGTCACAACCCGATCCTGCCGATCTGGCAGGAGCTCGTCATCGGAACGATCTCCTTCGCCCTGCTGGTCTTCGTCCTGCTCAAGTTCGTCATGCCGCGGATGGAGGCGATGTACCAGGCGCGGGTCGAGGCGATCGAGGGCGGTCTCGAGCGCGCTCAGGCCGCCCAGGCGGAGGCCAACAAGCTGCTGGAGCAGTACAAGGCGCAGCTCGCCGAGGTGCGCACCGAGGCGGCGAAGATCCGCGACGACGCCCGCGCCGACGCGGAGAACATCCGGAAGGACATCCTCGCGAAGGCTCGCGAGGAGTCCGAACGGATCATCGCGGCCGGCCGGGAGTCGCTCGAGGTCGAGCGGCAGACCATCGTCCGGGAGCTGCGGGCCGAGCTCGGCACCCTCGCGGTCGATCTGGCCAGCCGGATCGTCGGCGAGTCGCTGGCCGACGAGGCCCGGCGTCGGGGCACCGTCGAGCGGTTCCTGGCCAGCCTTGAGACCGCCGGCGCCGGCGCCGGCGGCGGCACGCCCGTGAGGACGAGCTGATGCAGGCCGCCAGCCGGGAGTCGTACGCGGCGGCGCGGGAGCGGCTGGACGCCTACACCCGCGACGCCGACGCGGCGGCGATCGCCGCCACCGGTGACGAGCTGGGGGCGGTCGCCGACCTGCTGCGGCGCGAGCCGCGGCTGCGGCGTGCCCTCTCCGACCCCGCGCGGTCGGGCGAGGACCGGTCGGCCCTGCTGAGGGACATCCTCGGCGACAGGGTCGGCACGGCGGCCAGGGACCTGCTCGTCACGCTGGTCTCCGGCCGCTGGTCGGCGGCGTCGGAGCTGCTGGACGCGACCGAGCGGCTGGGCGTCGAGGCGCTGCTCGCCAGCGCGGAGCGCGCCGGCGAGCTGGGTGAGGTGGAGGACGAGCTGTTCCGCTTCGGACAGCTGGTCGCCGCCCACCCGGAGCTGAGCAACGCCCTCGCCGACCCGATCGCGCCGGTGGCACAGCGGGCCGAGCTGACCGGGTCGCTGTTGGCCGGCAAGGCCAAGCCGGTCACGATCAAGCTCGTCGAGGTGGCGCTCTCCGGATTCGGCGGGCGCTCCTTCACCGGCGGCCTGACCCGACTCGTCGAGTTGGCCGCCGACCGGCGGGACCGCCAGGTGGCGTACGTCACCGTCGCGACCCCGCTGACCGAGGAGGAGGAACGCCGGCTGGGAGCCAGGCTGAGCGAGCTGTACGGTCGGGAGGTCACCGTCAAGCAGACGGTGGACCCGGAGGTGCTCGGCGGTCTGAGCGTCCGGATCGGTTCCGATCTCTACGACGGGACGATCCTGCGTCGCCTGACCGACACCCGAAACGCGCTGGCGAAGCGTCGATGACCACCGTCCACGCCCGCGCCGAGCGCTGAGCAGACATTCACGCCGTTCCGGTTAACCGGGCCCTGAATAGAGGAAGAAGAGGATGGCCGAGCTGACCATCTCGTCGGAGGAGATCCGCGGCGCGCTGGAGCGCTACATCTCCTCCTATTCGCCCGACGTCTCCCGTGAGGAGGTCGGCACCGTCGCCGACGCCGGTGACGGCATCGCCCACGTCGAGGGTCTGCCCTCGACCATGACCAACGAGCTGCTGGAGTTCGAGGACGGCACCCTCGGCGTGGCGCTCNACCTGGATGTCCGCGAGATCGGTGTCGTGATCCTCGGCGACTTCTCCGGGATCGAGGAGGGCCAGCGCGTCAAGCGGACCGGCCGGGTGCTCTCGGTGCCGGTCGGCGACGCGTTCCTGGGCCGGGTGGTCAACCCGCTCGGCCAGCCGATCGACGGCCTGGGCGACATCCCCCACGAGGGCTACCGCGAGCTCGAACTGCAGGCGCCGAACGTGATGGCGCGGCAGAGCGTCCACGAGGCGCTGCAGACCGGTATCAAGGCCATCGACGCGATGACCGCGATCGGTCGGGGCCAGCGGCAGCTGATCATCGGTGACCGGCGGACCGGCAAGACCACCATCGCGCTGGACACCATCCTGAACCAGCGCGACAACTGGCGCTCCGGCGACCCGAAGAAGCAGGTCCGCTGCATCTACGTGGCGATCGGCCAGAAGGCCTCGACCATCGCCGCGGTCAAGGGGGTGCTGGAGGAGAACGGCGCGATGGAGTACACCACCATCGTCGCCTCGCCCGCCTCCGACCCGGCCGGCTTCAAGTACATCGCGCCGTACGCCGGCTCCGCCATCGGCCAGCACTGGATGTACGGCGGCAAGCACGTCCTGATCGTCTTCGACGACCTCACCAAGCAGGCCGAGGCGTACCGCGCGGTCTCGCTGCTGCTGCGCCGCCCGCCGGGCCGCGAGGCGTACCCGGGTGACGTGTTCTACCTGCACTCCCGGCTGCTGGAGCGCTGCGCGAAGCTCTCCGACGAGATGGGCGGCGGCTCGATGACCGGCCTGCCGATCATCGAGACCAAGGGCAACGACATCTCGGCGTTCATCCCGACCAACGTCATCTCGATCACCGACNGCCAGATCTTCCTGGAGACCGACCTGTTCAACCAGGGTGTCCGGCCGGCGATCAACGTCGGTACCTCGGTCTCCCGGGTCGGTGGCGCGGCCCAGGTGAAGCCGATGAAGAAGGTGGCCGGCCGGCTCCGGCTGGACCTGGCGCAGTACCGCGAGCTGGAGGCGTTCGCGGCCTTCGCCTCGGATCTGGACAAGGCGTCGCAGAACCAGCTCAACCGGGGTGCCCGCCTCGTCGAGCTGCTGAAGCAGCCGAACTACTCGCCGATGCCGGTGGAGGAGCAGGTCGTCTCGATCTGGGCCGGCACCGAGGGCAAGCTGGACGACATCCCGGTGAACGAGATCCGCCGCTTCGAGGCGGAGTTCCACGAGTTCCTGCGGCACCAGTACGCCTCGACGCTGCAGTCGATCGCGGACAACAACTGGGACGACGACATCGTCAACACCCTGGACGAGGCCATCTCCCGGTTCAAGCTGATGTTCCTCGGCAAGGAGGACGAGGTACGGATCAACGAGCCGGCCCCCACGCCGCTGGAGGGTGAGCCGGACCGCGAGACGGTGACCCGGTACCGCGACGAGGNGCCCGCGGCCGAGAACGAGAAGAAGCAGTAGGGCAGACCGATGGCGGCCCAGGTTCGCGTTCTTCGCCAGCGCATCCGCGCGGCGAAGGGGATGAAAAAGATCACCAAGGCGATGGAGCTCGTCGCGACGAGCCGTATCGCCAAGGCTCAGGCCCGGGTGGCGGCCTCGCTGCCGTACGCCCAGGCCATCACCGGCGTCCTCACCGCGCTGGCCTCCAACTCGCAGATCGATCACCCGCTGCTCACCCCGCGGCCGCGGGTCCGCCGGGCGGGGGTGCTCGTGGNGACCGCGGACCGGGGCCTGGCCGGTGGCTACAGCTCGAACGCGATCAAGACGGCCGAGTCGCTGATCGCCCGGTTGCAGGCCGACGGCAAGCAGCCGGTGCTGTACGTCATCGGGCGCAAGGGCGTCACCTACTACCGGTTCCGCAACCGGCACATCGAGGGAAGCTGGACCGGATTCTCGGAGCAGCCGACGTTCGAGGATGCCAAGCGGGTCGGTGAGACGCTGATCAAGGCGNTCGTCTCCGGAGCGGACGATCTGGACGGCGGTGACCCGGGCATCGACGGCGTGCTCGGCGTCGACGAGCTGCACATCGTCTACACGCAGTTCAAGTCGCTGATGACCCAGATCCCGGTGACCCGGATCATCGGTCCGATGGAGGTCGAGGATCGGCCGCGCAGCGAGGCTCAGGGCCTGCTTCCGGCGTACGAGTTCGAGCCGGGGGCGGACGCGCTGCTCGACGCGCTGCTGCCGAAGTACATCAACACCCGGATCTACGCGGCGTTGATCGAGTCGGCGGCGAGCGAGTCGGCGGCGCGGCGTCGGGCGATGAAGAGCGCGACCGACAACGCCGAAGAGATGATCGAGAAGTACACGCGTGAGATGAACTCGGCCCGTCAGGCCGGGATCACCCAGGAGATCAGCGAGATCGTGGGCGGCGCGAACGCGCTGGCCGCGTCGGGAAGTGAAGTGTGATGACTGCTCCAGTAAAGACCGCGACGGGCCGGGTGGTCCGGGTCATCGGCCCGGTCGTCGACGCCGAGTTCCCGCGCGACGCCATGCCCGACATCTACAACGCCCTCCACGTGGACGTGGAGCTCTCGGGCGGGCGCAAGACGCTCACCCTGGAGGTCGCCCAGCACCTGGGCGACAACATGGTCCGGGCGATCTCGATGCAGCCGACCGACGGTCTGGTCCGGGGCAGCGAGGTGCGGGACACCGGCTCCCCGATCACCGTTCCGGTCGGTGACGTCGTCAAGGGCCACGTCTTCAACGCGATCGGCGAGTGCCTCAACCTCAAGGAGGGAGAGCGGCTCGAGGTCAAGGAGCGGTGGCAGATCCACCGCAAGGCCCCGGCCTTCGCCGACCTCGAACCGAAGACCGAGATGCTGGAGACCGGCATCAAGGTCATCGACCTGCTCGCCCCGTACGTCAAGGGCGGCAAGATCGGTCTCTTCGGCGGCGCCGGGGTGGGCAAGACGGTGCTCATCCAGGAGATGATCATCCGGGTCGCCAACAACTTCGGTGGTACGTCCGTCTTCGCCGGGGTGGGTGAGCGGACCCGTGAGGGCAACGACCTCATCCACGAGATGACCGAGTCCGGCGTCATCGACAAGACCGCGCTGGTCTACGGCCAGATGGACGAGCCGCCGGGGACCCGGCTGCGGGTGGCGCTCTCCGCGCTCACCATGGCGGAGTACTTCCGCGACGTGCAGAAGCAGGAAGTGCTGCTCTTCATCGACAACATCTTCCGGTTCACCCAGGCCGGTTCGGAGGTCTCCACCCTGCTCGGCCGGATGCCGAGCGCGGTGGGTTACCAGCCGACCCTGGCCGACGAGATGGGTGAGCTCCAGGAGCGCATCACCTCGGTCCGGGGCCAGGCGATCACCTCGATGCAGGCGATCTACGTGCCGGCGGACGACTACACCGACCCGGCTCCGGCCACCACGTTCGCGCACCTGGACGCCACCACCAACCTGGAGCGCTCGATCTCCGACAAGGGCATCTACCCGGCCGTGGACCCGCTGGCGTCCTCGTCCCGGATCCTCGCCCCGGAGTTCGTCGGCCAGGAGCACTTCGCGGTCGCCTCGGAGGTGAAGCGGATCCTGCAGCGCTACAAGGACCTGCAGGACATCATCGCCATCCTCGGTATCGAGGAGCTCTCCGAGGAGGACAAGCTCACCGTCGCCCGGGCCCGGCGTATCGAGCGGTTCCTCTCCCAGAACACGTACGCGGCCGAGGTGTTCACCGGCATCAAGGGCTCGTACGTCCCGGTCAAGGACACCGTCGAGGCGTTCAAGAAGATCTGCGAGGGCGAGTACGACCACTTCCCCGAGCAGGCCTTCTTCATGTGCGGCGGCCTGGACGACCTGGAGCGCAACGCCCACGAGCTGATGAAGCAGTAGTCGGGCAGGACCGACGGCAGGACCGCGCCGGTGCTCTCCGGCGCGGTCCTGCCGTGATCTGCGGACCGTCGCCGGGTACGCCGGGAGATGCCGGCCCTCGGCACGGTTCCCCCTTTTTGGTTACCCGGTGTCACGGGTGCCGTCGTTGGCGATCGATCGAATCCGGCGCTAATCTCTGCAACGTCTCGGCCCGGTGGCTCGTCTTCCCTACGGGCGCGTACGAAACGGAGAAGCTGGTGGGTGAAGGCGGCAAGGGCAGCAGCCGGCCGGGCAGGAGGGCCGGCCGGTCGGACCGGGGCGTGACCCGGCCGGGCGACGACTGGCCAGGCGCCGAGCGGCCGGGTGGTGAGGCCGCCGCCCCGGGCAAGGGCCGCAAGCAGCGCCGAAAGTCCCGGGCGCCGCGGTGGGCCAGGCTCTGCACCGTGTTCGGTGCCGTGCTCATGGTGCTCAGCGGGGTCACGCTGGGTGGTTTCAAGGTGGCGGTGGCCCGGCTGGACAGCGCGGTCACCGAGGCGGATCTCTTCGGCGACGAGGCGGCCGGCACGCAGAAGGTGGCGGACATCAAGGGGCCGCTGAACATCCTGCTGGTGGGGATCGACCCGCGAAACGAGACGTGGAAGCCGCTGGCCGACTCGATCATGGTGTTGCACGTCAACGCGACGCTGGATTCGGCCTACCTCTTCTCGATGCCCCGGGACCTCCTGGTGCAGATCCCGGCGTTCCCGAAGGCCAACTACCCGGGCGGCCGGGAGAAGCTCAACGCGGCGATGGCCCACGGGAGCGTGATTCCGGGGCAGGAGAAACCGAGCGCCGCCCAGGGTTTCGAGCTGCTCTCGATGACGGTCAGCAAGGTGACCGGGATCAAGCGGTTCGACGCGGGGGCGATCATCAACTTCAACGGTTTCCAGAAGATCGTCGACGCGATGGGCGGTGTCACCATGTACATCGACCAGGACGTCAAGTCCGAGCACAAGCAGCCGGACGGTTCGCCGCGGAAACTGAAGCCGGGCGGTGGTGGCTACCTCGGGCCGCAGAAGGAGTACAAGAAGGGCACCCACCACCTGAAGGGCTGGGAGGCGCTGGACTACGTCCGGCAGCGGTACGGCCTGCCGAACGGTGACTACGACCGGCAGCGCCACCAGCAGCAGTTCGTCCGGGCCATGGCCGACCAGGCACTCAGCAAGGACGTGGTGACCAACCCCATCAAACTGGACAGGGTGGTGCAGGCGGCCGGAAAGTCGCTGATCTTCAGCGGGCGGGGGCACCGGTTGATCGACTTCGGTTTCGCCCTGCGTAACCTGCGGTCGGACACGATTCAGATGATCAAGTTGCCGGGGGGTGGCGTCTTCGACGCGCGCGGCAAGTACCAGGGTGAGGCGTTCAAGCCGATCGCCGAGGAGTTCTTCGCCGCGCTGCGGGACGGAACGGTGGACACCTTCGTGATGTCCCACCCGGAGNTGTTGAACAAGGCCAAGTGAGCCGGGTCTCCAGCCGACCGGCGGACCGTCCGGCGGTGCGTGGGCCGGCCGGCTCGGCGATGCCCACCTGCGGGTCGGGCGTCGATTCCTGTGACGAACCCTGGCCGGGCGCGGTGCCCGAACACGCCGGCGAATGACCTCGGCGGCGGAGTGTGGGGAAGCGCGGGCCACACGGATGCGGCTGACCGTCAGCCGGCGCGAGCCGTGCGGCGGTTGCGGCTGCCGAGAGTGAGCGCCGGCGCGCGGGTCACCCTGCGCGACGGCTGATGGGAGATGCGGGTGAGCAAGGGCGGCAAGGCCGCTGGCCGGCCTGAGGAACGCGTGGGAGCGGCGCGCCAGGTCCGGCCCGACGACGCCGGACCGGACGACTGGCCCGGAACCGGTCGTTCGATCAGGGAAGGTCGGCGGAGGAAGTCCACCGTGCCGAGGTGGGCCCGACTCTGCACCGTCGTCGGCGTGGTCCTGGTGGTGCTCAGCGGCGGGTCGCTGGTCGGCATCGAGGCGATCGTCGCCCGGTACGAGGGCGCCGTCACCCAGGAGGACCTCTTCGGCGACGCGGCCTCGGGGGCGGTTCCGGAGAAGACCTCGGACATCAAGGGGCCGCTGAACATCCTGCTGGTGGGGATCGATCCCCGGCGGCCCACCACCCCGCCGCTGGCCGACTCGATCATGGTGTTGCACGTCAACGCGACGCTGGATTCGGCCTACCTCTTCTCGCTGCCCCGGGACCTCGTGGTGCGGATACCGGCGTTCCCGAAGGCCAACTTCCCGGGCGAGACCACCAAGCTGAACGCGGCGATGTCGTACGGCAGCCGCAATCCGAAGAAGGAGCTGCCGGACGCCGCCCAGGGTTTCGAGCTGCTCTCGATGACGGTCAGCAAGGTGACCGGGATCAAGCGGTTCGACGCGGGGGCGATCATCAACTTCTCTGGNTTCCAGAAGATCGTCGACGCGATGGGCGGTGTCACCATGTACATCGACCAGAACGTCAAGTCCGAGCACAAGCAGCCGGACGGTTCGCCGCGGAAACTGAAGCCGGGCGGTGGTGGCTACCTCGGGCCGCAGGCGACGTACAAGAAGGGCACCCACCACCTGAAGGGCTGGCAGGCGCTGGACTACGTCCGCCAGCGGTACCCGAAGAACGGGGTCACCGACGGCGACTACGGGCGGCAGCGCCACCAGCAGCAGTTCGTCCGGGCCATGGCCGACCAGGCGCTCAGCATGGACGTGGTGACCANCCCCATCAAGCTGGACAGGGTGCTCAGGGCCGCGGGCAAGTCGCTGATTTTCAGCGGGCGGGGGCACCGGTTGATCGACTTCGGTTTCGCCCTGCGTAACCTGCGGTCGGACACGATTCAGATGATCAAGCTGCCGGGGGGTGGCGTCTTCGAAGGCGGCGTCTACAAGGGCGAGGCGTTCAAGCCGATCGCCGAGGAGTTCTTCGCCGCGCTGCGGGACGGAACGCTGGACACCTTCGTGATGTCCCACCCGGAGTTGTTGAACAAGGCCAGGTGAGCCGGGCGTACCCGGCTGTGGGCGGCGACGGGAGCCGGACTAGACTCAGTTCATCCCGTCGCCGCAGCAAGGAGACAGCGTGGCACAGCAGCTACAGGTCGAGCTCGTAGCCGTCGAGGAGAAGGTCTGGTCCGGCGAGGCCGAGATGGTGCTGGCGCGGACGACCGAGGGCGAGCTCGGTGTGCTGCCGGGGCACGCCCCGTTGCTGGGACAGCTCGCCGAGCCCAGCCAGGTGCGGATCAAGTTGCCGGGTGGGGAGCAGCTCACCTACGACGTGACCGGCGGCTTCCTCTCGGTGACCAACTCCGGCGTCACGGTACTGGCCGAGAGCGCCGCCCCGGCGACCGAGTCCGCGACGCACTGATCCGGGGCGTCGATGCTGGTCTTGAAATGGATCGGGGTCGGCGTCCTCATCCTGTTCGCCGCGATCGCGGCGCTCTTCGTCCGGCGGGCCCTGGTCAGCCGCTCCGGCGGGATCATCCGGCTCAGTGTCCGGGTTTCCACCATCCTCGACGGTCGTGGGTGGTCGCCGGGGTTCGCGCGGCTCTCCGAGACCGAGCTGCGCTGGTACCGGATGTTCAGCTTCGCTCTGCGGCCGAAGCGGGTGCTGCCCCGCAACGATCTCACCGTGGAGCACCGGCGGCTTCCGGAGGGTCAGGAACGCCTCATCATGCCGGCTGACTGGATCATCCTCCGCTGTACCAGCCACCAGGCTCCCGTGGAGATCGCGATGGCGAAGTCCACGCTCACCGGTTTCCTGTCGTGGCTCGAATCCGCCCCCCCGGGGGCGGTTTCGCATTTGGCGCTCCGCGACTGAACCCGGCCCTGCCGTCGGCCCGGCTCTCGCCGTCTCTGGNNGCCGTCGCGCGGTCAGCGACCGAGGGCCGAGGGCAGGGCGCGGGGTGTCACCCCGAATCCGGAAGGCGTCCGCCGGGTGACCCCGGCCGTCCCGACCCAGGTCCGCCACCCGCGGCGTGACGTGGTGTGGCCCGCCTGGCGACGGGGTGCCCTCAGCGCTGGCCGCCGGGAACCCATAGCACATCCCCGTCCGGATTTGCCGTTCTTGCCAGGATGAACAGCAGATCCGAGAGACGGTTGAGATACTTTGCCGGAAGCGGGCTGGTTCGGTCTGGTTCGTGGCTGACGAGCGCCCACGCCGAGCGCTCCGCGCGCCGGGCGATCGTGCGTGCCATGTGCAACAGCGCCGCACCGGGGGTGCCGCCGGGCAGAACGAAGGAGTCGAGGTTGGCCAGGTCCGCGTTGAACTCGTCGCACCAGCCCTCCAGGCGGTGCACGTACTCCTCGGTGACTCGCAACGGCGGGTACGCCGGCTCCGGCTCCACCGGGTTGGCGAGGTCGGCGCCGACGTCGAAGAGATCGTTCTGGATCCGGCCCAGCACGGCACGGAGCCGTTCGTCGAGCTGGCCGAGCGCCAGGGCCACCCCGATCGCCGCGTTGCACTCGTCGACGTCGGCGTACGCGGCGATCCGCGGGTCGGTTTTCGCGACCTTCTCGTTGTTGCCCAGCCTGGTCGTGCCGGTGTCGCCGGCCCTGGTGTAGATGCGCGTGAGGTGGACGGCCATGACGCACAGCGTACGGACATCGACGCCGAACGCGACGTCGGGGACCGGACCGGGTACGGGCGCGGCCGGGCCGGCGCAGGGGTGGTGGGGCGGCCCCGCGCCGGGTGACGGCGGCGAACCTACGATGTGCGACGTGGACGTGATCAGGGTCGGCGGCGGAGCCCGCCTGGTCGGCCAGGTGCACGTCGTCGGCGCGAAGAACTCGGCGCTGAAGCTGATGGCGGCGGCCCTGCTCGCACCCGGGCGCAGCGTGATCACCAATGTGCCGCGGATCACCGACATCGCGATCATGGGTGAGGTGCTCCGCCGGCTCGGCTGTGACGTCGCGTTCGTCGACGACGTCGACGACGTCGCCCCGGCCGGCGGTGGGGCGACCCCCGCCACCGGCGCCGCGGGCGGCGCCCGGTCCTGCGCCGTGGTCATCGACGTGCCCGAGGCGCCGGGCACCGAGGCGGACTACGACCTGGTCCGCCGGCTGCGCGCCTCGATCTGTGTCCTCGGGCCGCTGCTGGCCCGCCGTGGCCACGTCCGGGTGGCGCACCCGGGTGGCGACGCGATCGGCTCGCGTGGGCTGGACATGCACGTGGCGGGCCTTGCCCGGATGGGCGCCGACATCTCCGGCGAGCACGGTTTCGTCATCGCCTCGGCGCCCGACGGGCTGCGTGGCGCCACCATCTGGCTGGACTTCCCCAGCGTCGGTGCCACCGAGAACCTGGTGATGGCGGCGGTGCTGGCCAGGGGAGTGACCGAGATCGACAACGCCGCCCGCGAGCCCGAGATCGTGGACCTCTGCACGATGCTCAACCGGATGGGCGCGCGGATCGAGGGAGCCGGCTCCTCCACCCTGCGGATCGAGGGGGTCACCGAGCTGCATCCGGTGAGTCACGCCACGGTCGGGGACCGGATCGTGGCCGGCACCTGGGCCTTCGCCGCGGCGATGACCCGGGGCGACGTGACGGTGACCGGGGCGAGTCCCGCCTTCCTGGAGATAGCACTCGACAAGCTGGTCTCGGCCGGGTGCCGGGTGGAGAGCCGGGCCGACGCGTTCCGGGTCCAGATGGACCGCCGGCCCTCGGCGGTCGACGTGGTGACCCTGCCGTTTCCGGGCTTCGCCACCGACCTGCTGCCGATGGCGATCGGCCTGGCCTCGGTGAGCGAGGGGGCCTCGCTGGTGACCGAGAACATCTTCGACGGCCGGTTCATGTTCGTCGACGAGATGGCTCGGCTGGGCGCGGACATCAGGACCGACGGGCACCATGCGGTGGTGCGGGGCCGCGAGCGGTTGTCCGGCGCCCCGGTACGGGCCACCGACATCCGGGCCGGCGCCGGCCTGGTGATCGCCGGACTCTGCGCCGACGGCGTCACCGAGGTCTCCCACGTCCACCACGTGGACCGCGGTTATCCCGACTTCGTCTCCGACCTGCGGGCGCTCGGCGCCGAGGTGGAGCGGGTCACCGCCCCGGAGGAGCCGGTGTTCACGCTGTGACCGGTCCGGCCGCCGGACAGCCCGGTCTGGCGGTGGCGCCCGTTTGAGTGACCGTTAAGGTGCTCGGAGGAGAGCAGCCAGCCGGAGGAGTGAGCACATGGCGGGTCGACTCGCGGTCATCGGAGCCGGTCTGATGGGTTCGGGTATCGCCCAGGTCGCGGCGCAGGCGGGATGGCAGGTGACGCTGCGCGACCTGAACGAGGACGCCACCGGTCGCGGACTGGACGCCATCCGTACGTCCCTGGGGAGGTTCGCCGCCAAGGGCGTGATCGGGGCCGAGGAGGTCGAGGCCNCCCTGGCCCGCATCACCCCGACCACGGACCTGGAGGCGGCGGCCGATGCCGACATCGTCGTCGAGGCGGTCTTCGAGCAGCTCGAGGTCAAGCGGGAGGTGTTCCGGGAGCTGGACCGCATCTGCGCCCCCGGTGCCGTCCTGGCCACCAACACCTCGGCGATCCCGATCACCCAGATCGCGGCGGCGACCCAGCGACCGGAGTCGGTGGTCGGCACCCACTTCTTCTCGCCCGTGCCGATGATGAAGCTCTGCGAGCTCGTCCGCGGTTACAAGACCAGCGACGAGACGTTGGCCACCGCCCGCGCCTTCGCGGAGGGGGTCGGCAAGACCGTGGTGGTGGTCAACCGGGACATCGCCGGGTTCGTCACGACCCGCCTGATCACCGCCCTGGTGATGGAGGCGGTCAGGCTCGTCGAGTCCGGGGTGATCTCGGCAGAGGATCTGGACACCGCGTGCAGGCTCGGCTTCGGGCACACGATGGGTCCGCTGGCCACCACCGACCTGACCGGGGTGGACGTCCTGCTGCACGCGACCCGGAACATCTACGCCGAGACCGCCGACGAGAAGTTCTTCCCACCGGAGCTGCTGCAGCGGATGGTCGCCGCCGGCGACCTGGGGCGCAAGACGGGCAAGGGCTTCTACTCGTACTGATCCCACCGGTTCCCCTGCGGCGGGCCCGCGCACCCGCCGCAGGGGCCCGCTCAGCCGTCCCGCCGGGTGGTCCAGCGGAACGTGGTCAGGCAGAGCGCCAGACCCACGACACACCAGATGGCGAGGACGAGCGCGACCCGGCCGAGTTCGAAGGAGCCGGCCGGCTCCTGGGCGGCGAAGGCCTCGGGCAGGAAGACCGACCGCAGCCCCTGACACATCCACTTGAGGGGAAAGACCGCCGCGACCTGCTGCATCCAGTCCGGCAGCTCGGTGAAGACGAAGAAGACGCCGGAGATGAACTGGAGCACCAGGGCGACCGGGGTGGCGACGGCGGAGGCACTGCGCCCGCTGCGGGCCACCGACGAGAAGGCGATACCGCAGAGCGTGCAGGCGGTGATGCCGAGCACCGAGACCCAGCCGAGGGTGAGCCAACGGTCGGCGGTCTGCGGCAGCGTGAGGNCGAAGAGCCCGGCGGCGACGGCGAGCAGCAGCGCGGTCTCGGCCACCCCGATCACCGCAACCATGATCACTTTTCCGGCGAAGTAGACCCACCTCGGCATCGGCGTACCGCGGTAGCGCTTGAGCACACCCCGGTCCCGCTCGATCGGAATCTGGATGGCGAGGCTCTGAAAACCGACCGTCATCAGGCCGGTGGCGATCATGCCGGTGACGAAGTACTGGGTGAACCGGACCCCGCCGCCGAGCTCGCCCCGGAAGATCGACGCGAAGATCAGGATCATCACCACCGGGAAGAGCATGGTGAAGACCACCGACTCTCGGCTGCGCAGGAACTGGCGCACCTCGAGCCGACCCTGCCGGAGCGCGAGGGCGAGTGGACCGACGCGCCGGCTCGGGGCCGGTGCCGGTTGCGTGCTGGTCGTGGTGGCTGTGCTCATCGGTGCCCGATCATTCGCAGGTAGATGTCCTCCAGGGTGGGCCGGGTCACGGTGAGCCCCGGCACCTCGCCGTCGTACCGCGCGGCCAGCTCGGCGACCAGCGCCGTCGGCGTCGCGCTCTCCACGCGTTCCACGCTCCCGTCCGGGGTACGCCAGGAGACGGTCGCCAGTGCCTCCTCGCGGTTGCCGAGCTGGGCCGGGGTGGCGACCTCGATGAGCCGTCCCCGCGCGATCACGCCGACCCGGTCGGCGAGCGCCTCGGCCTCGTCCAGGTAGTGCGTGGTCAGCACGATGGTGGTACCGGCGGCGGCCAGGTGGCGGATCAGNCCCCAGAACTCCCGACGGGCCTCGGGGTCGAAGCCGGTGGTCGGCTCGTCCAGAAACAGCAGCTCGGGCCGGCCGATGATGCCGAGCGCGACGTCGAGCCGCCGCCGCTGCCCCCCGGACAGGGTGTGGGTGCGGGCCTTCGCCTTTCCGGCGAGGCCAACCCGTTCGAGCACCTTGTCGGGATCATCCGGGTCCGGATAGAACCCCGCGAAGTGGTGCACCACCTCGGCCACGGTCAGCTCGTCGAACTCGCCGGTGCTCTGGAGCACGATGCCCACCCGACAGCGCCATCGCGCGTCCGCCTGGTCCGGGTCGACGCCGAGCACGCTCACCTCGCCGGCGTCCCGACGGCGGTAGCCCTCCAGGATCTCCACCGTGGTGGTCTTGCCGGCACCGTTCGGGCCGAGCAGGGCGAAGATCTCGCCCCGGAACACCGTGAGGTCGAGGCCGTCCACGGCGGGGGTGCCGCCGTACGCCTTGCGGAGTCCTCGGACCGAGATCGCCACCTGGTCAGCCATGCCATCAACTATGCGTGACCGACGCTGGTGGCGTCGCGCACGGCCTGCCGTTCGCGTCGGCGTCGGCGTCGGCGCCGGACGACCCAGGTGACGAAGAACACGAAACCGAGCAGGAAGAGCAGCACCAGCGCCGGGAGCAGGATCGCGACCAGCGAGCCGAGCACGCTGCCGGCGTCCTCGACGGCGCTGGCCAGCGGGGCACCGAAACCGGCCGTGGTGGTGTTGATCACCGGCCGGGCCGCCGCCTTCACCGCGTGCACGGCAAGCGCGATCACCATCCCGATGACGATCGGCACCCACTGCTGGGAGCCGAAGAACCGCCCCGGGTCGTCGACCGTCANGGACTGGGCGCCGGTGCCCGCGCCGAAGACCAGGCCGCCGGCGGTCGGTCGGACCGCGGTCTGGACCACGTCGTTGACGTGATCCACCATCGGCACCTTGTCGGCGACGACCTCGATCACGAGCAGCACCAGCAGGATCGTGATGACCCAGCCGTTGCTGAGCCACTGCCAGCCGCTCGGCAGCGTGACCAGGTCGCTGTAGCGGGCCAGCAGACCCATGGTGAGGAGGGGAACGTACGCGTTCAGCCCGGCAGACGCGGCCAGGCCGGTTCCGGTGAGGGCTTCCAGCACGCCATCCAGGATGGCAGCGACGCGCCAGGCCGGCCGGCCGAGCATCGACCACGGGCTTCGCTACCCTGCTCGGGTGCGGTTGGTGATTGCGCGGTGCTCGGTGGACTACGTCGGACGGCTCTCGGCCCACCTGCCGCCGGCGACCCGGCTGGTGATGATCAAGGCCGACGGGTCGGTTTCCATCCATGCCGACGACCGGGCGTACAAGCCGCTCAACTGGATGAGCCCGCCGTGCCGGCTGGAGGAGGCGCCCGGGGTGTGGCGGGTGGTCAACAAGGCCGGCGAGGAGCTGCGGATCACCCTGGAGGAGATCTTCCACGACACCTCGTACGAGCTGGGGGTCGATCCCGGGCTGCGCAAGGACGGCGTGGAGGCGCACCTGCAGGAGTTGCTCGCCGCCAACCCGACCGAACTGGGTGAGGGCTTCACCCTGATCCGCAGGGAGTACATGACCGCGATCGGGCCGGTCGACCTGCTCTGCCGCGACGGCTCCGGGGCCACCGTGGCGGTGGAGGTGAAGCGGCGCGGCGAGATCGACGGGGTGGAGCAGTTGACCCGGTACCTGGAACTGCTCAACCGCGATCCGCTGCTGGCTCCGGTGACCGGGATCTTCGCCGCACAGGAGATCAGACCGCAGGCCCGGGTACTGGCCACGGACCGGGGAATCCGCTGTGTCGTCCTCGACTACGACCGGCTGCGTGGCATCGAGCGTGACGAGCTGACGCTGTTCTGAGGTCCGCGCAACCGGCCCGCGGCGTCCGGGGGGTGACGCCACGTCGTGCCCGGCGAACGACCTGTCCGGGCAGGTCGGCCCGCACCGGTNGCCCGCCGACCGCGCCGGGCGTCACGCGCCGGTGCGGACGGCGATCAGCGACTTGATCAGACCGGCCAGCCGTTCGGTGCGGATCTGTGAGTGCGGGAAGTAGTGCCGCATCTGGGACCGGTCGATCAGCTCGGTCCAGAGGACCTGCTGGACCGCCGCCTCCCGGTCGGTTGGGCGGGTGTGGGCGAGCGGCCAGTGGCGGGCCAGTGCCACCCGTACCCGGACCGGGGTGAACTGCATTCCCGGAACGATCCAGTGGGGCTCGATCGGGAAGTAGCGGTACGGCGTCTGCACCCAGTGCGCGTCCGCCAGGGCGTGTACCGTCTCGGCGAACCGGAGCCGGCGCTCGTGCCCGCCGACGTGCTCCAGCACGGAGTTGGAGAAGACCAGGTCGTAGCGGCGGCGGGCGATCCGCGTCGGGAGGGCGCAGGCGTCGCCCTGGTCGACCTCGGCCCAGTCCGGCACCTCGGTCGGTGCCTTCTCGAGGTTCACCACGTGCACGTGCTTCGGGCGTACGGCCGCCTGNAGCCAGGTGCTCAGCCGNCCACCGAGGTCGACGACGGACATCTGGGCCAGGTCGGGAAACGTCTCGGCGAGCCAGTCGGCCCGTCTCCGGCGCCGTCGGGCGCCCCAGGAGTTCTCGCCGTCCACCAGGCGAAATCGCAACGCGTGCAGCCCCATTGACCGAAGGGTAGCGAGGCGGCAGACGGCGAGGGATGTCCTAGTCGCCGGTCTTTCGCCACGATCGGTTAGACGTATCTCACCGCCCGTACAGTTTCTGTGCCAGCTTCACGATCCGACCGACCTGCTCGGGCGTCCGGTCGAACGTCATCGCCGGCAGCAGCGAGGGTCCGCGACGTCGGGTCACCGCCTTCGACCGGGCGAACTCCCGTAGCCCGTCGGCACCGTGGATACGTCCGNAGCCCGAGGCGCCGACCCCACCGAACGGCAGTGTCGACATTCCGACGAAGGTGAGCGCGGAGTTCACCGCGACCATCCCGGACCGGATCCGGGCGGCGAGCTCCATCGCGCGGCGCCGGCCGAAGACAGCGCCGCCGAGCCCGTACCGGACGGNGTTGACCCGGGACAGCGCCTCGTCGGTGTCGGCNACNCGGGTGATGGTGAGGGTCGGCCCGAAGGTCTCCTCGCGGACGGCGGCGGCGTCCTCGGGTACGTCGACCAGGATCGTCGGCCAGACGTACGGGGGCTGGACGGCATCGGGGCCGCCGAGCACGCAACGGGCGCCACGGGCGACGGCGTCGGCGATGTGCCGGCGGATGATGTCGATCTGGCCGGGCATCGTGATGGGACCGAGGTCGGCGTCGGTGTCGCCGACGGTGAGGCGGCGGGCACGATCGACGACCTTCCCGACGAAGGCGTCGTAGACCTGGCTGACCACGTAGGCGCGTTCGATGCCGATGCACGTCTGGCCGGCGTTGGTCAGGGCGCCCCAGACGCAGGCCTCGGCGGCGGCGTCGAGGTCGGCGTCCGCGTCGACGATCATGGCGTCCTTGCCGCCCGCCTCGATGACGACGGGGGTGAGGGTCTCGGCGCAGGCCGCCATGACNCGGGTGGCGGTGGCGGTGGAGCCGGTGAAGGCGATCTTGTCCACGCCGGCCCGGCAGAGGGCGGCGCCGACGTCGCCGAGCCCGTGTACGGCGGTCAGGACGGGCTGCTCGGACACGACCTCGGCGAAGCTGTCGACCAGCCACTGCCCGACGACCGGGGTGTACTCGCTGGGCTTGAACACCACGGCGTTTCCGGCGGCCAGGGCGTAGCCGATCGACCCGATCGGGGTCAGCACCGGGTAGTTCCAGGGTCCGATCACGCCGACCACGCCGTACGGCTGGTACGCCAGGTGGGCGGAGTGCTCGACGAGGATGAGCCGGGAGCGGACCCGCCGGGGGCCGAGGACCCGCCTGGCGTTCCGGGCCGCCCAGTCGAGGTGCTCGATGGCGCTGACGATCTCGACGGCCGCCTCGGCGGTCGGCTTGCCGCCCTCGCGGTGGACCAGGTCGGCCAGCTCGGGGATCCGCCGGGCCAGCAGGGCCCGCCAGCGCAGCAGCCGGGTGCGCCGGGCGGCGAAGCCCAGCTCGGCCCACCAGTCCGCCGCCGCCCGAGCCCGCTCGACCGCGCGTCCGACGTCCTCGGCGGTGGCGACCGGGAGCCGGCCCGCCTCCTCTCCGGTCGCCGGGTGGGTGGAGATCAGCTCCCCATCCTCGATCACCGGTACGCCGGGAGCCCGCAGCGTGGTCATGGCGCGAGTCTAGACCGCGGTATTACTCGCCGGTAGGTACGTGAATGAGTCTGATCGTCGCTGTTCACGCGCCGAACCGGCGACGCCGGGTCGGCGGCGCACCCCGCGACTCGGCACGTCGGTACGTGGAGTCCGGGCCGACCGGATGCGAAGCTGACCTGCGGAGCCGGTGCGCGCCGCGCTGACCCGGGACGGGCTGACCGCGAGACGGGATGGATCGGGGCGGAGTTCCATGTCCGACGAGCTGCACTTCATGCCACTGCTGACGGTGACGAACGGGCCGTTGCGGGGCGCGAGCTTTCGGCTGCGTCCGGGACGGCACCGCATCGGCCGGGAGGAGGGGGCGGACATCCTGCTCGACGATCCGAAGGTCAGCCGCCGACACGCCACGGTCGAGCTGGTCGGTGGGCGGGTGGTGCTGACCGACGCCGGATCGACCAACGGCACCTGGCTCAACGACAGCCGTCTCGACGGGCCGGTCGAGCTGCGCGACGGCGACCGCGTCCGGCTCGGCCACGTCGAACTGCGGTTCTTCGATCCGGGATCGGCCCCGACCGAACCGGTCGGGACGCTCGGGTACCGGCCCCTGGTGGCGCGGAACCGACCGGCGGGGCCGTTGCCGGCGCAACGGAGGCCGGGGGCGCTCGCCCGCGCCGCCGTCGTCTCGTCGTCCGGTGGACCCGCCCCGTCGTCCGGCGCGGGTGCGCCGTCGTCCGCCGAGCCGGCGCCGTCGTCCGAGGNGTGGGCACCGGCGTCCGGGGCGCTCACCGCGCCGACCCAGCTGATGGGCACGCCCCGACGGGCGCACCGGAGACTGGCGGTGGTCGGCGGCTGCCTGATCCTCCTCGGCTGGCTCGCCTGGATCTGGATCGCCCGCTGACGCCCGCCGCGGCGCTGTCGACCCGGCCGCCGGGTGCCTGGCCGCGTGGGCGCCGGCCGGGGTGCGGCGGGCCCCGCCGGCCCGTGGCGTGTGGGCGTCTGCGGCCGGGCCGGGGCGGCATGGCACACTCGCGGACAGGCCCCTAGCGGCCGTTCAGGTGGCGTTCGACGAGGCGGGAGGCTCCATGGCAGGCGGATTCACCGGCGGAAGCGTCATCTCGACCGTGGGTGTCATCGGACTCGGCACCATGGGTGCCGGCATCGCCGAGGTCTTCGCCCGCAGCGGTCTCGCGGTCGTCGCCGTCGAGGTCACCCCGGAGGCGCTGGCGCGCGGGCGGGCCNCCCTGACCGCCTCCACCGACCGGGCGGTCCGGCGGGGCAAGCTCGCCGCCGCGGAGCGGGACGCCCTGCTCGGCCGGGTCACCTTCGCGGTCGGACTCGAGGCGCTGGCCGACGTCGACCTGGTGGTCGAGGCGGTACCCGAGCGCCTCGACCTCAAGCGGCGGATCTTCGGCGACCTGGACCGCATCTGCAAGCCCGGCGCCATCCTGGCCAGCAACACCTCGTCGCTGAGCCTCACGGAGATCGCGGTCGCCACCGGGCGGCCGGACCAGGTCGTCGGGATGCACTTCTTCAATCCGGCGCCGGTGATGAGGCTGGTCGAGGTGGTCCGGACCGTGGTGACCGCACCCGAGGTGGTCGCCGCGGTCGAGGCGCTGTGCACCCGGCTGGGCAAGGTCGGGGTGACCATCGGCGACCGGGCCGGCTTCGTCGCCAACGCCCTGCTCTTCGGCTACCTCAACACCGCCATCGGCATGTACGAGTCCGGGTACGCCACCCGGGAGGACATCGACACGGCGATGACGCTGGGCTGCGGGCTGCCGATGGGGCCCCTGACGCTGCTGGACCTGATCGGCCTCGACACGGCGTACGAGGTCCTGGAGACCATGTACCGGCGCGGCGGCCGCGACCGGCGGTACGNCCCGTCGCCGCTGCTGCGGCAGATGGTGGTGGCGGGACTGCTCGGCCGCAAGACCGGCCAGGGCTTCTACCGGTACGCGGAACCGGGTTCGTCGCAGGTGGTCCCGGACGAGCGCACCCCGGCGGCGACCTCGACCGCGCCCGGGGAGGCCCGCCCGGTCCGCACGGTCGGTGTGGTCGGTTCCGGCGACACGGCCGACCGTCTCGCCACCCTGTGCTCCGGTGCCGGGTACGACGTGGTGCGGTGGTCCTGGACCGGCGCCCCGGCGCCGGAGACGGACGGGTCGGCNCCGGAGGCGATCGACGGCGCCGACCTGGTGCTGGTGGCCGCACCCGACGACCTGGCCGGCCAGCGCGCCATCTTCGCCGAGCTGGGGCGGCGGTGCCGGCCCGGCGCGGTGCTGGCCGCCACGACGGCGGTGTTGCCCGTGATCGACCTGGCGGTGGCGACCGGGCGGCCCGCGGACGTCGTCGGGCTGCACTTCGGCACGGTGGCACCGGACGCGCCGCTGGTGGAGATCGTCCGTACCGTCCAGACCTCGCCGGAGGCGCTCGCCACGGCACGTGCGGTCGTCACCCGACTCGGTCGGACCGGGATCGTCTGCGGCGACCGGGCCGGGTACGTCGTCAACGCGCTGCTCTTCCCGTACCTGAACGACGCGGTGCGGATGCTGCAGGACTCGTACGCGTCGGTCGACGACATCGACCACGCGATGACCCTCGGTTGCGGCTATCCGGTCGGGCCGTTCGCGCTGCTGGACCGGATCGGCCTGGACGTCGTGCTGGCGGTGCAGCGTGAGCTGTACCGGTCCACCCGGGAGCCGGGCCTGGCCCCGGCGCCGCTGCTGGAGCAGTTGGTGACCGCCGGCCGCACGGGGCGGCGCAGCGGCCGGGGGTTCCGCGACCACCCCGCCGACCGGTGAGTCAGCGGGTGATCTTCAGGACGACGGGTGCGCTGCTGGTCCGGCCCTGCTCGCTGACCTGGTAGACGAACCGGTCGGTGGTGGCGTGGCCGGACCGGTACGGCCGGTAGATGATGGTGCGCGCGCCGGTGACCTGGACGGTGCCGTGCCGGGGCGGCGTGACGACGGTGAGTACCGCGGCCCTGGTGACGAAGTCGTTGTCGAGCACCGTGAGGACGCTGGGCCGACTGCCGCTGACCCGCGCGACGTCCGGGACCGCCGTCGGCGCCGGGTGGAAGTCCCCGGTGCCGGTGCCGAGGAAGAGGGTCTGGGTACCGGTCACCAGACTGGTGGTGCGGACGTCCGGGTGGGTGTCACCGTTGGCGTCGAGGACGTCGACCGTCCACAGGTCGTCGCCGTACGGGTCGCCGTGCAGGTCGACCACGGTGCCGTCGTCGAGGACCACGACCACGCCGGTGAAGTACTCCCCGCACCCCTCGATGTACGCGATGACGACGTCCGTCGCCCCGTCCTCGTCGACGTCGGCCAGGCGGAAGTCGGGGCGTCCGGAGCAGTACCGCACCGGGCCGGGGGTCAGCGCACCGGTGCCGGTGTNGAGGTACGTGGCGAACCCGTCGCCCTGGTCGGTCCACTCGTAGATGTCCTGCCGGCCGTCGCCGTCGAAGTCGGCGGTGCCGACGTAGCTGGGCTGGAAGATGGCGCGGAAGCCGGCGGAGACCGCGAAGTTGTCGAGGGCCAGCAGGTCGTGGGGGATGCCCGGCGGACGCCCGGCGAACCAGGCGACCACCAGTTCGTCGGGGGCGTCGTCGTCGAGGTTGATCCCGACCCCCATGTCCGGGCAGTAGGGCGCCGACAGGTACGGGTACGTGTGCACCGGACCGTGACCGCCGCCCGGCAGCCCCAGCTCGACCTGGACGACGCACTCACCGGAGCCGGATGCGCGGCCGAGGGTGTTGCGGTCGGCGAGCCCGTCGCCGTTGACGTCGGCGACGATCGGCTGGTCCTGGGCGCCGGCCCGCGCCGGCGCGGTCACGCCGAGCGCGGCCACGGTCGCCGTGGCGACGACGAGAGCGATTCGCCGGGCCCACATGGCGCCTCCTCGATCCGGCCATCCGGCCGGTGGCGCGGTGACCGCCGCCGGGTCGGGCGGCTTCCGGAGGAAGCATAGGCGGGGTGTGACGCCCTCTGTCCCGTTGTGACCGTGATCTGACGCGGACCGGGGGACCGGGAACCCGGTGTGGGGCGCCGGCGGCCCCCGAAGGGCGCGGAGGGCGGCGGAACCGACGGCGGGCCGGGTCAGCCGACGATCTTCAGGCTGACCGCGGCGTTGCTGGTCCGACCGTCCTGGGTCAGCCGGTAGATGAAGACGTCCCTCGTGCCGTGTACCGGGTCGGGGGTGTAGATGATGGTCCGGCTGGTGGTGACCTTCACCGTGCCGTACCGCGGGGGTGTCCAGATGGTGACCCGGGCCCGGTCGGTGGCGTAGTCGTTGGCCAGAACGTTGATGCCGGTCGCCTTCCTGCCGCTGACCGTGGGGTAGTCCCGGATCGCGACCGGCGACCGGACGAACGTGCCGGTGCCGAGGCCGATGAACGTGTCGCGCGCGCCGGTGTTCTGGTCGTGTGTGACCACGTCGACGATCCCGTCGCCGTTGGCGTCCGTGGTCTCGACGGTCCAGCTCGTCAGTCCCACCGCGTCGGCCTGCAGGTGGTACTGGCTGCCGTCGTCGCGGATCACCACCACGCCGCTGAAGTACTCCCCGCACCCCTCGATGTACGCGATCACCACGTCCATCGCCCCGTTCCGGTCGACGTCGGCGAGCTGGTAGGTGAGCGGCCCGGAGCAGTGCCGTACCGGTCCGGGCACGACCCCGCCGGAGCCGGTCGCGAGGTAGGTGACGAATCCCTCGCCCTGGTCGGTCCACTCGTAGATGTCCTGCCGGCCGTCGCCGTCGAAGTCGGCGGTGCCGATGTAACTGGGCTGGTAGATGGTGTCGAATCCGTTGCTGACCTGGAAGTTGTCCAGCACCAGCAGCGTGTGCGGGATCGTGGTGGGTGGACCGGCGAACCAGGCCACGGCCAGTTCCGCCGCCGGGTCGGCGTCGAGGTTCAGCCCGGCCGCCAGGTCCGGGCAGTTGGGCTCGTCCGCCGGCAGCGTGAGGAAGGTGTACGGACGCGGCGTACCGTAGCCGCCGCCGGCTCGCCCGAGGCTGACCGTCACCTGACAGGAGGTCGTGGCCCCCACCACGGTGGTGAGCACCGCGTGGTCCGGTNGGCCGTCCCCGTTCACGTCGGCGATGACCGGCTCGCCCGGCCCGCCGGCCGTGGCCGGTGCGGCGACGAGGCCCACCGCTCCGACCAGCACCATCACCAGGCTCGCCGCGGTGACGCTGGTCCGCCTACCTCTCATGGCACGCCTCCTCCGGGCTGACGACCCGCCGGGCTGGGCTACCCGGTCCACCGGATGTACACGACCGCGCTGCTGCGCCGGCCGTCCTCGGTGAGCTGGTACGTGAACCGGTCGGTGCGGCCGTGGTCGGCCCGGGGCGTGTAGACGATCCGACCGCCGCTGATCACCCGGGCGGTGCCGTAGTTCGGCGGATCGGAGATGGTGACCGTGACCCCGCTGGTGGCCCAGTCGTTGGCGAGCACGGTGATCGTCACCGGTCGCTCGCCGCTGAGCTGGACGGTGTCGGTGTTCGCCTTCGGCGCCTGGACGTACCGGTCGCCCGTGTTGATGAAGTGGTTGACCCCGCCGGTGAGCCGGGAGACCGTCCGGATGTCCGGCAGCCGGTCGGCGTTGGCGTGCGTCACCTGGGCGCTCCAGGTCTCCACGCCGAGTGGGTCCTCCCGCAGGATCTGCGGCGTGCCGTCGTCGGNCACCACCACGACACCGCTGGTGAGGGTCTCCGGGACGCAGCGTTCGGCGTACGAGGTCACGAGATCGGCGCGGCCGTCGAGGTAGAGGTCCGCGACGGCGTACTGGATCGGCAGGGCGCACCATCCGGCCGGGCCGTGGGTCAGGGTGCCGTCGCCCAGGTTCAGGTACGTCTCGATGCCCTGTCCCTGGTCGGTGACGGCGTAGACGTCCAGCCGACCGTCGCCGTTGAAGTCGGCCTTGCCGAGGTGGTACGGCGCGAAGATCGCCTCCAGGAGCCCGAACGACGGTTGGAACGCCGCGTCCAGCACGAGCAGGTTGTACGGCACGGTCGGCGGTGGGCCGGGGTACCAGGCGACCACCAGTTCCTCCGCCCGGTCCGTGTCCAGGTCGACCGCCACCCCCAGCTCCGGGCACCGGGTTCCCGGGCCGGAACCACCGGGGCGCAGGTAGACGTGTGCGACCGGGAGCCGGAACCCCCCGTCCTCGGTGCCGTACTCCACGATGACCGAGCAGTAGTCGGGTTCGACGATGCCGAGGGTGACCCGGTCGGCGAAGCCGTCACCGTCGACGTCGCCGAGGATCTGCTCTCCCCGGCCACCGGCCCAGGCGGGGGAGGGCACGGGCAGGACCACCCCGCCGATCGCGGTCACCAGCAGCATCACGGCCAGTAGCGCGGTCGGCTTCCGTGGTCGCGCGGTGTCGTACCGCGGCGGATCGGTGACCGTGACGGCGACCGCACAACGCCTGCTCGGCATGGGTGCCTCCTGCTCCGTGCCCCGTTGTCGCTGCGGAAAGATGCTCCGGATAGAACGTTAGAACTACTTGGTCAGATTCGAGATGTATGACCGTTATCCGACAATCCCATGGGCTGGTGTGCCCGCTGGTCACCGAGCGCGGCGCCGGGAGTGCCGCCGGGGCGCCGCTCGGGCCGGACGGGCCTACCCCGTCGGGGGGAAGGTGATGTACACCACCGCGCTGCTGCGTCGACCGTCCCGAACGAGCGTGTAGGTGAACCGGTCGGTGCGGCCGTGGTCGGGGTTCGGCGCGTAGCGGATCCGCCGGTCGGACATGACCTGGACCTGGCCGTACCGGGGCGGGCTGGTCACGGTCACCCGGGCGTCCGCCGCCACGTAGTCGTTGGCCAGCACGTCGATGGCGAGCGGCCGGACCTGGGTCAGGGTCACCCGGTCGGTGTTGGCGTCCGGGCCGCGGACGAAGGTGCCGGTGCCGGTGCTGTGGTAGTGCTCGATCCTGCCGGTGTCGACGTTCTCGGTCCGGACGTCCAGGAGCCGGTCCGAGTCGAGGTAGGTGGTGGNGACCCGCCACCGCGACCTACCGGTCGGGTCGTGTTCCAGGTGCCGCACGGTGCCGTCGTCGAGCAGCACCACCACGCCGCTGCTGTTGTCGGTGCAGGCCTGGCGGTACGACACGAGCGTGTCGACCGCCGCGTTGCCGTCGAACCGGGCGTGCACCACCGTGGGGGTGTCGGCCGNACACCACTGCTGTGGGCCGAGCTCGCTCGTGCCACCNCTGATGATGGATGTGTAGTAGCCGCCCGGTCCGATCGAGTAGGGCGTGGGGACACCGGTGCCCTCGATGTCCGCCGTGCCGAGGTAGACCGGCGCGGCCAGCGGTGAGGCGAGCGTGGTGATGGTGCTGAAGTCGTTGTCGATGGCGAGCCGGTTGTAGCTGATCCCGGCGGGCGGACCGTTGCTCCAGGCCAGCCAGAGTTCGTCGGTGTCGTCGCCGTCGGCGTCGAAGGCGGTGCCGATGTCCGGGCAGTTCAGGCCGGTGACCTCGGGTGGGGTGTAGACGAAGGCGATCGGCGGCACGAAGACCCCCGGACCGGCCCCGTACTGCAGGATGATCGAGCAGAGGNCGAGGTTGATCGCTCCGAGGACGACGCGGTCGGGAAACTCGTCCTGGTTGAAGTTGCCGAATATCGGCTCGCCGGGCCCGCCGGCCGCCGCGGGCGCGGTACCCGGCGGTGCGACGACGAGCGCGGCCGCGGTGGCGAGGGTGGCCAGGGTGCTGATGCGCCTGTGTGACATGGCGCCCTCCTTGCGCGAAGTGCCGGGATCCGTCAGGACCGGCAGCTATTCGTGCACGTTAGACCGGTACGCGACAATGGGGAATATTGCTGACTGTAATTTGACAACTACCTGCAGTGATTGATATCGCGTCGGGTGCGTGACCGGCCGGCGGAGCCGGGCTGNGTACCCCCTGTCGGCCCGGCGGAGCCGGGCTGTGTACCCCTTGCCGGCCCGGCATGGCCGGGCTGTGTACCCCTTGCCGGCCCGGCATGGCCGGGCTGTGTACCCCTTGCCGGCCCGGC
>Ga0065720_1003489_pt1 | contig 78858 bp, 73 predicted proteins | sample Thericmetagenome_FD_59107 | JGI IMG/M metagenome (GOLD analysis project Ga0065720, IMG submission 59107) | Thermophilic microbial communities from the Joint Bioenergy Institute, California, USA of rice/straw/compost enrichment - eDNA_2 v2... | ecosystem: Engineered > Solid waste > Grass >...
GCGCCACCCCTATCTCCCCCCTTTGCGGGGGAGAAAGCAAAATCAACATCTTAGCTGGAGCGAAGCGGAGGCTAAGTGTTAGATTTTGCAAGAGAGGGGATACAAGAGCGGTTCACACAACTGCCGACCCCCGTCCATTTATCCCCGCCCTTGCCGCCCATGCGACAATCCCGCCGCCTCGACGGAAGGAGGGCAACATGGACGGACGTGCGGCGATCGAGTGGAACCGGCTGGCGCTGAAGCGCATCGTCGCCGCGCTCATCGCCGTGGCGGGGCTCGACGTTGATCACGAAGCACCGGCCGAGGGACCAACCCGCCCCACGTTGCCGCGCCATCTCTGGCTTGCCATACTCCGCCTGTTGCGCCCGGCAGAGGCCGCCGCGCGGCGGCTGATCATCGCCGCCGCCCGCGGCATCACCGTCACCCTGCCGCCCCCGCGCAAGCGGAAGACGAAGCCCGTGCCGGCAGAGCAGGTCCTGCGCCGCTTCGGCATCGCCGTCACCATGCCGGCGGCGAAAATCGCGCGCGCCGCAACAGCAGGAAAAGCCGCCACAGCCGCCCGTCCGCGATCCTATTGCCTGCCGCTTCTCGATCCGCTGCGTGTTCCCGGGTCTAACCGAGGGCCACGTTCCCGCACCGTGCCTGCCCATGCCGCGCCGCGCATCATGCTGCCGGGGATCATCGAGCCCTATCGCCTTCCCTCCCCGCCCTCGCCCGGCGATCCCGTCAGCGCGGTGCGCCTCAACCAGCGCCTCGCCGCCCTTGCCGCCGCGCTCGACGATCTGCCGGGGCAGGCCCGCCGCTTTGCCCGCTGGAAGGCGCGCCGCGATGCGCGGCTCACCCGCCGCGTCTCGCCGCTGAGGCCCGGCCAACCGCCGGGCGGGCGTCTCTCCCGCTTCGACGCCCCTGAAGGGAAAAGGCCTTTCCGAAAAATCCGCGAGGTGGACGAGATTCTGGCGCACGCCCATGCGCTGGCGCTCGCCGCGCTCGAAAGCCCCGACACCTCATGACGGGTACGATCCGCCCCTTACGAAACCGTTTTACAGGCGCCGCTGCGGACACCCCGGCGCTGGCGCTGGGCCGCGATCATCCCCCTCTTGAACTTTCAGACACTTCGCCGCGGCCTCAGCCTTTCCGCCGCAGGTCCAGGATCCTGCGTGCCGCCGCCTCCAGGGTGCCGAGGTCACTGCCGTCATCGGGAACCGCGCCCATGCGCTCATGCACGGCGGCGATCGCGCGGCCGAGATCACCCGCAAGGCCAAGCTGATCGAGCGTGGCCGCGCTCTCGCGCATTTCGGCCGCCCGCCGCGCTCCATGCTTCAGCATGCGTTCCATGTTGTAGAGGGCAAGCTGAGATATGTTGAGGCCGGGATAGGACCGCGACAGCGAGGAAATCACGCGGTCGAGGCATCCCGAGGCCGCGGCCGCAAGCACCGCTTCGACGGAGATCGCCTCAAGCCCCTTGACGAACAGGCTGCGCACCATCTTGACGGCCGTCGCCGCGCCCGCCTCTTCGCCCACGACATCGAAATCGAATTCGAGGGCGCGCAGCCTCTCGCGATGCGCCTCGCTCAGCGCTCCGGCCACGAGCACCGGCGTGCGGTGCCCACGCGGATGGACGGGCGCCATCACGGCCATGTCCACATAGAGCGCGCCGTTTCGGTTGAGCAGCTTGGCCGTCTCGCGCTTCCGCTCCGGCGACACGGAATTGATGTCGAAGAAGAGCTGTCCGGGCTTCACATGAGGCGACACGGCTTCCGCCGCCGCAAGGCTCTGGTCCGCCGTCACCGCGCTGATGATCCAGTCGGCCTGAGCGGCCGCCTCCCTCGGTGCCGCGCAGAGCCGGACGGACCGCTCGCGCATCGCCTGGGCGCAGGCGCCGTCCCTACCCTCCCGGTCGAGCAATATGTCGTAGGCGGAAAATTCCAGAGCGCCATCATGCGCGCGCAGGGTGTCGCAAAAGGCGCGTGCGGCTTCACCAAACCCGATGAAGGCGATGTGCATGACCGGTCCTCACGCGAAAACGAGCCCGTCGAAAAGCTTGCGCGCGGTGCGCAGGATCGCCGCGCGCTCGACCGTGCCGTCGGCGCCCACCGTGGCGATGACGGTCATCTCGCCGGTCGGATGCTCTATGGAGAGCGTCCGCTGCCGGCCGCTTCCCGCCACGGCAAGCTCGGCCGCCGGGCCGCGACCCAGCAGGCAGGCCGTGGCAACGCTCACCGCCCCCAGAACGCCGATCGAGGAATGGCAGCGGTGCGGAATGAAGGTGCGGGTGGAGATCGCCCCGCCATGCCTTGGCGGCGAAACCATGGTCATCTTGGGCACGGACTTCTCTGCCACGTCCCCGAGATTCATCATCGGGCCGGCCTTGAGGCGGATGGCCTCCAGCCGCTCGCGCAGGGCGGCGTTCGCCTCCAGTTCCGCGGGCGTCTCCTCGCCGGAAATGCCGAGATCGGCCGCGCGCATGACGATGCAGGGCATGCCGTTGTCGATCAGCGTCGCCTCGACGCCTTCGATGAAGTCCACCGCGTTTCCGGTCGGTAGCAGCGCGCCGCAGGAAGAGCCTGCCGTATCCTCGAACGCGATGGGAACGGGCGAGGCCGTGCCCGGCACGCCGTCGATCCGCGCGTCACCTTCATAGGTAACTCTGCCGCCGGGTGTCTTCACCGTCGCGACGGCCACCTGTCCGGTATTTTCCATGAAGATGCGCACTTCGGTCTCGCCGTCCCGCGCCTCGACCAGTCCGCGCTCGATGGCGAAGGGCGCCACGCCCGCAAGGATGTTGCCGCAGTTCTGCTGATCGGTCACGATCGGCCGGTCCACGAAGACCTGCAGGAAGAGATAGTCGACATCCGTTCCCGGGCGTTCGGAGCGTCGCACCACGGCCACCTTCGAGGTGAGCGGGTCGGCCCCGCCCATGCCGTCGATCTGGCGCGGGTCGGGCGAACCCATGACGCGCAGCAGGAAGGCGTCGCGCGCCGCCGTGTCCGCTGGAAGATCCTCGGCAAGGAAGTAACCGCCCTTGGACGTGCCGCCGCGCATCCACATGCAGCGCACGCCACGCGCCGTCTCAGACATATTTCAGGCCCTTCGCCTTCAGCTTGTCGCGCATGCCGTAGATATCGAGGCCAAGCTCGCCCGCCATCAGGCGCTTGCGCGTCTCGGCTTCCTTGGCCTCGCGGGCGCGCGCCTTCTCCAGGGCCTCGGCCGCCCTTTCCCGGGGCACGACGCACACGCCATCGTCATCCGCAACGATCACATCGCCAGGATTTACATGAGCGCCAGCGCAGACGATCGGCACATTGACCGAGCCCAGCGTCTCCTTGACGGTCCCCTGGGCGGAAACGCACTTCGACCAGACGGGAAAGCCGATCTCGGTCAGGTCGCGCACATCCCGCACGCCCGCCTCGATGACGAGGCCGCGCACCCCCCGCGCCATCAGCGAGCGGGCGAGCAGTTCGCCGAAATAGCCGTCCTCGCACGGGCTGGTGGGCGCCACAACGAGAATGTCCCCCTCCCGGCACTGTTCNACCGCCACATGGATCATCCAGTTGTCGCCCGGNGGGATGGAGACGGTAACGGCGGGGCCCGCGATCCGCGCGCCGGCATAGATNGGCCGCATGTAGGGCCGCATCAGCCCGGTGCGCCCCTGTGCTTCGTGCACCGTCGCCACGCCGCATTCGCCAAGCCCGTCAACCAGCGCGCGTTCCGGCCGCTCGATATTCTGAACGACGATACCCATCACAGCTCATCCACGGTTCTCGGGAAGACCGACTGGAAGGCCTCGGCATATTTCGCCTCGCGCCCGCCCGCCTGGCCGCCGGAATTGCGCCGGAACTGGTTGGCGCGGTTTTCCGCGACATTGGTGTAATACTTCCACAGATGCTGCTGGCCTTCCATGCACTCGATGGCCGCCTTCTTCTTCTCCCACACCGGCGTGATGTCCAGGATCGTGTCCGGTTTCCAGCCGCACTGCTCTGTCTGATGCGGCTCGAAGAGGTAAAGCTGCGGCGCGCCAAGCACCTTTTCTCCGGGATTGTGCCCCCAGGCCTGCGCCACCATCCGGCATTCGAGAGCCATTTTCGTGGCATAGGGATGGTCGGTGTTGTAGGGGTCGTCGAAGGAGTGGGAGAGCATGAAGGCGGGCTGGACCTTGCGGATCACGTCCACCAGACGGAACTTCGCCTCCCGGTCCATCTCCAGCGGATAGTCGCCCAGATCGAAGAACTCGATGTTGTGGACGTCGAGCGCCTTCGCCGCGCCCTCCGCCTCCTTGCGCCGTGCGGTCTTCACCTTTTCGAGCGTGGCGCCTTCCTCCTTCCACAGCTTGGCGCTCTCGCCGCGCTCGCCATAGGAGAGACAGACGACCGTGACGTCGTAGCCCTTTTCCGCATGCAGCGCGATTGCGCCGCCGCAGCGCCAGACGAAATCGGCCGAATGCGCGCTGATGACCAAAGCGGTCTTGTTCGACATGGATTATTTCTCCACTTGCTCTACCGGCGGTGTGCCATGGGTATGGAAACTCTCGATGGTCTTCAGGCCCCAGGCCTGGCCCTTCTTGCGCTCCGCCTCCGTCCAGACCACCGGCTTCCAGTCGGGGTCCAGGATCAGTCGGGCGCCGGCGTTGGCTATCTCGACCCGGTTGCCGGCCGGCTCGTAGACATAGAGGAAGAAGGTGCCCTGAATGGCATGCTTGTGCGGCCCGGTCTCGATGAAGACCCCGTTCTCCAGAAAGATGTCGGCGGCGCGCAGGATGTCGTCGCGGTGGTCGGCGGCGTAGGTGATATGGTGAAAGCGGCCGCGGGCGCCGGAGTGGTCCTCCGTGCAGGCCATGTCGTAGCCCTTGTTGTTGACCGTGAACCAGCAGCCGGCGATGCGACCGTTGTCGAGCTGGATCAGTTCGGTCACGCGGCTGCCCAGAGCCTCGACCATGAAGTCCCGCATCTTGGAAACGTCGGAGGCCAGGAGGTTGAAATGGTCGAGGCGCCGCGGCGCAGCCCCGCGGCCGTGGTAGCGCTGGGCGATGTTTTTCAGCGCCGGCTTCTCGCCCTCGGGCGCGACATATTTGTTGGTCTCCCAATAGAGTTCGAAGACGTGGCCGTCCGGGCTGTGGAAGCGATAGCTGGGCCCGTGGCCCCTGTCGCCATCCGTCCAGCCGATGCCGAGCCCCATCGCCTCAATGACCTTCACCCGGCGGTGAAGGGCAGCCTCCGAGGAGGTGCGGTAGCCGCAATGGCCCATGCCCGTGGTCTTCGAGGCCGTCAGCTTCAGCGTGTGGAACTCGTAGTCGTCCCAGGCGCGAAGATAGACGCTGTCCCCTTCCCGCCCGCTCTCCGTCAGGCCATAGACATTGACGAAAAAGTCGAGGCTTTCCTCGGGTTTGTTGGTTAAAACCTCCACATGGCCGAGATGGGCCACATCGAAGCAGGGCTCTTCCATATTCATCCCCTTGTCCCCGTCGCTCTTTCCGCCTCCGCGGCCTGTTCGGGCCAATACAGACGGGCCGGATTGTCGACCAGCAAGCGCCTCAGATGTTCCTCATCCGGCACGATTTCTTCAAGCAGATCAACCAGCGCGCCGTCATCGGGCATGTCCTTCTTGATGTTGGGATGCGGCCAGTCGGTGCCCCAGAGGACCCGATCCGGGAAAAGCTCGACCAGGCGGCGCGCGAACGGCACGGCATCGGCATAGGGCGGCCCCGCGCGCGTGATGCGTTCGCAGCCGCTTACCTTGATCCAGAAGCGCTCGTCCTCCATGAGATCGACAAGCATGCGGAACGCCGGCTGGTCGAGGCCCTTGCTGGCATCGACCCGTCCCATATGATCGATGACGAGCTTCAGGGGCAAGGATTTCAGCACCGGCGCCAGCATCTCCAGCCTGTCGGAGTCGAAATAGATCACCGCGTGCCATCCAAGCGGCACGATCTTCTCGATCACCCGGCGCACCACGGCAAGATCGGCATCCTTGCCGAGATGGGAGACGAAGTTAAAGCGCACACCGCGCACTCCGCCCTCATGCAGCCTTGCGAGCTCATCGTCGGTAACATCGCCCCTCACCATGGCAATGCCGCGATAGCGCCCATCNGAAGCGGCGATGGCATCGAGCATGGCGCTGTTGTCGGTGCCGTGACAGCTTGCCTGCACCAGCACCGCCCTTTCGATACCGAGCAGGCGGTGAAGCGCGAACAGCGTCTCCTTGGTCGCATCAACCGGCGTGTAGGTGCGCTCCGGCGCGAAGGGAAATCTGTCGGCCGGCCCGAAGACGTGGCAGTGCGCATCGCAGGCACCGGGCGGCAGTGCGATCTTCGGCTTGCTGGGCGAGGGGTGATACGGAAGGTTCTGGCCGGTCATTACGATGCCTTGCTGTTGACGCTGAGTGTCTGAAGCGTTGAGGTGGAAGCGCGATAGATCACGAATGCGAGCCCCGCGATGCCGGCCAGCCGCATGAAGAGCGTGACCGAATCGGTGGCCGTGACGGCGGTCGGCCACAGCACCATCAGCGAGGTGACGGTCATCACCAGGCGTTCGCCCACTCCCAGCGGCCGCACCAGCCAGCCGGCGAATGCGATCGTAAGGCCGACAATGCCGATCGTGGCGAGCAGCGCCGAAAGCGTGATCTCGAAGCTCGAACCGATCATCAGCAGGCCCGGCATGGTCGCAAACAGGAACGGCACCAGCAGCTTCACGAAGCCGAGCCGGACCGCCTCGAAGGCNGTCTTGTTGGCATCACCGCCGGAGATGCTGGCGGCGGCATAGGCCGCGAGNGCCACGGGCGGCGTGATCGCGGAGACCAGCCCGTAATAGAAGATGAACATATGCGCCACGATGGCCGGCACGCCGAGCCGGGTCAGNGCCGGCGCAACCAGAACGGCAAGCAGCAGGTAGGCGGCCGAGGTGGGCAGCCCCATGCCGAGCACGAAGGACACCAGCGCCGTCAGAATCAGGATGGTCCAGATGCTGTCGCCACCGAGATCGACAATGAGGCCGGACAGCATGAGGCCAAGTCCGGTGAGATTGAGAACCCCGATCACCGCGCCCGCGGCAGCGACCGCAGCCACGATGGGCATGGATGAAATCAGCGTGTCGCGGCAGACCTGCGCCAGGCCGATCGGGCCGACGCGCGTTTCGGCGCGCCAGGGCGAGATGATGAGCGCCATCACCAGACACATCACCGCCGCCCGCGTCGGCGTGTAGCCAGCGATGAGGAAGCCCACCAGGGCAAACAGGGGCAGGAGAAGATAGCCGCGTCTGAGCAGCGTCTCGCGCAGAAGCGCAAGGCCGCCCTCCATGTCGCGCTCGAGTCCGAGACGGCCGGCCTCGAGCCGCACGGCGACGAGGAGCGCGATGCAGTAGAGCGCGGCCGGAAGGATCGCAGCGAAGGCGATATGCGAATAGGGAACGCCGATGATCTCCGCCATCAGGAAGGCGGCGGCACCCATCACCGGCGGCAGGATCTGGCCCGCCGAGGACGCAGCCGCCTCGATGGCGCCGGCAAGCGTGGCCGAGTAGCCGACGCGCTTCATCAAGGGAATGGTGAAGGTGCCGGTGGTCACCACATTGGCGACNGCGCTGCCATTAATGGTGCCGAGCATGGTGCTCGACAAGGCGGCNGACAGGCCCGGCCCGCCCTGCATGCGGCCGGTCAGGCCGCGCGCGATATCGACGAACACCTCGCCCGTGCCGACCTTCATCAGCAGTGTGCCGAGCAGNGCGAAAAGGAAGATGTATTCGACCGCAACGCCCATCGGCAGNCCNTAGACGCCTTCNGTCGAAAGCATCAGCATCGAGGCAAGGCGCCTTATGCCATAACCCCCATGGCCGTACTGCCCGGGAATGAGATAGCCGAACCAGGCATATGCCAGCGCCACCGCCACCAGCACCACCAGCGCCCAGCCCACGGCCATGCGCACGAGCACGAGCAGTGCCGCCATCAGACCGACGAAGATCCACAGATCAGGCGGGGTCGCCATCGCGCCCCGCATGATGATGTCGAAGTAGGTCGACCAGAGATGGAAGCCCGGCACCAGCGCGACAGCTGCAAGCGCATAGCACAGGTACCGGACCCAACTGTTACGGGCCTTCAGGCCGACAAACAGCAGCCCTGCCGACGAAACGAGGGAGAAGAATATGGAACGCAGGATCAGAGCCGTGATCAGGCCGAAATACGCGCCGTAGACCACCAAGGCGGTAACCGCCACCGCAAGGATGATGAAGGCCAGCGAGACTATCGCCGTCTCGCGTTCGCTCCGAGGCGCCTGATGGTCCAATCTCACCTCGTCGATGAAGGAGAGCATGCTGTTTCCCCTGTGGGATCCTATTGTGCGCTGTCGAAGTAGCTCTTAGCGCCCGGATGCAGATCGATCGGCGTCCGGGTGGCCGTCTCAAGCGAAATGGCCTTGGCCTGGGGATGGATCTCCCCCAGTTCGTCCAAATGCTCGAAGAGCGTCCTAGTGATCGCCTCGATCAGTTCGGGATCTGCGTCTTCCTTCACGAACAGGGTCGCGGGGTCGTTAACAACGATTACCGCTTCCGTCTGGTCGGGATAGGTTCCAGCCGGAATCTCGTATGGCTGATAGAAGGGGTAATCCTCGAACAGTCCGCCGACCTTCTCCTCATCGAGCGAGAGCAGGACCATGTCGCGCTGCGCGTCGAGATCGATCAAGGCCGCCGTCGGCGCGCCCGCCAGTACCACTGTGGCGTCCACCGTGCCGTTCATCAGCGCGTTGGTGCCCTCGGTGTAGGACAGGAACTGGGCGTTGCCGGGATCGAAAACGCCGTAGGCCTCGAGCAGGCGCTGCGCGAGCACAGCCGAGTTGCTTCCGGGAGGTCCGAGATTGACCCGCTTGCCCGCCAGGTCCTCGAAGCCCTTGATGCCCGTATCGGCAATGGTGGCGAACTGCAGCACCGCTGGATAGAGATAGGCCATCGCCGCAACCGCCTGCGGATCGCCATCGAAGGGTCCCTCCCCGTTCTTCGCTTCATAGAGCGTCGAGGAAGAGGAGAAGCCGAAGGTCATCTGGCCGGCGGCAACGCGGCGGATGTTTTCGACCGAAGCGCCCGTCACCTCGGCGCGCGCCGTGGCGTCTTCCATGTACTTGTTGATGATGTCGGCCATGCCGGCGCCGATCACGTAGAAAAGGCCGCCGGTGCCGCCGGTGCCGATCGAGATGCGCTCCTCGGCGCTTGCCGGCATGGCAAGCAGCGCGGTTGCCACCGCGAGCATCTTAAGATTCCGCCCTAACTTCATGGTCCAAACCTCCCGGTTCATTGCTGTTCAGTTTGCGCCAGTTGCGGCGCTGAGCACGCCTCGGGCCTGGCGAGCGCCCGTAGACTTGCAAAGGCCGAGGCAACGATCTGCCTGATCGCCTCCTCCTGGTCGCTGCCGTCCACCGCCCCGTCCGACAGGCGGTCGATGCGCTGCGGATTGATGAGGGTATAGTAGAGCGCGCCGAGCAGGAACTGACTGCGCCAGACGATGTCGTTGCGGTTGGCGCCCGGCAGGCATTCGGCAATCGCATCGATGAAGGCGCGCGTGGTCTTGTCGAACGACCTGGCGATGATTTCGCGCGCCTGCGGGTTGCCTTCAGCCGACAGAATGGCGCGCATGCGCGTGAAGCGCGCGCCGCCCCCGGCAAGATCGTCCGAGGAGGAAAAGGCCGGCAGGAGATAGGCCCGCAAAATGGCCGTCAGGCGCTCGTCGGGATCCTCGATCCGCTTCGCCTCGCCGATGAGCTCCAGCCGGCGCGCGTTCATCGGGCGCGTGTGGCGCGTGTAGATCGCTTCCAGAATGCCGCTCTTGTCGTGGAAATGGTAGGTGACGCTGCCGACATTCACCTTCGCCTCGCGCGCGATCTCGCGCAGCGACACCGCACCGAAGCCGCGCTGCGAAAAGAGGTTTTCGGCAGCTTCAAGGATTGCGGATCGGGGGTCGGCTGCAGCCGGCGCTTTCGGCATCGGTGACATTTCCTCCTGACGGGAGGACTCGTTAGCGCCGTCATTCTCACTTGTCCATATCTCTTGTACAAATGTACAAGAGAATTACCCACATGATAAATCCGGACAGCCGGCGAGCAGTCGAGCTCCGTCAGCTAAAGCGAGGGAGGCAAAGGCGGGGTGCTCAGACCGGATGCGCCGGCGCGGCAGCCATGATTTCCCGAAAGTTGGCGACCACAGCCGCGGCAAAGGCGGGGTCGTTGATGTTGGCGTCGACCTCTATAAGGCGGCGGTTTTCCGCCTCCACCCAGCCCCGGCGAATGGCATCGAACAGCGCCCGGTCGGCTTCCGGGTCGTGGAAGGGCTGCCCGGGCATGTCGATGGCCGATACACCGTCGAGCGGCAGAAGGAAACGGACCGGCCCTTCCATTCGGTTGAGCCGCTCGACGATGAAGGCGCCGATGGCGGCATTTTCCTCCGCCGTCGTGCGCATCAGCGTCACCTGCGCGTTGTGCATGTGGAGGTTTCGCGTCCTGAATCGTTCCGGCACGGTCTCGCGCGCCCCAAAATTCACCATATCGACGGCGCCCACGGAGCCGATATAAGGAACTTTCGTGCGGATGATGCTGCCGAAGCGGTCTTCCATGGCTGGAAGAACGCCGCCGACGAGAAGATCGGCCACTTCGGTAGTGGTGAGATCGAGGACGCCCCTGAAGAAGCCTGAATCCGTAAGCTTTTCCATAGACTGCCCGCCAGTGCCAGTGGCGTGGAAAACAACGACGTCGTAATCGGGTTCGAGCGCGGTGCGCACCTGCGTTACGCAGGGGGTCGTAACGCCGAACATGGTCACGCCCAGCGCGGGCCGGCTTTCCTGCGAGGTGGAAACGGCGTTGAGCACCATGCCCGCGGCGGCGTGGGCCGCGTTCGCAATGACCTGGCGCGAAATCGCATTCAGGCCGGCGATGTCCACGACCGAATACATCATGGCGATGTCGCTCGGGCCGACATAGGGCGCCGTGTTGCCGGAAGCGACGGTGGACAGCATGAGCTTGGGCACGCCCACCGGCAGCCGGCGCATCGCTTCCGTCACAAGAGCGGTGTTTCCGCTGCCGCCAAGCCCCAGGACGCCGCCAACGTCATCGCGGGAAAGCAGGAAGTTGCCGAGAGCCTCCGCCATGGCCGAGACCGCCCTGCCCCTGTCCTTCAGGGAAAGCACGGCATCGGCCCCGCCGGGATGATGAGCGGCGACGGCGCTTGCCGGAATATCCGCATCCGTGGTGGATTGCTGCGTGCCGACATCAACGAGACAAACCTCGACACCGGCGGCTGCCGCCATCGCTTTCGCGTAGCGCAGCTCCTCGCCCTTGGTGTCCATNGTNCCGACGACATAGAGCTTCTTCATCGGCCTCCTCCCTCCCTTNCTGTGCGCCCGATGAAACGGACGAAGGATAACTGCAGGAGGGCGAGGAGCAAAGAANAAGGCGCGACGGCNGGAGAGCCGCGCACGCCTTGCTGGCAGACCGCCAATCCGGTTGCANGATTAGCGATGGTTATCGTGCAGGCCGGATACCGCCATTCCTGCGGTGCCCGGCCGCGCACGAAAGTCCATTCTGCGAATGGCTTGCCCCTGGAGATTGGCGGGGCTGAGACGAGAGCCGCCTGACCGTTCTCAGGCGGCAGCTCAATGGGAAGTCCGTCCTAGTCCAGGTTCGGGTAGACGAACACCTTGCCCCTCAGCTGAGCCGGAGCTTCGGCCGAGGCAGAGGCAGTCGCCTGGATGTTGTCATCCTGCGACAGCTCGACCGGGAGCTGATCCTGGTCCACGCTCGGATGGACGAACACCTTGCCGGAAAGGCGAGCCGGAGCCGGAGCAGACACAGTGGCCGTGGTAATGGGGTCCACCTGCCGGCGCAGCTCGGGCGGCAGATCGTCCTTGGCGAGCGCCGGACCGGCTAGAAGGACAAGACCGAGGGTTGCAAAAACTGTCTTACGGTACATGGTCATCTCCTTGGGAAGGATATTGGTCTCTCTGAGGGGGCCGCTTATGGGCCCCTCAGCGCCCGCTTTACGTGGGAATGGGTGCGTGATAAAAAAACAGCGATAATTTTGATCTTGTTGTTCAGGAAATCTGAAATGACGATCGCTCCAGGATTGAGCCTGGACCAGCTCCGGGTCCTTCTAACGGTAGCGGATACTGGCAGCTTCGCCGCAGCGGGACGGCGGTTGAACCGGGCCACCTCCGCAATCAGCTATGCCATCGATGCGCTTGAAAACCAGCTTGGGCTTCCCCTCTTCGAAAGAGGCGGCACGCGCAAACCCAAACTGACGCCTGCCGGCCAGGCCGTGGTGGCCGAGGCACGCTCCGTCATGCACGGCGCGGAGATGCTGCGGGCGCGGGTCAAGGCGCTTCATGACGGCTTCGAGTCAGAAATCTCGCTGGCCGTCGATCAGATGTTCCCGCACGAGCGTCTCGTCTCGCTTCTCGCGGCTCTTCATGCGCAGTGCCCGAACGTACCGGTGCGGCTTCAGACCACCATAAAGGGCGGCGTGGAACAGGCCGTGCGCAGCGGCGAAGCGAATATCGGCGTGGGCGGTTCGATGCACACCGGTGGTGACGGGCTCACCGCGATCCAAATCTCAGGCGTTCCGGTCATTCCCGTCGCGGCACCCAGCCATCCGCTGGTGACGGCCGGTCGGGTCAGGCCCGGCGCCGCACGCGAGCATCTGCAGCTTCTTCTGGCCCACAGCGAAGAGGCCATCCCCACTACCAAGCGCCCCTGTTTCGTGGTCGCGGCATCCGTGTGGCGGGTGGGCGATCTGGCGACCCTGCGAGCGCTGCTGCTTGCCGGCGTGGGCTGGAGCGGCATGCCCGAGCCCATGGTGCGCGAGGATATTCAGCACGGCCGCCTGAGGATACTCGACCTACCGGATTTTCGCGGCGCCGAATATCCGCTCCATGTGACCTATCGGACCGATGATCCGCCCGGCCCGGGCGGGCGATGGCTGATCGACCGATTGCTGGAGCAGGAGGCCTGGTCGGCGGACACGGCCGTACGCGCGGCCTGAATCGGCTGAGCGGGATGCGCCGCCTGGCGCCTCCCGCCGGCATGTATCCGGAAGAAGTCGCTACGGCTCATAAGCCGATGAGGACGCCACCCGCGGCCGAGACGGCCACCACCAGCCAGGGCGGACATTTCCACACCATCAGAAACACGAAACAGGCAAGCGCGAGCGCAAACGCTCGCGGACTGGTGATCGCGCTTACCCAAACGGGCTGGTAGAGGGCTGCGCCCAGAATTCCTACGACGGCAGCATTGGTGCCGCGTATCGCCGCCTGCGCCGCCGGCCAGGTTCTGAACCGATCCCAGAAGGGAATGACGCCCACGAGCAGCAGGAGGCCCGGGAGGAATATGGCCACGAGCGCGAGGNCCGCCCACGCGAGACCTTCCAAGCCGGGCTCCATGACCGCCCCGAGATAGGCGGCAAATGTGAAGAGCGGTCCCGGCACNGCCTGGGCTGCGCCGTAGCCCGCAAGGAAGCTGTCGGCCGGCACCCATCCTGTGTGGACGATCTCCGCTTCAAGAAGCGGCAGAACCACGTGGCCTCCGCCGAACACAAGCGCCCCGGCCCGGTAGAAGGCGTCGAAAACGGCCAACGCCTGCGTACCGGTTGCCGCCGCCAGAACCGGCGATCCAAACAGGACGAGGAAAAACAGAAAAAGCGCCATAAGGCCCGCAACGGGTGAGACAGGAAAGGCAAGATGCCCGGAGACGGCTTCCCCTTGCGCCCTGCACAGCCAAAGCCCTGCAAGCCCGCCCATCAGGATCGCGAGTATCTGGCCAAGAGAACCCGATACGAAGACGGCGAGGAGAACGGCGCCTAGCGCAATGCTTGCGCGTTCTCTGTCGGGGCAAAGGCTCTTCGCCATGCTCCACACGGCCTGGGCGACGATGGCGACGGCGACGATCTTGAGACCGTGGAGAATGCCGGAGCCGGCGGGTCCCGCGAGACCGCTGGCGCCATATGCGAAAAGCATGAGCAGGATCGCGGATGGCAAGGTGAACGCCGTCCACGCCGCCGCCGCGCCAGCTGCACCGGCCCGGAAGAGGCCGAGCGCGAAGCCGACCTGGCTCGAAGCGGGGCCAGGCAGGAACTGGGCGAGCGCGACGAGATCGGCAAATTCCTTCTCGCCGAGCCACCGGCGTCGGGTGACGAACTCATCGTGAAAATAGCCCAGATGCGCAATCGGGCCGCCGAAAGAGCTCGCACCCAGCTTCAGGAAAGCGGTGAAGACTTCGGTCGCGCTGCCTGCGGGCTTGCCGCACCGGCCGTTGCCCGCCTCCATGTCGTTCATGCGCCCGTGCCTGCTGTTGTGCCTCGTTCGCCCGCCGATACGGCGCACGCGAATTCAAATCAATCGGCGAACCCACATTTTGTCCGGCAGCCGGGGCCGCTGAGTACACGAGCGGGCCGTATATGCTTCCCGCAGACGAACACAATAATGTGTGCAGAAATGAGTTTCCGGGAACGCACGCTGCATTACCATGCGGCCAGTTCAGCCTGCATCGCATGAGGATTAATCGATGCCGATCACCCATGCAGCCTCCATTCGCCCCTCGGAGATCACGCCGCGCGAGGTTTATCTCAACCGCAGGCAACTGATGCTTTCGGCGCTTGCCGCAGGCATCGCGCCGGCCCTGCCGCGCCCGGCACAGGCTGCGCGACTCAAGACGGTTCCCAGCGAGTTCTCGACCGAGGAGGAACCGACTGCGCTCGATTACATCACGAGCTACAACAATTTCTACGAGTTCGGCGTCGGCAAGGAGGACCCGGCAAGAAACGCCGGCAGGCTCACCACCCGGCCGTGGACGGTGGAGGTGGGCGGGCTCGTCTCGCGCCCGGTCACGTTCGATGTCGACGAACTTATGACGTCCATGACGCTGGAGGACCGCATCTACCGGATGCGCTGCGTCGAAGGCTGGTCGATGGTCATCCCCTGGGTGGGCTTTCCACTTTCGAAGCTGCTGAACCGGGTCGAGCCGCTCGGCAGCGCCAAGTTCGTCGCCTTCGAGACCCTGCTGAGGCCGGAGGAGATGCCGCAGCAGGATGCCTTCTTCCCCGTCCTCGAATGGCCCTATGTGGAGGGCCTTAGGCTTGACGAGGCCATGCATCCGCTCACCATACTCGCCGTCGGGCTTTACGGCGAAACGCTACCCAACCAGAACGGCGCGCCCATCCGCCTCGTGGTGCCCTGGAAATACGGCTTCAAGAGCATCAAGTCGGTAGTCAAGATCACGCTCACGGAAGAGCAGCCGCCGACCTCTTGGAACCTGCAGAATCCGCGCGAATACGGCTTCTATTCGAACGTCAATCCGGAGGTCGACCATCCGCGCTGGAGCCAGGCGACGGAGCTGCCGATCGGCCAAGGCCTGTTTGCGAGCCGCAAGCCGACCTTGATGTTCAACGGCTATGCCGACCAGGTGGCGCACCTCTATTCCGGCATGGACCTTCGCAAGTATTATTGATGTCCTTCACCGCACCCGCCCGGACGAGGCCGAAAACATCCACTGGCGCCCCGTGGCGTCCGCCGCGCGGGCTTGTCTATCTCGTGGGCGTCATCCCGGCTGCCTGGATCCTCTTTCTGGGTTTTACCAACCAGCTGGGCGCAAACCCGATCCGCACCCTCGAGCAGGAACTCGGCATCTGGACCCTGCGGTTCCTCATCGCCACGCTGACGGTCACGCCGCTGCGCGACCTCTTCGGCATCAACCTGCTGCGCTACCGGCGCGCGCTCGGGCTTCTGACCTTCTACTACGCGCTCATGCACCTTTCGGCCTATTTGCTTCTGGACTACCGCCTCGATTTCGCAGCCATCGGCGCCGACATCGTCAAGCGGCCCTACATCACCTTCGGCATGCTGGCCTTCGCGATCCTCATCCCGCTGGCGCTCACCTCCACGGACCGGGCGATCCGTCGCCTCGGGAAGGCATGGAGCAGGCTTCACCGCTGGGTGTATCTGGCCGCAGCGGCAGCGGCCCTGCATTTCGTTCTCGTCGTGAAGTCCTGGCCGCTGGAGCCGCTGATCTACGCCGCGATTATCGCCGGGCTTCTCGGCTACCGGTTTCTGAAGAAGCTGCGCAGACGGCGACCGCGGGCGGCTTCCGCCTGAGAATCCCGGGTCCACTCAGTCGCACTGCGCCAATGGAGAGCCTGCACCTTCCGGCCGCCAAATCCCGTTTGAGCGATGGATTTATCCGTGACAGGATGATGCGGCATGTGGAGGACTGCAATGATCGTCGACACCCATCTTCATGTCATCGACCAGTCGGTGCTGGCCTATCCTTGGCTTTCCGGGACACCTGCACTCAACCGGAACTTTTCCTACGAGACCTATGCGCGGGAGGCGAAGCGCGTGGGGATAGAGGCCACGCTGCACATGGAGGTGGATGTCGCCGCCAGCGACATGGAGGCGGAGACTGAGAATGTGGCCCGGCTCGTCGATCAGCCCGGAAGCCTGATCGTGGGTGCGATCGCCGCCTGCCGCCCCGAAGACGAGACCTTTCCCGCCTATCTGGAGCGCCACAGGGACAATCCGCTCATCCGCGGTTTTCGCCGGGTTCTGCACGTGATGCCGGATGACCTGTCGGAGCGGCCGCTTTTCCGGGAGAACATCAGACGCCTTTCCGGCACGGGCCTGACCTTCGATCTGTGCGTGCTGCCGCGGCAGCTTCCGCAGGCCATCGCGCTGGTGGACCTTGCGCCCGACGTGCAGTTCATACTTGACCATTGCGGCGTGCCCGACATCAAGTCGGAAGAGATGCACCCCTGGCGCGAGTTGATGAGCGAGATTGCCAGAAGGCCGAACGTTGCGGGCAAGATATCCGGCGTGATCGCCTATGCCGATCCGGAGACGTGGACCGTCGAGACGCTGCGGCCGTGGGTGGAACACACGATCGAAGTCTTCGACTGGGACCGCGTGGTCTGGGGCAGTGATTGGCCGGTCTGCACGCAGGGAGGCAGCCTGTCCACATGGGTTGCCGCCACCCACGCGCTCATTGCCGGAGCCAGCGAGGAAGAGCGCCGGAAGCTCCTGTCGCAAAACGCGCGACGAATCTGGCGGCTGTAGGCGTGTCCCCTTNTTGAGGCAGTGCTACCCTGGCACGACGGCTCTCTGTCACTGTGCCGCCCCCTGCCAAAAGCAGGGACCGGCACGTGAAGCCTTTATCAGAGTGAAGCGGTTTTAACCTTGCAGCTTAATCCGGCACGTGGCGCACGGCGCCCTGCGCGGCACTCGTCGCCATGGCGGCATACGCCCTGAGCGCGGCCGTCACGCGACGCTTGCGGGGCGCTGCGGGCTTCCAGCCCAGCGCATCCTGCTCCGCGCGGCGGCGGGCAAGTTCGGCATCGTCCACCGCGAGCCGGATCGAGCGGTTGGGTATGTCGATCTCGATGATGTCGCCTTCGCGCACCAACCCGATCGTGCCGCCTTCGGCCGCCTCAGGAGACACATGGCCGATGGAAAGTCCGGACGAGCCGCCGGAGAAGCGCCCGTCGGTCACCAGCGCGCAGACCTTGCCCAGCCCCTTCGACTTCAAATAGCTCGTGGGATAGAGCATTTCCTGCATGCCGGGCCCGCCGCGCGGCCCCTCGTAGCGGATGAGGACCACATCGCCCGGCTTCACCTCGTTGCCCAGGATGCCCTTCACGGCCGCATCCTGGCTCTCGAAGACGCGCGCGGGACCTGAGAATTTCAGGATCGACTCGTCCACGCCGGCCGTCTTCACTATACAGCCGTCTTCCGCGAGGTTGCCCTTGAGCACTGCCAGGCCGCCATCCCTGGAGAAGGGATGCTCGATATCGCGGATCGCGCCGTTCTCGCGGTCGAGATCGAGTTCCTTCCAGCGCCGGTCCTGACTGAAAGCTTCTTGCGTCGGCACGCCGCCGGGAGCGGCGCGGAAGAATTCGTGCACCTTCTCGCCCGTGGTGCGGCGGACGTCCCAGCGTTCGATCGCCTCGCCCAGGGTTGCGGTGTGCACCGTGGGCACATCGCGATGGAGGAGCCCTCCCCGGTCGAGCTCGCCGAGAATGGCGAAGATGCCGCCTGCGCGGTGCACATCCTCCATGTGCACGTCTGCCTTTGCCGGCGCCACCTTGCAGAGGACGGGAACGCGCCGCGACAGGCGGTCGATGTCGTCCATGGTGAAGTCCACCTCGGCCTCGTGCGCCGCAGCCAGAATGTGCAGAACCGTGTTGGTGGAGCCGCCCATGGCGATGTCGAGCGTCATGGCATTTTCGAACGCCTTCTTCGTGGCAATCGAGCGCGGCAGAACGCTTTCGTCGTCCTGCTCGTAGTAGCGCTGGGCGAGATCCACGATGAGATGACCGGCCTCCACGAAAAGCCGCTTGCGGTCCGCATGCGTGGCAAGGGTCGAGCCATTGCCGGGCAGCGAAAGGCCAAGCGCCTCGGTCAGGCAGTTCATGGAGTTGGCGGTGAACATGCCGGAGCACGAACCGCAGGTGGGACAGGCGGAGCGTTCGATCACCTGCACGTCTTCATCGGAGACGTTGTCATCGGCGGCCGCTACCATGGCATCGACAAGATCAAGCGCATGGGTCTTGCCCGAAAGCACCACCTTTCCGGCTTCCATAGGCCCGCCGGAGACGAAGACGGTGGGGATGTTGAGCCGCATCGCCGCCATCAGCATGCCGGGCGTGATCTTGTCGCAGTTGGAGATGCAGACCATCGCGTCGGCGCAATGGGCGTTCACCATATATTCGACGGAATCGGCGATCAGCTCCCGCGAGGGAAGAGAATAGAGCATCCCATCGTGGCCCATGGCGATACCATCGTCCACCGCGATGGTGTTGAACTCCTTGGCCACGCCGCCCGCCGCCTCGATTTCGCGCGCGACAAGCTGGCCGAGATCCTTGAGATGCACGTGACCCGGCACGAACTGAGTGAAGGAATTTACCACGGCGATAATCGGCTTGCCGAAGTCGGAATCCTTCATGCCGGTGGCGCGCCATAGGCCGCGCGCACCGGCCATGTTTCTGCCGTGGGTGGTCGTGCGGGAACGATAGGGTGGCATCGTAGACGGAAATCCTTATCTCGATTGCGGCGAGCTCCTGCCAGTCGCAGGTCTCATACGACCTTCGCTAGCACAATGCGGGTGCGAACGCCAATCCTGCGCGCGACCGCTAACGGCATGCTCTGAGCCCGTATTTCAGTCGCCCGACAGAATACGCAGCATCGCTTCCAGCGCCGCTTCGCGCTGCGGGTCCTTCCCGGCCGAATAGGGCAGCATATAGGGGACCGGAACATCCGGATGAAGACCGCGGCCTTCCAGGCGGGTGTTCTCTTCAAGTACCGCGTCGGAAACCGCCAAGATCATGATGCTGTCATCCGGCAGGAGAAAGGCACGGCCGGCAAGCAGCGCGCCTGCCGTGCGGGCGCCGATCAGCGGAATGCCGTTCGCTCTCAGCGAGTAGGCAAAAACCTCCAGCCCGCTTCTGGACCCCTCGTCGATAATAGCGACGACCGGCCGATCCCAGCGCACATTCGCGAGAATTTCCTCGCCATCGCGCTGAATCAGGCGAAAGGGCACAGTGTCTCCGACAAAGAGCTCGGCTGCATCTGCCTGCCCGCCGCCCCAGCGGCCGCGCAGGTCAACCACGACGCCCGAGGCGTCCTTAAGGGGGCCGACGGCAAGCGCCCGGGCAACGATGTCCATCCCTTCGCGGGTCGAGAGCGTCCACAGACGGACATAGCCGATGCGATGGCCGCGATATTCAATCGCTTCCACGCTCTTGTCGATAGCTTGGGAAAAGGTTTGTAAGGGACGCAGGCGCTCGACCTCGACTGAGCGTGTCAGCGGCTCGGCGCCCTCCTGGCGCCGCAGGCGAAGCTCGACCTTCTTTCCTGCCTTGCTGCGGAAGGATTCTATCTCGTGATAGGGCGCGCCGTCCACCGAAAGGATTTCATCGCCAACCTGAACCCCGGCACGATCCGCCGGCGCGCCATCATAGACGTCGCTGACAAACAGCTTGCCGTCCACCTCTTCGGCCACCATGCCGATACCCTCATAGCTCGCCTCGCCGTCCGGCGGGAAAAGGCGGCGCATGTCATGGCGGAGGGCATAGCGGAAAATATCGGCGAGTTCGTAATAGGCGATGGTGTCAGGCTTGTAGCGGCCCGTGTGTGAAGCGTTGAGGCTGGCGAGGACGGTGTCGATGGCGGCATCGAGCCGAGCGTCAGAGCTATCCGCCGTCAGCGGTTCTTCCGCATCGTCGACCTCCTTTCGCACCGCTTCGCTGAAGCGCTCCAACGCCGAGGCATCGTAAAAATGCTCCATCACGAGTTCGACGGCGCGGTCGAATACGGGATGGCCGGATTTCGGCGGTTCCTCCGCGCCAGCAGCGCCCGCAATGAAAAAGAGCACCCAGAACAGGGCAAGGCTCATGGCTTTCATGGCGTATCTCCTCCGGCAGATCGGCATTATCCTGAAACTAGGGCTGCGGTGAGACCGCCCAACGCAACATTGCGTGATGGGTCCGCTATTTGCGACACACAGCACCATGCGCTTGCGCCGCATGCGCTGCGGGCCTACATCGGACACGCACTTTCTTCCGCATCGCTTCCTGCCCGACCGAGGTTTCCATGGCCGCACGCACGTCCGTCGATATCGCCTCCCATCCGCTGACCGCCTGGAACGGGCCGCTTGGCCTGCCGGATTTCGCCCGCATCAGGGACGAGGACTTCGCGCCAGCGTTCGACGCCGCTCTGGCCGTGCACGAGGCGGAGATCGAGGCGATCGCCAGCAGCGAGGAGCCGCCGACGGTGGAGAACACGCTTGTTGCGCTGGAGCTTTCGGGCGAGGCGCTGTCGCGCGTTTCCGCCGTCTTCTGGTGCCGCGCGGGGGCGCATACGAACGAGACGATCCAGAAGCTGGAGCGCGAAATCTCGCCCAGCATGGCGCGGCACTATTCGCGCATCTTCATGAACGAGCGCCTGTTCCGGCGTATCGACGCGCTCTACGGCGCGCGGGAAGAGCTCCACCTCGACAAGGAGGCCTCGCGGGTTCTCGAAAAGACATGGAAGCGCTTCGTGCGCGGCGGCGCAAAGCTTACCGAGCAGGGCAAGAAGCGGCTTGCGGAGATCAATGAAGAGCTTGCGGAGCTCGGCGCTCGCTTCGGCCAGAATGTGCTTGCCGACGAGAGCAAGTGGGCGCTCTTTCTCAATGAATCGGACCTCGACGGCGTTCCCGACTCGCTGAAAAGCGCGATGGCGGAAGCCGCCGAGTCGCGCGGCAAGCCGGGCCAGTATGCCGTCACGCTTTCCCGCTCCATCGCAGAGCCCTTCCTCGCCACCAGCTCACGGCGCGACCTGCGCGAGACGGTTCTGGAGGCCTTCCTGCGCCGGGGCGACAATGAAGGCGAGACGAACAATGCGGAAATCGTGCGCCGCACCCTGGCGCTGCGCGCGGAGAAAGCAAAGCTTCTCGGATACGAGAACTACGCAGCCTACAAACTCGACGACACCATGGCGAAGACGCCGGATGCCGTCATGCAGCTTCTGAAGCCCGTGTGGGACAAGGCGCGCGAAAAGGCAGCGGAGGACGAGAAGGAGCTGAGCCGGATTGCCGCCGCTGAAGGCCATAACCACCCGATCGCCGCCTGGGACTGGCGCTATTACGCAGAAAAGCTCCGGGCGGAGCGCTTTGCCTTCGACGAGGGCACGTTGAAGCCTTATCTCTCGCTCGAGAACGTGATCGCCGCCGCTTTCGACGTGGCGGGCAGGCTCTTTGGCCTGACCTTCGAAGAGAAGCCAGGCATTCCCGCCTGGCACGAGGATGTGCGCGTCTTCGTGGTGAAGAACGCGGACGGCAGCGAGCGCGGCCTCTTCCTTGCCGACTACTTCAATCGGCCATCGAAGCGTTCCGGCGCATGGATGAGCTCCCTGCAGTCGAGCTATCGGCTTGGCGGCGGGAAGAAGCCCGTCATCTACAACGTGATGAACTTCGCCAAGCCGCCGAAAGGCAAGCCTGCTCTTCTTTCGGTGGACGATGCGCGCACGCTCTTCCATGAATTCGGCCACGCGCTGCACGGCCTTCTTTCCGAGGTGACCTGGCCCTCGATCTCGGGCACCTCGGTTGCGCGCGATTTCGTGGAGCTGCCCTCGCAGCTCTTCGAGCACTGGTTCACGGTGCCGGAGGTGCTGGCCCGGCACGCCCGCCATGTGGAGACGCGTGAGCCCATGCCGGCGGAGCTGGTGGAAAAGATGCGGGCGGCACGCAACTTCAACGCCGGATTTGCGACCGTAGAATTCACCGCGTCCGCCCTCGTTGATATGGCTTTCCATGCCCGAGCTGAGGCGCCGGAGGACCCTCTGGGCTTTGAAGAAGAGGTCTTGAACGACCTTCAGAAGCCGGCCGCCATTCCCATGCGCCACCGCACGCCGCACTTCCTGCATGTCTTCTCGGGCGACGGCTATTCAGCGGGCTATTACTCCTACATGTGGTCGGAGGTGCTGGATGCCGATGCGTTCCAGGCCTTCGAGGAGACGGGCAACCCCTTCAATCCTGAAATCGCGGAACGCCTGCGCCGGCACATCTATGCCGCGGGCGGCAGCGAGGATCCGGAGGAGCTTTACAAGGCATTCCGCGGCCGGCTGCCAAGCCCGGATGCGATGATGCAGAAGAAGGGGCTTGTGTAGCAACGGATTCAGGATACACCGTTCGCCCCGAGCGTGGCCGGCGATAATGAGCGGCCAAACAAGGGAAGGGTGCATTCTTGAAGACGGTCTTCGTTCTCTTCGATTCGCTTAACCGGCACATACTCGGCTGCTACGGGGGCACGCGCGTGCCGACCCCGAATTTCGACCGTCTGGCCGCGCGGACCCAGGTGTTCGACCGGCACTATGTCGGCTCCCTCCCCTGCATGCCGGCGCGGCGGGATCTGATGACCGGTCGGCTGACCTTCCTGCACCGGAGCTGGGGGCCGCTGGAGCCGTTCGACAACGCCTTTCCGGAGCTGCTGAAGGCCAAGGGTGTCCACACCCATCTGGTCACCGATCACTACCATTACTGGGAGGACGGCGGGGCCACCTACCACAACCGCTACTCCACCTTTGAGCTGGTGCGCGGGCAGGAAAGCGACCCATGGAAGGCGATGGTGCAGCCGGCCTGGGAGGAGCTCAGGCGGAAGTACCATGAACGGCAGACCGGGGCGAACGACCCGATCAGCAAATACGGGACGCACATCATCAACCGCGAGTTCATCCGGGAGGAGAAGGACTTCCCGTCGGTTCAGTGCTTCCGGCACGCTTTCGATTTTCTCGACCTCAACCGCGACAAGGACGACTGGTTCCTCCAGCTAGAGACTTTCGATCCGCATGAGCCTTTCTTCGCTCCGGACCGCTTCAAGGAGCCGTTCAAAACGGGCTGGAACGGACCCATCCGAGACTGGCCGCGCTATGGTCGGGTGGACGAACTGCCGCAGGAGGCCGACGAGCTGAGGGCCAACTACTATGCCACGGTGTCGCTGTGCGATTACCTGCTCGGCCAGTTGCTCGACTATTTCGATGCGCATGACCTCTGGAAGGACACGGCCCTGATCGTCACCACGGATCACGGCTTCCTGCTCGGAGAGCATGATTTCTGGGCCAAGAACCGCATGAACATGTATGAGGAGATCGCCCACATACCGCTGTTCATTCACGATCCGCGCAATCCGGGGAGCGGGCGTTCGAAGCGCCTCACCCAGACGATCGATCTCGGGCCCACCATCCTCGACCTCTTCGGCCTGGAGCCGCCCGCCGAGGCGGAAGGCCGGTCGCTGCTTCGCGAAGGCAGCCGCGAGGCCGTCATCTTCGGATATTTCGGCGGCGCGGTGAACGTCACCGACGGGCGCTACAGCTATCACCGCTTCCCGGTGGACCTGGAAAATCAGGAAATCTACCAATACACGGTGATGCCCAACCACATGAACCAACCCTTCTCGACGGAAGAGCTGTCCGCCGCGACGCTGGCGCCGCCCTTCAGCTGGACCAAGGGCGTGCCGCTTCTGAAAATCCCGGTCACGAACCGCTCGCCCATCTATTACAACTATGGGCCGGGCGCGCTTCTGGAGAGGGATACGCGCCTCTATGACCTCGAAAAGGATCCCCTGCAGGAAAATCCCATCAGGGATCCGGAAATCGAGGCGCGGATGATCGGCCTCATGCGCGAGCTGATGGAGCGCAACGAGGCGCCGCCGGAGGCGTTCAAGCGACTGGGGTTTGGTTCCGAGAGGTAGCCCCCTACCGTCATCCTGGCCATCTCTCCACCGTCATCCCAGCAACCTCCCTAACGTCATGCCGGCCGAGCGAAGCGAGAGCCGGGACCCAGGAAAGCGGTGGAGATGGCGCTGCTGGATGACGCTTTGAGCGCGGCGGCTTCCAGGACGACGGGAGGGAGCGTCGCTTGTCCCGCCTATCCTGCCTTGCTGTCGCGCTGGAAAATCCAGTCGTGGTCCGGGTGGTTCTTGAAGCGCCAGGCGCGGCGCGGGCCGGCCATGACGTTGAGATAGTACATCTCGTAGCCGTATGGCGCGCCGCAGGGGTGATGCCCGCGCGGGACGAGCACCACGTCGTGGTTCGACACCGCCATGGTTTCGTCGAGGCTGCCGTCCTCGGTGAAGACGCGCTGGAAGCCGAAGCCCTGAGGCGGGTTCAGCCGGTGATAGTAGCTTTCCTCCAGATAGGTCATATTGGGGAAGTCGTCCTCGTCATGCCGGTGCGGCGGATAGGACGACCAGTTGCCCTGCGGGGTATAGACCTCGGTGACAAGCAGGCTGTCGGCCACGTCCCGCTCTTCCATGGCGATATTGTGGATGTAGCGCGTGTTCGCGCCCTTGCCGCGCTCCATCAGCGAAATGCCGGCGGGTCCGATCACCTGCGCGGGATGCCCGCCCTTGCCGGGCGCGGAGCAGACCGCGAGCGTACAATCGGTCGTGGCTTTTGCCTTCCAGTGCGAGCCGTTCGGGACGTAGACCGCATGCGGCGGAATACGCTCGAAGACATCCATGCGCTCGCCCAGCTCGCCAAAGCTCCTGCCTTCGGCGGCGATCTCCGCCTTGCCCTCGACAAGAACGAGGATCACCTCGCGGTCGCCCGTCTCTTCCTGGGCGGTTTCGCCGGGTTTCAGGCGGTAGAGGCCAAAGCCGACATAGCTCCATCCGGCCGAGCGGGGCGTGATGTCATGCACCTTGCCGGCCGTACCGGCGGGCTTCACCAACAGGCTTGGCATGGTCTTTCCTACTCCGTCTTGCTGTCGCTTTCGGTGCGGGGCCTGTGGTCGAACAGAAAGCCCCAGATGCAGTAGAGGCCGAGCCCGGCAAAGAGCGTGCCCCAGAAGGGGTTGCCCATCACGAACTCGAACACGCCCCAGCCGAGGCAGACCGCGATGATGATGAGCCGCCGCCACAGGGGACGGAAGAACGGGTGATCAAGGTCGAAGAGCTTGTGCATTCGCTGACTATAGAGCGCGCTTACGCCCGGTCCAGCCCGACCGCCTTCGCCGTCTCCTTCAGCGCCTTCAGCCCCATAGACTGGTATTTCACCGGGTCGGCCTTCAGCGGGTCCTGCTCGGCCTCGATGACGAGCCAGCCCTGATAGCCCTTTTCCGCAGCCACCTTCAGTACGGGTTCGAACTCGACCCCGCCTTCCGGATCGCCCGGCACGGTGAAGACGCCGCGGCGCACACCTTCGAGGAAGGAGAGCCCCTCCTCCTCCACCTGCCTGCGGATCGCAGGGCGCACATTCTTCGCGTGCAGATGGCGAACGCGGTCCATATAGGCGCGCGCGAGCTCCACCGGGTCCGCACCGCCGAACCAGGCATGCCCCGTATCGAGCAGCAGCTTCGTGGCAGGCCCGGTGCCCGCCATCAGCCGGTCGATTTCCTCATGGGTCTGCACGACGGTGCCCATGTGGTGGTGATAGACGAGGTCGATGCCCTGCCCGGCGCAATATTCGGCGATTGCCTCGACTCCGGCGCAGAAGGCCGGCCAGCGGTCCTCCTCCAGCACCGGCTTGTCCCTGAGCGGCACCGCATCGTTGCCGTGGATGGCGTTCGAGGTCTCACACACGATGCAGACCTTGCAATCGTTCGCCTTCAGCATGTCGAGATGCGGCTGGATCGCCCGCTTCTCCGTCTCGATGTCGTTGACGAGCAGGTTGAGCGAATGCCAGCCGGAGACGAGGACAAGGTTGTGCCGCGAAAGCACCGTCCTCAGCTCCTTGCCGTCGGACGGCATCTTGTGGCCCTTCTCGATGCCGTTGAAACCGATCTCCGCCGCCTCGCGCAGGCACTGTTCCAGCGGAATATGCGCGCCGATGGTCTGGTCGTCGTCGTTGGACCAGGCGATGGGGTTGGTGCCGTAGCGGATCATTCAATTCCTCTCCTTGAGCGCGGCTTCATAAGCCTCGCGCGCCTGTCTCACTTCCTCTCGCTGCGACACCTCCGGCACGGCCACGTCCCACCAGTGGCCGCCGGCCTCCGTCGACGGATAGGGGTCGGTGTCGATGACGACCACGAACGGCCCGTCGGCCTCGCGCGCGCGGGCCAGCGCATCCTCCAGCTCGGCAATGGAGCCCGCCTTTTCGGCATGCGCGCCCATAGAGGCGGCGTGGGCGGCGAAGTCGATATGGGACGGATTCACGTGATGGGCGTGGTCGAGCAGGTTGTTGAACTCTGCGCCGCCGGTCGAGCGCTGCAGACGGTTGATGCAGCCGAAACCACGATTGTCCGTGATGACGACGGTGATCTTGATCCCCATCATCACCGCCGTGGCGAGCTCCGAATTCATCATCATGTAGGAGCCGTCGCCCAGCATCACGATCACGTCCCGGTCCGGCTCGGCCATCTTGATGCCGATGCCGCCCGCGATCTCGTAGCCCATGCAGGAATAGCCGTATTCCATGTGGTAGGAGCGCGGGCGACCCGCCTTCCAGAGCTTGTGCAACTCGCCCGGCATGGTGCCCGCAGCACACATGACGACGGTGTTTTCCCTCGCCGCGCGCTGCACGGCGCCGATCACCTGCATGTCCGTGGGAAGCGCATTGGTGTCCTTCGGTGCAGCGGTAACGGCATCAACGGCTGCGAACCACTCCGCCTTGAGCTGCGGTGCGGGCGCCTCCGCCCTGAAATCGCCAAGCGCGGCCGACAGCTCCTCAAGCCCGATCCGCGCATCGGCAATAAGCGGCTGGGCGCCGTGCTTGGTGCCGTCGAAGGGCTGCACGTTGAGCGCCAGGATCCTGCGCTCGGGATTGCGGAAGAGTGCCCAGGAGCCGGTGGTGAAATCCTGGAAGCGCGTGCCGACGCCGACAACGAGATCGGCCTCCGCCGCCACCTTGTTGGCGCTCGACGAACCGGTGACGCCGATCGGACCGAGATTGAGCGGATGATCCCAGGGCAGCGCAGACTTGCCCGCCTGCGTCTCGCCGACGGGGATCGAGTGCTTCTCGACGAAGGCTTTCAGCGCCTCGCAGGCCCCTGAATAATGCACGCCGCCGCCGGCAATGATCATCGGCTTCTTCGCCGCGCGGATGAGCTTTGCCGCCTCTTCCAGCTCGGCCGTGTCGGGCCGCGGGCGACGCTGGCGCCATACCCTGGGCTCGAAGAAGCTCTCGGGCCAGTCATAGGCCTCCGCCTGCACGTCCTGGCAGAAGGCGAGCGTCACGGGGCCGCATTCGGCCGGGTCGGTCATGACGCGGAAGGCGCGCGGCAGGGCAGTGAGAAGCTGCTCCGGCCGCATGATGCGGTCGAAATAGCGCGAGACGGGACGGAAGCAGTCGTTCGCGCTGATGGTGCCGTCGCCGAAATCCTCCACCTGCTGCAACACCGGGTCCGGTCCGCGATTGGCAAACACGTCGCCCGGCAGGAACAGCACCGGCAGGCGGTTCACATGCGCAAGGGCGGCCGCCGTCACCATGTTGGTCGCGCCGGGGCCGATGGAGGAGGTCACGGCCATCGCCCGCCTGCGGCAGAGCTGCTTGGCATAGGCGATCGCAGCGTGTGCCATCGACTGCTCGTTGTGGCCGCGATAGGTGGGCAGCTTGTCGCGAATGGCATAAAGCGCTTCGCCCAGGGCAGCCACATTGCCATGGCCGAAGATTGCCCAGACGCCGGCGATGAACGGCTCGCCATCCTCATTGAGCTGCGCCGCGATATAGCGCGTCGCGGCCTGGGCGGCGGTCAATCGGATCGTTTTCATGCAGCCCTCCCTGTCCTGGCTCTCGCACGGTCCCAGGTCTCACACAAGCTACGGTAATTCGCTGCCATTGTAGCAACTGCTTCCTCGTTGCTCATCTCGCCTTTCAACCAGCGGCGCGCGGCCTCGGCGAAGATGGTCCGGCCGACGGCGAAGCCTTTAACCAGATCGAACCCGGCGGCCACCTCGAAGCTCTTTTCAAGCTCCGGCGCGGGGGCGTCGAGGCCCAGAAGCACGATTCCCCGGCAATAGGGATCGTTGCGCATGATCGCCTCGCAGGCATTTGCCCATGCCTTTTCCGAGGTCATCGGCTCCAGCTTCCACCAGTCGGGATAGACGCCGATCTCGTAGAAACGTTCGATGACGGCGGCAGTACTCCCGTCATCCACCGGGCGCACCTTTGACGGGATGATCTCCAGCAGCATCTCAAGCCGGTTGCGGCGGGCGGCGGCAAAGAGGCGCTTCACCACATCCTCCTGCCGCTCCTTCATATCCGCATCGTCGTCGGGGTGGTAGAAACACAGCACCTTGACCACATGCTCAAGCGGCCATTCGACCAGGCCGCCGAAGTCTGGTCCGAGATCGGGCTCGAGCTTCAACGGGCGGGAACCCGGCAGTTCCACGGGGCGGCCGATCCACAGACCGCTGCCGGCCGCGCGAAAAAGCGCCTCGCGGCCGAGCCGGCTGTCGCAAAGGATGCCGTAGCCGTGCCGGCCGGCAGCTACCTGGCGGGCGGCTTCGAGGCAGAGAACCTTAAAATCGCCTATGCGCTCGTACGGAACGCCGGCCTCGTCCGCCATCTGCTCGAGCTGCATGCGGTGGTCGAAGGCAAAGACGCGCATCTGGGACCAATCGCCCTTGCGGTTGGTCGCCCAGTGCACCTGTTCCAGCGCGTTGTCCTTGCGCAGCGCCCGGTTCCTGATGCCGGTGCGGAAGAAATACTGCAGCTCCTCCCAGGAGGGATAGGAAGGCGTGCAGCCATGGCGCGAGACGGCGAAGGCGCCGCAGGCATTGGCGTATTTCAGTGTTGTCGGCCAATCCTCGCCGGAAAGCCATCCCTTGAGCAATCCAGCCATGAAGCCGTCGCCTGCGCCTAGCACGTTGAAGACCTCGATGGGGAAGTGCTCGCCCATAATCCCTTCGTCGAGCGTGCCGGGGATTTCGCCCGTGAAGGCGGATGCGCCCATGGGCCCGCGCTTGCAGACCAGAACGGCATCGGTGAGTTTACGCACCGCGCGCAGCGCCTCGATCGTATCGGTCGAGCCGCCGGCGATGTGAAACTCCTCCTCGGTTCCGACGATCAGGTCGAAGAGCGGCAGCGTCTTCTGCAGCTTCGCCGTCACCCGTTCAGATTCGACGTAGCGGCTTTCGCCCGCGCCATGCCCGGCAAGGCCCCAGAGATTGGGCCGGTAGTCGATGTCAAGTGCGGTCTTCGCGCCGCTCTCACGCGCAAGCCGGAGCGCCTTGAGCACCGCCGCCTCGGTGCGCGGATGGGAAAGGTGGGTTCCCGTCGCGCACACGCAGCGCGCCTCAGCGATGAAGGCCGGGTCGATGTCGTCTTCGCACAACGCCATGTCGGCGCAGTTCTCGCGATAGAAGATGAGCGGAAACTGCTCCTGATCCCGAATGCCGAGGAGGACCAGCGCGGTGAGCCGTTCCGGATCGGTCTTCACGCCGCGCACGTCCACGCCCTCGCGCTGCAATTCCTCGCGGATGAAGCGGCCCATGTGTTCATCGCCCACGCGCGTGATCAGCGCCGATTTCAGCCCGAGTCGTGCGGCACCCGCGGCGATATTGGTGGGCGAGCCGCCGATATATTTGTTGAAGGAGGCCATATCCTCCAGCCGCCCCCCCACCTGCGCGCCGTAAAGATCGATCGATGAACGGCCGATGGTGATGACGTCGAGCGGTTTTTTCACCTTTCTCCTCCTCGACACGGATACAGGTTCGGGCAAGCGCCGCCCGGAAGCCGCATTTCCCTCAACGTCCCGCACAACCCCGGCGCAACCGGGATTCATCCGGAGTCCGTTTCAGGCATCAACGTTCAGGTGGCGCCAGCAGCCTTCCGCAATGGCGCTCCGGCGCGTGGGACGGNGCCCGCACTTNCATGGAAGATATGTTCCATATTTGGTGCAAGATCAATCAGGAAATTCCATTCCGCCGCTTTTTGACCGCCATTCCGACTGCCACGGCCAGCGCCATGGAAAGCGAAAGCGTTGCGGAAAGAGAGCGGAAATTCCCGAAATCCGCCTCCTGAACCGTAAGCAGCAGTGGGGTGACCGGCCGCAGGGGTCCGGCGAGCGAGTCAGTAATGGCGACAACGCCCGCCCCGGCACGGCGCCCCGCCTCCGCCAGTTCCACCGTCTCGCTCGAATAGGGCGTGAAGGTGATGGCGATGACGGCGTCATCCTTCCGGATGGCCCGGCGGCTATCGAGATTTCCCACGCTGTCATGCAGCATGCAGGGCACCCCCATTTTCTCGAACGCATAGGCCAGATAGGATGCGACCGAAAACGCCCGGCGCATGCCGGCGATGTGCACCATCTTCGCCCTCGACAGGGTCCTGATTGCCGCATCGAATGTCTGCGGATCGATGGTCTTGGCGAGATTTTCGAGGGAGAGGCGCCCTGCCTCGATGAACTCCGCCAGAAGCGCGGAGGAGCTTCCTCCGCTGCTTTGCCGCAGCTTTTCCAGCCGCGTGGCATAGTCCGGCCAATGCTGCGTATAGGCATTGCGGAACAGCCGCTGCATTTGCGAATAGCCGGAAAAGCCGAGCACCTGGCAAAAGCGCATGAAAGCCGAGGGCTGCACGCCCGCGGCCTCCGCCATTTCGGCCACGGTGGAGACGGCGACACGATCGGGATTCGCCGTCACATAATCCGCGCACTGTTTGAGCCGCTTCGGAAGCCCATCGGAAAGAGCCAAGATGCGGTCAAGCAATTCTTCAATGGTGGCCGGAGCCGACGTCGCATCCATGTGCGGTCTTTCCTGCTTGACAATTCAATGGATCGGACCCTAACGCCTTTGGAATAAAAATTCCACCGCGGCGACCATGTGGAGCGTTTGGGATGGACGGGATCGGAATCGGCCTCATCGGCACAGGCTTCATGGGCAAGGCGCATGCGCTGGCCTACCGCGCCGCAAGAGCAGTGCTGGGCGATGTGCCTCCGGCGCGGCTCGAACTTCTGTGCGAGGTGCCGGCGGACAAGGCCCGCGCCATGGCGGATCAGTTCGGCTTTGCCCGGTCAACCGACGATTGGCGCGCGCTGGTCAACGATCCCAAGGTGGATATCGTCTCGATCACCACCCCCAACCGGCTGCACAAGGAGATTGCCCTTGCCGCCATTGCGGCCGGCAAGCACGTGCATTGCGAAAAACCGATGGGCATGACGCTCGCCGAGGCCAAGGAAATGGCCGCTGCGGCTGCTGCCGCCGGCGTGAAGACCATCGTCGGCTACAACTACATCAAGAATCCCGCTTTCCAGCATGCCTGCCGGCTGATCCGCGATGGGGCGATCGGCCGCCCGATCCACTTCCGCGGCTGGGTGGACGAGGACTACCAGGCCGATCCGAACCTGCCCTGGACGTGGCGCGCCCGGCTGGAAGAAGCGGGTCTCGGCGCGCTGGGCGATCTCGGCTGCCATCTCGTCTCCATGGCCTACGGGCTCATGGGCCCGATCGAGAGCCTGATCGCCGATATGCAGACCGTGCATGAAACGCGCGCCCTGCCCGACGGCAGCGAACGCAAGAAGGTGGAGAACGAGGACGTGGCAACGGCGCTCGTCCGCTTTGCGAACGGCGCGCAGGGTTCGCTCGCGGCCTCCCGCACCGCCTGGGGCCGCAAGAGCAAGCTTGCCTGGGAGGTTCACGGCACCAAGGGCATGCTCGTCTTTGACCAGGAGCGCATGAACGAGCTGCATCTTTATCAGAACGAGGGTGAGCGGGCGCTTCAGGGCTTTAAGACGATCCTGACCGGCCCGGATCACCCGCCCTACGGGCTCTTCTGCCCGGCACCCGGCCACCAGCTCGGCTTCAACGATCTGAAGGTGCTGGAAGCCGGGGCCTTCCTGCGCTGGGTGGGCGGCGGCGGGAAGTCATCGCCCGACTTTTCCGAGGCGCTGGAGTTCGAGAAGGTCATCCACGCGATGGCGGCTTCTGCGCGCGAGGGGAGGAGGGTGTCCGTGCAAGATCAGGCTGGCTGAACGATTACCCCTCACTTGCGTTTTCCAAGCACTTGCTCAGGGAAACGCTTTCTTCCACCAGAGGAGAGATTGCATCAGCGCCGCTTGCCAATCGCAAACACCAACGAATTGCGAAAAGGCCTATGCCGGTTTTTCTCTCCCCTGCGGGAGAGAAAACGATTTCAATATCTTAGAGAAGCTAAGTGTTAGAAATCGCAAGTGACGAGGCCTCATCTACCGCTCGGGCGGGGAACGGTCATCTCCGCCCTTCCGCTTAGATCGCGCGCTTTTAGAGCGGGGGTCTACCCCATCACCTCCGCGACCTTTACGGCCCTGCCCTCGCGGATGGACAGATACGCCGCATCCGCCAGCGCAAGCGCTCTGAGCCCATCCTGGCCGGAGGGCGATGCCGGTTTGCCAGTCGCGAGCGCCGCGATGAACGTCGCGATTTCGGCCGCATAGGCTTCCGTGTAGCGCGTCATGAAAAAGTCGTGCAGCGGGGGCTTTGTATAGCCGGCGCTCGTTGCAATCTCGATGGATACGGGCCGCTGGTTTTCGGCGGCCACCGCGCCCGCCGAACCGTGCACCTCAATGCGCTGGTCGTAGCCGTAGGTCGCCCTGCGCGAATTCGAAATGGAGCAATGCCTGCCCGACGGCGTGGTGAGAATCACCGACACGCTGTCGTGATCCCCGGCCTTGGCGATCTCCGGATCGATCAGAACCGAAGCGGTGGCAAACACGGTGTCGGGCTCCTCTCCGAGCAGGAAGCGTGCCATGTCGAAGTCGTGGATCGTCATGTCGCGCAGGATGCCGCCCGACGACCGGATGTAGCTCACAGGCGGAGGGCCGGGGTCGCGCGAGACGATTTGCACCATCTCCACGGCCCCGATCTTCCCCTCTGTTATGGCCGTATGCACGGCCTTGAAATGCGGATCGAAGCGACGGTTGAAGCCGACCATCAGCGTGGCGCCGGTTTCCTCGACCACCTTCAGGCAGGCCTTCACTCGCTGCAGATCAAGATCGATCGGCTTTTCGCAGAAAATTGCCTTGCCGGCGCGCGCGAAGCGCTCGATCAGATCGGCATGGGTATCGGTCGGCGTGCAGATCACCACTGCGTCGATGTCGCCCGATCTCTCGATGTCCTCGATCGAGCGGACCTCGCAGCCATACTTCGCGGCGAGCTCCGTCGCGGCCGCTTCCACGGCGTCCGCCACCGTAACGAGCCGAGCATCGGCGTTGGAGGTGATTGCCTTGGCATGGACCTTGCCGATGCGCCCCGCGCCCAGAAGGGCAAATTTGACTGTCATGTCGTTGTCTTTCGTTCCTGAGTGGTTATCCGCGCGCCTGCCATCCTATTCGGGATATGCACCGGCGACATTCTGATCGCAATCGATGAGCGCGCCCGTCATGACGCCGGAGCGCGGAGAAAGAAGATAGGCCACGAGCGGCGCTACCTCGGTGGGCTTCACGAGCTGTCCGAAGGGTTGGCGGGCTTCGGCCTCGGCCAGCCAGTTGTCGGAAGCGCCGTGGAACCGTTTCTGCGTCGCGTCCTCACCCGGCGTGTCCATCCAGCCGCAGGCGATGCCGTTGCAGCGGATGCGGTCCTTGCGGAAGGCCTGCGCCGTGTTGCGCGTGATATTGGCAAGAGCGGCTTTGGATGCCGAATAGGGCGCCAGATAGGATTGCCCGCAATGCATTGACATCGACAGGATGTTGACGATGGAGGCGGGCCTGCCCTCCGCCTTCACATGGCGCACGAAGGCCTGCATGGTGAAGAAGGGCCCCCGCGCGTTGGTGTCCATCAGCCTGGCCCAGATTTCCTGTGTAGTATCAAGCAGGCCTCCGCGGTCGCAGCATGCAGCCGCGTTGACGAGACCGTTCAGGGAGCCGATGCGTTTCACCGCCTCCTCAATCAGCCCGATGCAATCGCCGATCTCGGCGATATCGGCCCGTACGAATTCCACGCGCGCGCCGGACCGGGAGAGCTCGGCGGCCGCGGCTTCTCCCTTGGCCTCATCCCGCCCGGAGATCACGAGCGCGCTACAGCCCTCATCGAGGAGTTGCCGGGCTATCGCCAGGCCCAGCCCCTGCGTTCCTCCAACGATGACGGCGCGCGTGGCGGAATTCGGCATTCTTTCCTCCGGCCCGTTCGAGCGGGCTCTAAACCGTGCCCCCGAGGGAGCTTTGAAGCTCGGCAAGTTCGGCGCCGCCGGCCATCATGTCCTGCAGCTCCTCGGTCGAAATCTCGCCCCGCTTCGCGGTGCCGAGCGTCTTGCCGCGATTGAGCACGGTGAAGCGGTCACCCACGGCCATGGCGTGGCGGACATTGTGCGTAATGAAGACAATGCCGACGCCAGTCTTGCGCACCCGGTCAATCGTCGCAAGCACGTTCGAGGTCTGGCGCACGCCGAGCGCCGATGTCGGCTCGTCGAGGATCAGAACGCGGGCGCCGAAATAGACGGCGCGGGCGATCGCCACCGTCTGCCGCTCGCCGCCCGAAAGCGTGCCCACCGCCTGATCCGGCTCGCGCAGATGGATGCCCATCCTGCGCATCTCCTCCATCGTGACGGCGTTGGCCGTCTTGAAGTCGAAGAAGCTGAACGGCCCGATGCGCTTTTTCGGCTCCCGACCCATCCAGAAATTGCGCGTGACCGACATCAGCGGAATCATCGCCAGGTCCTGATAGACGGTGGCGATGCCCATCTCCATGGCGTCGCGCGGACTTTCGAAAACCACCTCCTTCCCGTCCACGCGGATCGTGCCCCTGGTGGGCTTGTGAACGCCAGACATGGTCTTGATGAAAGTGGATTTGCCCGCGCCGTTGTCGCCCAGCAGGCAGTGGCACTCGCCAGGCAATACCGACAGTGAAACGCCGGCGAGCGCGATGACGGAGCCGAAATGCTTTTCGATGTCGATGAGTTCGATCAGCGGTGTGTCGGCCATCTCAGCGCTCCCCCGTGATCAGGCGGCGGATATAGGTGTTGAGAACGACGGCGAGCAGCAGGATGATGCCAAGGAAAACGCGGAAAAGCGAGCTTTCCACGCCAGCGAAGAACAGGCCCTGCTGGACGACGCCGAAGATCAGCGCACCGAGCGCGGCACCGATGACCGAGCCGTAGCCGCCGGTCAGCAGCGCGCCGCCAATGACCACCGCGATGATGGCCTCGAATTCCTTCAGAAGGCCGCGGTCGGCCGCCGCCGAGCCGAACTCCATCACCTGGCAAGTGGCGAAGACCGTGGCGCAGAAGGCCGTCAACATGAACATGAGGATCTTCACCCGGTTGACCGGCACGCCGACATTGCGCGCCGCCTGCGCATCACCGCCGGAAGCAAAGATCCAGTTTCCGAACTGGGTTTTGGTGAGCAGAATGTGCCCGAAGATGATGAAGGCGAGGGCCCAGACCATCAGCATCGGAATCCCGTCGACCACGGGCTGGCCGGCTCTGACGCCGCCGGCATAGGTCTGGATGACGCCTGCCTCGCCCAGCCAGGTGAACAGGCCCTTGAGAATCTTGCCGCCGAAGAGCGGGGCGAGCCAGTCGCCTTCCGCAGCCTCCCTCACCCCGCCGATGATGGTCTGCCGCGTGGTGGCGATGGAAAAATAGATGGTAAGGCCGCGCAGGATATAGAGCGAGGCAAGCGTGACGATGAAGGAGGGAAGCCTGGTCGTAATGACGATGTAGCCGTTAAGGGCGCCGATCGCCAAGGCGACGGCGAAGGCCATTAGAATGGACGCCCACATCGGCCAGCCGTAGTGGACCGATAGAAGCGCGATCACAATGCCGGAAAATCCGATCATGGAGCCGACCGACAGGTCGAACTCGCCCGCGATCATCAGGAGGCAGGCGCCGACGGCGATGATGGCGAACTGGGCCGAAACGACACCCCAGTTCATCACGCCTTCGGCGGAGAACATTCCGGTATCGCCGGCTGCGAAGGCAAAATAGATGAAGACAGCGATGGCACCGCATATGGCGCCGAGTTCGGGCCGGACCATCGCCTTGCGAAGTTTCGACACGCGTTTGACGCGCTCGTCCTCACCCGGCTGAGCGGCCATGTTGTTTGCCTCGATACCTTGGGACATCGAACACTTCTCCCTTGGCCTGCGAGTCTGCGCCATGCTGTGACCAGATCCGGAACCCCGCACCGGCGCTGAGCGGGCCAGCGCCGGTCGCCCGGAAGATCAACGAGAAGGGCGGCTAACGCCGCCCCAGTCTCAGCGGTATTCGCCCGCGAGCTCCTCCACCTGCGTGATGTTGTCGGCGGTGACGAAGCCCGGGCCGGAGTTGATCGAATTGGCCGGGATCACGCCATANCGCGCATAGTTGGTCAGAAGCACGATCGGGAGATAGCCCTGCAGATAGGGCTGCTGATCGATGGCGAAATTGATGATGCCTTCCTTGATGCCGGCCGAGATGCCTGCCGACAGGTCGAACGTGCCAAAGAAGACCTGGCCCGCCATGCCGTTTTCCTTGAGCGCCTCGATGGTGGGCTCGGCGGAGTTGGGGCCGAGGCTGAGGATGCCGTCCGTGTCCGGATTGGCGCGCAGATAGGCAAGCACCTTGTTCTTGATTTCCGCCGGGTCGATGCCGGAGTCGATCATCTGGCTGCCAAGTTCGACGCCCAGCGCGTCGGCAAAGCCCTGGCAGCGCTCAACGGAGGCGGGNTTGGTGATGTAGTGGTTGACGCAAAGGAACTTGGTGACGCCAGCCTCCTTCGCACGTTCGCCCGCGCCGAAGCCCGCGTCATATTCCGGCTGGCCGATATGCAGGAGAGCGCCGAGCTCCTTCGACTGCTCGACCGTGCCGGAGTTTACCGTGATAACGGGAATGCCCCTGTCGACGGCGGAGGTGATCGGCCCTTTCAGCACGTCGAAATCGGCGATGGACGTGATGATGCCGTCAGGGTTGGTAGCCGCCGCCTGCTCGATGATGCGGGCCATGTCCGCAAGNTCGCCCGTCGGCGGGTTGCGGTATTCGACCTCAACGCCCATCTGCTCGCTAGCAACCGTCAGCGCGTTCTTTATGGTGTTCCACCACGTATCGGAATCCGGGGCGTGGCTGACGAAGACGAACCGCTCGCCTTCCGCCGACGCGCCAGTGATCGCGCCGAGCGATGCGCCAATGGCCAACGCAGCCGCGGCAACGGATTTCAGAATCGCATTCATTTGACTGCTCCTCCACAGGACGGGTGTCCGGTTTCAACCTTATTGTTCCGGAGCCCCCAAAGGGACACGAGCTTTCGCGATGACCTGCCCCTGTACGGAACCGCCCCACAGCGGCTGTTCCTGACGAAAACAATAATGGAATGCAGACATCATAAAAAGCTCAATATGAAATTTCTATTCCATTTCCGGGCCGCTCGTCAAGGCGGATCGTCCCCGTGGCTGGCAGGGTGAAGCCCGCGTCTGCGTGGAGGGTTACCCTATCTCGATCTCGCACCAGTGGCTGTAGGGCTTCTCCGGCATGATCACGGACGATGGAAAGTGCGGGTGGTTGATGGCGTCGGGGAAGTTCTGGTCCTCAAGACACAGCCCGCCGAAACGCGGATAGCGATGCCCGGCAAGCCCCGGAACGGGAATGTTCATCTTGCCGCCGGTATACAGCTGAAGCCCCGGCTGATCCGTCTTCAGCCTGAGGGTCAGGGAGCCGTCCGGCGCCGTTACGGTCGCCACAGGCTCGGAGAGGTTGCGCCCCTCTGCAAGAACCAGATTGATGTCATAATCGACCGGGTTGCCGTTTTCGTCCTGCAGCTGACGCGGCGTGCGCAGGTCATAGCGGGTGCCGGCCACAGGCGCGATCTCGCCTGTCGGGATAAGTCCCTCGCCTAGCACGGTATAGGCATCGGCATTCACCTCTATCCGGTGGTCGCGCACATCGCCTTCGCCCGCCAGGTTGAAGTAGTTGTGCTGAACAATGTTGACGGGCGTCGGCTTGTCCGTCTCGGCGCAAAAGTCGATGCGCAGGGTGTTTCCGGAAAGCCGGTAGGTGACGGCGATATCGAGCCGGCCCGGATAGCCCATTTCGCCGTCGGGGCTCGTCAGCCGCAGGCGCACGGCATTTGCCGAAAGCACCTCCATGTTCCACAGCTGCCTGCCGATACCTCTTGGCCCGCCGTGAAGCTGGTTGGGACCCTCGTTGGCGACGAGCCGGTATTCCCGCCCGTCAAGCGCGAAGCGGGCGCCGCCGATGCGGTTCGCAACGCGCCCGCAGATCGCGCCGAAATAGGGGCTATGGGCGGGATAGTGCTCGAACCGGTCAAAGCCGAGCACGACATGCCGCACGCCGCCGGTCACCGGAACCTGCCAGTCACGCAGGACAGCGCCGTAATTCATGACGGCGATCCGAACGCCGGTCTCGCTCTCAAGCACCGCCTCGAGCACGTCACGGCCTTCAAAGGTGCCGATCTTTTCAGGCGCGCTTGCCATGGTCTTCCTCGCGTCCGAACTGCCCACTATACGGATGGGGAATCGGGGAGAAATCCGCTGGCGTCAATGCTCTTCGTAGCGTTTACCGCCTCATCGTGCGGCTTCGACCCGCCACGCCCTGTTGCCTGAGGGCGTGGGGAAAGGCGCGGTGTCCGGTCACTGCGGTTCCTCTCCTCTGTGGCAGGGCGATTGCATATGGCTGCTGCCGCCCTTTCGCCCCCGCTCCGTCTCGGCTTCGCCTCGACACCTCTCCCCCACCTGGGTGGGGGAGAGGAAGGGTGGCCAGGATCTGCATCGCTGCCAGTCACAGCCGTTGGTGGTTTGCAAATGTAGCGGTGCAGGGTCCCGTTCTCAGAGGCTGTCGAGCCGCGTCCAGGCCGCATCCTTGTTCGAGGACGTCACGCAAGCCTGGATAAAGCGCATGCCCTCAAGTCCATCCTCCACCGTGGGCAGCAGGTGGTTCTCGGGCAGGCTGCCGCCGTCGCGAAGGGCGCGGATGGCTCCCGCCGCTTCCGTGTAAAGCGTGGCGAACGCCTCCAGATAGCCCTCCGGATGGCCGCTCGGGATACGGGTAACGCTTGCCGCGGCCTGGTTCGCGCCCGCGCCACCCCGGGTGATCAGCCGCTTCGGCTCCCCAAGCGGGGTGTACCAGAGATAGTTCGGATCGGCCTGAACCCATTCCAGCCCGCCCTTGGTGCCATAGACCCTGAGCTTCAGCCCATTTTCGTTGCCCGGGGCCACCTGGCTTACCCAGATCGTGCCTTTGGCGCGCCGGCCGTTGCGTTCGGCAAAGCGCAGCATGACATGAGCGTTGTCATCGAGTTGCCGGCCCGGCACAAAGCGGTCCAGATCAGCGGCAACACTTTCGGCGTGAAGCCCCGTCACGAAGGTGATGAGCTGATAGGCATGAGTGCCGATGTCGCCCGTCGCGCCGCCCACGCCCGACCGGGCCGGGTCCGTGCGCCAGGAGGCCTGCTTGTTGCCGGATTGTTCGAGCGGCTCCGACAACCAGTCCTGGGGATACTCCGCCTGGGCAAGGATAATGTCGCCCAGAACGCCCTCCTGCACCATCTGGCGCGCCTGGCGGATCATCGGATAGCCCGAATAGTTGTGGGTGAGCACGAAGAGCCTGCCGCTCTTGCGCACGGTCTCCACCAACGCCTTGGCGTCCTCCAGGCTGGAAGTCAGCGGCTTGTCGCAGATCACATGAATGCCGGCTTCAAGGAAGGCCTTGGCCGCCGGATAATGCATGTGGTTCGGGGTGACGATGCTGACGGCCTCGATACCGTCGGGCCTTGCAGATTCAGCCCGCGCCATCTCCTCGAAGCTGCCATAGGAGCGGTCGGGATCGAGGCCGAGCTCGGCGGCAGAAGCCCGCGCGCGCTCGGGATCGGAGGAAAGGGCGCCGGCAACCAGCACATAATGCCCGTCGAGGCGTGCCGCCATGCGGTGGACGGCGCCGATGAAGGCGCCCTGCCCGCCGCCCACCATGCCTAGGCGGATGGGTCTTGCAACAGGCGCCGTTGCGGATGCGGAAACCATTTTTCCTTTCTCCCTTATCCGATGCCCATCATCTTGCGGAGCTGGTCGCGGTCTGTCGCCCCGCCGGCAAAGTCATCGAAGGCCTTCTCGGTCACCCGGATGATGTGATTGGCGATGAAGGGTGCGCCTTCCGCCGCCCCCTGCTCCGGATGCTTGAGACAGCATTCCCATTCGAGAACGGCCCAGGAATCGTAGTCATACTGGGCAAGCTTCGAGAAGATGCTCGTGAAATCCACCTGGCCATCACCCAGTGAGCGGAACCGGCCGGCCCGCTTTACCCAGGGCTGATAGCCCGAATAGACACCCTGCCGGCCATCCGGGTTGAACTCGGCGTCCTTCACGTGGAAGGCCGAGATGCGCTCGTGGTAGATATCGATGAAGGCCAGATAATCGAGCTGCTGCAGCAGGAAATGAGACGGGTCGTAGTTGATCATGCAGCGCTTGTGATTGCCGACCTTCTCCAGGAACATTTCGAAGGTAGCGCCGTCGAACAGGTCCTCTCCCGGATGCAGCTCGAAGGCGATGTCCACGCCCTGATCCTCATAGGCATCGAGAATGAGCTTCCAGCGACGGGCAAGTTCGCTGAAAGCTTCCTCGATCAAGCCATCCGGGCGCTGCGGCCAGGGATAGAGATAGGGGAAGGCGAGCGCGCCGGAGAACGAGACGGTGACATCCTTGCCCAGATTGCGTGAAGCCTTCGCCGCCAGAAGCATGTTCTCCACGGCCCATTCCTGGCGCGCCTTGGGATTGCCGCGCACGCTCTCGGGCGCAAAGCCGTCGAAGGGAAAATCGTAGGCGGGATGGACGGCGACGAGCTGACCGATCAGATGGGTGGAAAGCTCAGTGATCTCGACGCCCGCCTCCCGGCAGATGCCTTGCACCTCGTCGCAATAGTCCTTTGACTCGGCTGCTTTCTTAAGGTCGAACAGGCGGCCGTCCCAGGACGGCACCTGGATGCCCTTGTAGCCATGACCGGCCGCCCACCGGGCAATGTTTGGCAGCGTATTGTAGGGCGCTTCGTCACCGGCGAACTGCGCCAGAAAAATCGCCGGTCCCTTCATCGTCTTAGGCATTTCCTACCTCCCTCCTTGGTTTGTCTGCCGAAGAGGCGTCTTCTCCTCCCGCTCCATGGGTCCCATCCTACACAAGAGCGGGCTTCGCCTCATCCGGCAATTCTCTTTGCTGTACCTAATCATCATCCGAACTCCGGAATATACGTGAAACGGGTGAAGTCGGCGGCGCGGCCGCTGCCGCTGATATCGAAACACATCATGCCGACGAAGGTGCCGGTGAAGGAGCCGTGCGCGCCGCGGCCCGCCTCGTCCGATGTTATCCCGGCATCCAGAACGGGGCCGATCGGCTGCCAGTCGCCACCGGTGCTGTAGAAAAACTGCTGCTCGGCTTCCTTCACTTCCACCGCGAGCTTCACCGGCCTGTCGTCCGGCAAGGGCTGCGGGGCGGTGAGCGGGAAGGAGAGCCGACCGTCCGGCCATTCGCCGGGGCAGCTCAAGATGGTGAGGCAGCGCCCCACCGTCTCGTGCCAAGTGACCGCGAGGAAGTGGAATTTGTGGCGGTTGTAATAGGTCGTTAGTCCCGCCGCCTGCTGGAAGGTGGCAGGGCTGAAGATGACCTCCGTTTCCGCGCGGTAGCGGTGATGCTCCTGCCTACGCGCCACCAGCGCCTGCTCGAACCAGCTGCCGATGGACTCGCGGCCGAAAAGGCGAAGCGCGGAGCCGGTTAGCGTGAAGATTCGCTCGGGATATGGCGTGCGCAGCCACTGGAATTCCGCAGGAAGGCTCGCACCCTTGAAGACGTGCTCGACCGCCTGTGGCGGCGCAGGCTCCACGTCAAAGGGTGCGGGCACATGCACCTGCGGCACCGGGCTGCCGCTTTCGGGATAAAGCCAGCCATCCTCCTTCCACACGCATTTCTGGATCGCCGTTTCGCGCCCGAGCGGCGAACGGCGCGTGCCAGGCAGCGGGCGGGAGCAGAGATGCGTGTGATAGACCTGCCCGTCGGGCGTCTCCACGATCTGGCCGTGACCGGCGCGCTGCAACGGCGCATCGGGCGTATCCTTGGACGTAAAGAGATGCACGTTCGGGTGCAGCTCGTAGGGGCCGTCGATGCGGCGGGAACGCGCCATGGTGACGGCGTGCTCATAGGCGGTGCCGCCCTCGGCCACGGTCAGGTAGTACCAGCCATCGCGCTTATAAAGATGCGGCCCCTCGACAAGGCCCAGAGGGCTTCCGGCGAAGATGTTCTTCGCCTCGCCGATAAGCCTTCGCGCCTTTGGGTCGTATTCCTGCAGGAGGATGCCCGCGAAAGCGGGGCTCTTGGGATTGCCGCCGACGGATTCGCTGCGGTGGTTCCAGAGCATGTTGAGGAACCACTTTCGCCCGTCGTCATCGTGGAAGAGGGATGGGTCGAAGCCGGAGGAATTGACATAGACGGGATCGGACCATGGCCCTTCGATGGACGGCGCGGTGACGATGTAGTTGTGCGCGTCCTTGAAGTTGCCGTCGTAGCGCTTGACGTCCGTATAGACGAGCCAGAACAGCCCGTCGGCATAGGAAAGGCATGGCGCCCATATGCCGCAGGAATCGGGATTGCCACGCATGTCGAGCTGGCTTGCCCGGTCGAGCGGACGCTTGACGAGCCGCCAGTTCACCAGATCGCGCGAGTGGTGGATCTGCACGCCCGGATACCACTCGAAGGTGGAGGTGGCGATGTAATAGTCCTCGCCCACGCGGCAAATGGAGGGATCGGGATTGAAGCCCGGCAGGATGGGGTTGACGATCATGGCTCGCAACTCCGCGTACCTGAAGTCGGCATCTGAGGGCACCGCCTCAGGGCGGCGACATTTCCAATCCCCTCCCCTCGCGGAGCGGTGACATTCACACNTCTTTCCGAAGCCAGGGCGGTGAACATGCGCAGGCGCACATGACGGGCGCCATTCCTCTCCCCCACACGAGTGGGGGAGAGATGGCGAGGCGAAGCCGAGCCGGTGAGGGGGAATTTTGTGGCGTCGCCCTCCATTCGGGCAAATTCCGTTGCTGCCCGGCGCCATCGGCTCACCAAAACCGCTGCGCTGCAAGCTCCCTCACCGTCTCGCGCTGCGCGCGAGCCGCCTCTCCCCCGCAAGCGGGGGAGAAGAATGGTGCCCGCTGCTTCAAGCGGAAGGCGTGCCTCGGTCATTTGGGCCTTCGCGCTCATTACCGCTTCGGCCCCTTGCGCTCCGCGGAGGCGGCCCAGAGGTTGATGTCCGCCTCGCGGGCATAGACGTCGATTTCCGCAAGCTCCTCGTCGGTGAAATCAAGCCGGCTCAGGCCCCGCACGATCTCCTCCACCTGTTCCGGCCTGCTGGCGCCGATCAGGGCGGAGGTCACCCGCCCGCCGCGCAGCACCCAAGCCACCGCCATCTGAGCCAGGGTCTGGCCGCGACGCTTTGCGATCTCGTTGAGGGCGCGGATGTTCTCCAGCGTGTTCTCGTTGAGAAACTCCTTCCTCAGCGACTTGCCCTGCGCGGCGCGGCTATCCTGCGGGATGCCGCCGAGATACTTGTCGGTCAGCATGCCCTGCGCCAGCGGCGAGAAGACGATGGAGCCGATGCCGAGCTCCTCCAGCGTATCGAGGAGACCATCTTCCTCCACCCAGCGGTTGATCATCGAATAGCTCGGCTGGTGGATGAGACAGGGCGTGCCGAGCTCCTTCAGGATCGCCGCCGCCTCGCGCGTCCGCTGCGAATTGTAGGAGGAGATGCCCACATAGANCGCCCGGCCGGACCGCACNATGTGGTCGAGCGCCATCATCGTCTCTTCGAGCGGCGTTTNGGGATCGAANCGGTGGGAATAGAAGATGTCCACATAGTCGAGACCCAGCCGCTTCAGGCTCTGGTCGCAGCTCGCAATCAGATATTTCCGGCTGCCCCATTCCCCATAAGGGCCGGACCACATCAGGTAGCCCGCTTTGGAAGAAATGATCAGCTCGTCGCGATGCCCGGCAAAGTCCTCGCGCAGGATCTTGCCGAAGGCCTCCTCCGCCGAGCCCGGCGGAGGACCATAATTGTTGGCGAGATCGAAGTGGGTGATGCCGAGATCGAAGGCCTTGCGGCAGATCGCCCGCTTCCTCTCATGCGGGAAATCCTCACCGAAATTGTGCCAAAGGCCGAGCGAGACGGCCGGCAGCTTCAGGCCGGAGCGCCCGCAGCGCCGGTACTGCATGTTCTGATAGCGGTCGTCCGCTGGTTTCCAGCTCATGCCGGCACCTTTTCTTCGGCGAGCAGTCCGCGCGCCGCCTCAACATCGAGCGGCGACGGGCGCTCGCAGGTGGTGGTGAGTTCAACGAAGCTGCCCGTCTCCGCCGATTTCAGAATTGAGGTCATCACGTCGACGGCGTGCAGCGACATCTCCAGCGAGCAGCGGTGCGGGCGCCCCTCGAGAATGGCCAGGGCCATGTCGGCAAGCCCCGCCGTGCGATAATTGGCGAGGCCCTTCCCGTCCCTCCCTTCCTGGTTCGTCACGCTCAACGGATGCTCCCATCGCGGCAGATCGGCGATCTCCGCCTCCCGGGTCAGGATCACCTCGCCGCCGAAGAAGTTCGGATCGGGAACATGCAGCGATCCGGTCTCGCCGTACAGCTCCATATTGCCGTGCCTGTGATGCCAGACGTCCCAGCTCGCGCCCAGCGTGATGACCGCGCCGTTTTCAAATTCCATGACGGCATGGATCGTCGTGGGGGTCTCCACGATGATCTTCTGACCCCTTCGCGGCTCCGAAAGGATGGTGCGCTCCTTCGCCGGAGTGGAGGCGAGCGCGCAGACCCGCTTCACCGGGCCGACGAGCTGGATCAGGTTAGTGACGTAGTAGGGGCCGACATCGAGCACGGGACCGGCACCCGGCTTGAAGAAGAAGTCCGGATTCGGATGCCAGTGCTCCATGCCGTGGCTCATCACGTGGCAGGTGCCGCTGACCACCTTGCCGATGGCGCCGGAGTCGATCAGGTGCCTTGCAAGCTGATGCGCGCCGCCCAAGAAGGTGTCGGGTGCGGAGCCGAGCCGTACACCCTTTTCCTTAGCAAGCGCGGCCAGCGCCTTGCCCTCCTCGACGGAGAGCACGAAAGGCTTTTCCGAATAGACATGCTTGCCGGCATCGATCCCCCGCTTCGAAATCTCGTAATGAGCGGCGGGGATGGTGAGATTGACCACGATGTCGATGTCATCCGCCGCAAGCAGGCCGTCCACGCTCTCTTGGCGAAGTCCAAACTCCTCCGCCCGCGCCTTTGCCGCATCCGGGTTCACGTCCGCGCAGGCACGCATCTCGATCCCGCGGAAGTGCGGCGCCAAACGCATATAGGCCGCCGAGATATTGCCGCAGCCAATGACGCCCACTCCAAGTTTTCTGGCCATGTTTACGTTCCTCAATACCGTTTCTGCTCCGCCTTCACCGCCGCAGGGGCGGTTGGCAACTCTCATTTGCATCGGGCCTCAGAGCCCTGGACAAGCCGTGCCTAGCGATCCCTCGCCACGGCTTGGCTCGACCTCCTAAAACCTGCGCGCGTTCTCGATCGACCGGCGCGCGAAGCGCTCGTGATCGTTCGGCTTGTCGTGCTCCATAATGAAAAGCCGGGCCTTCGTCCTGTTGCGCACGGTGTCCATGATCTCTTTCCACTTCACCGTGCCTGTGCCCACATCGGCCCAGCCGTCCTCGTCGGCAGCCTCGCCCTCTGGCGCTATGTCCTTGATGTGAATGGCCGAGATGCGGTCGCCATATTTCTCCAGCCACGCGACCGGGTCCGCGCCGCCGCGCACGATCCATGCGATGTCGGCCTCCCAGGAGAGCTCCGGCCCGCCGCGCAGGATTTCCGCAAGCGGAATGGAGCCGTCGGGAAGCGGCCGGAACTCGAAATCGTGATTGTGCCAGCCGAAGAGGATGCCCGCCTTCCCAAGCGGCTCGCCGGCCTTCGCCAGCCTTTCGCCGAAACGGGCGTATCCGGCTGCATCGTCCGGGCGCTGCTCGGCGGGCAGATACGGACAATAGACGGCCTGCATGCCGACCGTTTTGGCGATCTCGACCACCCTGTCAGGCTCCTTTTCCAGCATGTCGAGCCCGAAATGGCCGGAGGTCATGGCAAGCCCGGCCTCGGCAAGAGCCGACTTCAACGCTTCGAGATCGCCATAAACACCGCCATAACCTTCCACCTGGGCATAACCCAAGCGCTTCAGCATGCGCAGCGTATCGATGAGCGGCGGGAACTCGCGCGAGGAATAAAGCTGGTAGGAAAACGCGGTCATGGAATTCTTACTCCAGGATTGGGACGCTCGGTTGCGGACGACTGCGGCGGAGGGTCGGAAGGCCGTGGAGCGTTGTCACATCTTTCACTCTGCACGCCATCGGGTTCTCTCCCGCCTGCCTCACAGCCGCATCTCCGTCTGCGCGTCGAAAACGGAGGCGCGGGCCGGATCAAAGCCGACCATCACCCGGTCGCCCTTTTTCACCGGATGCTGGCCGTCGACGCGGAAGCGCAGCTCGCTGCCGTTGAACCGCGACCAAACAAGCGTGTCTGCGCCCATCGGCTCGATCACCTCCACATCCACTTCCGCCTGGAAAGGCTGATCGGAAGCCGCCTTCTCGATGAAGATGTGTTCGGGACGGATGCCAAAGGTCACCGCGCCGGGCTTCGGCCCGTTGCCGGAGAACTGGTAGCGGGCGAGACTGATCTTTGTCTCGCCGGCCCTGAAGACCGGATCGCTTCCAATCTCAAGCTGGCCGTCGATGAAGTTGATGCTGGGCGAGCCGATGAAGCCGGCCACATATTTGTTCACCGGCTTGTTGTAGATCGTGGCCGGATCGGCGAGCTGCTGGATCGCACCCGAGCGCATGATGGCGATCCGGTCGGCAAGTGTCATGGCTTCGATCTGGTCATGGGTGACGTAGATCATGGTGGTGTTCTCGAGCTGCTGGTGCAGCCGCTTGATCTCCACCCTGAGTTCGGCGCGCAGCTTGGCATCGAGGTTCGACAGGGGCTCGTCGAAGAGGAACACGTCCACATCACGCACGAGCGCCCGCCCGATGGCGACCCGCTGGCGCTGGCCGCCGGAAAGCTGCGCCGGCTTGCGCTTCAGAAGCGGCTCGATGTGCAGGATTTCCGCCGCGCGAGCTACGCGCCTCGCTATCTCATCCTTGGGAACGCGCGCGTTCTTCAGGCCGAAGGCGAGGTTCCCTTCCACGGTCATCTGCGGGTAGAGCGCGTAGGACTGGAACACCATGCCGATGCCCCGGTCCTTCGGCTGTTCCCAGGTGACGTTGCGCCCCTTGATGAAGATCTGGCCGTCGGTGATGTCGAGCAGCCCCGCAATGCAGTTGAGCAGCGTGGACTTGCCACAGCCCGACGATCCGAGCAGGACCAGGAACTCACCCTCCTCGATGTCGAGGTTGAGGTTTTTCAGGACCTCGACTTCTCCGAAATTGAGACAGAGATTTCTGACCGATACTGCGCCCATTAATCACCCCTTCACGGCACCGGCGGCGATGCCGCGCACAAACAGCTTTCCAGATGCAAAATAGACGATGAGCGGCACGAGACCCGTGATGATGGTGGCCGCCATGTTGACGTTGTATTCCTTCACCCCCTGGGTGGCGTTGACGATGTTGTTGAGCTGCACCGTCATGGGATAGACGTCGGGCTTGGTGTAGACCACGCCGAACAGGAAGTCGTTCCAGATGCCCGTGACCTGCAGAATGATGGCGACGACGAAGATCGGCAGGCTCATCGGCAACATGATCTTGAAGTAGATGCCCCAGAACCCCGCGCCGTCCACGCGCGCAGCCTTGAACAGCTCCTCCGGCACGGACGCGAAATAGTTGCGGAACAGGAGCGTCAGGATCGGCATGCCGAAGACGGTGTGAACCAGCACCAGCCCTGTGAGCGTGCCGTAGATGCCCATCTCGCGCAGGATGATGACGATCGGGTAGAGCATCACCTGATAGGGGATGAACGCTCCCACGATCAGGATCGTGAAGAAGGTATTGGCGCCCTTGAAACGCCAATTGGCGAGCGCATAGCCGTTGATCGAGGCGATGGCGATGGAGAGGATCACCGAGGGGACGGTGATGCGCACCGAATTCCAGAAGCCGCGCGAGAGGCCGTCGCAATTGAGCCCCGTACAGGCAGAGGACCAGGCCTTCACCCAAGGCTCGAAGGTGATCTCCAGCGGCGGGGCGAAAATGTTGCCGACGCGGATTTCCGGCATGCCCTTCAAGGAGGTGACGACCATCACATAGAGCGGCAGTAGATAGTAGATCGCCACGACCGTGAGCGTGCCGTAGAGAAAGATGTTGCGGCGCGAGAGAAGGCGGCGCGGCCGCGCCCCGCGAGGGCCGGCAAGCTCCTGCGGGAGGGGTTCGGCCGGCGCGCCGGCATAGTCGATCGCGGTGCTAGCCATGCCGCTTCCTCCCGCCGAATTCCAGATAGGCCCACGGCACGATCACGATGATGACGGCAAGCAGCATCATGGTCGATGCGGCAAAGCCCTGGCCGAGATTCTGCGACAGGAACATCGCGTCATAGACGTATTTGGCGGGGACCTCCGAGGCGATGCCCGGGCCGCCACCCGTCTGCGCCACCACGAGATCGTAGACCTTCACAATGCCGGTCGCGACGATGACCAGCGTGGTGATGAGGACCGGCCGCATCATGGGAATGACGATGAACAGATAGGTCTTCCACATGGGAATCCCGTCGACGCGGGCGGCCTTCCAGATGTCCTCGTCGATGCCGCGCAAGCCCGCGAGCATCAGGCACATGACCAGTCCGGTGCTTTGCCACAGCCCGGCGAACAGGATGCCGTAGATGACGATGTCGGGATTGTAGAGCGGATCAAAGGTGAAATTTTCCCAGCCGAGGTCGCGGACCACGCCCTGGATGCCGAACTGCGGATTAAGAATCCACTGCCACACGAGGCCGGTGACGATGAAGGACAGCGCGAAGGGATAAAGGAAAATCGTCCGGAACGTGTTCTCGAAGCGGATCTTCTGGTCCAGCAGGGCCGCAAGCACGAAGCCTATAACAAAGGAAAGGACGAGCATACAGACGCCGTAGATGAACAGGTTCTGGATCGAGATGATCCATTTGCTGCTCGACCACAGGCGCTCATATTGCGCGAGGCCAACGAAGTTCTCACGCGGCAGCAGCTTGGAATCGGTAAAGGAGTAGAGGACCGTCCAGAGCGTGCCGCCGACGAATACCACCGTAGCCGTGAGGATCATCGGGATGGCGGCGATCTTCGCCGCCAGGTTCTTGAACACTTGCCGCGGTCGGCGCGAGTCCGGCATGGGATACCTCCCACTGAAGTTCGGCGCGAAACAGAACCGGCCGGCACATCGGCCGGCCGGGATCATATCATTACTATGACGTCAGGTCGCGCTGCCCACGAGCTCGACGAAGCGCTTCTGCGCCTCTTCCGCCGTCAGCTCGGGGTTGTTGAAGAACTCAGTGAAGAGGTCGTTGATCTGCACCAGCGAATCCGCTGACATGAGCTGGTCCGGCGCCTGGATGATATTGCCCTTGGCAAGGATGTCGAGGCCCTTGCGCATGCAGTCATTGGCCGCTTCCAGGTCGACATCGCCGCGCACCGGCAGGGAGCCCTTCTTCAGGTTGAAGGCTACCTGCGTGTCGGGAGAAAGCATGACGGAGGCGAGCGCCTCCTGCGCTTCGGCAACTTCCGGATTGTCGATCAGCGGGAAGTAGAAGGCATCGCCGCCAGTCTGGATCACCTCATGCACGCCGAGGCCGGGAAGGCAGGTATAGTCCTCGCCGGCCACCTGGCCGGCCACCTGGAATTCACCCTGCGCCCAGTCGCCCATGATCTGCCCGCCGGCCCGGCCGGTGATCACGAGGTTGGTCGCCTCGTTCCACTCCTGCACATTGGAGTTGGCAGCCATCTGGCGCGCCTGATCGGCGGCGGCGAAGACCTTGGCGATCTCCTCGCTTGCAGCAAGCTCCGTGTCCTTGTCGCCGAAAATCTTGTTGTAGGCCTCCGGGCCGGCGAGCGCTGTCAGGAGCACCTGGAAGACCAGCGTCGTCTGCCAAGGCTGCTGGCCGATCGCGAGCGGCACCTTGCCCGCCTTTTCCAGCGCCGGTGCGGCGGCGACGAACTCGTCCCAGTTGGTGGGAACGGGCACGCCGGCATCTTCAAAAGCCTTGTTGGAAAGCCACAGCCACTGCTGGGAATGGATGTTTACCGGCACGCAATAGATCTTTCCGTCCAGCGTGCAGCTGTCGAGCAGGCTCGAAGGCCGGATGAAGTCGCGCCACCCCTCCTTCTCGGCAAGCTCGGTGAGATCGCGCATCAGGCCCGCTTCCACCAGCTCCTCGGCCTGGCGGCCATGGTTGAACTGCGTGGCACCCATGGGATCGCCGCCGGTGATGCGGCTGATCATGATCGGCCGCGCCGTACCGCCCGAACCGGCAATGGCGCCGTCCACCCAGGTGTGATCCGTCTTCTCCTCGAAAGCCTTGGCGAATTCGGCGACGGCCGCCGCCTCACCGCCCGACGTCCACCAGTGCGTGACCTCGAGATCAACCGCCTGGGCCGCTACGGTGGCGCCAAAGAAAGTCGACGCGCACAGCAATGCTTTGGTAGCTTTCATGTCTTCCTCCCATTCGGATATCCGCAAAGCGGGGCCGAAATGCTTCACTGAGCGCCGGCCGGTGAAGCCGCCGCAATCGACCAAAACCTATAGGCACGGGTTCTGTAATCGATTACATAGCAGGTTGATTCAGACTGGCATTGGAGTCAACCCACTTTTTTCGAGACTCGGAAGAAATCGGAATCTTGGACAGAAAAACCCCAAACATTCAGGATGTTGCGCGGATTGCGGGCGTATCGACCGCTACGGTGAGCCGGGCAATCAGCAATCCTTCCGTTGTGTCGGAGGCAACGCGGGAAGCCGTCTTCGACGCGATCCGGCGCACCGGCTACCACATCAACATGGTGGCGAGGAACCTGCGGCGCGGGCGCACCGGCGCCATCGTCGTGCTCGTGCCCAATCTGGGAAACCCGTTCTTTTCCCTGATCCTGGCGGGCATCGAACAGGCCGCCGCCCCGGCGGGCTTCTCCGTCCTAATCGTCGATACGAAGCAACCGCACACCGATCAGGACCAGCTCTTCACCTATCTTCACACCACGCGCGCGGACGGGCTGATCTCGCTCGACGGCGCGCTGCCGCCCGACCTGCTGGCGCGCCAGGGCGAGGCCAATGCGCTGCCGCCCCTTGTCTTCGCCTGCGAATGGGCCGATGAGTCACCCTTCGTCAAAGTGGTCATCGACAACGAGGCGGGCGCGGCGATGGCGATCCGCCACCTTCATGAGCTGGGCCACCGCAGGATCGGCCATGTGCAGGGTCCGCGCGGGAACGTGCTCACCGAGAAGCGCCTTGCCGGCACGCAAAAGGCGCTTGAGGAACTGGGACTTCCTGTCAGGCCGGAATGGTTCTTCGCGGGCGACTTCTCGCTGCACTCGGGCGCCGAGGCGGCGCGTCAATGGATGGCACTTGAGGAGCGGCCCACGGGCGTGTTCTGCGCCAGCGACCAGATGGCGTGCGGTTTCATATCGGAGATCGTGTCGGCCGGGATGTCCGCTCCGCGTGACGTCTCGGTGGTCGGGTTCGACGACATCGACATTGCGCGCCACTTCATCCCGGCCTTGACGACCATCCACCAGCCGCGCGTGGCGATCGGGCAGGCGGCGGCCCGGCTGCTCATCGAGCGGATCAANGATGATTCGGGCGGGAANGCCTTCANGGATCAGACCCTCCCGGTGGAACTCATCGTGCGCCAGAGCACCGGCCCGGCCCGTTAGACCTATCTCACCACCAGCACCGAGATCGAGGCATGCCGGACGACCCGCGCGGCGTTCGGGCCGATGAGGTAGTCCTCCGGGCTTGGCCGCTTGGCCGACAGCACGATGAGATCGGCCTTAACCAGATCCGCATAGCGCAGGATCTCGCGGTAGATCGAGCCGTGGCCGACGATGTGGCGGTGCTTCACATCATCGGGCACGTGCTGCTTCGTGAACTGGTGCAGGGCTTCGTTGGCGAGCTTGATCGCCTGCTGCTCATGCTCCTTGGGAAAGAAGCCGCCGACGATGGACATGCCATAGTCCGGCACCACGGTCATAACGTGGAGCCGGCTGCCGAAAGCGCGTGCATATTCGACGGCCGTTTCGACGGCGCGCATCTCGGCCTCCGCATGGCCGAGATCGACGGCAAGAAGAATGTCCTTGTACATGCACCCCTCCCTAAGCCGCCTGCAGAACCGGATTGCCGGCGAGCGTGCCGCCACGCTTGCGCTGCAAGAACATCACAAGGCCCAGGATGAGCAGAGCCGGCAGGTAGAAGACCTCCTTCGGCATCCGCTCGGCCGGCACCTCCAGCGCCGTCACCTGCACGGGCTCATCGGCGTAGAAGTCCATTTCGGAGAGAGTGCGGCCAGACAGGCTGTTGAGGTCCAGCGGCTCGTCCAGGATCACCGTGCCGTTCTCGATCCGCGCCGGCAGGCTCGTCGCCTGCTCGAAGCGGGCGGCACCGTCACCGACCCGTTCGCCGAGATTGAAGGCCATCCGGCGCTCCATCATCTCGTCCGGATTTTCAAAGCTCGGGCCACGGATGAGCACGCGGATGTGCGCGTCATCGGGCGCCTGCTCGACCACCTCGAAGAGACGCTCAGCCTCCAGCCGCTCGTAAGGCGGCTGCACGAAATCGAGGAAGAAGCCGGGTCTGAGCAGCATGGCGGTGACAAGCAGCAGGGCTGCCGACTCCCAAATCCGCGACTTGGTCATGAAAAACCCTTGGGTCGCCGCCGCGAACAAGAGCATCGCGATCACCGACTTGACGAAGATGAAGATGGCTCCCACCACCGTGACGTTCATCAGGAGGAGTTCCTGGTTGAAGACGAACACGAAGGGCAGAAGCGCGGTGCGCATCTCGTAGAAGAAGGCTTGGATGCCCGTGCGAATCGGATCGGCGCGCGAAATGGCCGAGGCGGCAAAGGAGGCGAGCCCCACCGGCGGCGTCACATCAGCCATGAGGCCAAAATAGAAGACGAACAGATGGGCTGCGATCAGCGGGATCAGGTAGCCGTTCGCCGCGCCCAGATTGACGATCACCGGCGCCATCAGGGTCGAGACCACGATGTAGTTCGCCGTCGTCGGCAGGCCCATGCCCAGGATCAGGCTGATGATCGCCGTGAAAACGAGGATGAGGAAGATGTTGCCGCCCGAGAGGAACTCCACGAACTGCGCCATCACTTGGCCGACGCCCGTGAGGGTCACCGTGCCAACGACGATGCCCGCGGCGGCGGTCGCGCAGGCGATGCCGATCATGTTGCGAGCGCCCAGGATCATGCCGTGAATGAAATCGTCCCAGCCTTCGCGAGCCGCGGCGCGGACCTCCGCATTCCGCATCCTGCGGAACCACGCTTTCAGCGGCTTTTGGGTGAGCATGATGACGATCAGCAGCAGCACCGCGTAGAACGCGGACAGGCCCGGCGAGCGATGCTCGACCAGAAGCATCCACACCAGCACGAAGAGCGGCAGAAGATAGTGGAACCCGGTCTTGGCCACCTCGAGCGCGTTTGGAATTTCAACCACCGGTGCATTCGGATCATCGAGTTCCAGGTCAGGCACTTTGGAGGCGTACCACAGCGCCGCGACATACGACGCCAGGAGAAGGACAATCATGATCTCGGTCGAGAGCCCCGGCAGGGCGAACCGGATCAGCTTCACCAGCCAGTAGATGCCGATCAGCACCAGGACGAAGGACAACGAAACGATGAGCGTGCGCAGCAGCGACATGAAGAAGGGACCGGTCTGCTTGCGCTGAAGCACCGGCATGTTTCTCTTCACCGCCTCCAGATGCACGATGTAGAGCAGCGAGATGTAGGTGATAACGGCAGGCACGATGGCGTGCTGGACGACCTGCGCGTAGGGGATGCCGACATACTCCACCATCAGGAACGCGGCGGCACCCATCACCGGCGGCATGATCTGGCCGTTGACCGAGCTTGCCACCTCGACCGCGCCAGCCTTCTCGGCAGGATAGCCGACGCGGCGCATCAGCGGGATGGTGAACGTGCCGGTCGTGACCACATTGGCGATGGAGGAGCCGGAGATCATGCCCGTCATGAGCGATGACAGGACGGACGCTTTCGCCGGCCCGCCGCGCAGATGGCCGAGAAAGGCGAAGGCGAGCTTGATGAAGAAATTGCCTGCGCCGGCCTTGTCCAGCATCGAGCCGAAAAGCACGAAGAGGAACACGAAGGATGCCGAAACGCCGATCGCCACGCCGAAAACGCCCCCCGTGGTCAGCCACATCTGATCCATTGCGCGGCTGAAGGAGGCGCCGCCCCAGCGCAATATGTCGGGAACGACAGTCGAGGAACCGAAGAACACATAGGCCATGAAGATGATTGCCACGGCCATGAGCGGCGGCCCGAGGGCGCGCCGCGTGGCCTCCAAAAGCAGGATCATGCCTAGGCCCGCGGCCACCAGATCCTGCGTGATCGAGGCGCCCGGCCTGCTGGCCAGGTCGCGGTAGAAAATGAAGATGTAAAGGGCACAGAACGCGGCTGCGATCGCAAGNACCCAGTCCACGACCGGAATGCGGTCCCGCGGGCTNTTNGAAAAGGCGGGATATGCCAGGAAGGCGAGCAGCAGCCCGAACGCCAGATGGATCGAGCGTATCTGCGTGTCGTTGAGGACGAGCGGCAGGCCTGTCAGGCTCGAAAGAGAGTAAGGCAGCGGCGAGGCGATGTAGAGCTGGAAAAGCGACCAGGCGAGCGCCACGCCGGCAACAATATAGCCTGCGATCCCCGCCGGGTCGCGCGCGCCGGTATCGGTGGATGCGACGAGGTCCTGCAGATCCTCCGCTGAGAGCGGCTTTGCCCCGTCATTGCCTTTCGGGTTTTCGGCCATCTGTCTGTCCCCAACCAGAGTTTCTTGATTGTTATCGTTTACGTGCCGCCTGCTCTTCAGCGGGAGAGGGCGCCCGGTGCCCGGGCGCCCCTATTGCCGGCTGGCCTAGTTCAGCCAGCCCTGCTCCTTGTAGTACTTCTCGGCACCCGGGTGCATCGGAGCGGAGTTGCCCTGGCTTACCATCTGCTCCGGCTCAAGCGTGGCGAGCGCCGGATGCAGGCTCTTGAAGTCCTCGAAATTGTCGAAGACGGCCTTCACGAGCGCGTAGACAACGTCCTCGGAGACATTCGCAGACGTGACCAGCGTAGCGCCCACGCCGAAGGTGTTCACGTCCTCGTCATTGCCGCGATACATGCCGCCCGGGATAACCGCCTTGAAGTAGTAGGGGTTCTCCTCGACCAGCCTGTCCACGACCTCGCCTTCCACCGGCACGATCACGCTGTCGCAGGTGGTGGTGGCCTCCTGGATGGCGCCGGCCGGATGGCCGACCGTGTAGGCGAAGGCATCGATGTTGTTGTCGCAAAGAGCGGAGCTCTGCTCGGCTGGCGCAAGCTCGGCGGCCAGCGCGAAGTCGGCGTTCGTCCAGCCCTTTTCGGCGATCAGAAGATCCATCAGCGCGCGCTGGCCGGAGCCCGGATTGCCGATGTTGACGCGCTTGCCCTTGAGGTCATCGAAAACCTTGATGCCGGAATCGGCGCGTGCGACGACCGTCAGCGGCTCCGCATGCAGCGAGAAGACCGCGCGAAGATCCTCATGCGCACCGCCTTCGGCAAAATTCGCCTCGCCGCTGAAGGCGTTGTACTGAACGTCCGACTGGACGACGCCGAACTCGAGATCGCCGCCCTTGATGGCGTTGACGTTGAACACGGAGCCGCCGGTGGATTCCACCGAGCAGCGGATGCCATGCTCACGCCGGCTCTGGTTCATCAGGCGGCAGATGGCCCCGCCCACCGGATAATAGACACCCGTCACGCCGCCGGTGCCGATGGAGATGAACTGCTGCTCCTGGGCCATCGCCTCGCCCCCGGCCAGCGCACCCAGCATCACGGCAGCCATGCCGAAGCCGAGAATCCGATTTGGTTTCATAAGAAGTCTCCCTGAACGTCACTTCCGCAACTGTCGCACGTCTTGATGTGATCGCACCTCAATGCGATCCGCCGGATGCCGCGTGCAGAACACCCAACGTTCTTCATGCACAGCAGCCGACCATGCTGCCGAACAAACTGCGCGATTTATCGAAAGATGCAAACATATTGTTATGCCTCCCCGCCATTAAACGGCGCAAACAGGCGTTTCCCCCTTACCCCTTTTTCAGCCTATCGCGGCATCGATCGCGTCACCAAGCCGTTCAACGATGGTATCGACCGTGGGCTTATCCACAATAAAGGGCGGCGCAAGCAACACATGATTGCCCCGCCGGCCGTCGATCGTGCCGCCCATGGGATAAACCATCAGGCCGCGCGCCATCGCTTCTTTTTTCACCTTCGCATGCAGCTTCAGCGCCGGATCGAAAGGCTCCTTCGTCCCCCGGTCGGCCACAAGTTCCAGCCCCATAAACAGGCCGCGGCCGCGGATATCGCCCACATGGGGGTGATTGCCGAAACGCGCCTGCAGCCGGGCGCGCAGGTGCGCACCCATCTCGCGCACATTGGCCAGAAGATTGTCCCGCTCGATCACCTCCTGCACGGCAAGGGCAGCTGCGCAGGCCATCGGATGGCCCATATAGGTATGGCCGTGCTGGAAAAAGCCTGAGCCATTGGCGAATGCGTCATAGATGCGGCGCGCCAGAAGCACCGCGCCGATCGGCTGATAGCCGCCCCCCAGCCCCTTGGCGATGGCGACGAGATCGGGCGCTATCCCGTCCTGCTCGCACGCAAAGAGCGTGCCCGTGCGGCCCATGCCGCACATCACCTCATCCAGGATCAGTAGCACGCCGTAGCGGTCGCAAATCTCGCGGATGCGCTTGAAATAGCCAGAGACGGGGGGCACCGCGCCGGCCGTGGCGCCCACCACCGGCTCGGCAACGAAGGCTATGACCGTATCGGGGCCAAGCTCGAGAATCTTGTCCTCAAGTTGCTGGGCCGCGCGCAACCCATAGGCCTCCGCGTTCTCGTCCGGCCGCTGGTGGCGATAGGCATAGCAGGGATCGATGTGGTGCGTTTCGATGAGAAGCGGGCGAAACTGGTCGCGCCTCCACTCGTTGCCGCCGGCGGAGAGCGCCCCGAGCGTGTTGCCGTGGTAGCTCTGGCGGCGGGCGATGATGTGGCGGCGCTGCGGCTCGCCCATTTCCACAAAATATTGCCGCGCCATCTTGAGCGCGGCCTCCACCGCCTCCGAGCCGCCGGAGACGAAATAGGTGTGGCTGATGCCTTTGGGCGCCGCCTTCACCAGCCGCTCCGCCAGCGCCTCAGCAGGCTCGCTGGTGAAGAAGCTCGTGTGCGCGTAGGCAAGCTTCTCGGCCTGCCGTTTCATAGCCTCGACGACGTCCGGATGGTTGTGCCCGAGGCAGGAAACCGCCGCACCGCCCGAGGCGTCGATATAAGCCTTGCCGTTCGTGTCGAAGAGTTCGACGCCCCTGCCGCCGACGGCGACAGGGAGTTCACCATGGATTTGACGGTGCAGGATGTAGGTCATTGCGCTCTTTCCGGCCGCCTGACGACCGCATGTTCGAGGACGTGGATATTGAGTTCGGAAAGCTGGCGTTCGGTGCGGGCGATCGCATCGAGCGCCGCCTCGCCGCCTTCGCCCGCCACCAGCGCGGCCAGGATCTCGACTGCGGCGAAGGCGGGCGTGATGGCGTGAAAAAAGGAAGGGCTTTCGGTTCCCACCAGAATCACATGCCGGGCGAGCCGCGCAATCGGCGAGGCTGCACTGTCGGTAAGCGCAATGACCGTGAGACCCTGAGCCTGGGCGTGGCGCGCCGCCTCGACGCTCGCCCGCGTGTAGGGCGCCACGGTGGCGACGAAGAACACGTCCTCATCAGTTGCGAAGCGCAGCGGATCGAGCCCCGTTCCGCCCTGAAAATCAAGGCTCTGTGCCTTCTCGCCAAGAAAGGACAGCATATAGCAGAGGTGTTCCGCTACCGGCCTGCTGGAGCGCAGGCCGAGGCAATAGATGCGCCGCGCACGCGCCATGACCGCGGCCACCTCAGCGAGCGTGCCCGCAGTCGCCGGCTCGCCAAGGCTCGTGATCTGCCGAGCGGCGGTGCTTGCGATTTCCGCCGCCAGGGCGCGCCCGCCAGCAAGGCGCTGACGCGCCACCTGAGCCCCCGCCTTGCCGGAAAAGCCCAGCGCCCGTTCCTTGAGCGCCTCGCCATGCAGCCGGCGCATCGTCTCGTAGCCGTCGAGGCCGAATCGCTTCGCCAGCCTGGTCATGGTCCACGGCCGCACGCCCGCGCGCCGGGCCTGCTCGCGCATGGACAGGAGCGCCACGTCCCCCGGGTTCTCAAGCACATAGCGCGCCGCCGCCGCCATTTCGCCGGGCAGCGTGCCGATCGAGCGTGTGATCTCGCCAGTAAGCGTGGCACAATCCATGAAAGCCATTCTAGACTGAGCGGCGAGGCTGTGCAACAGATGTTGCATAGCCTGCAACATCTGGAGGATTGCCTGTGACAGAGACCCCGAAGGCAGAGCGTGCGCCGGTGGCGATCGCCGCCGCGCCCAATGGCGGGCGGCGCGGCAAGCAGGATCATCCCGCCCTGCCCATAACCGCCAGGGAACTAGCCCAAACGGCCTCGGCCTGTCTGGAGGCGGGGGCGGCGATGTTCCACCTCCATGTGCGCGACCGTGATGGCCAGCATGTGCTCGATGCCGATGCCTACCGGGAGGCGGTCGAGGCCGTGCGAGGGGCTGTGGGCGATCGACTCGTCATCCAGATCACCACCGAGGCGGTGGGCCGCTACCAGCCGCAGGAACAGATGAACGTAGTGCGCGCACTGAAGCCTGAAGCGGCCTCCCTCGCGCTGCGGGAGCTCGTGCCGGACTCTTCCTACGAGGCCGAGTTCGCCCGCTTCCTGGCCTTCCTCAAGAAGGAAGCCATCGCGCCGCAGATCATCCTCTACGCCCCGGAGGAGGCACGGGCGCTTGCCGATATGATGGCCCGGGGGCTCGTGCCCTTTGACGACATCCCCGTGCTCTATGTGCTGGGGCGCTATACCGTAGGCCAGCGCTCCGTACCTCAAGATCTCCTGCCCTTCCTCGCACCCGGCATGCCGCGCTTTTCCCATTTCATGGTCTGTGCCTTCGGCCAGGAGGAAGCGGCNTGTGTAACGGCGGCGGCTCTGCTNGNCGGCCATGTGCGCGTGGGATTTGAGAACAATCTCTTCCTGCCGAACGGCGGACTGGCGCCGGACAACGCGGCTCTCGTGGCTGCCGCAGCCGAGCCGCTTCGGGCGCTCGGCAGGAAACTTGCCGATGCCGATCGGTTGCGGGCAGACTGGAGCCTTCTCATGAATTGACGCGCCGGTTCGATTTTTCCATACCATGGCGCAACGAGGAGAAACGCCATGGCATTTGCGCGCGTCAACGGGATCGTCCTTCACTACGAGCTGCGTGGCCCGGAGGAGCGGCCCGTTCTGGTTTTCTCAAACTCGCTGGGCACCGACTTCCGCATCTGGAACAAGGTGGCGGCACTGCTGGAAGACGATTTCCGCCTCGTGCTTTACGACAAGCGCGGGCACGGACTGTCGGAGGCATCGCCGCAACCTTATGCGATGGCCGACCATGTGAACGACCTTGTCGCCCTCCTCGACCACCTCAGCATCGCGCAGGCAGTGATCATCGGCGTATCGGTGGGCGGCATGATCGCCCAGGGGGTAGCGGCGGCGCGCCCTGGGCTGGTCCAGGCGCTGGTGCTTTCCAACACGGCACACAAGATCGGCNCNGCCGAGATGTGGAACGGCCGCATCAAGGCCGTGAACGAACAGGGCATCGCCTCGATCGCCGGGACCATTCTGCAGCGCTGGTTCACTCCAGCCTACTGCAAGCCGGAAAATCCCGACTATGTCGGCTATCATTCGATGCTTACGCGCCAGAGCGCGGACGGCTATGCGGGAACCTGCGCCGCGTTGCGCGATGCGGACCTGACGGACGCCGCCAAGGCGCTGACGGTGCCGGTGCTGTGCATCGCGGGCGATCAGGACGGCTCCACGCCGCCTGATCTGGTACGCGAGCTTGCCTCACTCATCAGCGGGGCACGGCTTGAAATCATAGAGAATGCCGGCCACCTGCCCTGTATAGAGCAGCCGGAGCGGACGGCCGGGCTCATCCGGTCGTTTCTCAATCAGGCAGGCATCGGCTGAAACAGGCCGCCGGATGGGAGCGGCTCACGGAAAGGACGGGACATGGACATTCGGCGGGTCAATGACGAATTTGCGGTGACAGGGCAGATCGGTCCGCAGGACGTGGCCGAGATAGCGGCTTCAGGTTTCAAGAGCATTGTGTGCAACCGCCCGGACACGGAGGAAGGGGCCGTACCCCACGATGCCGTGGAAGAGGCTGCGCGGGCTGCGGGCCTTGAGTTCCGCTTCCTTCCGGTCGTCTCCGGCGCCATCACGCAGCAGAATGTCGAGGACATGGCCGCAACGCTGGCAGAGCTGCCCCAGCCCGTGCTGGCCTACTGCCGCAGCGGCACACGCTGCCTCAACCTCTATGCCCTCGTTCAGCAGGCCGCTGGGTGATTTCCGGCACCGGGAACGGGTTCGCCGAATCAACACACACAGCGCATTTGCGCGCGGGCGCGAATGCGCTATGAGACGGGCGGTCTACGGGAGCCTGAGGCGATGACGGAAATCACCGAAACTGCGGAAGCGCAGGCGCGGCTTTTGTCCGCCGCGCTACCCTACATGCAGCGTTATGAGAACAAGACCGTCGTGATCAAATACGGCGGCCACGCGATGGGGGACATCGCACTCGGGCGGGCCTTCGCGCGCGATGTGGCGCTTCTGAAGCAGTCGGGCGTCAACCCGATCGTCGTTCACGGCGGCGGACCGCAGATCGGCGACATGCTGAAGCGGCTCGGCATCGAATCGAAATTCGAGGGCGGCCTGCGCGTAACCGACCGGAGCACGGTCGAGATCGTCGAGATGGTGCTTGCGGGCTCCATCAACAAGGAGATTGTCGCGCTGATCAACGCCGAGGGCGAATGGGCGATCGGCCTATGCGGCAAGGACGGCAACATGGTCTTTGCCGAAAAGGCGAGGAAGACCGTCACCGACCCCGATTCAAACATCGAGCGGGTGCTCGATCTCGGTTTCGTAGGTGAGCCGGTGGAGGTGGACCGCACGCTTCTCGACCTGCTTGCCCGATCCGAGATGATCCCCGTGATCGCGCCGGTGGCGCCGGGCCGCGACGGACACACCTACAACATCAATGCCGACACGTTCGCAGGAGCGATTGCCGGCGCCGTTCAGGCCAAGCGCTTGCTTTTCCTGACCGACGTACCAGGCGTGCTTGACCGCGATAAGAAATTGATCGACGAACTGACGGTTGCCGAGGCCCGCGCCCTCATCAAGGATGGCACGATTTCAGGCGGCATGATCCCCAAGGTGGAAACCTGCATCGAGGCGATCGAGCGCGGCGTGGAGGGCGTGGTCATCCTGAATGGTAAGACGGCGCATGCCGTTCTTCTCGAGCTCTTCACCGAGCATGGCGCGGGCACGCTGATCGTGCCCTGATCACAGAAGAACCAGAACGAGGATGCCGGCAACGATCAGGCAGATGCCGGCAATCTCGGTCGGACTGATCCTCTCGCGAAAGAAATACACGGACGAGGCGAAGGTGAAGATCATCTCCACCTGCGCCAGCGCCTTCACCATGGCCGCCTGCTGCAAGGTCATGGCCGCGAACCATCCGAAGGAGGCGGTGGCGCCGACGAGGCCCGTGAAAAGCGCGAGCGTCCAGGCGCGGGCGATCCGGCCGAGCTCCGCGCGGTCCCGCCATGCCATCCAGGCGAGCATCAGCAGCGTCTGGAGAAAAATCGCAAACAGGAGAGTCGTGGCGGCCTGCATCATGAAATTCGGCCCGCCAAGCGCCAACGAGGCGGCGCGGTAAGCGACGGCCGTGATCCCGAACAGGGTGCCGGATGCCAGCCCGATCAGCGCAGTGCGGCTTGCGAGAGAGGCGAAGAGATTGCGCCAGCTCAGCGGAGCATGAGCGACCGAAATGAGCATAACGCCTAGTACGGTGATTGCGATCGCGACGAGCGTGGCGAGACCGGCAAGCTCATTGAGGAAAATGAGACCGAAAATCGCCGCCTGCACCGGCTCCGTACGCGAATAGGCCGTACCCACCGCGAAGTTGCGGAACGAGAACAGGTGGACGAGCAGAGCCTGCGCGGCAATCTGCCCGACGCTTGCGGCTGCGATCCAGCCCAGAAAGACGCCGTTCGGCAGCGCAAAGGGAAAACCTGCCAGGAAATGGAGCCCGAGTATGAAAAGCACCGCGAAAGGCAGGCCGAATCCGAAGCGTACGAAGGTGGCGCCGGTCGTACCCATGACGCCTTTCAGGTGCTTCTGCGCCGCCGAACGCAGATTCTGCAGGAAGGCGGCGGCTATCGTGATCGGAATCCAGAGTTCCATGGATGCGGCGGGGAACGTAAAGAGTGAGGAAGGCTTAGCGTCGAGCGGCGCAGGAGGCAACCGCCCCTCCCCAACGTTTTCTCACGCCAGNGGGCGAGGCCATTTGAAAAACCGGCAGAAAATCTGACATAAGAGACTATGACAAACCAACCTGACCCGGCACGTTTCGCCCATATCACCGACTGGGTGTTCGACCTCGACAACACGCTCTATCCGCACCACTGCAACCTTTTCTCGCAGATCGACATGCGGATGACGACCTATGTCTCGCAGCTCCTCGACCTGCCGCGGGAGGAAGCGCGCGCGCTCCAGAAGGAGCTTTACCGCCAGCATGGAACGACGCTACGGGGGCTGATGGAACGCCATCAGGTCGATCCGGACGACTTTCTGGAGAAGGTGCACGACATCGACTATTCCTGGATCGAGCCGGATCCGGCTCTGGGAGAGGCCATCCGCGCGCTGCCGGGACGGAAATTCATCTTCACCAATGGCAGCCGCAGCCATGCCGAGCGCGCAGCGGAGCGGCTGGGCGTCAGCGATCATTTCGAGGATATTTTCGATATCGTGGCGGCGGGCCTTACGCCCAAGCCAGCCAAGGAAAGCTACGATCTTTTCGTGGCGCTCCACCGCATCGTCGGGCTGAACGCGGTGATGTTCGAGGACATCGCCCGCAATCTTCGCGTTCCCAAGGAAATCGGCATGACCACCGTGCTGATCGTGCCGAGGAACTTCGAGCCGACCTATTCCGAAATATGGGAGCGGGACCCGGATCAGGCCGATGCGGTAGATTATGTGACGGACGACCTGAAAGCCTTTCTAAAGGCGGTGGCCGCGCGGTAAAGCCGGTCGCGGCTACCCTGCTCTGGCGCGGATGCGCCGCCCGTTGGCGTAGGCGGCGCGCTCGACAATCTCGCGTATTTCGCTTTCCCGGTAAGGCACATCCGCGGCAGTGAGACGGCGGAGCAGCCTGACGCCGTCCTCACGTCCGGGTCGCGTGGTCGGATGGCCGAGGTCCAGCGCCTGCTGGTTCTCCATCATGTCATCGTCGGGAACGCTTCTGGCCATGAGAAATCCTCGTTGGTACGGAAACGCCCGAGCCGCCTCTCGCGTTCCCGGGCAGGGTGGAGGGGACCCTGCCCGGCCGACATCAGTGCTGGTGCGCGTCCTGCCCGCGTCCGGCGCGTGCGGAACGGACGGGCAGCACCACCTCTACCCTGCCCGCCTTTTCGAATTCGAGCGTCACCGGCACTTCTGCGCCTTCGGCAAAGGGCGTTTCGACCTGCATAAACATGAGGTGCAGCCCTCCTGGCTCCAGCGTCACGCTGCCGCCTGCCGGGATCTCCAGCCCATCCTCCAGCGGGCGCATAACCATCACGTCGTCCTTCATCTCCATGCTGTGGATTTCGACCTTCCCGGCAACGGGCGAGCTTACGGACAAAAGGGCGTCCGGTTCCTGGCCCTCATTGCGGATCGTCATGTAGCCACCGCCCGTCGATTGCCCGGGCAACATGGCGCGCGCCCAGGCGGAGGAAACGCTGACGTCTCCTGCCGTGTCCGCCCCTGCTTCGTCCGCCGCTGCATGATCGTGGTGCGCCGTATGCTCCGCAACGATGGTCACGAAGGGAGCGGGATTATCGAGCGCATGGGCATCCTCGCCCGCCGGGGCCTCCTGATCCCAGGCTTCCTCCTTTCCCGAAGAGCAGGTCTGTACGGCCTTGAAATAGAGGCGTTCGCCCTCCTCCACCCCGGCCAGCGTGCCGCGGACGGTGAACTCGTCGTAATGGCTGTCAGCCAAGCTTCCCCCGCTCCACGTCACGGAGAGCGGCCCGGACGAGACCTCCTCGCCATGAAGCCGGTAGGTTTCAGCATAATCCCCTTCTTCGATCTCGATCGTCCAGCCCGGTTTCGGCATCGGCTTGGCGCCGATGAACCCTTCCGGCAGGCTGACGCGAAAAGCGGTGGTGGGCTCGCCATCGCAGCCGTGGGGAACGGCGAAAACCGCCTTGTATGAGCCGGGTGCGGCCTCCTTCTGCAGCAACGAGACATGCGCCTTGGACGGCGCGGCCGTGAAAGGAATGACGGATAGGGCCGCGAACGCAGCCAGCGTGAACTTGTGCATGAAATGCCTCTTCCGATTGCGTGATGGGATTGGCCGGGTTCCCGGCCGGCGGTCACGCCTTCGGCGGTGGGCCGCGTATGGCAGGCGGCGCTTCGCCCCTTGCAGCAGGCAGGCTGCCTGCCGCGCGCACAAGAGCCGGCTGGCCCTGATGGGGGGCGAAAGGCTCAAAGAGCGGCGTCGAGGCCGGGGCAGCCGGCGCGATGTGGAACCCGCACGGATGGCCCGCCGGACACAACGGGCAATCCGGCCCCTGCCCCGGCGATTTGACCGGTGCCCCTTCGTGAATGTCGCTGCACAGAATGAGGAGCGCGCGTATGTCCGCGTTCTGTACTGCAGCGGCTGGCTGCAAAGCGGAAAGCAGAAGCGCAAGAACGCCAACGGCCGCGAACAGGACGCGGTCGCGCCTGAGCCTGGCGAACCAGCTCGCCGGTCTGCGTTCACACCTCATGGGTCATTCCTAGCCGAACGGGCTGCTCATCACCAGCATTGCGGGGTGCGGCACGCAGGCGCGACAAACGGATGCGAATGAAACTCACAAGCGACGCCATGGTAATCACACGTGGCAAAATCCCCCACTCCGCCTCCCGAGTTACAAGGAGTCGAGGGAAGCCAAGACGGAGTGGGGGTGAAAGGCAGGAGACAGCCCATATGCGCCGTCCCCGCAACGGGACAGCATCAAAGCTTGTAAAATTTGGCGATGTAGTCCCAAGCTTCCTCACCCGTCTCTGCGAAGGTGATCAGCTGCTCGTCGTCGGGCGCGATCGTTCCCTGCTCGGCGAGAAAATGAAGGTCGATGGCCCGTCTCCAGAACTCCTCGCCAAACAGGATGACGGGCACCCGTTCCATGCGGCCGGTCTGGATGAGGGTCAATGTCTCGAACAGCTCGTCCATCGTGCCGAAGCCGCCGGGGAACACGGCCACGGCCTTCGCCCGCATCATGAAATGCATCTTGCGGATGGCGAAATAATGGAAGTTGAAGCACAGCTCCGGCGTCACATAAAGGTTGGGCGCCTGCTCGTGCGGCAGCACGATATTGAGGCCGATGCTTGGCGCGCCGCAATCGGCAGCCCCCCGGTTTCCCGCTTCCATCACGCCGGGGCCGCCGCCCGTCACGACGACATATTCGCGATAGTAGGATTTGGCCGACTGCTCTGAGCAGAGCCGAGCAAAGTTGCGCGCTTCCTCGTAGAAGCGGCTGTTCTTTTCGAGGTTCTTCTTCTGCACCTCGTTCTTGGCCGCCCATGCCGCACCGCCAGGTTCGGGAATGCGGGCGCCGCCGAACAGAATCACCGTGGAGCGGATGCCGCGCTCGGCGAGCGCCAGTTCCGGCTTCAGCAGCTCAAGCTGCAGGCGCACGGGCCTGAGCTCCCGCCGGGTCATGAAGTCTTCGTCATCCCAGGCGAGTCTGTAGGTGGCGGAGCGGGTCTGCGGCGTGTCGGGCACGCTGCGGGCACGCCTCCGATCCTCGTCAGAATGGGGTAGCGGCGTCCAGCCGCTGATGTCTTCCGGCTTCATATGATCCGTCCGTTGCGCTGTCCCGCCGCGCATGCCGCGATTGACCGCTTCCGGCGCTTCGCATAGGGTCCGCGCCGGCTCGGCCGATCGGGCACGCCAAAAACCCTATTTAGCAGCCTTTAACAGCTCGTGTAGCGGAGAGCACCCTGCGATGAAGACCGCCGACATCGCCGCCCTGGAAAAAACTATCGAACAGGCGTTCGAAAACCGCGATTCCATAACCGCCGAGACGCGCGGTGAAGTCCGCGAGGCGGTNGAGACCGCGCTCGATCTTCTNGACAGCGGCTCCGTGCGCGTGGCCGAGCGCCGCGAAAACGGGCAATGGCACGTGAACCANTGGCTGAAGAAGGCGGTGCTGCTTTCCTTCAGGCTCAACCCCATGCAGGTGATCAAGGGCGGGCCTGGCGACGCGGTGTGGTGGGACAAGGTTCCGTCCAAATTCGACGGNTGGGGCCCCAACGAGTTCGAAAGGGCCGGGCTGCGCGCCGTGCCCGGCGCCATCGTGCGCCGCTCCGCCTATGTCGCGCCGGGCGTGGTGCTGATGCCTTCCTTCGTCAATCTGGGTGCCTATGTCGGCAAGGGCACCATGGTCGATACCTGGGCTACCGTGGGCTCCTGCGCGCAGATCGGCGAGAATGTGCATCTGTCGGGCGGCGTCGGCATCGGCGGCGTGCTCGAACCCATGCAAGCCTCCCCCACCATCATCGAGGACAACTGCTTCATCGGCGCACGCTCGGAGGTTGTCGAGGGCTGCATCGTGCGCGAGGGCTCGGTGCTCGGGATGGGCGTTTTCATCGGCAAGTCGACCAAGATCGTCGACCGCGCCACCGGCGAGATCTACTATGGAGAGGTCCCGCCCTATTCCGTGGTGGTCGCGGGCACGCTTCCGGGCCGCCATGTTCCCGGCCAGAACTGGGGCCCAAGTCTCTATTGCGCCGTGATCGTCAAGCGCGTGGATGAAAAGACGCGCGCGAAGACCTCGATCAACGAGCTTCTGCGCGACTGACGGAAATAGCCGGCGGGGGCGCGGACTTGGACGGCAAAACTCTTATCTGGCTGCTTTTCGGGTTCTCGGGCCGGATCAGCCGTGCGGTCTATTTTCTCGCCAACATCTTCGTCGGCCTGTTTCCCCTCTTTGCCCTCTACCGGCTCACATTGCTTCCGGAGGGCGCGGAGGAGCAGTCAGGCTGGACACTGTTCTTCCTGGCGTCCGCCGTGGTGGGNCTGTGGACNCAGCTCGCNCTCGGNGTGAAGCGGCTGCATGACTTCGACAAGCCGGGCATCCTCGCCGCNACCCTGTTCATCCCGCTCTTCTCGATCTTCGTCTTCCTTCTCCTTTGCTTCTATCCGGGCGACGCAGGCGCCAACCAATACGGCAAACAGACCAACGCGCCCGCATAAGCCTGGCCGGGCAAGTTACCTCTTCGCATCCCTGAAATTTGCGGCTAATGTTATTTCGGAAGCTGAAAAAATTCAGCCGAGGAGGAAGAGGAGGAAGGAATGTCCGGAAAAAAGATCCTGATGCTCACGGGCGAGTTCAGCGAAGAATATGAAATCTTCGTGTTCGAACAGGCCATGCACGCCGTTGGCCACACGGTTCACGTGGTCTGCCCCGGCAAGAAGGCAGGCGAGATGATCAAGACCTCCCTGCACGATTTCGAGGGCCACCAGACCTATACCGAGAAGCTCGGCCACGACTACTATCTCAACAAGACCTTCTCCGAGGTGAGGCCGGAGGAATATGACGCCGTCTATGTGGCGGGTGGCCGGGGACCGGAATACATCCGCATCGACAGCCGCGTGCAGGAGATCGTGCGCCACTTCCACGAAACCGGAAAGCCGATCTTCACGATCTGCCATGGCGTGCAGGTGCTGATGGCGGTCGATGGCGTGCTGCGCGGCAAGGAGGTCGCCGCCCTTCAATACTGCGAGCCGGAGGTGAGGCTCGCCGGCGGCACCTATATCGACGTGCCGCCCACGGGGGCGCATGTGGACGGCAATCTCGTTTCGGCCAAGGGCTGGCCGGGACTTGCGGCCTTCATGCGCGAATGCCTGAAGGTGCTGGGCACGGAAATCCGGCACGGCGAAATGGTGATGGCTGACCAGGCACAAAGCGCCGCCGCCTGAAAGAAGCCCGCAGGGTGCGGAAAGCAGCCTTGCGCCTCTGTCCTGGCCGGGCAACCGAGCCATCCGCGCATGCTGCGGCAGGGCGGATGGCGTGACTTCTGGTGCGCTTTCGACTATTGGCAGGCCTATGAGCCTGCCTACCGATCCCGTCGCGAATCTCGCTGCACTGATCCGCTGTCCTTCCGTAACACCCAGCGAAGGCGGCGCGCTTGCCGCTCTCGAAGCGATGCTCAAGCCGCTCGGCGCCGAGGTCCGGCGGCCCGTGTTCAGCGAACCCGGCGAGGCGGATGTCGAAAATCTCTATGCGCGAGTCGGAACGAAGCCGCCGCATCTGATGTTCGCAGGCCATACGGACGTGGTGCCGCCGGGCGACGAAGACGCCTGGACCCATCCTCCCTTTGCCGCTCAGATAGCCGATGGCTGGATGTTCGGACGCGGCGCGGTCGACATGAAGGGCGGCATCGCTTGCTTCGTCGCGGCGCTCGCCCGCTATGCGGAACAGCACGGCGCGCCGGAAGGCTCCGTCTCCTTTCTCATCACCGGCGATGAGGAAGGCCCTGCCGTAAACGGTACGGAAAAGCTGCTTGCCTGGGCGGCCGCCGCCGGCGAGCGTTGGGATGCCGCACTTGTCGGCGAGCCGACCTGCATCGAGGCGCTGGGCGACATGATCAAGACCGGCCGGCGCGGCTCGCTGTCCGGCCGGATCACGGTAACCGGCCGCCAGGGCCACGTGGCCTATCCGCACCGGGCCGACAATCCCATACCGGGCCTTCTTGCCCTTGCCTCCGCCCTCATCGCGGAACCTTTCGATGAGGGGACGGCGAGCTTCCAGCCGTCCAATCTGGAGATCACCTCCATCGATGTCGGCAATCCTGCCGTCAACGTGATCCCGGGGCGAGCGAGCGCCGCTTTCAACATACGCTTCAACGATCGGTGGAATGCGGAAACGCTGAAGGCCGAAATCGCGCGCCGTCTTGACCGGGCGGCGGATGAAGCCCGCCGGCGCTTCGGGCGTGCTGCGCCGCTTGCCTACGAGCTTGAATGGCGCGAGCGGCCAAGCCCCGTGTTCCTGACACGCGACGAAAAGCTGATATCCGCGCTTTCGGCTTCGATCGAGGAGGTGACCGGCAGGAAGCCGGAGCTGTCCACCTCGGGCGGCACGTCTGACGCACGCTTCATCAAGAATTACTGCCCCGTGGTCGAATTCGGTCTCGTGGGGCAGACCATGCACATGGTGGATGAGAGAGTGGCGCTCGGCGATCTGGAGACGCTCACGCGCATCTATCTGCGCTTCCTGGAAGATTGGTTCTGATGCTCTCTTCGGCAGAGATTCAGCAATATTTCGCGGGCGTCTGGCAGATGATGATGGGCCGGGCCGAGGGGCTGAAAAAGCTGGACCTTTCGGTTGACGGCTTCTGGAACTCCTTCTTCGCCATCATCGTCGCGCTGCCGGCGCTGACCGTCGGCTGGGTGGCGGTTGCGAACGACGTACCGGAAGCGGTGACCTTCGGCATGAGATTTTCCGTGGTGATGCGTCTTTTCGTGGCCGACATCGGCGCCTGGCTGGTGCCGCTCGGACTGCTCGGGCTTGCCGCGCGTCCCACCGGCATTGCCAACCGCTTCGTGCACTATGTGGTCGCCAGCAACTGGGCTTCCGCGCTGTTTGCCTGGGTGATGCTTCCGGTCGCCCTCCTGCGTCTGCTGGCGCCGGGGCTGGGGGAACTGATCACCCTGCTCGCGCTCATCCTGTTCCTGGCGACGCTGGTTCTGTCGTGGCGACTCACCGTCGTTGCCATCGCGCGGGGGCCCGGCCTGGGCACGGCGATCTTTTTCGGCATGCTTGCCGCCTCGATTGTCGTGCTGCTCACCCTACAGTCAGTGCTCCAGCTTGATTTTCAAGGCGCCTGACCGGAAGGGCGCCCAGGCGGCGAGGGAGGCGAGGATCATCAGGCCCGCCGCAGCCGCGGTGAGGGCGGTAAATCCCGCCAGGGCATAGAGCGGCCCGAACCCCAGCGTACCGGCAAAGGTTGCGAGATAGGTCACGGCGCTGTTCATCCCCATGATGGTGCCTCTGCGTGCCGGATCAAGCGCCGTCAGACGAACGATCAGCAGGTTGAGGCCTAAGTGGTTGGCAAGCCCCCAGAGGAAGGTGAGCGCCAGAACCGCGCCATAGCTGCCGTTGCCGGCCGAAAGGAGGAGATACACCACGAACACGGCAAGGAAGGCATATGGCAGGCTGAGCCTTGCGGGAACGCGCTTTTCGATACCGTCAAGCAGCGTCGCGGCACCGAAACCCAGCCCGTAGACCAGCGTCACCATGCCGTTGGCGCCGAGCGGCAGTCCCAGTCCCTCATGCAGATGATCGCCGAGATAGGCATAGACGCCGTAAAAGGCCGTCATGAAGGCACCGCAGGCGACGAGCAGCGGCGGTACGCCGGGAATGGAGAGGGCGGCAAGCGGCGAGGGAGCCGATTCGCTGGACCGCCCGTCGCGATGCGCGCTCAGGCACAGCACGAGAAACGCACCGGCGGCAAGAATGAAGATCGCAAGATAAACGACGCGCCAATGCAGCCAGTCCGCCAGGAGAGCAGACAGCGAAACGCCGGCCACCATGCTCAGCGTCCAGCCGCTGAGCATCAGACCGACGGTCTTGGTCTCGCGCCCTTTCGGGGCGATCTCAGCGGCATTGCTGTAGATCGCGGGCAGCGCCACGCCGGCGGCCGCGCCCGCCGAGAATTGCGCGGCAATGAGCACCATGACGAACGGCGCCGCAGCCGTCACGGCCAGGCTGGCCGAAAGCAGGCCGAAGGCGATCCGCAACATGCGCCAGGCGCCTACACGGTCGATATGCCGGGCGAGGAGAAGCGCGCTGAGGGAGGTTCCGAGACCGAAGGCGGCCGTGCCCGCCATGGCCTCCGGTACGGACACGCCGAAGGTGTGCGCGACCTCCGGCGCGATGGGGGAAAGGCCGAGCGAATTGCACCCGATAACGGCCACCGCCGCCATGAGGAGGAAAACCGCGGGAGGAATCCGGCCCCGGTCCAGGCTGTTGCCAGGGTCTGACGAAGTTGCTTGATGAATTTCGGACATAGGGCCATAGTGGCCGAATGAAATTCGGCTACAACAGGAATTTTCGGAATGGCCGTAAAAACAGATGATGTTCATCCGAACACGGCGAGCCGCCAACCGCTCGACCGGCTGGACCGAAAAATATTATCCACGCTGGTCGAAGACGCCACACAGAGCTATGCGGAGCTCGGCCGTAAGGTCGGCCTTTCGGCGCCCGCCGTCCACGAGCGGGTGAAGCGGCTGAAGCGCACCGGCGTCATTCGCAAAATCGCCGCCCTGATCGACGGCGAGGCCGTGGACAAGAACCTGCTCGCCTTCGTGCATGTGGACACCAGCGGCTGGGGGAAGACGCCGGAGCTTCTGGCCGTCGCCGAACATCCCGAGGTGGAGGAGATCCACACGGTTGCCGGGGACACCTGCCTGCTGCTCAAGGTGCGCGCCCGCGACGCACGCGCCCTGGAGGGTCTTCTGGCGCGGATCTATTCCGCCCCGGGCGTGATCGCGACCCGCAGCTATGTCGTGCTTTCGACCTATCTGGAGCGGCCGCCGCAGCCGGCTCACTCGGTCTCCTGGCCGGTTCTCGAAAAATGGCAGGCTAACGCGGGCGTCAGTAGTCAACCCTGACGAGATAAAGGCCTTCCGGCGGCGCGACAGGCCCGCAAGCCGCCCGGTCGCGGGCTTCGAGCGCGGCCTGCACGTCGGCCGCCGTCCAGGCGCCCTCGCCCACCTTCTTAAGCGTGCCGACCAGCGAGCGCACCTGATTGTGCAGGAAGGAACGCGCGGAGGCGCGGATTTCAATCTCCTCGCCAAGCCGCGACACCTCCAGCCTGTCGAGCGTCTTCACGGGACTTTTTGCCTGGCACTGGACGGAGCGGAAGGTGGTGAAATCGTGCCGGCCCACGAGCCGTTGCGCCGCTTCGTGCATGGCCTCGGCATCGAGCCTTCTTGCCACATGCCACACCTTGCCGTGATCCAGCGCGGGTGGCGAGCGGCGGTTGAGGATACGGTAGAGATAATGCCGCGCCTTGGCCGAGAAGCGCGCATCGAAATCTTCCGGTGCGGCGGCAGCACCAAGAATGGAGATCATCTCGCCTGCCATGCCCAGATGGGCGTTGAGGGCATCGCGGACCGTATCCGCCTTCCATCCGCGGGAAAGGTCGAAGTGGGCCACCTGCCCGAGCGCGTGGACGCCCGCATCCGTGCGGCCCGCCCCCCGCAGCGTCACCTCCTCGCCGGAAAAGGCGGCGATCGCCTTCTCGATCGCCTCCTGTACGCTCGGCTGCCCTGCCTGTCGCTGCCAACCAGCATAGGGGCGGCCGTCATATTCGATGTCGATGCGAAAGCGCGGCATGCTCAGCCGAGATCCCGGAAGGCGGCGGCATATTCGAGCCGGCCCGTGCGCGGCGCCGCGCCCCAGGCAAGCGCCTGCAGCGCCTCGCCCTGATACACGCTTTCAAAGCCTGCCGCCCGCTCGTGGCTATAGCCGAACCGGCCGTAATAGGCGGGATCGCCGAGCACCACGCAGAGGAGCTCACCCTCGCGCTGAAGCCGCAAATGCGCGTCCTTCACCAGGGCCGTCCCGTTTCCCTCCCGCTGATGGGCGGGATCGACGGCAAGCGGCGCAAGGGCGACCGCGGGAAAATCCTCCTCCCCGCGCACCATAAGGCGCGAGAACAGGATATGGCCGCGGACCGCGCCGTCGCGCTCGGCCACGAGCGACAGCACCACATCGCCCGCCGCGCGCAAGGCTTCGACAAGCCTCGCTTCAACCTCACCGCCGAAGGCGGAGAGAAGCAGGGCGCGGATCGCGTCCCGATCCTGAGGCTCTTCAGGGCGGATGATGACGGCGCTCATGACAGAAGCGTTCCCTTTCCGATTTTCGCCCCGCGCAGGAAATTCTCAGCCATCATCGGCCTGCCACCCGCCCGCTGCAGCTCCATCAGGCGCACCGCGCCCCCGCCGCAGGCAACGGCGAGGCCGTCGTCAAGCACTTCGCCGGGCGCGCCGCGGCCCTCGGCAAGCGTCGAGCGCAGAAGCTTCACCCGCTCTTTCCGGCCGGCGAACGGCATCTCGCACCATGCGCCCGGAGAGGGCGATAATCCGCGGATGTGATTGTGCACCTCCGGCGCGGGGCGGCGCCAGTCCACCCGCGTTTCCTCCTTGGCGATCTTCCTGGCATAGGTGGCACCCTCGGAAGGCTGCGGCGCAAACGTCATCTCGCCCCTCTCGAGCTTCGCCATGGCCTCGACCATCAGCCGCGCGCCCACCTCCTTGAGGCGGTCGTGCAGTTCGCCGGCCGTCATCTCGCTGCCGATGGTCACCTTCTCCGTCAGGGCGATGGGACCGGTGTCCAGCCCTTCGTCCATCTTCATGATCATCATGCCGGTCTCCCGGTCGCCCGCCATGATCGCACGCTGAATGGGGGCTGCGCCGCGCCAGCGGGGCAGAAGCGAGGCATGGCCGTTATAGGCGCCGAGCCGTGTGCCCTCCAGAATGGGCCTCGGCAGGAGAAGGCCGTAGGCCACAACGACCGCCGCATCAGCATCAAGCGTGCGGAAAACCTCCTGCTCCTCAGTGCTTTTGAGCGACTGCGGCGTGCGGACGGGGATGCCCAACTCTTCCGCCGCCTCATGCACCGGCGATTTTGTCAGTTCCAGCCCGCGCCGACCGGCGGGGCGCGGCGGCTGGGTGTAGACGGCTGCGATTTCATGTCCCGTCGCAGCAAGCGCGCGCAGCGTGGGCACGGAGAATTCCGGCGTTCCCATGAAGATGAGGCGTAGGGGCATGACGCCTCCCTGCTGCAGAAGGCGCTAACCTACCATCCGGGCCGGCTGGCGGTCCTTGGCAAGCTTCTTGAACTTGCGCACTACCATGTCGCGCTTGAGCTTCGACAGGTAGTCGATGAACAGCACACCGTTCAGGTGATCGATCTCGTGCTGCAGGCACGTGGCGAGGATGCCGTCGGCTTCCACCAGCCGTTCCTTGCCTTCGAGGTCGATGTATTTCACCGTCACCCGGGCCGGGCGCTCCACCTCCGCATAGTAATCGGGAATGGAGAGGCAGCCCTCCTCATGCACGTTGGGCTCATCGGAACGGGAGACGATCTCCGGATTGATGAAGACCTGCGGGTTCTTCGGCTCGTCCTTCTCGGACACATCGAGAACCAGCATGCGCAGGGGCTCACCCACCTGGATGGCGGCAAGGCCGATGCCCGGCGCATCATACATGGTCTCCAGCATGTCGTCCGCGAATTTGCGCAGGTCGTCGTCCACGCGCTCGACCGGCTTGGACACCTGGCGCAGCAACGGATCGGGAAGAATGACGAGCGGGCGAATGGTCATGGGCGTGAGGTAATGGCTGGGCGGGAAAGCGTCAATACGTTCCGTATCAAGTGATAGGCAACCGTATCACCGGCGACCTTCAACAACCCTACTCAGTTTGTTCACGTTTTGGTCTTATGCTGCCGGGCCGAATCGTCTAAGGTACCGGCCATGAACGATGCAGTTCCGCTCCTTTCCGTACCCGTGGCCCAGCTTGGCGCGACGACAATTTCGCTCGGCCAGGCGGTGTTTGCCGCCGGGCTTCTCTTCCTCATTCTGTTCGCGCTTCTACTCCTTGCCCTGTGGCGGGCGAGCCGGGCGCGGGCGGAGGCTGCGGAAGAGGCGGCGCTGAGGGCGCGCGAGGCGGAGGCCCGCATGGCCGAGCTCACCAAAGCCCAAGCCGAGCTGCAGGGCCGCATGGGCACGATCGCCGAGGTGTTTGGCAGCAGGCAGGCGGAGCTGACCAGGGCCATCACCGAAAGGCTCGACGGCATGACGGCACGTCTCGGCCAGTCGATCACGGAGCAGACGAAATCCACGCACGAAAATCTCGCCAAGCTGCAGGAACGGCTGGCGGTGATCGACACGGCGCAGAACAACATTCAGGCTCTGGCCGGCCAGGTGGTGCAGCTGCAGCAGATTCTCTCCAACAAGCAGACGCGCGGCGCCTTCGGCCAGTCGCGCATGGAGGCGATCGTCGCGGATGGCCTGCCGCACGGGGCCTATGAGTTCCAAGCCACGCTTTCCAACGGGAGCCGGCCCGACTGCCTGATCAGGATGCCGAACGGCGCGCCATCGCTCGTCATCGACGCCAAATTTCCGCTGGAGGCCTGGAACGCGATCCGCGCCGCCAGCGAAAGCGAGGGCGGAATGGAGGCGCGACGGGCCGCCGAGAGCGCTTTCCGCCGCGATGTGGAGGTGCACATCAAGGCGATCGCGGAGAAATATCTGATCCCCGGCGAGACACAGGACACGGCCTTCATGTTCGTGCCGTCCGAATCGATCTTCGCCGAAATCCACGAGAATTTCGAAGCGCTGGTGCAGAAAGCGCATCGCGCCCGCGTTGTGATCGTCTCGCCGTCGCTGCTCATGCTGTCGATTCAGGTCATCCAGGCGGTGCTCAAGGACGCGCGCATGCGCGAGCAGGCGCATCTGATCCAGGCCGAAGTGGCGAAGCTGATGCAGGACGTTTCCCGTCTCGACGACCGTGTGCGCAAGCTGCAGGCCCATTTCTTGCAGGCCAACAAGGATATCGACCTGATCCTGACCTCCGCCGACAAAGTGACCAAGCGCGGGGCCAAGATCGAGGCGCTGGAGCTGGGAGCGCCGAGCGGCGCGGAGGCCATGCCCGACGGGGAGGAAGAGAGCCCCGGCATCGGAACGCGCTCTGGCACTTTGCGGCTGAGGGTCGTGGAGGAGTAGTCCCTCTACCTCCTCCCATGAGCCCACTACAATGCGGGCTCGACTATCGCGCCACCGCTTCGGCCAGTTCCGCTATCAGCCTTGCGTCTTCGGCCGGCCTATCCTTCTTGGCCGTGACGAGACACGCCTCGGAGCGCAGGATGATGCCGTCCTCCAGCACCTTCAGGTGATTGGCCTTGAGCGTCGAGCCGGTGGACGTGATGTCGACGATCACATCGGCGGAGCCCGCGGCCGGCGCGCCCTCGGTGGCGCCCAGGCTTTCCACGATGCGGTAGACCTGGATGCCATGCTTCTGCGAGAAGAACTGCTGGGTGAGCCGCCAGTATTTGGTAGCGATCCTGAGGCGGCGGCCATGGCGGTGGCGGAATTCCGCCGCCACGTCATCCAGATCCGCCATGGTCGAGACATCGAACCAGACTTCGGGTACGGCCACCACCACATCCGCTCGCCCAAAGCCGAGCCGGGCGGATATCTCCACCCCCGTCTCCCAATCGGGAATCGTCTCGCGCACGAGATCTTCACCGGTCACGCCGATGTCGATGTTGCCGCGGTCGAGTTCGCGGGCAATCTCGGAGGCTGAAAGGAAGGTCACTTCCAGCCCGTCGAGCCCATCCACGGCGGCACGGTAGCGCCGTTCGTTCTCCGGCAAACGGATGGGATAGCCCGCTTTCCGCAGCCGTTCGATGGCCTCATCCCTCAGCCGACCCTTGGAGGGAAGCGCCAGGATTACGGTCATGGCCTTTCCCCCCGGACAGCCGCGATGCGGTCGAGCCAGATCGAGAAGCCGACGCCTGGAATGGGGCTTTCCGCCCCGAGCAGCGTAAGCAGCCGGTCATAGCGGCCGCCGCCTACCAGAGGCTGGCGCAGGCCTTCCGCGCCGATCTCGAAGATGAAGCCGGTGTAATAGTCGAGCGGCCGTCCGAACCCGGCATCGTAGCGGATGTCATCGAGCGGCATGCCCTGCTGCCCGATGTGGCTCACGCGGGCACCGAACTCCGCCAGCGCCTCGTCGAGCACGATGCCAGCCTGCTCGGCAAAGGCGGCGAGCCTTTCGCCCGCCTCCGCAAGCGGCGTGTTGATGGCGAGGAATGTTTTCAGCGCGTTGAGCGCGTCGTCGGAAAGGCGGACGCTGCGCAGCCTCGCCTTCTCGATGAGCCGGTGCGCGATCTCGCCCGGCTCGCGCCCGGCCGTGGGCGACAGGCCCGCAGCCTGCATCGACTCCTCGATATGCTGCGTCAGCCGCGCCTCGTCGCCGCGGGCGACCAGGCTTGCCACCTCGCGCGGCAGATTGGCTGCGCCTTGAGGATTGGCGCATTCGGCAATCGCCGCCTCCAGCATCGCCGGAGAGCCGAAGGCGCGCGTGAGCCGCTTCTGCCAGCCGCGCGGAAGGCCGAGCGCGGAAAGAACCGCCTCGAAGACGGCCTGATCACCCAGCGTGATCTGAAGTCTGGTGCCCGGCAGGACGCGCGAGAGGATGGCGTGGGCATCGCCGAGCGAGCGCGCATCGGCCGCCGCACGATCAGGGCTTCCAAGGTCCTCGATGCCGGCCTGGAAGAACTCGGCACCCCCTTCGCGGCGCTGGCGGAAGACCTCGCCCAGATAGGCATAGCGGCGCGGTGTGGTCGCGCGCTTTGCGATGTGGTCGAGGCAAACGGGAATGGTGAATTCCGGCCGCAGGCAAAGCGTCTCGCCCGTCTCGCTTTCGGTGAGGAAGATGCGCCGGCGCAGATCCTCTCCCGCCATGTCGAGGAAGGGATCGGCAGGCTGGATGATGGCGATGTCCGTCAGCGTCGCCTCGCGTTCTGCGAAGAGGTTAAGGATTTCACCGGCAAAGGACGGGTAGCGGGAGGTCATCGCAACACCCGCCTCCGCGCGGGGCCAAGGCCTCCCATGCGCTCCTGCCGGAACGGATCTGCCGGAGTGCTGGGCCTCACCCCGCGCGCTCCTGCCGCTGTGCTTCGAGCACGCGCTTCACCGCCGCCACCATCTCGCTCTCGGGCACCGAGAACTGCGCCGGGCGGGATTCGCGCCATTCGACGTTGCTCTCGATCTGTTCGGAAAGGCGCTTGCCCTCCTCGAGGTCCTTGATCTGTACCTCGCCCTTTTCGCGCTCGTCGCCACCCTGAATCACGACGCAGGGGCTGCCGCGCCGGTCGGCATATTTCATCTGCGCCTTCATGCCTCCGCCGCCCAGATACATCTCCGCGCGGATGCCCGCATTGCGCAGTTCGGCAACGAGGCGCTGATAGCGGCCGAGGCTTTCGGTGTCCTTGTCCATGGCTAGCACAACGACCGGGGCGATGGTTTCAGCGGTCTCCAGCTTGCCCAGGTTCTTCAGCGCCGTCATGAGGCGGGAGACGCCGATGGAAAAGCCCGTGGCCGGCACCGGCTCGCCGCGGAAACGCGAGACGAGC
>Ga0065720_1018869_pt1 | contig 77776 bp, 58 predicted proteins | sample Thericmetagenome_FD_59107 | JGI IMG/M metagenome (GOLD analysis project Ga0065720, IMG submission 59107) | Thermophilic microbial communities from the Joint Bioenergy Institute, California, USA of rice/straw/compost enrichment - eDNA_2 v2... | ecosystem: Engineered > Solid waste > Grass >...
TGGCAAGACCACATAACATCCCCAATAACCCACATTACCCGCCAGTAAACTAGCAACATGAAAGTGATACTTGGTCAAACAAAACAGAACCAGATCAAGCAGGCCAGGGGGCATAGTGTGTACGAGCAAGCTCATCAAACAACCATCATACCAAACATCATGACTCCGATGCCAACCAGGTTGCCAACCTTGTTGGAGCCAGCACCAGCGCTAGCCGGGGTAGACGTAGGAGGATTAGAGGCAGTCGACGTGGTTGAGGAAACCAATAGACTGGTGATGGTAGTATCATGAGAGATCGGAGGAGCCAGACTGTTGGTTGAGGTCTCAGTAACTCCAGGAATGCTGGTGAAGGTTGTAGTGATGGTCTCAGTGCCGCTGGTAAAGGTCGAGGTGAACGTCTGGGTCAAAGTAGATGTCTGGGTGACGAACTCAGTGGTGGACGGCTCCGTAGCAGGCGGAGGGGGAAGGATCTCCGTAGTGCTGCTCTCAGGTATGGGGACCGGCACGGTCTGAGTGACAGTGGCACACGGGGTAACGGTGGTGATAGTCACGACAGCACCGGCACCAGTCAGGGTAATGGTAGTAGTGGCCGAGGCTGTGACTGTGACGGTAACAGTAGTAACGTCAGAGGCGTCACGAGCGGCAAGAGCCTTTGCTTCAGCCAGAGCCTGCTCGGCGTTGCAGGCCGGCATCATGATGTTGGCAACTCGGGCCGTGGCAAGGCCGAGGTTGCTGACGGCGAGGGCCGTGGTGAGGATGTGATGACCGAACATGGTGACAATTGACTGGTCTGAAGAATGTCAACTGCTATATTCCAAGGTAGTTGAGGGAACAGAGCAACTAAGAGCTTGAGTTGACGAGGAATTCGATCCCAGCGATCACTGGCACACCACGTTGGATCGGGGAACTTGAGCATTTTAATCAATTCTTTGACTAGCTTGCCAAGTTTTGGATCACGAAACCCCTATCCAAGATGGAAACGACTGAAAAAGGAGAGAATTAAAGCCACTTACAGGCAGAGAGTTCACAATTGAGCAATTCTCCAGTACTAAAGGTCCGTCGTTGCGTCGTCGTTCCTCAAGTTGGCACGGGTGAAAAAAGATCGAGAGGTTAGAAATTTGGAAGAGTTGGAAAATGTGGAAGAGTGGGAGAAAGGAAGAGGAAGGTTACAGGATCAGAAATGCCGGATGTGTTGGCGCCTTGGAGATGAGGCAAGCGGAAGAGTGAGGAAGGAAGGTACGACACAATAACGATGGGGCCATTCAACAGTTTCACTCCCCTAGGGTTTACTTTTCAGGTCATGGACAGACAAAACTGATTGCAGAACGGACAGGGTGCAACTCCAAACGGATGGAAGCATGCCATTGTTTAGGAGAATTCAGGATGTGTTACGTTCCATGCTGAGACTCTTGTTCCGGCCGTTCACAGGGTAAGGGGATGATTTGGTCACAACGATGATCACTCTTAGAATATATACGAAAAGTTCTACAAAATTTTCATCAGAATTGTGTCCACTTGGTGAAGCTTGGGTGGATGAGGCTTTTCGCATTGCTCTGTTCATGGGAAGTAGTTATTAATATGCTCCCCGTTAGTCAACTCGGCTCACTGGCTTCCATATGAGTCGAGCGGAAGATTATCACAACTAGTATATTGTGGCAATTCATGGGGAGTTACACAGATGACAAGTCTTTCATCTTGGTGGCGCTTTTTGTGTTCATCGCACGGCATGAGACGTACCTGCGTCAGTCATTAAGTTGTGCCACTTGAGTTGTGCTCCTCTATCATGGTGGAGTTACAATAACCGTAGAGGAGTTCAACGGATCTCGCTATTTGATGACTGTTTGAAGCTCTCCTCCGAATTCGAGGGGAAAGTGTCTGGCAGACGTGTCATTGATCTCAATTCTTTCACGTCAACTCATCTTGTCAAATTGAGGGATTGAGGGGTTCTAGATTTAGTTGCAGTTATGAAGTTCAGAGAGAACTACTACCCTAACTCACTTATCTGGTTACTGATCTGGGAGTTAGAGCTCAATCGATTGAGAAGTTGTTTTTATTATCTCGGCTTGCAGTGTACATTTGTCAGGATCGAGTCAACCTCATCCCCAGCCTCATGTCTCAACTCAACATGCTCATTGCCCAAACTGGTACGGCCGTGCACGTAACAATTCATCTACCAACATCACTGCAAGATGCAGTGATATGACGAGTCTCAGGCGGATATTGCACCCTGGAGTGCTGTCGTGTCCTGACACAGTTACAGCGTCTGGAGGCTTGTCGTCCATGAAACGGGCATAGTTGACAGTTGTAAGTTTCTCTGTATCACAGTCCCGGGATTTGTGCTGCAAAGCTGCGACAACACCGCCCATTCTGGTGCTGATTCCTCGCGAAGGGTAACCCTCTCATTTCAGGCAAGTTTCTGGCCAGCGCGCCATTCTGCTCCAACATGAGGCTACCAGCTGTTGCCTGCCAAAGAGACTCTTGATTGCCAGAAATTGAATGAGAAATGACAGGCCTCATTCGAAGAAGGATCGAAAGCTAAACTAAACCCTTAAACTGCTGATGGCTTCCGATCTTTGCAAAAATTGGGTCATCACTGTCCTCGCCGTCAAGGTCAATGAAAGGTCTCCAGCCCAGCCCGGGCAGACAAAACCCGACACAGCCAGCGAGTGGCGCCTCTCCAAGGGCGATCTGCCAATCATTTCCACTGAAGTGGGTGTTTCCCCAGGCCATCTATGGCTAGGCATGTGGAGCAAGCCGCAGCACTGCAGGGAGCGCAACGAGCTGCTTGGCTGCTGCGTCAGCGACAAAACATCAACAGCACATCGCTCCGGGCTTGCCAAGATCTCCGATGCCCCCCAGCTTTCCCGCTCATCCATCCATCCACGGAGCTGCTGTCCTTCCCATCCGCTTTTCCCTCTTTTCCTACCGACACAGGCTTGCTTACACCCCCAGCGGTGTTTGGTAGGAGTCGTGGTTCCTGTTCCGGGATCTTTTCCTTCTTCCTCTCCTAAATATTTTCTTCAGCGGTGTTTCCACTTCCTGGTCGCGTAGTTCTCCTAGCGCCGACAGCGTGTTCGTCTCTCTTGTGCCCGTGCTCGATTCCTCGGTGATCCCGACTTTCGCCCAGTGCCCAGGACCTCATATCGACGTCTATCTGAGCGATAACAATTTTTCTTGTCCTGACGCTTCCCCTATACTCACTCTGTTCCCTACGTATACACGGATACTGTTGCGCTGTCTTATTGCGCCAAAAGCGTGTCAGTGCGTATCGACAGCCTGACGTTCACGATTGTTGATTCTACGACTACGTCACGCGCGCTAAACCCTATCAACGCTCCCATTTTACGTTTCGTCTACTAGACCGCATTTTTGGTCATCCCGCGACAAGCGAGATAAGGTTCTTAGGTCGTGAGAAAGGCGGAAACGATTGCCTGTGGATCAATAAGTACATTATAGTCCCGACTTCGCCCGCCACTGCTCGATACCGCTTCCGGGTGTTGAATTGAACTTGAATTGGATTGCTCGCATCGATCGCGCTGCAAGCTTCGAGTCGCTTGAAGCGAAGATTAAGCTTTCGGTGTATCGCAAATCATTGTTCTAAAACTGTAACGGCAATCGCAATGGGGGAACTATCGCTAGAGAATCCAGGCGGTCAGCCTGAGAAGCAGAGCCAAAACACAGCCCCGACCGAGTCTACAGAGCCCCAATTTTCAACGACAAAAACGTCCGCGGAGTTTAAGTCGCAGTCCACTAAATCTGCCACTGTCGCCGAGTCATCAACCGCCGCTGCCGCCGCCATTTCCCAGGAAGACCCCAAACCTAGTGACAATACCAAACTCGACACATCCGCCCCCCAGCCTACCGATAACGACTCCCTCTCAATAGAACCATCCGACCCGCCGCCCGCAGGGGGCATCTCCTCCAGCAACACCAAGCCCGACCCCCCAGTCTGCAACATCACCCTTCTCCTGCCCACAGGCGCGCGCCATCCTTACCGTATTGATGAGAAATACCTAGCCAAGCGCAACGTTTCCGTACCCGAGACGACCGAGACGGGGGCCAAGGATCCGTTTAGCATCAGTGTCTATAAACTGAAGGAACTGATTCTGAGGGAGTGGCGCGAGGAGTGGGAGGCTAAGCCGGCAAGTCCGAGTAGTATACGGTTGATTCACTTTGGGAAGTTGTTGGATGATAAGGAGCCTTTAAAGAGTATGTTGTTGCCTACTTAATAGGGGTCCAGTTTGAGGTGGATGAACTGACAATTTGCAGAGTACCAGTTTAGCACAGACAGCCCCAATGTGGTGCACATGTCGGTGCGGCCAGCAGAGATGATGGAGGAGGATGAAGGTAGCAAGACAAAGCGCAGCAGCAGCCGCGAGGGTAGACCGCGTGAGAGAGAGAGTGGATGCTGTGTCATCTTATAGCTCTGTGCTCTTGACTGGATGAGCAACTTTGGCATGCATGGCGACGTATTTTCACCCCCGACGTGCCATGGTCACGTATATTCCTGGACGCATGTGTTTATAGGACATGATCAACTTCAACAAATCAACGATGGGCGGCGAGGGGTAGGCGGGCAAGCATGTTGATTCATGCGACGACAGACGACAGACTTCGGACTGACTGACTGATTTTGACGATCGATGTACGTGGACGAATGGCTGGTTGTTTGGTTGCAAGTTTGGGGATTCGGATCGGCGTATCGTAGCGGTGTTTCAATTGTCGTTTTATAGGTAGTTTAGGCATTCTCTGTTTCGAGAAGTACGTATAATGATGGGTCAGAATTGTAGCAACGTCCGCATTGCTCATCATCATTAAGAGGGGGTTCATCTCTGAGAAGGGTAGGGGATATCATGTCTGTTCGCGGCAGGACCTTATCCAGGCCTGCCAGCTCGTCAACGCTATTTGCGCCACCTCATCTCTCTTAGCCCTTATGACGCCATTTCCTTCATTATCCATCACTGTCCCTCAAACCCCCTGTGCGTAGCCCCTCAGCTCCTATCCATCTTCAACTTCCTCTCCACCTCCTCATGGAACCCCACCATCGGCATGCTCTCCTCCTGCACAAACACATCCTCCCACTCAATATCGCAGTCGGTCCCCCGCAGAATCTCTTCATGAACCCCCTTCCTAACCCCCCCACCCAGACACATCGGCTTCCATTCACCTTCCTTCACAATCTTGAGCTCCATTTGCCGCCGGATGGGCTCCGCCATGCCGAAGGTGCGTCGCAGAGTCTCCATGCGCAGGGATTCTTGTGTTGCGTGCCATTTGCGGAGACGGGATTCCAGGGGATGGGAGGAGATGGGTTGAGTTTGAGGGTGGAAAGCCGATGGGCCGACGCCTGCGCGGAGAGTATCGTGCAGCCCAGGGGCCGAGGGCGCGACGTAGGAGTGGGAGGGGAGATGGGTGAAGGAGGTGTGGTTTTCTTGGGCGGGGACGATACGGAGAGACTGGGAGAGAACGAGGCTTAGAAGATGAGGAATAAGGGCAAGGGAGAGAGCAGGGGCTTACCATTGTGGCGGGTGAAGCTGGAAGGTTAAATAGGGAATTTGCTTATTTTGGACTTGGTGATCCGATTTCTTGGAACGCGATTGGGTTCGGCCCGGGTTGTGATTTACGCGGAGAGTAGTCCGGCGAGTCGGTGTGGAATGGTGCTGGAGAAGAAAGATGAGGTTGTCCCAGAATGATGTTGGCGCAAGGTTAAAGTCCAGTTCCAGAAGCGATGCGTTGCTTGGGACGGGACAAGCTCAGGCTCCAGCAGGCTCCAGGCTGACGGCAGCGTATCCGCTGCGCGGGTGGGCCAGGCTGAAGCTGCAGCGCGGCTCACTTAAACAGGGAATAGGCCAGCTGATAGTGGAGCCCCGGATCTGGTACCGAGTAATTACACAGGCGGAATGTATTTAAAGGTAACGTGACGTGGTACGATACATTACCGTTTTGGAGGGTTAGGACTGCGCCGACTGAGCTGAGAGCCAAAGTTGTGATGGCATTGGTTCAGCCCTGCAAGTGGAAGAATCCTATTGAGCTTCTTGGACGGGAAGGCTTAATGTCCTCGCTAACATTGCAATGTCAATGCGAACTGGTGCTTCCTGCAGAGCTTTATGAATGGATTCTGGCGCTCTGCGGTGTCGTGAGATCCCGGACGGGACAGTCCGATGCTTTTTTTGGGGGGGGGGATGAAAAGTGATGCCCCTGGGATGCTGGAGACGGGTATTTAGACTGGAGATAACGGTATGAAGTCGCGAAGATCAATGCTGTTCATAGGTAGCGGAGAAGGCAGCTCGGTTCTGAATTGACTTTCAGTTTCCATTTTGCCCCTGGGAGAACTCCCTCTTTTTGACTCCTCTTATCCATACCGATTTAACTGCTCTTCTTGCCTCTTCACTTTGATCACTACTTTCTGCCCTTCAGTTTAAGTTAACAAGATGACTTCCTATGACGACCCAATCGACGCCGACCGCTTCGGTCCCCTCGCCGACATCCCCGAATCCTCCCTCCTCCACCTCGGCTCCCGCATTGCTTCCAACGTCCTAAAGCTCTCCAATCCGGAACCAAAACTCCTTCACCGTCTTGGCGGCCCCTTCAATATCGTTCACATCCTCTCCTTCAACAATGACACCACCCGTTTCATCATCCGGGTCCCCGCCACAGGCTGGGGTAAGGGGCTTACCCCCGCAGCAGACAAGGCCCTCGAGGCACAAGTCTCTGCCTTAAAATTCATCAAGTCCCAGAAGGACGCCAAAATCCCCGTACCAGAGGTTTATGACTGGGACTCCACCTGCAACAATGAGATCAATGCCCCCTACATCTGTCTAAGCTACCTTCCCGGCAAGCAAGTTCTCAGAGTCTGGACCGATGACAATGGTCCCATGCCGAAGGAACACATGCGGTTGAGAATTCTCACCAGCTTGACAAACGTCATGGCTGAGTTTGCCAAGCTTCCCTCGTTCGACAGACTCGGCTCATTGTTCCTGGACGACAACGGCAACGTTACCATTGGGCCCGTCTACCGCCGCGAAGAAGATCCCGACGGCCCGGTGACTATTCATGAATGTGGCATATACACTTCTGGCCAAGAATACCTCCGTACCATGATGGAGCGCGACAGTCAAGACAATCACTGGGGCCAGGCCGAGTCAAAGATTACTTCGACCCTTATCTCCCTGTTACCAAAGCCCGACTCCGAAGACTTTGTCCTCGCCCCACCAGACTTCGACTCCGCGAACATCCTCGTCAACCCTGACACAGGCGAAGTCACTGGCCTCATAGAATGGGACCTCACACATACCAAACCTCGCTGGCTAGGCTACTCCGCCTACCCATACTTCCTCACCCGCGACTGGGACCCGCTTATGTACGGCTGGCCGAACATTTCCTCCGAAGACTCCCCCGAGGCGCTAGCCGCCTATCGGGCGCATTACTCTTCTGAACTGGGGCGAGCTCTTGGACGTCAGGGAGACTGGGTGTTTACCGACAAGAGTCACTTGACTATGGCGGTTTGGATCTCGACGCTGAATCCGGCGAATAGGCTGGAGATATGCCAGAAGTTTTTAACTGAGGCTTGGGAGGGGAAGGTGGATGCGCTGAGTGTGGTGTGGGAGATTGGGAAGGAGAAGTATGGCGAGGAGGAGTGGGAGGTGTTGAAGAAGAAGCTAAGGACGTTCCTTGCAGAGGGGAGCAAGAGACACCCGGGGAAGTCGGAAGGAAAGGGATATGAAGAAAAGGACAAGGACAAGAACGAGGAGAAGTAGACGTCAGAGAACGGTGAAAACGAAGCTGAAACGTCATGGTGCCGGGGTATGTGAGTCGGGGTTTCATTTGGCAACATGTGATGTCTTATGGCTCTGTCCTTTTCCCAGGCTGCGTTTGTTGAGTCCCTGTTCTCCTGTTCATCGTTTCTTTGGCGTACATACTTCGGTCTAACCGTCGTTGATTTGCTTTGATTACCCGTGTTAGCAAATTGATTGGTAATATTGAAGCGGAGTTACAGATATCGGTTTTTGGAAAATTGTTTCTCATTCGGCAAGTGAACGAGCGAGGTGATGATGAGTGAGCGCGAGCCAGGGAGTTGAAGGTTAAGTCCCCCGGAGGTGCTCCTCACTGAGTATTAAAGTCGTAACTTACCGTACTCAACCTTGCAGTTTACACCATGTGGACCCTCACCTCCAGCTCGGCGTCAATATCCTCAACTCATCAGCATTCACTCCTTCACTTGCACCTCACGGAATGCACTAGTTCCCCCAATAACGCTTTCCAATCCCATTCCAAAATGCGCCTCCCCTCCCACACGCGCCCCCCAATAATCCGCATCGCCAACGGCACATTCTACCGCTACCAACCAACTTCACATCCTCCCATCCATTCCCAAACCCTCCTCGATGCCACCGTCCACAATCACGTCCACCCGAACCCCCCTCTCTTCAAAAACCTCAACTTCGAACTCCCCTCCTTCAGTTCATCGCCCCACAACTGGTGCATTATTGGCCCCTCCCTCTCCGGCAAAACCACATTTCTCCAGATCCTCCGCGGCCAGCACTTATGTTTCCCGCCCACGGCAAGGATATTCCCCTACCTCAGCGAGGATGAAGTCCCAGCTCGACTGAGAACTCCGGCCAAAGCCATTGGGTATGTTGGTTTCGAGGGAGCGTTGAACTTGGCCCCCGAAACGGGAGGACCGATGTACCTTAGTGCTAGGTACGAGTCGAGGAGGGAGATTACGGATTTTTCGTTGCGAGACTATCTGTTGGGGAATACGTCGCTCAACCCAGGGCCGGAGATCCCTGGGTCGGCTCATATCTCTGAGGAATTGTTCTCGCGGGTGGTGCGGGATTTGAGGTTGGAGAAACTTCTCGATCTGCCGGTAACCTTTCTATCAAATGGCCAGGGCCGGAGGGCGAGGATTGCTCGCGCGTTGTTGACTTCACCGGAAGTTTTGCTGCTGGATGAGCCTTTTATGGGGCTTGATCCCCCTACAGTAGCAGGCCTGAGCCAGTTACTGAAGGTGATGGCGGAGAAGAGGAGTCCAAGGTTAGTGTTAAGCGGTCGTCCGCAGGATCCGATTCCAGAGTGGGTCACGCATATGGTGTATCTGAGGACGGACGCGCAGATTGGGGTTATGGGTGAGCGGGAGGAGGTTTTGGGTCAATTGAGGAGGTATGTGAGAGAGGTTAGGAGGGGGGAGAAGAAAGAAGAGGAGGGGATGCCGGTGAACGCGTTGAGTGAGATGGGCAGGGTGTTGAAAGAGGGGCGTGTTGTGGGGGAAATGATTGGGGAGAAAGGGCCTGTTTTGGTGCAGGCAGGGATCGATCTCGGTCAAATGAAGCCGGCTGGGGAGCCGCTTGTTGAGATGGCTGGTGTGAGAGTACAATATCGTGGCAAAATCGCTCTCGGAGACTGGGAGAATGGCTCTCAGCCTGGCGGGCTGCACTGGACTATCCGTCGCGGAGAGCGCTGGGGCGTGTTTGGGCCGAACGGCTCCGGCAAGACGACGCTCGTTTCACTCCTTACATCCGACCATCCTCAGACTTACTCTCTCCCCATCAAGCTTTTTGGCAGAAGCAGACTGCCCGAGCCGGGGTCAGGCGAGCGCCCCCTGACGCTGTGGGACATCCAGGCCAGAGTCGGGCACTCCAGCCCCGAGATCAACGCACACATGCCCAAGAGCCTGACCGTCAGAAAAGTCCTGGAGAGTGCCTGGGCAAACACATTCATGTCCAAGCCCAAGCTAGACGAGACTGCCACCGCAAAGGTAGAAGCTACTTTACGCTGGTTTGAGAGCGAACTAAACCCCGCCTACTACAAGCGTATCGCCGCAGGCGAAACACATGGCAGCATCGGACAATCTTCACTAGCCTGGTCAAGCGAATACCTCTTCGGAGAGCTTTCCTTTTCCGCCCAACGCGTACTGCTCTTCCTTCGCGCGGTAGTCAAGCACCCCGACATTGTAGTTCTCGACGAGGCCTTTGGGGGCATGGATGAAGCTGTGAGAGATAAGTGCATGCTGTGGCTTATGCACGGGGAGGAGAAGATGTATAAGCGGACGGGGACGCAGATCGTTGATAGTCCCGCTGCGAAGGAGGGGAGAGTGCATGTTAGGGGTTTGACGGACCAGCAGGCGCTGATTTGCATTAGCCATGTTAAGGAGGAGGTTCCGGATTGTGTGAGGGAGTGGCTGTGTCTACCAGAGCCGAATACCGGGCGGCCGGCGAGGTTTGGAGTGTTGGATGGGCCGCTACGTCGGAGTGCGAGGAGGTGGGAGGAGATTTGGGGGATGAGTTCGTCGTGAAAAGGGGGATGTAAGTAATGTAATTACGTCCGAGAAGCAATGTAATGTTACAAAAGATATAACCCTAAGCCTTACTGACCTGGATGGACCCTTGCCCCCCCAAAAAAAGCCTCGGCTACGCGTCCGGAAATTTGCGACTCCAACTTTCTTCTTTCCCCAATGTTCACATCGACGCCCTCGCCATGCCCTCCAAACCACACGTCCACATCCTCGGGCTGGGTAACATAGCTCGTTATCTAGCCTTTGAGCTCCTCTCAACAATCAGCAAGCCTGGTATCTCCCCTCGGAACCTCCATCCCCCGCGTCTCACCCTGCTCACCCACCGCCCAGAGGATGTAGCCGCTTTTGAGAAGCGCGCGCTGCGCTCCATCTGGTGTCATGTCTTACATGATGAGGCCGAGGGCGAGTTTCAAGTGATGGGAAGGACCCATCCTAAGGGGGAGATTAGCGTGCAGTTCGTAGGGGATGAGAGTGCGAAGGAGGAGATGATTACTTATCTGGTGGTTGCCACGAAGGCGCATCAAACTATTGAGGCGTTGAGGGCAGTGAGAGATAGGATTGGGCGGAGCGCGAGGGTGTTGTTTTTGCAAAACGGGATGGGTAGGTACTAGTGTTTCGTAGTCGTCAGCCCGGCCCGTTGGCTAGGAGAAAAAGGCGCGTAGAAACCAGGGAAGACAGCAAGTCCATCTGTTTCCCCTCAAGGTTGCGCGCAGAGCAAACAGTCAGACCGACCGTCTTGGATCTACGGCTTCTTTGTTGGATGCGGTGGGTTCAACATTAAGTTGCAAGTTTCATGCGTTTGGTCTGACATTCTACCAGTAGTTCTTTGACTATTTTTGGAAGGGGATATCCATTGTTGTATGTCATATATCGTGATCTAGAAGAAATGATACCCTACTTCACAAACTCCTGCTCTCCCCGGTCACTCAACAAATGAAGCTAACAGCGTGACCCCCAGGCATCCCCTCCCTCGTCAGCGCCATCCTCTTTCCCGACCCCTCTACGCGCCCAACCTACCTCGCAGGCGTCTGCACAGCCGGCATAAAGCCCACAGTGCCCCCCTACCCCTTCTCCTTCCACCTCGCCGGCCAAGGCGACCTCATCTTTGGCATCGTCCCCGACCCCGATGACCCCCTCCCTCGTTCTCGCACACCATCCTTTCTCGAAGAGCATCTCCCCCGCTTGCCTCACCTCAACGCCTCTCTTGTGCCGCCCCAGGAGCTGCTGAAGGCTCAGCTGAGGAAATTGATTGTGAATGCGACGATTAACCCCCTTACTGCCTTGTTAAGATGTCGGAATGGTGAGGTATTTGGCACTCCTGCCCGGAAAATGGTTCTTGAGGCGCTGGTTGCTGAGGCGGGACCTGTCATTCGCTCTTTGTTGGAAGGTTCGGGCATCAGAAAAGCTGAAATTGAAAACGAGTTCTCGGATGAAGAGCTGAGGAATGCTGCGATTAAGGTAGCAGAGGCGACGGCGGCGAATGAGAGCTCTATGTTGCAGGATGTTAAGCAGAAAAGGGAGACGGAGGTCCGGTGGATTAATGGATGGGTTGTTGAGGAGGGTAAGAAGAGGGGGATGGAGTGTCGCTGGCATGAGGAGGTTGTTAGCTTGGTTGAGAACAGGGGACAGGGGGAGAGGAGGCTGTTGGGGGAGGTACTTGAGGGGCGGGGAAACGATGACTGATATGTTCTAGGTGCTAGCAATTGTTCTGGGACATTGCTACGCTCAAGAAAGTGGCAGCATCTTAGCCAAAGCGGTCCTTCTTACCAAAACTTAGTATCCCATCCCTACCTATTGATCAACATAGGTACACATCGCTACTCCGTCCCCTTCTCCGTCTACAACACAGGTAGCTGTATGTCTAATAACTGCCCCCCTCCCAGTTGACTGACAAACACCCCCGCAGCCACAATCTCATCTAGGCCCCCCCTTCCCCTCAAATCCTCCCTCATCAACGAGCACAGCCTCTGCACCGACACATCCCCTGTTCGATCCAGCACTCTGCACAAAGCCCTGGTCATCATCCCCCCAGGACATTTTGCTGTCTGACGTTTTGTCGGGGTATCTGGATCGAGAGCTGTCAACACATCGTACTGGGCGCACAGTCCGAGGAGCTGTTTGGCTGAGCCGAAGGGAACGGTTGCGCCAGTTTCGAGGCGGGAGATTTCGCGCTGTTCGTCGGTTGTGTTCGGGGGAGAGGTGCAGTCAAAGACGAGGAGAACATCGGCGGAGGTTTGGAGAAGGGGTGGGCGGATGTCGTCCCAGAAGAAGCATGCTGGGGGGCTATTGAATAGATCTGGTTAGCAATGCGGTCATCTGCATCAACTGAACATCAGCAAGAGGGCCCAGCTCAAAGGGAACTTACTTCTCGGTCCCAAACCCAGACCAAAACGCCATCCTCCCCTCCTCATCCAAGCCCCCATATCCCCTGTAATACACAATCGACAGCGTCTCCCCATTCCCTGAGGGCTCCTCTTCTTCCTCCAAAAACCTCGACAACAATGTCCCCACCGCTGCAGTACAGTAATCCCCCGGAATCCCCCTACACTGCACGTGATACCCCCTCCGTTTCAAGCACCCCCTCAGCGCATCAATATCCTCTCTCTCAATTGCTCTCCCTGGATACGTCAGTACGGGTAGTAGACTACCCGACGATGTCGGCGTGGACGGGTTCGAGGACGACGGCCCATCGGTCGCCCAGGTTAGGATGAGGACGTTGACCTGTGATGGGGGGCGACGACGCTGCCAGCTTGGAGATGTGGGGGTGCGAAGGATTGTGGTGATGGGGTAATAGAGGATAGTGTTGAGGGGGTTGAGGGAGAGGGTTTTTTCGAGGAGGAACTCGATTCGGGGACTGTCAGGGACATAGTGTTTGTGTTTTCGTTTCGGGACTGGAGGAATTAAGTCGTCGTCGTCCTCGTTGTTGTTGGTGAGTTGGAGGTGCCCTGGCCGGGAAGGACGCACTGTCCTTGTCCAGCTAGATGTTTCGGGGGATGAGAGGACCGTCTCGGCATAGCTCTCTTTTTCAGCGGGATATCGTGGTGTGCGAGGGCTGTGAGATGTCCCGATGGTCGTGTTAGGGCTCTCACCATCACCATAAGTCAACATTCCTGGAGAGGTATGCGTAGAGTCTTTGCTGTGCTGAGCAACCGATAGCTCCAGCTCATCGAGGGCGTCGACGATGGAGTCGATCTTTTCATCCCACTCGCCGTCCGGACGTCCGTCACGCTCGTCATTAGAGCTCCCTTCAGTGCTTCTACTTGGCGCTGCTTCAATACTCGCGGTTGATAAATCGTCTCGTAGGGCTAATATATGTCTTTGCCAGAGCGACTGAAACTGGGCAAACTCAAGTTCCGACTCCTCCTCCATTGTCAAAGCTGTGTATCAGCCCACGCTGGTTCAAGGACAGCATTTCTTGCTTTCGAAAGAATGCGTGGTAGAGGAGCACACTGGGGGATGTCCTGTTAGCAGCATTGTTAGCACTGTGACATGTAACATCACTTTCAGGCCTTGGTACCGACACGAAGCTCGTCATCCTGCTGCCCGGCTAAAACAGCGCGAGCGTCGCACTGCAGCCACCAGCCTGCCATGGTTACCGGACATAATCTACTGGTACGGCATGTGAGTGGAGAGTCGGTCGCGGTGGGCTGCTGGTGTCGGAATATCGTTCCAGAGCCGGGCCAAGGAAAGACTATTTAAGGTGGTAACATAAGGCTGAAATTCCGGACGGTACTCGATCGTGGCATGTAGGACGGTTGGTTGATGTTCCTGGTTTAAACGGGCGGCAGAACACAGGATTTGACCGAGAAATAGATTCATATTTCATTACACTTTTCCTGTCACGACAGATCCTAGTTAACATACAACTCATATAGGGCATTTTATCAACTCAAACCAACATTGTGGTATCTCGTGCAAGCATGCTAACAAAGATAATAGCCTCATCCAAGTGAACAAGGGAAAAGAGAAGACATTAATACAAATTCCCCTCATCAAGTGCATTCCATCTCTTAGCCCCCAGCCTGCGCACATGCAGCTTCTTCGTCGGATTTGGTGATGGTCGTGGCAGCAAACTTGCTCCATCATCAGGTATCAAACGCAACTTTTCCATCTTTCTCTTCATCACAGGCTCGTCCTGCTCGGCCGTCTGCGGTTTGGTGACCTGCCTGGGAGCGATCATAGACCTTGCAGTCCCCGGCCGTGAAGGCGTCTCAGCCCCCTTGAGCTTCAGACTGCCCTGTTGCTGAACTTGATACTGGGGCACAACCTGCACATCACCCAAATCCCGCTCCTTTAGCGGCATTCTCTTCGATGCCCCCTTGAGAGCAGCAATTTCCTTCTTCAAAGACTCATTCTCCCGCTTCAGTCGCTCATTCTCTTCTTTCGCACCTTCGGGCCACACAACCCCTGAGTTCTCTTTATCCTCGTCCTCATCGTCAACGTCTTCCTCCCTTATGCCCAACACACCTTTCTGGAATATGTCCAACTTCCTGCCCCAGTGCTCCTCCCCTCTTTTCATCTCAGCTTGTAATGTCGCCTGAAAACGTGCCATTTCGAGCTCCAACCGGCGCTCAAATTCTGTGGCGCACTCCTCGCGAATATCCTGCTCCAGATCGATCATCCTATCCTCAATGGAGAGCAAATGTGCCTCGGCTTCCTCATGAGCCACGCGCTCTTTTTCCAGAGATTGACGTAGGTACTCAATCTCTTCTGTGAGTCGCTCGATGTCGGCTAGAGCAGCTTCCAACGCAGGACAGCGATGGTTGGGGTCGAACTCGTCGCTGGTCTCGTAATCATCCGCCGGAGGCGCTGAAATATTGGTAGGGGCAACAGCTGGGGGGCTCATCTTCGGGCGAATGCAATACTCCCCAGACACATCCGTCCTCTTCGGCGAGTCGAGTGTATACTCCGAGCCGTCACTAGTAACCCGGTTCCTGATCGTCGAGGAGAGAACCCTCGCCGGCTGCAAGGCAGGCGACACCGGCGGACTAGAATGCTGACCGGTCGTGTTTCCCCTGCCCCGTGTGTGAGCCTTCCCCCTCGCCGCCGTAGACGCACTCATTAGAAACGCCTGCGTGATGCTGGGAATTCGCGGCACCGTGACCTCCCTCGCGAGCGCACTATACCTGAGTATCTGCGACGTAGCATTATAATCGCCCCTGGGATCTGCTGTGACAATCATCACCGCCTTCTGCGGATTGCGAAATCTCATTGATGCATGAAAAGTCGTTACCGTCATGGAGGGGTAACAGTTGGCGAACAACAGTTCAGTCAGCTTACACTGCCGGAAGGGCACCATACCAGCCCCCCTTTGTGGCCCCGCTATTGCAGCGGCGCCAGCATCACTCTGCATCTGCAGACATCGACCCAAGTACATCAAACTTTCATTAATCTTCCCAGCTTCAGCAAGCGTAACACCTGTCGTCTTGGCCAGGTTTGCCCTCTCGCTTCCCGCCAGATCAACAATACTCAGCGTCGCGCCGGACCAGGGTGCTCCTTCAGTGCCAAACTTTCTAGCTTTGCCACTGAAAGAACGCCCCCCATTACGCGGACGCTTCTTGACCTCGATGCAAAAGAATCCATGACTGCGTGAACTGACGCTGTTGCTGCCCGTGCCTGCGACGCGACGCTCGTGCAAGCCTGCCTCTAGGACGAGCAGGGCTTGGTTCAGATCGGAGCAGACAACTTTGCGGAGGCCGCAGACGACTTTGCGGTCGGGGGAGGACTCGGTCGGTTTGAAAGGGAGGTGCCGGCGCTTGTTGATGTTGGCGCTATTATGTGAGAATGACTTGGTTGGGTAGGCGAGTAGATCGAAGATGCGATCGTTGTAGACCTCGAACATGGACAGCACGACGGCGTACTCGGCTGAGGGGTCGCATGATACCGAGAGAGCGCTGATATTTGGTTGCTGGGGGAATGTTGACGGGCGATGTAATTTACCCCGTGACGGAGTTGTATGCTTATCGGTCTGATTGTTCATCTCCTTGGTAAGCGTCTGCTTTGCCTTGGAAAGATTCGCTGCCGTAGCAGCCATGAAGCGTGGCGTGGCTTGCACTCGCAAGCCATTGCGCGTTGGAATCCCGCTCTTCTTGCTTGGAGTACATAAGGGAGACGGGGGCGCAACAGAGTCGTCGCGGCTGACTATCCGCAGACCGAGTTGTCGACACACAGAATCTGACTGTTCATCGCCGCGTGGGAAGGCGCCGCCTTGGGCGTGGGGGTGTTGCACTTCGTTTGATTGACGGTGATCTTGCTCAGGAAATTCACAGGGAAGAGGATCGGTTCCTACGTGTCCTGGGGTTTTAGGTTTTGCGTTAGAGCGGACGCTAGCCGCGGAGTCAAGAAACACGCTGTCAAGAAAGATGGAAGCTGAGATGACTGTAGCCTCGGACGGGTCGGATGCGGCGATCGACTTTTCGAGGAGAGGGTTGGCAGCGCTGTCGACGATATGTTCCCCTAGCGAACGGAAGATGACATCGAGCGCGAGCTGGGTCATGCCACACTGGGTTCTGGAGCCGAGGACCGTATATGTCTGTGGCCGTTAGCTTCACATTCACATGACTTCATCAAGGCTACTGACTTTCCCCGAGCCCGTAACACCTAATGTCGCCAGCAACGCATCAGTCCCTTCTCCTCCACACGGGGCAATAACCCCTTGAATGAGGTCGACAAGCCCAGTGCAGTGAAAAACATCTAGCTGGGTAGCATCTTCCTCAAACACCTGAGTAAAAGCAAACTTCTCGATGGCACGGCGTCGGTCGTTGGGTGGAGTCAGCGTGATGTGTTTTGGCGGTTGACCATCCTCGGGAGACTCGACGGTTAGGAAACGGTCTGCATGGGAAACGCCGACCAGCGGCGGGCGCAGACGCAGGTAGACGTCAAAGAGGTTTCTGGTTTTCGGGTTTGATGCTGACATGAACATGGCTGGATCCTTGTCCATGACTCTGCTAACATCAATGCCGGACGATGAGCCTATTGATAGCAAGGGTATTGATGGAATGTAAATAACACTGGGTGTTGATCGTAAGTGACACTGAAGTGGGCTAGAGAGTCAGTGAGGTCAGGGACGGGTGGTAAAAAGAGAGGAAGATGAAAAGATCGGCTCGGCGATATCGCGATTGCCGTAATGTATGGTGATTGTGTGTAAAAGTTAGGATGTAAAAACAAACAAGAAAAACTCAGCATCAACATCCAGAATCCCGGGAAATTCCTTTGACAGTAGATGCGCTAGAATTCCTGCAAACCAGCTGCATATACCCATTGTTTACACAGTGGCCTGCAGCAGCAGCTATGGAGCGGGTCACCCCAGCAACGATCCGCGCCAAACTTTTGATAAGATAAGATCTGCCGGGTTCAGCCCAGCTGGGTTCCGATCGAAAAAGCTTGGCGCCCGTATTTCCCGATTTGCTCTCGCTTGTGAGCCTCAACGTTGGCCTGACTTTTTTTGGTCGCAGTTCAAGCTGCTAGCCAGAGTCGACTACAACACAGCGTAGAAGAAACCAATACCAGCGCTGTAAATGCTAGCTTGGGCATCTTGAGTTCCTCGGTACCTCAATGAATCAATGATCACAGGGCAATGGCTTTCGGACATCGCGGCTGGCCCTCTTACCGTCTCGCTGCCTACCCCTCACTGTGGGGCTGGCTCTTTTTTCCAGAAGCCCAGCCCGGCCAGGTTCCCATGGAAGCAGGTTGGGAAATCCGGCCAGGCTATCAAGAGCTCAACCCACTTTACTCTCTCACCTTTGTCTTTCAAATTTCTCTGTAGAGAGAGACTGGGAACCCCTCATGCTGAAAAATTGCAATGCTGCATGCCGCTATCTACAAATATAATGTCATGCAGCAGAGGAGGGGCTTCAGTCTGATCCCCACTAAATACGGCTCGATGAAACAGATGACCACTACAGCCGCGAGTTTGTAACGGCTAGGTACTGCTCTTCGGTCGCAAGACAGCCCTGTCCGCGCGGGATGACGATGCCATCCAGCCAATACCGTTCGCAAAGTTCCACGAGCATCCACCCAAAACTCACAGAAAACGGTGTCGCCTTGAGCGAGCCAGTGAGGACGGCGAGGACGGCGAGGACGATGCGAGTCGTTGGCTGCCCCGCCCAAACCACCATTGTCGACTTGGATCCTGCCAGCTGGCGGCTGGAGCCACGACGCTGCAGCGCTAAAAAGACAGCGCTGATGTTGCTGTGGAGCGAGGACGACGATGCGGAACCTGTTGCTGGACTCTGGCGGGGGAGAGGCCAGATTGCATCTCGTCATCTCGATGCCCCAGGAGCGATTATGCCCTCGTGCCCTTGCCAGCTACGCATATCGCGGTATCTGGATGATCTTCCATATTGTCAAGATGTGGGACCGCAATGGTGACGTTTAGCCTTCCACTTCGGCGCCAAAACACGCAACACTCTGCTTTCCGCTACGTCTTGATTGCCTTGCGCAGTATCCTGGGCATGCTGTAGAGTGCGGGGCAACGTCGTCGACCCGCTCTGTCCCCGCCGTGCGAGGAGCAGAGAGAGAACATGTTAGGCGATGAAAACCGAGAGGCGACCAGGCTGCGGGTGCAATGCTGCAAGCCAGGCAGTACAAACGGAGGTTCTGTATGTAGGCAGATCATAATGGTGAGTAGAATCAGAAAAAGAATCTGCGAGCAAGTGCAGCATGTGGATTCTGCTAGTTGACGCTAAAATGTTGGGCCTGGTAAAAAAACATTCCATTCCTGCCGCGGGGATGTTCCACTCTCACTGCGACCTGCCCTGATCCTCATCAGCCCATTTCATCCATCTCCAGCTCCGCGGGTCATCGAGAGGAGAGCAGGAAAGCACATGACACGACGACACGGAGCAAACAGCGCACAGGGCTGTAACCGAAAGAGCGGTGACGGGTTCAATTGCCGGACCCCGAGTTCCGTGCACAAGGAACTGGAGGTATGGAGGGGATGGAAGGGCATTGGACACTATGGAGGGGTACGGAATGACCCCAAACTCACGCACCTAGCAAACTGGGCGAACTGGCACGGGAGCTGCACAGTCCACTAAGCACTAGACACAGGCCCGACCTTAAGAGTCATCAGTGAAGAGCACTTGCCCACCCAGTCAGTGTGCAGCCCGCGCTTGCCAGCACCGACTGATGCTTTTCAGCGTTCCAAGCACTGTCTGCAGGGGCCCAGTCCGTTGCAACTTCCCCCACTCACCGTGGACAAGCAGGTGGGCTAGTGTGGGTTGGTAGGTGGTGGTTTGGTGGGGCTATCCACACAGTCGCAGCTCGTGGGGCCAATCCCAGCACGAGCCGTCAAAGGCCAATTCCCCTCTCGAAAAAAGTTTGGTCAAAAGGATGAGACGGCCCGCAAACCCCCTCGTTTGACTTCTTTCCCTTTTTTCTTCCAGAGCCGCAAGCATCCCCTTCACCGTTCCGTCGAACAGCAACGAAGTCGCCCTTCCGCAGTAAATACAGCCCAGAATCAACCCCCAATTAAACTTCGTCGAGATTGTTTGTTCAAGATGTCGGCCGTCGTTGAGCTCTAAGCGCCCACTGCGGGCGTGCCAGGGAACCTTGCACGCCCGCAGTCCAGCAGCCTCAACGAGATACTCTCAATTCTGCCAGCCCTCGACGAAGTTTGATCACGCGGACTCTCGCCGTCTCGAGCTCAGTCTCTGACGACTCGGCGATAGCCTTTGCTCTTTGTGCCCTGGTGCTCTCTCGTTCTTGAGCAAAAGGAGAGTCTGCCCTCGAACTACAACATCCCAGGTTCAATTCAAGGCCACGAGGCCAGCTTTGCGACTCTATTCATCAAGATCTGCCATATCCTTTCCTCATTTTCCCTTGTTGACACCACTGTACCCCTTCTCTTTGACGACTCTTTATAAAGTTACCCACACGACAGACATACCACAACACCAACTGCCCCCTGAAAAGGCTACGAAAAATCCGAGTTGAAGAGAAAACTCGAACCGTATAGCATTCACCGCTTGTTCGCAAAGCCTGCACCTCCCTGTCTCAGAGTACGCCCCGAGTGTTTGATACCATGGCACGCACCATCCGACTAAAATTCCCTACTCCTGCGCCAACTCGGGCAACCAAGAGCCGGGAGTCTCCTGTGAGCGATCTATCCTCACTGGACCTCTCGGATGACGACGGCTACTCAGCCGTCGAGGAGATCTCCGAGTCTGAGGACGATGACGAGGAACATGTAGTGGCGGCCGAGGAGGAGCACATCATCTCTGCCGTATCGCGGAGGCGATCGGGCTCTTCTCGGCCCCCCATTGAGGACGATGAATCAGAGGATGCCGACGAGGAAAGCGAGGCTGAAAACAGTGACGATGACGCTGAGTCAGACAACGACAATGCTGCAGATGATGATGAGGTGAGCTGGAATGGCATCTCGTCCGATCTTGACGAGGAGGAGGCCGGGGATGACGAGACTGCCGTCCCCCAGCCCGAGCCCCCTGTCGAGCGTCACGTCCGTTTTGCCGGCGTACCCGACAGCGACTCGGATTCGACGACAAGTGAGACCTCTGACAGTATTAATGACTTTTTCCCCGACATCTTTGTCGAGCAGAGTGCCCTAGATCCCGCTTTCCGGCGCGAGATCGAGCAGGACGACGAGACGTCGTCTAACAGTTCCTTCTGGGACTTCCAGGGCTCGCACGAGTGGGCCTCTGCCGACACGGATGACGAGTTTCCGGCTGCCAGAGACTCTGACATGACGCCCATGGCGACACCGAGGCCTAGCCAGCCTCCCACTGAAGTGTCGACGCCCGTCGGTGCCGGTGCCACTACTGAAGTGCAGGAATCCGACGGTTATGAGAGTGAGTCTCTTGGCCGGCTGTGGGTTTGTGATCTGCTAACTTGGCCCATCAGCCGATGGCGACACTACCGAGGAAGAGCCGGAGCCCGTCCTCCGCAGAAGACCGGGCGGTGTTCGCAGGGTGCCCTCGATCGACTCATCCTCCGAGTCTGAGACCGAGACGCCCATCCGCACGAACCCAGGCAAACCGCGCGTAGGTCGCTTCAATCTCAACAGGTCCGATAAGAAGCCCATTGGCGTCGTCGATCCCACGACTGGCAAGATGATAATCTTCACCCCGCGCCGTCAAAACCAGCTGGATCTCTCGCCCGAGTCCTTGCAGGTCGACTTCACGCGTGCCGATCTGAATGCCTCGCCACTGGTCCGGAACCCCGGCTTTATCATGATGGGCGCCATGGTCTCATCTAATACCTTTGGCGACTTCATGAACATGCAACCGTATGGCCCTGCCGAGGCCTTCTTCCCGACCTCGGATGCATTGACTGGGGAAGATAGCGACGACTCATATCTTGCAGATCTCCAGGAGGAAGACGAAGACGAGAGCATGCTCAAGCTCGAGGACTTTATTACCTTTGGCGAGACCTCATCCGACGACGAAGCTGCCAGAACTGATGACTGGAACGATGACCTGGAGTCGAGCCCCACCCGAGCCAAGTCGGAGAACAAGTCGACCAGCGAGACTGATGCCGCCTCCTCGGCCGCCCATAAGCTCCTCACTCACTTCGATCAGAACCCGGATGCCGTCGGCGCCTTCCGCAGGAACCAGATTAACCAACAGCTCATCTACAGCGACAAGGCCAGCCAGGAGTCTCTGGCCTTCTCAGGCCCGTACCACTATGGTACCCTCAGGGGCATCAAGTCCGGCAGCATGGAGGCCGTCACCGCGCCCATCACGCCCATCCGCAGGCAAAAACGCAGCATGGTAGGACCTATATTCGCCTTCTCCGACTTTGTTCAGCAGAGCAGCCCGCTCAACATGTATTCATCACAGAAGAGGAAGGCTTCGCATCTCCACGATGGAAACCCGCACAAGCGGTACCGGAGTATTTCGGACATGGAGGTCCTTGGCATCTAACTGATGCCCTACCCTAACGAGGGAATTGAACGAGCATACGACCCCAGTGGCATTAGAACCGCTGCGAGGAATACATATCCAGGATACAGACTCGCGCATACACCAATTACGGCGAAGGACGGCATGGCTGCTGGGTGTGTTTGTCAGGTTCTACGGAAATTGGCCCGGACCACAAGCACCACTCACTCCATCCCTGGCCTCGAATCGTATTTCACGATGTCATTCAGCACCCGTTTCTCATTTTTCCCGTTAAGTCATCTATGTTTGTCGTCTCTTTTTCCCTATCTATTGTCTACAGCGTGATTACCTAGGGTCTCAACTGAAGAGAAAAGTTTTATCTCATTGTCTGAGTTTGCTCCGGCATTTTGCTCCTCGGTTATTCCGTCTTGCTCGATCATGATGTCGATGATAATGACTTATTTGTCTGTGTGGTATTGTGGTCCCTTTTGGTCCGTGACATTGTTTTGATATTTAGCTATCTACACGGTCTGGTCTGGCGTTTGTCCACGGCTTGCGTGCTTTCTCTGGGGGACACTTTCTTCTTGTCTTCATGGTCCGGTAGAGGAAAAGGGAACCCTGGGTGGCATGGGCATAGACAAAGACAGACGGTCGGTCGGTCGGTTGGCGGTCGGAGTAATACAGGTGGAAAACAAAAGGGTTGGCTCTGGAGGAAGGGAAAGAGGATTGGGCTGGGCTGGGCTGGACTGGACTGGTGGATGAGTGGGCGGTAGACTCTGCCTATATAATTCCTAGAGTTGGAGTGATATGTCCTTTTTAGTTTGGTCGGTAAACGTTTCCACTAGTAAATGATAGTGTTTTGAGACAGGACATCCATTGCTGAAGCCTATTCAAAAGGAGCTTGTTCACTCTGCACGACGGCAGCAAAGCCCTGTTTCACATCACTTCCGAGAGTAGTCCTTTCAGTCGAGTCTCCTTGAGTTTTGGTATACCTGGATAATTATAGCATCTAAGTAGGTATAGTAATGAGAAACTAAGTTCCTCCTATGAAGGGGCCAATCACAACTGATCTGAGTTACAGCCCTTTAGAATGACTATCATGGGACCGATACACAACGTCGACTGCTTGACATCACACAACCTGCTACATACGTATGCCAATTCTTCCTGCGAGCACACTACAAACTCAGCTTTCGTAGATACTCATCCGGGGATTTACCGGCAGCTGTTGCAACTCTTACTACCTACCTATACGCTATACCAAAGACCTAACTCTATAAGAGCACCCACCAGAGCCAGGAGCCAAATGGTTTGAGTCATCTGAACCAATAGTAAAGGGATCCTTCACCTCATCTGCTTTGTCTACGACGAGAACACGGTCAAGAGGGCCAAAAGGGGGCTCAACCGAGAGTCAAAATTTAAGACTGCTAATACAGCATGACGAAGGTGCTTGCGCAGGGTAAATCAGGTAATGACAACAGAACCTTAAGAATGACTGCCCCATTCGAATGAAAGGGATCTTCAAGCCTGGAAACAAAGAACGAAGCGAAGTTGCAAAAGTTATATGGATCTCTGAAGGGAAGAATAAACATGTATATGTACATGGAGGCACCCGATTTTTTGTCCCCAATACTACTGGAAGGCTTTGCTATCCATTCTATTGGCCGTCCTCGGCTCCTGACTGGAACTTTCCAATACTTCCATCTGACACCACCCATTCGGCCGTCACATAAGTTACAAGTATACTGGTCTTGATCGAACTGAAGCGAACAAGCCGTTCATTTCGCTTTGCCCAGTTTGTACTGCCTGCTTAGCTCAAGCTTGGCACTTTTCAAGTTCTAGACCTCTTGTATCTTATTTAGGTAAATCTTAACCTTGTTCCTCTTCTTCCTTATCCATCAGTATGTTGAGTGAGTGCCCCTCCCACCCACCTCTTCCGCGCTATCTACCTCTGTGCCCTCCTCCTCAGTTTCCTCCTCAGCGTTCATCCCCTCCTCCGCATCATCCTTCTCCTTAAAGTCCTCCTCCTTCGAGCCCTCTTCCTCGGCTTGCCCTCCCATTTCTAGTGCTCTACGCCTAATGTCCAGTGGGTAGTATACTATGACTTTGGCTTTTTTTTTGCCATCTCAGTAGCTAGTTTGCCGTATTGCCAGTCATCAACCCGTTCCATCTTCTCCGGTGGATTCTCCACGCGATTCCTTGTATGCCATCGGATTCTGCAACCCACTCTAAAAATGAACCGTAAGTATCATCAAAATGACAACAGATACTAGAGAACTTTTATCATCTTGATATATCGCTTGTTGGCCTAGATAACCTTAAGCTGAGACGGGGGAGTGCAGTAATTCTTATAATCATTGTTATAGTCTAAAAGCTTCTGACGAAATGTGAAAACCAACTTCTTGTAATCCCAAGTAATATCCTCTAGTAAATGCTGGATAGTATCGTTTGTTTTTGGATGCAGATCTTTGATGAGACTTTGATTTCTTTTGTGACTTCCTTTGTGAACTCATTGTCTGCCCTAAGTATCTTCTCGATATCTTGGACACAACTCTCGAGAACTTCCAAAACCTTTCTCACGGTACCTTTATTCCCACCAAATATCCGCAAGTAGAATCTGGAGTGGTAATATTTATAGAATCTTTGTTGAGCATTTGCTCCAATGTATCAACAACTTCTGCTAACAATCTTTCTCCTTCGGATAGGGTGTTTTCTGTGGTTTTTGGTTAACCGAAGGCTGTCTTTGACGACAGTATGAGTGAAAACTCATCTCCGAAAGCCTTTGCCAACTTATTGAAAATATGTAATGTGTCGTCCTGTTTTCCAGTCTCGGCGAATTCATTGGACCATCTGTGTATGGCCTCACCTCCCAAATAACATTGATTGAGAGTCCCTTCATAAAAGTAAGCACCTCATAATCGATTTTATCTATGAGTCTCTCAAGAATGTCATGGCATTCTAACGCGGACCTCCGGTTCTTCATCCATAATTGTTATTTTCCGTGACTTCTGGAATCCTCATATATCATGGGCTCCATGGCTGCTTTCTTTTGATCAGAGCAGTAAATAAGGCACTCGGTCAGAAACTGTTCTATGAAGGAGACCAACATTCTCTGCTTTGAATCATTTGACGAAATGCTGGAGCAGATTAAGTGTTCCTCCTAGCCTGACTACTTACCTTAGCAGCAGAATACAGGATTGAAAAAAAACACTAGTGTGACGATTCCACAACCACCTGAGATGGATACAAAGGTAGCTGTCAGATTGCAGACCTGGGTAACTATGGGCCTCGCACAGTAGGGTGGATTTCTTATTGTAGCCACCAGTCGTTGGTACCCAACTGTTTGCATTGCCGACTAAGGAGCCCTCATCGTGGTCCTGGGATGGTTAGTCAGATATATATATATTCATATCCAAAGGTTGTTGGTATGCCTGTCTCGCCGTTCAGGTTGTCGACAGCCAAGCTTACTATTATCGCCGAGGATTTTGGGTTAATTACATGTGGCTCTGGCGACGATAATCTTTCCCTACCTCAATTGGCCTGTCCTCCGGCATTGCTCGGGGCTTCCTTATTGGTTCTTACGCCACTGCCCCGGGGCAGCTGCTCGTCCACACCTGAGCCGTAACGCGAAGGTTGGTTGATATGCTTGGCTTTGTAGCCATGTCTCCTTATTTACGTTTACTCGAGGGGCACTCTGTTCATGGTCCTCTAGCTTTCTCCATCGACCTATTAATACATCCATCAATTCATCTATTTGTGACGATCCACTTAGCCTTCCTGAGATGAGTTCAGGTTCAGATCAAGACCTATGGATTTGACAAGAACTCTTGCGCAGATACAACGGCACTGCAGTCATCAGTTGAGTATGCATAACTGTTTGTATTGCTGAATGGGGAGTTTTCGTCAGTAACTCTTGGCTCTGACGACCTTTCGCCAAAGACCCTTGTTTTCTATTGGCCGTTTTGGGACCGTTTGGGCTGCGTCTTATTGGTTCTCCTGCCTGTCACACCCTGCTGGTCGTTACCACTATAAGTATCATAAAGATGTCTCTATGGACAATTTTGCCAAGTTTCTTTTGCTTTGATGACATTAATATGATGCAGTCCACAGGGACCAGAAACGTGAAGTCGCCAAACATAGCAGAGTCGGGCCCAGGACAACAAAATAATGCGGAGTACAGCCAACTTGGAGAGTTAGGTGAGGAGAAAAGAGACCAATAATTGCGAAAAGGGTTGAGCAGTGACAAACAGTCTCAATTTTAGAAAGGATGATAGCGCTCCATATGGCTGAGCCACTCGAGAAAATGCAGGCTCTCTGTCTGCAACGGCTGCGCGGTGACGGGGTCGTCGAGGAACCTTTCGGGCGGACACCGGTAGGAATACCACCGAAATTCATGAGGATCCTGACTCAGCTTGTAAGCAGCAAACTCCTTCGTCGCGGGGTACCCATTTAGCGGCATGGGACGGTTGGCGGCAAGCTCAGGCCAGGCAATGATCGATCGGATGGGGGGCAGACGGCCTCGTTTCTCGACAAGCCACTTCCACGCGTCGTCGTCGAGTTCTGGCTGAGTCTGCAGCTTCTTGCGATCTAGGCAGCTGTCAAAGTCGTGGTCAACATCGTTGCAGCGGGGGCAGCACTGCTCGAGTCTGTGTGACCGCAAATACTCTCCAGGCCGTCGGTGCAAGATGCAGTGGGGGCAGAACATCTCTTGTCGGCGGTCTCCTCGTCCATGGCGATCGAGAACTCCCCATGCACTGTTGCGAAGGAGTTGATCCGGAGGGATAAGTGAATCAAGTCGCAAGAAGACCATGAAGTCGTTGCCGTCCTGCCTGGCGACGCAAAAGTCGCACGCTGCATTAAGGAGTTCTACTGTTGTGCCCCTTTTGTCAAGGATTTTGGGCTCCAGGGGAGGAAGGCTTGCAAAAGTGAGGTGATAGTCGCCGCCGGAATTTGTTCAGCAGAAGTCGCAGGCGACTTTGAGCAGTGTCGCCAGGGTTCCTCGCACAACAAGGCCCGGACGACTGCAGATGCTGTTGAGCAGCGTGTTGCTGCGAGGACGCTTCAGGACTCGTGGCTTTGTCGCGTCAACCTGGGCTCCGCTAGCACTCATGATGTCATGAGCGCGCTTAGAGTGATGAGGATCGTCGTTCGAAGTGTCGCTGGTCGTGTCCTTGGCTGCCGCTGAGTCCATTTTAGTTGCAGAACGAAGCAAGGTGAGAAACGAATCCTGTAATAGTTGTAAAAATTGACATGGTAATTTTGCTTGAGAATATTTTCGCCTGGATGCTTCAAGGTGGAAGTCACGACTGACCTTCAAATGGAAAGATGGTATCTTACCTGCGATGTGGCCTAAACTTTTTGGAGCTTGTTCCGTGACTGATCGCTGCGATCGGTAAAATGGTCGCCTCAAAGGACCAAAGAAATTAGCCTTTACTTTTTTTAAGCCGAATTTCGTTCCACATCTACTCATGTCAGTGGTTGATACTGCTCGGTCTGATATGACACAGCTTGGTACTGCTCAGGTGCGTTGCCCCATTGCGGCGGGAAAACAATGTGATCCAGCATCTTTTGGAACTCGAGATCCCAGTTCGGGCCCAGTCCAACATCAGCCGACCACTGCCCCTGGTTCATATCGAAAATATCCCATCCTGGATTGAACTGGCCGTTTTGGAACATGTCCGATGTCAGCTCAAAGGTATTGGTGCTCACAGCTGTGTCAGGAGTTAACTTGGACGTCATTGAAGCAGTTCCAAAATCAATTCCCTGAGACACGACTGGTGTAGAGGTAGGTTCTTTCGAACTCCCTGTTTGCTCAAAAGGCTGAGGGCCCCATTCACTCAGGGGCATCTGCGACTGCTTGTACAGATTGAGTAATTTCGGCTGCAGGTTGAGCACGATTTCAGCCACGCGAGGACGAATGCGCTCGTCGATGTCCTGAAACTCGTTCTGAAAGAGGACCTCCAGCTCCCGTCGCACAAGCGTGGGCATTTCTCGACGAAGGAACGTGGCAAAGTCCTCAAGCTCTCCACTCTTTTGCTCCTCGCTCGGGTCATCATAGTCTGTATCGATTAGTCGACTCCTCCGCTCCACAGGTCCAAGAAACACTTACAAGGTGATGGGATAGAGCTAGGATCATCATCCGGAAAGAGGATGAGGTAGATCTCGCGCCACTTCTCCTCGTCTGTTATGTCGGCATGCGTTTTCTTGCGGCTGCGCAGCTTTTTCTCCTGGTCCTTGGTGAAGCCCTCGTGCAGCATCCGATTGCTCTGGATCGTGCATGGGGGATCTTGCTGGAGATGGGACTGGAGCTCGCGGTCCACTTTGAAGACCTCCCAGCAGCGAGGGCACTGGATAGGCAGGGAGTGGCGTCGGTACAGGTGAGTTCTGGTCATTGTTAGCATCTTGGGCTTGCTGCAACGACCAGCAGGATACACACTTGACTCGATGAACCTCGTCCCACCCAGGGCCTGGGCAGGACGTCCACTTTCCATATTTCCTCGGGTTTCTCTTGAAGTACGGGCAAGCGAACTTTCTGCCTCCTGATTTCGAGTTGGGGGCGGTCTTTCTCGGCTTCTTTCGTCTCCCATCACCGTCATCTTCCTCAGCAACCGATACCGTCTCCTGGGCCTTTACCGGAGGAGCACCGCGCTTCCTAACTGATGGAGCCGGAGCCCCTTCTGTTTCCTCCTTGGCTTCTTCACCATCTGAATTATCAACTTCTGCCTCAATGTCCAGCACAGGTTGGCCCTGAGAAAAGGACTGAACGTCTGTATCCTCAACAGCGGACTCCAGACAATATTCAAGCAAAGAAGAACCAAAGTTGTTGATAGCCTGAGCATCTGCCTCTGGGTATTCGAGCAAATCGGCTTCTTCTGGGACGCCATCTCGTGATGTCTCCCTCATTCCCCCAGTCCGCCGTTCTTGTGAGGAGGACAGATGTCGTGCAATATCTGAGCTCTGTGTAGTGCTTTCCTTTGTAGGAGCCTTCTTGCGAAAGAAGCTCAAAGCGTCGCGTCTCATCTTAACAGACTCATCTGCGGAGGGAGATGGCATTGGCCGAATCTCTGAACGTGCCATGGCACGCTGAGAACGGGCATGTCCAGCAAGAGAAAACTCAGCACCTCCAGCTGGAGGAAGTCGTGAATGGGAAGGCGGTAGAAGAAATGCGGAACGACTTTGCGCGGGATGTGCAAGTGGTGCCGTAGGCAAAGGAGGAAGAGTAGGAGCTGCAAGTGATATCTGGAGGGCTGCAGGGGGAAGAACCGCTGGAGCAGGTTGTCGGGACTGTTCGCGACGAGCAGAAGGAGCTGCAGGTGGAGGAGGCACGGCAGCTGAGAGCCTCAAGGAAGGGGACGGCGGCCTTTGACTAACACCGGGCTTCGGCTTAGGAGCAGCGGGCGGTTTTGAGGGTCGGACGGCTGCTAGCTTAATGTCGAGGGCCAAGCAGAACTTTTTCATGAGCTGATTGACTATGGCCTGCTTCTGTTCGTCCAGCTTGCCCTCGGCTTGAAATGAACTGCTCCCATCCTCAATGTCTGAGATTAAGGACTGGCTGTCACTCGACACCTCGATGTCCTCCCCTGAATTCCTGTCTCTGTCGTCGTCTATATGCAGAGTAGACATTTTCTTGGTCAATTTGACGGCGCAATCCTGTGAGCATGAGTGTTTCGACTCTTCGTCATCGGATGAGGATAGCGCTCTCAAAGGTAGAGTGGGATGACTTTTGTACGGTTGTCTTGGCAACGCTCCACTCCCAACTTCAAGTCATTGCTGCCTTGTACTGGAACCTCTCTTCTGGTTGCGCTTCTGGAGATTGACTTCTCAACACCAACGTAAATAGAGCTCTCGAGGTGACTTAGCACACGTCGAGTACAACTTGGACACTTCCAACCACTATGTCTCCATCTGGGTCTGTCCCTGACCCTTCTGAGGTCAAGACAGCCCAAATAGCCCAAGTACCCAACGAGCCACACTCATTAGCCAGCCACCACACGCCACAACTGTTTTGGCTTGCGGCTTGGTCTATGGCGCCTGGCTGGTTGCCGGAAACCTTTCTAGACGCAAGCTCATTAAACACGAGTTCAAACATGTATCTTGACTGGTTTTTTGTCTGTTCCCAGCATTTAACCGATTCTTTCACTGAGATAAGCGCGTTGAACTTTGGAGTCATGCTTGCAGCAGACATGGCTAGGTTACCACTTGACTGTCCCGGTTGTAAACCTGATGCACGACTCAAGATTTCAGAACTGACTTTGGCAGCCAAAGCAAACACTCAACAAGACCTGCTACCACTTTCTAGATATCGGTTTGTTTGGCTTCAACCATGATGCTACCCTAGCGACTCGCTTCAAAGCTGGCCAAAGGGCCCTGCAGGCCTGCCTAGTGTAACTCTACACGGGATCAGCGGGAACTGCGATTTAGATGCCAGCCAAGTGATGGATCTTGGCTCAGGCTTGTCAAGCCTCAACAAACGCTGATCCCGTCAAGCCCATAACGCTTGTATAAATGTCAATATATACGCTTTAATCGAGATGGGATACATTCTACAGACCACGAGGATGAAGCTCTAGACATGTATCCGTAAGACACGGTCTTCGCCCAGGCTTCAGGGTCCTGAACCGGCAGCAGCGCCACAAGGACTGTGCTGAGCTGCGCTAGAGTCTTGGCAGCATGGCTGTCATGGCACGCTATAAACATAAAATCCGACGGCCCATCCACAAAGATCTGTTCCTCTCACTTCAACAGCGCATTCTCGGCGTCTGTCCGGTTGTTGAGCATAGGTGACGGATGTCGTCTGCGAAACAGCAGACCGGATCAAACAGCCTGAGAGTGCATGTTGTGAGTAAGGGCTAAGAACACATATTTTTTTTTAGAGATAGCCATGGCGAATGGTTATGTCTCAACGGGGCTGGTCGCCGCCGGCACGTCCCTGTTTGCTATCGCCGTCCTGGCAATTGGGTGGTCGACGGTGGTCAGCTGGGCAAACCAACGAAAGACAGAAGGGCAACAATCACCAGCTGTCAAGACAGCACGACTTCATCAGGCAATTGGTGTGACCCTTTTCTTTGTGTGAGTTTGCTCTCATCCTGCCCTCAATCAACAGTGATTGACGCTTGCATAGGGGGAGTGCATTGACGTTAATTGATTCCGCAATGGCCACTTGGCTCGCGGCAGAGTACTCCGGAACCGACCGTGACATTGACCAGGAGTTTTCCGATATTGTATTTGCCGCGACCATTGTCACCATCATCGGCTCGTTCATCAGCATTGTGGGGTCTGTGCTCATGATGTTCGCCCTCCACATTAGCAGCGTTTCTGCCTACTATGTGGTGGTTAGCCGTCAACGGTGGTGGAAGTTTTTCCAAATAGACGCTTTGTGTGGCATCGGTCTCATGGTTCTCTTCGCCATCATCTGGACTGCCGTACTACTGGACGCCGTTATTCAAGGTAAATCTGTTTCAGTCAACATTAACTGGCTCCATTTTGTCATTTGGTTCGCCCTCGATATCATTGCCCTATGCATCTTTATCGGCGCCATCTATGTTAGGTCAAAGTTCAAAGAAAGGAGCGATCTTGTCCCGGGAAATGTATGTTCATCTTGCTTGTTCCCTTGTGGAAGGAGTTACTGACCGCGTCTCTGCAGCTTGTGGCTCTTATTCTCACTGCCTCGTTCCTCGAACTTATCCGTTGCAGCTACTTCTGCGGTATTGTAAGGCAAGCCATGCGAGATGATACCTCAGACACAGGATACCACGCTCGTCTCATCCTCGATCCAATCTTCAGCCACTGGGTCCAAGCAACCGTCATCATCCTCACCAATGTTGTCCTCGGCCGGCCGATCTGGGCCCACGCACCCACAGTCGATGTACCGCCGCCACAGCAGCCGATGTACGTCTATCCCTTTCCAGCTCCGGCTCCGGCTCCAGCTCCAGCTCCCTATCCGGCGCATTACTCAATGTACGGATATCCCCAACCGTATGCCCAGCCTGCGGAAACTTCATATTCTGCTCAGGGGTATTATGCGTCAACGGGGCAATCTAAGCCTTCTCCGGCTCCTGTCTCTCCTCCGGTCGCAGCGCCTGCTGCTCTAGCCACCCCTCCGCCCCTTGCGAACCAACCGATGCCCTCTATGTCGACGGGCTCCACTCTGACCCAGCCTCTGGCGCATATTTATGAGGCTGACAATGGGAGTGTGCCGAGGACGGAATTACCTGCTGATCCTGCGCATATGAGATGATGGATGAGTTTTTTTTTGGAATTCCAATGAGGCTATGGATGATGTAATGACTTCCCAAGTGAGCTGATTATGGTGTTGATACCCTGGACATTTTCGATAATGGTGGTATACACATTAAGCATCTTGTGTACCTAAAAGCACGGTCCACACTATACCGAATCCCCCAGCGTGTTTGAGACGAACAAATGCTGGTCCAACACTTTTGATTGAGTCAGTAGCAGGGATGAACTTTGTACGCTGTCGAGCCCACTTAGGTTGGTGATGTCACGGCTCCCGGGTGCTAAACTTGACAGATCATGTGCACTTTGGCGTCACTAGGTCGCGCATGTTTTTTTAAGTCACTGTGTCCTCTGGTTGTCCATCAAGAGTCCCAATCCCTTCACATCATTATTTATTATCTATTGATCTTCCCATCAGTAGACATTAAGTTGAAGATATTCAGCCATGTTCTGCTCTACGTTCCTCTCTCTTTTCTTTCTCCAGCTCTGGCTGGCCCAGCTCGCCTTTGCTGCCCCGGCCGCCCCGATCTCTGCCGAGTCCATCGACAACAGCTGGCAGTATGGAACAGGCGGTGGCATATTGGGCTTTGTCGTCCTCATCCTTGACATCATCGTCTTTGGTGTGTCTCCTGCTCCTAGCTACGATCTCCCTGAGCCTAACTCTCTATAGTCGAGGTCTTAAAGTCCAGTCGGCCGCCCATCCACAAGCTGCTCTGGTGCTTGGTTGTCTTTTTCTTCCCTGTCATCGGCCTGATCATCTACTACTTCTTCTCGAACCGGTCTGCGTATCAGCGCGGGGCTGGGTACGAGCCTGTAGCTTGAATTATTGGGTGTATTTCAGCTTTGCCAAGCTGTAACCCGGATGTAGCAACTTTTAGGAGCCAAGATTGTGTAGAAAATAGTGACATTCAGGCTCACATGCTGGGATCCGGATTCTCGAAGATTATTGAAGTTGCATCGAGTTATGACTGATACCCTGACTACCCACTGACGATCAGAACATATACAAGAAGAGTATGAGCACAAAGTCCAAAATGAACGTTGCCTAACACTCCCCTCTCTCTTTCCACAACTTCTCCCTGACCTCATGAACCAGCAACTTCCTGGGCTTCTGTGCCTACTGGAGGTTAACGCAAACAAGCCTGCGTTGTTTTCTAGTTGTGCTGCAGCGGACAACAACTGTTCTAGCTCCAGGACTACTCGAGGGTCGTTGGAAAGCATTTGTTGAGCTACAAACTCAATGCACTGAGATGTTTGTGTCAGGATCAACTCCTGAAACTGGATGTCGGCTTCCAGTTCGCAGACAACCTCCTCGTGAATCCCACCGGCAGCCTTCAGCATAATGAGTATTTCCTGAGGCAGCGTCCCTCGGTTGTAGCCCCACCGAAGAATCCGCTTATAATTATTCTTCTGCCTAGGCGTCCCCAAAACCGTCATCATGCCCGCGCCGAGCCCCGTTAGGAACGCATCCTTGATGCCCTTGTGCTCCAGGCGCGGGAGCTGCTCGTACCAATGGTCTCGGTACCAGCCCATGAGATAGAGATACCACTTGCTGCCGCAGAGCGTCAACCGCACGGGGAGCATCACCATGATGGTGAGCCCCAGCCAGAGGGGGATAACGACGAAGATGAAACCCAGCATCAGGAGAGCGCTGAGCGCCATCAAGAATATAAACTCGTGTTTCTTTTCTGGGGGGACGGTCTTGACGTCCATGATGCTGTCATAGAGCAGGATACCAAGGGGAAGGCCCCCCATGAGGGTGTAGCTGAAGCGGTAGACGAAGTCTAAGAAGACGGTCGTAAGTGCGAACCAGGCATCGTCGCCCCAGGGTGTTTATCGCAGGGAGGAGGAGAAGAGAGCCAAGTTGCCTGGGAGCGTTAGGAGCGCGGGGATCCACGGCCAGATTAGCCACTGGAGTGCCATTGGTAGTGAATAGGAGCGATGAAGTAATTGAATATTGGTTGAAGTTGGCGGCTGTTGTGCTGAGCTCAACCACACAACGACAGGTCGAGGATTACTAGAAGATTTAATATGATATGATGATAGAGAGAGCTCTGGGAGCAGATGCAATATTTATTTCGACCAGTTATGGTGAAAAACGCTGCGAGATTGTTGGGGACTGGAGTTGATGTGGATGTTGATCTCTCAAACACAAAACTAATCCCATCCATGATATTTTAGGACGCTTTCATAAGCGCCATCACACCAATATTCTCTATTCCAATACGAGCTACAACTCAGCCCTACTTGATGCATTAACGCCCTCACAGTTCAACTATTGCCGCTATGCATCCCAGCTCCCAGCTAGTGATGGCAGTGGGGCTGGGATTTACCCCCATCGTGGCTGGCCCTTCTGACTACCCAATCAGTGATACCAGCACGAATGCCGCCGTTAATGTCGCAGTCCTTAGGCGGCCTCAAGCAAAGCAATAAATAGGTGGCTGTGACAACAATGCAGGACCTGTGGCTGTGGCCTTCCATGCGGGTGGTCTCGGAGTTGAGCGTTAAGCTTATCGAATGTGCGGGGTCGGCTATTTTCCGATGAACCTATCCCAATGCTAGCAGGTGCTGCGCAGCCAATCTTAATGAGCATTGTCCGTTTTAACTCTCAGCGAATCTAGACCAGCAGCGTGTTGCTGCAGCGATAGGATCTACCCGGATCCCGCATTGAGGTGTAAACTGTAATACAGCGTGTTTCAGCCCCGGTCTTGTCGGATGCTTCGCTTTCTTGCTGGTCGCCATGTAGCAAACTCAAGAGTTTGCGCGTTTCTCATCTCTGACATCGCGACACGCGGGCATCATGACAGCTCGCAATGTGCCTGCTCCGCACCACCAAACTCGAACTTGTAGAGTTTCTTGGTGATGATGTCCCGCCGTATGCTATCCTCTCCCACACGTGGGGCATCGAGGAAGTGCCTGTTCAAAACGTTCAGCTGGGTTTGGCGCAGGAGAGAGTTGGCTTCAGGAAGCTTGAAGGGGCATGTGCGCAAGCAGTGAAGGATGGATTTGAGCATATCGTGAGCTTGTCCCGAATGATTGACTCGAACTAACACAGTCAGTGGATCGACACCTGCTGCATCGACAAGTCCAGCTCGGCCGAGCTTGGCGAGGCAATAAACTCCATGTACAGCTAATACAGACGGGCGACTGTCTGCTATGCCTTTTTGAACGATGTAAGGACAGACGAAGATCCGTATGCTCCAAACAGTAGCTTCCGGTGAGTGCGCTGGTTCACTCGCGGATGGATGCTGCAGGAGCTTCTCGCGTTGCCTGTTCTGTACTTTTACGGTACCAACTGTGTTGAAGTCGGCACGAGAGCCGACATGGTCGACCTGATCGTGTCCATCACTAACATTAACCGCCGATATCTTGACTCTGGTAATCATACTGAGTTCTCAGCAGTCAAGAAGATGTTGTGGGCGGCCAGACGACGAACGACTCGAGTTGACGACATGGCCTACTGCCTGCTTAGCCTGTTCACATGCCATTGCCGGACGGCGAGGGCATGAAGGCGTTCCACAAACTCCAGGAAGATATACTTAGGCAAACCGGGGACGAATCACTCTTCGCACGTAGTCGCAAGTATGATGTATTGGCCCATTATCGCCTGTATTTTGCCAACTGCTGCGACATCGAGTGCGGTGACGCACTACCCGACGAACTCAGTCGCTCTCTCTTCTGAAACAGAAACGTCTCTGTTACCGGGCGTCATATTAAGATGACGTTCCCTGATGAATATTGGCATGACTTTGTTATCGCTCTTATGGTCATTGCGTAGGATTTTCGGCTGGTTCACACACATCTATGGCCCAGAGACATTGGTTAACCATGGCTATTGTGCTGAGGACGATGGGGCTTTACTATGTTTGTGACGATCCAGGCAGGCCTCCTGAGATTGGTTCGAGAGGTGCCAAGCCGCTGACCTGAGAGACAGGAGTCTCACACAGTTAGAATGATCCATGTTGTTACACGGACACGGAAGTCCAAGGAAAGGGGTATACGTGACTGAGAACACAAGGGACACCAGAGATAGAATGATTGTGAACGACACAATACGTAATTGATTCTGGAAGATATATGAAGCCACACGACCGAATGAGCCAGACGGCCGAGGCAGGAGGACAAGACCTCTGAAAAGCCTGGAAGGCCGAGGGACTCGTAAGGCAAGAGGATTCCGTAAAGGAAGTTGCCCGGACACGATGAAGGACTTTTCTTGGTTCTTCCTTTTTTAACACAAGGACACTGAGGACCAAGAAAATTGTTACACGTACTATTTGACTTCGTTGTGCACCCCACATCGTCAGTTGTTATCATCTAACCCATTTGACCCATTGTCAATATCTGCCTGCACCGAACCAAGTCACCCGTTACGTTTCCTCTCCCTAACATAAGGATACTGAGGACCAAAAAGGATTGTTACACATATCATTGACTTCGTTGTGCACTCCACATTGTCAGTGGCTATCATCCAACCCATTTGACTCATTGTCAATCCCTGCCTGCAGGACTATCACCACCGCCACAGTGGTTAACAAGGGGCAAAACGCGCTGTTGATACCCGCTGAGAGATAAGGCGATATGGTTTTCCGTTTTAGCAAACTATAAATAGGTAGGTCTTGAGTCCTCAACCTTGTGGTTGTGTCCCAACAATTCTCAACTCTCAAGGAACTTTTCCAACCACAACGTTGACATCATTAGTATCTTTCAGGAGGTGTTCCGTGACTCGCCTGATCTAACATTAATTTCCTATTCCACCCCGTCCGCCATCATGGGCTTTTTAAATTCCTGATGGCCCTGCCCTGGCTCACTGTCCCTTTGCTTCCAAGGGTTGTCTACATTTTCTTCAAGAATCAAGTTATCTGGGCTAAGATGGCTTGGGGGACGCTTAGGGCAGCATCAGGAACAACAGGGACCTTGTTTTTAAGCAGCTCTGGCTCCCAGGCATGGAACCAAGGATTGCCAAGCTTAAGGCGGCCGCTCCCGATGCATAAAACATGGTGCAGTTGGACCACGCAAAGGACAAATTACGATCGTACGCAACAATGATTCGGGTTACAAACTTGAGATACAAGCCCTTGGTCATGCCTTGCTTGAAGACGTGTTCAGAGGCGGACGTGTGGTAGGATTTGCGGCATGGGTTATTCTGCTTCCTTTTCAACTAGGGTTGGTCGGTGTGATAGGCTATCTTGAATGGAATAGTAAGTATGAGCAAGACTGGTTGGATAAGTATGCGCTTATAAACGAGAGATGAAGACAAATATGATTTGCAATTCACGAAAGAGATCGAGCCGGTAGAGTAGCGATGCAGGCAGTGATGCCCAGTTCCCTAGCATTTATGTGGTATTAGTAGCAGAAGGCAAGGCTTGCAGCCGAGCCCTTCGTGTGAAGCTTACGAGATGTTTCGGATCATTCTGCGAGACTGGTGAGTGTTTATGCGACAGAGGGGCTCAGGGCAAGAGGTTGGCTGGTCAACATCCGGGTTAGGGTTTAGCAGGACTGATGACTAAACGTGTCTGTGGCCCATGCTGGGCTGATTTGAAGTGTGTGTGGCCGAGGCCGCTGCCAGAACACAGTTGCCAACACCGAGGACCAGACAAAGCGGCAACCGTCGACGTCGCTCGAAAGCAAGATGCACCGCATTGCATTATAAATCTCATGATCCACAATAGAATGCGATTTATGAAAAGCCAATAAAATGTTGTTTCTTCCGCAGCCTGTGCAGCTGCTTGGGCTGCTCGCAGCCACGTTTCTGTCGTTGCCCCAGACGGCGCTGGCTGCTGGCCACGAGCATGCGCTACCCGCGTACCACTACGGCGCCGCTATCCCCGTCGAGTGCATGAACCGCAGCTCGTAGGAACATCCGGTGTTGTACTTTGTGTTTGAATGTGCTTGCTAACGAAACCAGTGAGAGCGGCGAGCACATCGAGGATTCCATGACACACGAAATCCAATGGATCCCCTTCCCCGTCTGCAATGAGACCGGCAAGCCCCTCGAGTTCTATTACGGCATTGAAGAGGAAAAGAACTGCACCATCGCCATGGTCGATGACCCGTTCTTCCATTTGCTCGAGTTCTACATCCACATGGACGCTCCCCTGTCCTGCCGTCTGCCTGCCCGCCCCGAGCCCCATGTCCAAGTTGTCGGTGATGAGCCGCCGCGGCGAGAATACATCCCACTCGTCTTTGCTCTGGCTGGCAAGTTGCAGCTGAGCCACATGCACATTAGCACGCACATGAATGTCCTTTTGCACAGCACTCCGAAGCATCACATTCATAAACATGACAGTGGTGTTCTTGACAGCGCGACTGCGTATAGCACGAGTCCACTGGCACACGGGGAGGGTAGTTCCACAACGCGTTTGGTGATTGGCGACCCTCTGCCGCTCAGTTTCAGCATCAGGTGGTTTCCTACCCCGGCGCTGCCCAAGACTGAGGGCAAGGTCGAATGGTCGGGCATGGGAGGGCACATTTATGCGAGCACCATATTCTACAGCCTGGTCTCGTTTTGTGCTGGTGTAATTGTTACAGCGGCGTACTTCTTTGGGTCTGTACTGCCAAAGAGGCTCAGAGGGAGGAGGAACCTAGGAGGGGCTACGCCTCTGGGATATGGGCTTAAGAGCGTGGGCAATGGCTGGGGATACACAAAGAAAGCAATCGACTAAAGGTGCATGGCTGATACCATTACGGCGTTTGGAGTTGGCTGAGCTGCTAAATTGACCAGTTACGGGCTCTTCTACACGTTCCCCGTGTCCAAAATTAATTCGCTTTCTTAGTTTCCAGCAGAGTATCCGCGGTCCTGATGCGGTACAGAATCCGGCTTCCCATGTCGATGGCTCCAAGAGCCGCTTCTTGCGTCAGCGTACGTGCAGAACGACTGCGGACGTTAGACTTACGGAGAACCAAGTATGGCCCGTAGAACTGGATCACCAGCGTGTGTTTAATCTCGGCCGACCAAACGGCACTGTCCAGGTTCCAGACGTCGAACGCGCAGATGACCGTCGTGAACCAGACCTCGAGCGCGTAAACGAAGAATAGGAGCTCGTCCTCGCCTGAGGTGCCCTTGCGCCGGATGCCAAAGCAGTACAAGCCGTACAGGATCGCCGGCAGCAGGAAGGCGGCCTCGAGGAAGAGGAAGAGGCCCATCCAGCTGTCGTGGCCGGCCGACGTCTCGGGCGTCCACTGCACGATGGGGTCGTTGAAACTCGCGATATACCACTGCTTGCTACGGAACGCGGCGTGCAGCGGCGAACCGGCCGGCTCGTACATCCATTTCGGCCAGAGGAACTCCAGCAGGTCGGCGACTGTTACTGGTTAGATCAGCCCACTCTCTGGAGGTTGCGGACGCGGCTTACAGGCGGTGATGGGAAGCTGGGTCAGGAACCAGACCAGCCAAAGGGTATTCCTCCCGGACGTGTTGTAGGTCGTCATCTTGAACGATAGCACTTTCTCTCAGTCTGAACGCTGGTGATCTCTGGAAGCTCTAGTCTTAAAAAGTTCGACGTCGGGCTGAGCGGAGACGTGTTGTGCCGAGACACGCGTCACACCCCGCGAAGACAAGACCCTAGCCCGGACATCAAGGTTCACCACCCGGCGAGGAATCGGTCCCCGAAGCCCGAAACTTCCGTCAGACAAAAATTATTCTTCCACAAGGAACCGTTATCAATTCTTCAGGGCAAGGTGGCCGAGCGGTCCAAGGCGCCACGTTAAGGTGTTAACCCTTGATTTAAATCCGTGGTCTCGAAAGGGGCGTGAGTTCGAATCTCACCCTTGTCAACTCTTTTCTCTTTTGCATGTTTGAGCTTGGCATGCATGCGTTTGAGGACTTTTTTGAGTGAAACCTGTGCGACCAATCTGCGTTTCACTAGATCGCCGAGATTTGATTGGCGTACCTCGAGGGTTAGGGTTGCAACAGAACTCCATGGCAGTTTCCCCTTTTAACCTCTGATTCGGCAAGCAGTTGGTTACTACCACAGCCGTGGATGACATGGCAGCTTTTTGACAGTCATGACGTTTCATTTCTCCGTTTCCAAGGATCTAACCAGCTGCAACTTCAATCCCGACCGCAATCTTGCCCTATCAAATCCATCGGAATCCAACATCATGGCCGCTGCGAACACATGTTGGGCGTTTTCAGGGGTCGCCAAGATCGCGGAAATAGGCCCCATTACGTTATGGGATGCTGGCCGATCCACTGCCGCCAAGGAATCAACGGCTTGGAGCGTCTGCCGCGTCCCCAAGATTCACCGACTTCGACCCGATCCCTGGACGTTACAAACAATGCCTAGGCCGCCACAACCCGCGTCGTCCTCATGATTCTTGGCTTTTTGTAGCAACAACAACGGCGATATGGGCGCCGACTTTTCTGACTCCTCCTCTCGGTCTTCGTTCGAAGCCGACGACGATCCCGAGGCCGTGCTCCGTCCCATTGGCGACTCTGACGACGACGACAACCTGGCGCCTCGATACCGTCTCCGACGTCTTGCCCCGGCGCGAGATGACGCCGGCAGCTCGTCCGCCTCACCCGGCCCGGGTGGCGTCAACCTCATGTCGGTCTACGTGACGATGCACCGGTATGTAGCGAAGGGGCATTGTGTTTTGGGCAGATATTAACGTTTTTAAGAATCCGCCGCCTTATTATGGCGGCCATTGACGACACTTACACGCTGGACGAGCTCCGGGCGCCCCAGATGGACCACCAAGTCGTGCGGCCGCTCGTTGAACGGCTCTACAACCCCGAGGATATGGCGCTGGGTGTGTCTCACTCGACTTTGTCTCGCAAACTCATGCTTACCCGACCGTTGCACAGTTTACTGCCTTATCGCGAACCGGGTCCAGTTCCTGCGGCCTCGCTCAGCCAGCTCCCAGCACCAGGGCGTTAATGAGACCCGAGCGATGCTCTGCGAAATATTGGCAACCCGCATCCTCCGACGCTTCCACGAAGACCATACCGGGCGTACAGGCCTGCTTTTGCTTGCAAACATTCTTGTTTCTGGCTTCGACCCATGTGATACCGCCCCTGAGACTGTCCGGGCCCTCCGACCGCAATGGGCTGTGCAAGATCGTGGGGGCCACGAGCGGAAACTGACGGCCCTCGAGCTTGCTATCGTCTCGGAGAGTAAGATGTTTGTCGGCTCTCCAGCTTGCCAGCTCGTCGTAGATGCCGTGTACAAGGGCGTGGTCGTGTACACTCCTGTGTCATTTGTCGATTTTCTGCCTGACCATTACAAGCACCATCCTGTATCGCTTTACGAGCCTCGTCGTGCCGCGATCCTGAACCACCACCGCCTGATCGTGCCACAGATCAGGAACATTATTGAACTCATGCACTTCGCCATTCTCTTAGTGCTTTACATGTTAACGGTTGTGCACTTTGGCCTGGGACATGACTTGGACGGTCTTCGATTCTTTGAGACTGTGTTCAACATTTTTGCGGCGGGATGGGTACTGGAGCAGTTTGCCGCCATCGTCGAGCACGGCTGGGAGGTGCATGCGCAGAATTTATGGTCTTTCCTGGATGTGACGTTCATCGTCATCTATGCTGCATACGGCGTGGTGCGGACGTTCGAGCTCCTGCTGACCGATCACGACTACTATGCGCTGCCCGTCCTATGCACAGCTGCGCCAGTAATGCTGACTCGCATCGCCTTCACCCTGATGCCGAACAACATTGTTTTCATCGCTCTTCATGCCATGATGCGTGACTTTACGCGACTCACGTTCATTGCTATTTGGTGTTTTGCTGGCTTCGTTGTGGGCTTGTTGTTCCTTGCCCGGACAAGCGGCGACAACTCGCTAAATGTCGGCGTTACTTGGGCCACGATCTCAAAGTGGTTGCTTTGGTACGTTCCCTTCGTGTACCTCTTGCTGATCACTGCTGACGAGCTCAGGATCTGGTTCGGTCTCGACGGCACCGGCATCGAGCGTGCTGCCGACTTCCACCTGATCCTCGGTCCAACCCTCATTATCACCTTCGCCTTCCTCGGCAATACCCTCTTCCTAACTATCCTCGTAGCCATCCTGACGAACACATTCTCGAAGATTATCTCCAACGAGGCTGCCGAGGTCCAATTCCGCCGCGCCGTGCTCACCTTCCAGGGCGTCAAGAGCGATGCCATCTTCTCGTACCCCCCTCCCTTCAACATCCTCGCCATGCTCATTATGCTGCCGCTTAAGTTCATGCTCGGCCCGCTGGCATTCCACCGCGCAAATGTGGCCGTTATTCGGACCATAAATGCTCCAATTTTGTTGATCATTGCTCTCTGGGAGCGCAGACACGTTTTGGCGCGTAAGTCGAAGCCGTTCAGGATCAAGTCTTGGTGGTATTGGCCCAGGTTGTCGCCGCACAACGATATCCAAGCTGTGTTTGGGTCGGAGCCGCCGCCGGAGGTGATTGATGCGCTGGAAAAGATGGACTCGTTAAACGAAGTGATTGGCGTTGCGAAGGATGCCCACATGCAGAGGCCGCAGTCAGCCAGAGATTTTAGCGGGCCACCATCCGCAGTTCGAAGGCGAATGACTGCGGGAAGTGGCAGTATCAGGAGGCTTGAATTGTAAAAAAGGTCTCATAAGTTTTGGGCACAGTTCATGTTCATGTACATAAACCATATCCATTTAATTTGAATTGGGAGTCGCATTGAGTTCCTTTCCACAGCGCTTACCTTACCTTCATGCTCCCTCTAGTCCTCTCCGTACAACAACCTCCTGACTTCCTTTCCTACCTTCTTAGTAGCGTCTCTTGCAGCATACGACCAGGCTGTCATTTGGAGCCAGCCGCTGATGAGGTCGTCGTAATGGTGCCAGCTGACCTTAACACCAGCGTCTCGAAGCTTTTTCGCATATTCAATCCCGACATCTCGCAGAGGATCGAAACCGTTAGTGAAGATGGCAGCTGGGGGTTGCCATAACAGTTGGTTTACTTGTTGCATTCCCGGCGAGACGTATCGATCTAGCGGTGATGGCCCTAGACGCGATGAGGACGGTACGGTGAAAAGGGAGGTTTCTTAAAGCTTACCATTTGGTCGTGGCAGGTAGTGCGAACCAAAAGAAAATATCCCGTTGCACTGCAGATAGTAGCCGGAGTTGTTTTCCTTAGCCGCTGGCGTCTCAAACGGCAGTCTTGTTTCGGGATACAGAAGGATTTGAGCTGCGAGAGGCTTCTTTCCCTCGTCCAGCCTTCGCAAACACACGGCAGCAGTCATGTTTCCACCCGCGCCGTCGCCTCCCCCGGCAATTCGGTCTGGATTTACACCTCTGGATCGAAAGCCCTCTGTTTGCAGCCAGTCTATGACGGATGAGTACTCATCCAATTGCGTCGGGTACCGGAATTCAGGGGCTAACCGGTAATCGACGGCGTATACCTAGCCTCAATGAGCATCTCACCTCAACAGCTTGGAGTTTCCGGCTGACCTGACACCCCGACTCCTCAGCAACCAACCTCAACCCGTTTTCAAATTCATCGACCGTCCCCACCGAATACCCACCCCCATGGAAATAAACCAGCGCCCCGGCATCGCCCTTTTGCCTGCGTCCCTCCCCCGACCGAGGGTACAGCACACGAAACGGGATTGTCCCGTGCGGGCCGCGGATCGCTGTGAACTCGACCTCACCAATGGGATTAACTTTGCTCTGCGGGATCTTATGCAGCGCGAATACCTCCATGTGCTGCCGTCGTTCGACGCAAAAGCCTTTCTCACCGCCAAGCTCGAGGGCCGGGTGGTTCGCGAGGAAATCGGCTATTGCGCCGTTTACCATGTGGGCGCGGGTTCCGATATTCGGGATTTCGGGGGAGTTTTGGGACATTGTGATCGGTATGAAGGTGGATTACAACAGTAGGGCTCAAGGTTGTAAATTGAATTCGGCTGTAGAATCCCGACTCAACCTCATCTTGGGCGGACGTTTGACTCTGAAATGTCTTGTTCGTGCGCGATGCGATCGTGCGCTTGCTACATATACGTCATGGTGGGGTAAGGGGCCCATCGGGTATTGTGCCGGGCCCTTTCTCCAGTCATTCCAAGTTTTGTTGGCTGGCAGGTTTTCTTCCTTGACCTGTTTGTGTTGAACTTGATTTGAGGCTGTGCAACAAACTGGTTACTCTCTGCTCTCATTTGACATTTCATTCAACAAGTTAAGTCATTTCCCCAACATCCTTCAAGTCCAAGGACCTTGCCGCTGCGCCACCTGACATGGAGCACTAGACAATGTGACGAAACGCACCATTAATCACAGGTATTCAAAATGATGAGGGAAACGAGTCTAATTTCATGGCTTGCGCAGCATCGTCAGATTGGTGACAGCGGTGAGATCAAATAAGCTAAGTTCGAAGACTACGCGTGAGGTTTGTAGGCCCGGTCACAGATCCGGGCCAATAAGAGGAGGCTGTTTGGGGTGGAAACTTGTAAATGGGCCCCCACATCGCGTTCTTGGTTTGCCCCTCCAGGCATTCACGCGACGCGCTACCGGAGTTCGGGCCAGCACCTTTTTTATTTACTTTTATTTCCTCCGTCCGCTGTGCGACGCCAGCATTGTTGGCGGCTTCGGCCGCAGACATAGGTATCATATTGTGCATTCCACGGCAAATTTCCTCGATTTTATAAGGTCGCACCAAATTCGAAGGCCTGCCACACCAGCCCTTAAGGACGAGAGCGCATCGCGATGCAGCTCGTCTAGACCCCTCAGCAGCTGGGGGCCCACCGAGAGCACCAACAGCCTGGATCCAACCACGATCCTGGAGCAGACGCTACCGTTTCGGCAAGCCGACAGCGCAGGCGGCAAAAAAAGAATAAAAACAGCAACCACCGAGAGCATGCGGGACCATGCCATCCAGGAGGGACTGGCCTGGGAGGATAACGGCCTGGGCCCGGAGGCACGGTGGACACGGGACCCCGACATTCGGGCCATCACTCGAGTCTGCCGCCGCCATCTGGGCATTCCCGCCGACGCTACCGAATCTGACTTTGTGGTTTCCTTCTACAGCGACGGCGCCTACAACAAGCTGTACAATGTGCGCACGCCGAATGGGCAGTTCGTCATGCGCGTGGCCCTGCCGGTCGACCCGCAGAACAAGACCCGCGGCGAAGCGGCCACGCTGCAATTGCTTGCGAGAAAGATTCCCGATGTGCCTGTCCCCCAGCTCGTCGCCTTCGACGATACAAGGCGCAACGAGATCGGCTATGAATGGCTGCTGATGAGCAGGTTACCCGGCACGCCGGCGTACTATCGCTGGCGCAAGATGACGATGGAGCAAAAGGAAGCATTGACGGCGCGCATTGCTGCCTTTCATGCGCAGCTGCTACGCTGTGGCAGCGTTGGCGAGGGATTTCGCGGGATTGGGACGCTCGGCGCAAGGTGCGATGACAGCGATATCGACACGGCCATCACCCCCGACAGTGTTGCCGAGCCTGGGCAGGTCGTCACGCCGTTTTTCTTTGCTGGTCCGCGATTCCACTACCCTATTCGACGAGGACCGTTTCGGTCGAGTCATGACTGGCTGCGGACACAGCTGAACGTTATTATCAAGGAACAGACGGCCGCGCTGTCGCAGGCGCAGAACGATGACGACAAGGAGTATGCTGAAACGGCGCTGCGAGTGGCGCGCAAGCTGCTGCGCATTCTGCATAAGATATTCCCGGCGATCGTCAACCCCCCGGAGCGGACGGTACTCTGGCACGATGACCTCACGCTGCGCAACATCCTAGTCGACAACCAGGGCAACCTGACCGGCATTGTGGGATGGTTCGTCTCTGACACTCACTTACTTTCATACTTGATATCTGCTGACAAACCCAGGGAATGCGTCTCGACAGTCCCCCGATGGGTCGCCTCGCAGGTTCCCGAATTTTTACGAGGAGCCGAGCGCGAGACCAAGCCTGACCGCAACTGCTACACCGACGTTAGCGATAAAGGCAGCGAGGCGGGGGATGAGGATGGCGGCGACGACACCGAGGACCTCGACAACGAGGGAAAGACAGAATTGTACTGGATTCACCTGATGGAATACGAACAGACGCAGCTGCGCAAGGTGTACTGCGAGCACATGCGCCGGCTGCGCCCAGACTGGGACCTGGAGGTTGAGGAGGGCGCGCTCAAGGTGGACTTCCTGAATGCGATAACTAAGTGTGGCTCGGGATTCTATCTCAGGCGCATCGAGCAGTGGGTGGATGCCCTGGAGAGACGGGAGTTCTTCCCGCTGTTGGAGGTGTTGCGTGTCGGCATCAAGAAGGATAAAAAGGATAAGAGTAATGCCACAAAATCGGAACGTGGCATGACATGACTAGGGATGTACGCAGATTTTGCTCTAGGAGGGTGTCAAGCATGCAGATATCGACTCTTGGGGCCATGGGGTGATTGCTGGGCATTAATGAACTATCTGGCTCTCTGAGCCTACGGGGTTGTGGGTTGACCGACCACCTTCCCATCAAAAACCTCGCTGAAGATCTCAAAGTTGCCCTCCTTCCTTCGGTCGTAGACCGCGAACCAAATCTCCTTGAACCAGCCACCCTCAAACTCTCTCTCGCTGAGCACCTCCATCCAGCAGGCGGCTACCTCACGAGGCGGATTCCCAAAGGCGCCGCAGCCAATGGCACCGAGGACAAGCATAGTATGGCCCTTGGACGCAGCCATACGCAGGCAGAGCCGCATCTTGTCTTTGGTTAAGGCCCGGACCGCGGGATCGGCAAAGACGAGATCGCCTTTTGGAATTTTTGGCTTATTTCCCTCCGGCTGCCCTTTCCTGTCCTTCCAATTCTCCTTGAAATGACCTTTCACTCTCGACTCACCGCTCTTTGCAGGCGATTCATCATTCTTCTCATTGGCCGGCTGATCAGTTTTACTTGAGCTTCCCGATTCGTCAACTTCCCCCTTCCCTTTAACGGCCGGTTTCCTCACTCCGGCGACGCTTAAGACGCTCGCTACCGGCAGCTCCTCAGCCGGAATGCCTTTCCCGTCACCTCCCTTGCCCTTAATCAATAGCGTATGCCCCCGATCCATGCCCTCCCGAAACACAACCACGTCGCGCGTGTAGTGTCCTGTCCTTGGAGCCATGGGGTACATGTTCTTGTGCAGCGACGCTGCCAACGTGCTGCGGTAACATAGCGCTTCCTCTTGTGCCGTCGATCCCTTCAGCCAACCGCCTCCGGGACTAAACTCCGACGCCATATTGAGCACGGCGACTCTTGGGGCGGTGGTCGCACTAAGTTGGTCTGGCAAGGATGCGTGTGTCTGAAGCTGGGTGAGGATTTCGGACTCTTTAGCCTGTGTCGCTTTGCTCTGGAAGGAACTGATGCCCAGAACGATGGCCGGCATGGACAAAGCCGCGTCGAAGGTGTCCTGGTTGAAGACGCGCACCCGCGTACCGTAGGTTGAGTCGGGGAGCTTAAAGCGCGGACACTTGGCAGGATCAAGAGCTGGCAAGGTTTCCAGGGAGAGCTTTTCGGAATGAGTTGGATTGAGGTGCGGCAGGCTGGCTGCGACCGTTAGTGTCAACTCGGATGTCTCCTTGGCAATCGCCGCGAGGGCGAGGCGCTTGGGGTTGTTGTAGTACTTTTTTCTTAACATGGTGCTGAATTGATTGAGTCGAAATTACTTATGACTTGTGTCAGTTTTCGAAATCAGGAATAAATTCAAGTTTTGAATGTCTGGATATCAGTTGTTCAAGTAGCTGAGAAGTGTAGCCTTTTTATGTTGAGCACTCTTTCCTCTATGGGTTGGCCGAAGGCTGAGTGACAGTTGCAGGCAGACGGGACGGATGCATCACCGGCCAGCTCAACTGGGCTTGGTCGCCAACACTTTTGGTACACCCCGCAGATGGCAGCCTAAAGCTCATCTAATAGCCCCTGCTGGGTTGCACACAGAATTCCTCCACTCTGACCCTCGGGGTCTGCTTTATGCTGGGGTCAGTAACCGATAAGCAACTGCACGGAGGAGAGGCTGAGCAAACACCATGCAGATTGCGCTGAGGATTGCAAAAAAGACGAGGTGCCAAACAGCAAAGCCTGCAACCATCCTGCGTTTTACGAGCGATGAAGCTCTCACCATTTTCGGGATGGGAGTGATACGCTGCTCTTTTGCCGTCTTGCACGCGATTTGCATTCCGGGCAAGCCGTCCACGCTTTCTGCGTTCTTCAATGCCCAGTACCTGTCGAGTCTTAGCTATTTCTCCACACTTCAGGTGATTATGAGACTCACCGTTCCATGCTCTCATCCTCCTTGCCCTGTGCAAACCTCTCGGCCTTGCGAGCAAAGAACTCGGTCAATGTGTTTCGGAACCCCTTGAACTCGTAATATGGCACCGAGTAGCCGCATGAACTCGCAACCTGATGCACCGACACAATGATGATGGACCGCGACGCCGGGATGACCTGCACATTATTCTTCTTGACAAACTCATCGAACACCGGCGTACCCCGCTCCAGCACAGTACCGTGTCCAAACAGACGGACGATGCGGGGCGAGCCTTCAAAAGCATTGAACATGATGGTGATACGGCCGTTGCCAGGCTCGTAGAGATGCGAGATGGTCTCGTTACCGCTGCCCGTCAGGTCATGGTACCAGAATGTCTTATCGTCTAGCAGCCCGAAGAATAGGCCTCCCTTGGGCGAGACGTTGACATGCCCGGATCCGGAGAGTGGCGCCGTGGCGACCCAGAACATTTTTTGTTCCAGGATCCATTTCAGCAGATGTTCGGGGATGGTCTCGTAAAACTGGCCCATGGTTTGAGAGTTCAGCTAACAGTTTGGTCTCCAATCGATGCAATTTAAGCATTTCCAGGCATAATTAAGAGTTTTATGTGGACTGCCACAGCGCCCTTTGCCTGACACTAGCAGCTCATTTGCGCGCTATGTAACACCGACTCGGCCGGCAGCACCCCTCATCCAGCCCGGAGTTAAGGTGTTCTTCCCGGATGAGTCACATGATGAGCGCTATGGCAGTTCAAATAGTGCAGAGTTTAACCTCAGGAGGGGACTAGTTCATCTAAGATCGCAGCGCTCGCCCTCAATCATCTAGCATTAGCGGGCAAGGGAGAGAGCTGCTGAGAGCTAACAGCCAGCGCTAATTGCCAAAAGGTCTGAGCTTTTCTCCTCAAACACTACAACAGGTTTCTGTCGCAAGGTGCCGACATGATCTGGCCGACATTTTGTGCTTTCATCTGGTGATTAACATGAATTCAAGATCCTGGTTCGTGATCGTGCAGAAGGTGAAGGGCATTCTCGGATAGCCAAGTGAAGTGGCCAAAGCGAGGTTCCAACCGTTGCCATTCTTTGTTTCTGCTCTTCTGAGCTGCAACCAAAAGGGTTATATTACTCTAAGAAGGCTACGGTCCAGCAACACTGGCCGCTCTGTGATATTTGGCTACATCCAGAATCGTCCCACGAGGTTTTGCAATGCAAGCATTTATTTCTGCTTTCCTCAGATCATCCGACGTTCCACTGCCGGCATCATTGAATAAAGCAACGTAAATTCACTGCGGTCTTTGCGGATTGATCCGCCAGTCGGAAGCAAGTTTACACTCCTTTTTCCGGCAATCCTCTCGCCTCGTTCAATTTTACAAAGAGTCAATATAAATATGGTGGTTTTCTCCAGGCCAAGACACGGCTATGTCAGGAACTAGCTTCGGGAAACGGTCATAACGGGATTTTCACGTTCATATTGGTTTAGAAACAGTTGAGAGTGGCTTTCATTTGGTTTGTTGGCCTGTTAACATGTTTCGGATTGTTGGCGACATAGATCACTTTCAGATATAAAACGGAAGTTCCTGGAGTAGTTCCGAGGATGGCTTCACGACATCGTCTTCACTCCATTCTGCCAGTGTCCATCCCTGACTTGGGACACTTGCTATCATGATGAAGTCAACATTTCTGCTCGGTCTCCTCGCCTACAGCCCTCCGATCAACGCGAGCCCAGCTCGAACCCTTGCTCCTCGCCAAACTGGTTGGCCATGGGGATCAAGTGGTTTTCCTTGGGGCAGCAGCGGCTCAGGGGGATCGACCTGCCAGTGGACTGGTCACTGCTTAGGTATGTTCAGCTCATTCAGGCACGAGAATGTCTGCTGATAGACCTAGGCGACCCCTGTGAGACTGAAAATGACTGCGACGGCAACATGTGGTGCCAAGCCGGCCGCTGCGCCAACCCAACCGGCGGCGGGCCACAGCCCAACTTCCCTATCCCGACCGGCCTCCCTGCTCAGCCTGGCTCTGGGTTTCCGAGCGGCTTTCCCACGGGTTTCCCCAGTTTTCCGACAGGCTGGCCTTGGGGCCCTGGTGGCAATACAGGAGGCTCTACTCCTTGCGTGTGGGAGGGCCACTGTCTTGGTACGTCCTCCCCTTCAACGAAGACTCGATGACTATCTAAGCTAACCTTCGCAGGCGACCCTTGTGAGACAGAGAACGACTGCGACGGCGACATGTTCTGCCAGAACAGCCGCTGCACAAACCCGACGCCCACCAACCTGCCGAACTTTCCCACTGCTCTACCTAGCTTCCCTGTTTTCACTCCTGGTTTTCCTGGTGGCGGCTTGACCACGATTATTAGGACAACCACAGTCTACGTCACGGCGACACCAAGCTCGACTCCCACTCCGACTAGCTGGACCTGTGTTTGGGAGGGCCACTGCCTTGGTATGTCTTCAACATCCAAGCATGAAAGTTCGTGGAGCTGACAAGGCCAGGCGATCCTTGCGAGACCGAGATTGACTGCGACGGCCACTTGGCCTGCAGCGCTGGGAAGTGTGCTGAGCCAACAACAGAGCCGGCTCCCACAAGCGCCTGGACTTGCGTCTGGGAAGGTCACTGCCATGGTATGCCAGGAAAGCAATTAAGTTAAGTGAAACAATACTGACATCAGCTAGGCGACCCCTGCGAGACGGAGATCGACTGTGATGGGCATCTAGCTTGTATTGCTGGCGCGTGTGCTGAGCCAACTCTGTAGCTGTGAGAAGTGAAAAAAGGCGAGTGTTTGGACAAAGACTTCGTTTCAAAGTTAAGCATATCTAGTTTCACCCGGACATAGCGCTGCCTCGATCATCTTGTGCAATCAAAACCGAGCTGTGATACTCTTTCTAGTGCTTGAACGAAAGTGAGCCATTGACGAATGCGCAACTGTTTTGTCCCTGAAAAGAAAAAAAAACACATCCAAGGCTAGAGCCAAAGTGTGTCTGTAAGGCTCTGCCCCCTGAAACACAATGCTTTGTGAGGACAAAGACCAGACACCAAAACAATATCCCTTGTCGCGTATTGTAGAAAGACAAAGGACCTTGTAAAACACAATCACGCAGCGATCAACAACCAAATTAGAGAGTTTATAAATGGACTGCAATGCTTCACGACGCCCAGAATGCAGAGTGTCATCGAAATAGACAGGTTAGCGTCTAAGCAGTCACAATGGTACACATTCCTCCCCAGTGTCCCTTGTGGTTCAAATCTCCAAACGATGACGATAATGCTCCTATCTCCCCTCCCAAAGATGTTAAGGCCTGTATCCCCGACTTCCCCAAGTTCGGCTTGCACAATTGTGGTAACCACCGTTACAACACAGAGAACAAAAACATTCACATCTACTTCCAACGTTTCCAGCGCAGCGTGCTCCGTGGTCAGCCCCGGAATCTCTCGGGCTCGATTGAACTCGCCTGTACCAAGTGCAACACCCTCACACCCCTTTCTCATCTGCATGATCTACCCTGCGGAGACTTAGTCTGCCTCGTCTGCCTTCGAAGGCTCATTGCTCGAGTCCATGCAAACATAGCCCAGAATTGGCGGGCGATTCGGCACACCCGGAACCAGATAGATCAGCTGGAGCGGCAGCTGCATGATGCAGAAATTGGGGGAGATCCGGAGGAGACTCCCAGCAATGGCCGTGCCAAGAAGCGCAGACTCTCATGGCCCAAGATCTCGGCATTCACCAACATCAGGCACGAGAACTTGGAGAAGGAATGCTTTAATCTAAGCAAGAGGCTGCTTGAACTGGCTGGCCTGACCTGCTGTGGTGTGAGCATGAGGCTGGGTCGGCTCCTGGCGTGTCTTCCGCCTGAGACAGCTCGCGACTTGTGGCTCATTTTTCAGTGGGTGCAGGATCCGCCATACAGGCAGCGCGTGTGCGCCTGGCCTGATTGTGGCGCCTACATAGCTGCGTGTTGTCGTTGGGATGTGGGGGCCAGTGGCTACCGATACCATTGTGTGGTTTGTCAGGGCAATTCGCAGGATTGTTCACGAACAATTGAGCAGGAGCAGATTAAGTTCCCTTATTTGCCTAAGGGGCAGCCTGCTCTGACGCCAGCGAGGTAGGCAAAGGGATAGCTCCACGTTGTAGATGCAGATAGATGGGCTGGATCTCACATTGTAGGATCTACATTGTATACATCGTAGCGGGAGATTAGTTGAATTATTCGTTACGTGGTATCTTAGATATTCCCATTCCCAACACCAATTGCAGTTATCCAAGAAATGTGTGAGTGCGTGTGTCAGTTTAGAAGACAGTGCCCTTGACCTGAGCGTTCTTCCTAACGTTAATGTTGCGCATGAGCAGGGTGGCCACAATGGCCAGGACCATGAAGGCCGTGCCAGCGGAGAGCATCCTAGTTTGGGCGTAGCCGTACGCCTTCTGGATGCCGTGGCGGATCGGGTCACCAACCGGGTAGCTCAACTGGGCGTAGAGATCCTCATAGATGAGCATGAGGGTCTCCTCGTCGGCGACAACATCCGCAGGGAGGTACATCTTGAGCGCCTCGAGGAAGGTGTTGGTCCAGATGGAACCAGAGATAGCAGCGCCGATGGCGCCGCCGGTCGTGCCCACGACGAAGATGAGGGCCAAGGCGGCGGCGACATGCTGGTGGTCGACGACAGCAAGAATCGAGACCTGCTGGACGATGATGAAAATGGAGCCACCGATCGAGATGAAAACCTCGCACATGATGAGGTAGCCAAAGTGCTGGTCGGGGCGACGGAAGTAGATCATGAGACCTTGGGCAAGGATGTAGAGCGGCACGGCAATGTAGAGCAGCCACTTGTAGTAGCCGGTCTTGCGGATGGCGAAACCAACAATGAAGAGCAGCACACCGGAGACGACGTTGAAGGTGTTGTCGATGTAGCCGGCGTGAGACATGCTCAGGTCGTTGACCACCTGCAGGAAGGAGCTGAAATAATAGGCCCAGCAGTAATAAGAGATTTGGTAGGTGGCGCTCAGCAAGCAGGTACCGACGACGCTACGGTCAGCGAAGAAGCGAAAGTTGAGCATTGGCTTCGGCGCCCAGAACCACTCGTAGACGAGGAAGATACAGATAACGACGAAGCCGACGATGATCATGGCAATGATGTAGTCAGTTTTCCAGCCGTTGGGGGCCGTGCTGGCAAGAGTGAACGGCAGCAGGAAGACGGTCAGGCCACCGGCGAACAGGATAACACCGAGGGCTGAGAGGTCAGAGTGGTTCAATTCAACAACGGTGGAAATGCTTACCATCAAAAGCGATAATGTAATGCCAGATGCTCTCGACAAGAGTGCGCCCACTCGACTCGTGCTTCACCAGGCCCTGCTTGTCGGCCTTGCGCATCTGAATCTTGAGGATGATGTAGAGAGGAGCGGCGACGACGGGGAAGATGATGGAGAAGGCACCAAAGCCCCAGCGCCAGCTGATCTTCTCATAAAAATCCTCGGCAGCCTTGGGGCCGGCGAAGGCCGTGATGATGTACGGAGACGAGGTGAAGGCGTACGCCAAGCCTCGATTCTTGAGCTTGGAAGCGTCGGCCGTCAGAACGTCAACGCAAAAAGTCATGCCGCTGAAGCCGAGGGAATAAAAAACCTACTCAATTAGCTTTTACGCTGTATCTCGAAGCACAGTGAGACTCACATAAGCAGCGCAAAAGGTCGAGAGGTTCTTGCAGGCCGCCATCATGACTAGACCCATGGTCGCAAAGATGGTCATGAGGAGGAAGCCTTCGGCACGACCCCAGAGGTCGAGAATCTTGGACAGGGGAATGTAGCATGCTGCTGTGATAGAGTTGGCGACGATGAAGATTGTGCTGAGCAGAGAGTGCGTCTCGAAGTCGCTAGTCACGTAAGGAATGAGCGAGTAGTTGATAGCCGACTGGAAGGCGTTGACAAAATAAAGCAGCCAGATGCTGTGCTGTGTCAGCACACTGATGGTGACATGATTTAAGGCGACTCACTTGATAAAAATCCAGATCAGGACCGGCTTGGACCAGGCCTTCGCGGCGGCCTCAACGTACTGCACACCTCGCTGGACGTCCTCCGAAACATTGTCGGATGGCGGCGACGAGTCGTCAGGAGTGTCAACGGGGATCTTCTCAGTGGTAGCGACGGGGTCGACGGCCTGGGGGCCCTTCTCGTCAGCGACCGGGGCCGTAGCACCCTCTTCCGCAGAGGACTTGCGGAATTTATCAAAGATGGCCATGGCTATGTCCAAAATCAATGAGAAAGGTATTACCCTTGGATAATTGAGAGGTGCGTTGCATCCGCCCCGGAGGCAGCAGCGTCGCTTTTGAGCACTTCCCGCTGTGCCGAAGCGACCTCATCCTCCAGCCGAGCTGCAATACCCTAAAGCTGGTCTATGGGAGAGCTGCAGCGCTGAACGGAGACGGAGCAGGGACTAGCCCCTGATATCAGGAACAATATTGGCCCATCGATCCACGCCGAGCTCGAGGCCAGCCCACGCCGAGCCGACGCCCAGACTAATGCCAAGCCAGCGCCCAGCCCAGCTCTTGCCAGCTATCTCATCTGATAAGATTAGATCCAGCGCTGCGGTGCTTGGTCCTGCCGACATCGGTGCCGTTGTACACAGTTGTGGCTTGCCCATCCGCCGGACTGTGCGATGTCATCAGCAACCGACCAACCACATGGGCTGTTGGCTTAAGCTTCCAAGGCTTTGTCCAAAGCTTCCGGAGGCTTCTCCAGGGCCTGCTCGTGCGCCACACAGCTAGGCTTACCTTAATCTAATCAATCAATCAGATTAGATAAAAATTTTCAACCCCACCGGGCGGGGCACTCGGCGGAGCCTGCACGCACATACGACGACAATTCTTGGAGCTGCATGTGGGGGGATCAGGCAACTGGTGCGTCAAGAGGAGCAGAATCGGCTTAGTTTTGTGCGACTAGAGAAGCTCTTGCAACATTACTGGGATACCGGCCATCGAGCGTCACAGCTTCGAATCCAGCCATTTGGGTGCACGTTTCTCCGTAAACGCCCGGATGCCCTCGGCAAAATTTGCCCCGGCCATCAGTTTTGGGTACCAGCTGTGCTCCAGTGCTGACACCGACTCCTCGACATTGCCGTACTCCCAGCTCATGCGCACGCCCAGCCGGCCGACGATGAGCGCGTCGGGGCTGTTTCTGCACATCTCCCGGGCCACTTCGACTGCAGCCTGTACGACGTCCTGACCGGCGGGTACGAGACGAGAGACGAGTCCCCAGTCGTGCAGAGTCTTCGCTTCGACCGTCCTCCCCGTCAGCACAAGGTCCATGGTGCGTTGCAGGCCAAGGGTGCGGGTCAGACGCGGCAGACAGCCGGCGACCGGCACAATGCCTCGCTTGACCTCGGGCAAGGAGAAGATGGCCGACGCAGCAGCGATTACCACATCGCAGTTGGCCACCATCTCGAAGCCCCCTCCCATGCAAATGCCATTCACAGCCGCAATGATGGGCTTCTTGCCGCTGCGGCGGGGCAGGCCTGCGAGTCCAGGCGCCGCCATGCTGTTAACCACGCCTGCCCGGTTCATCTCGTTCCACTCTGAGTCGTCAGAAAATTTTCACATCACAGCGGAGAAGTGGGCAGCCCCCGTCAGGTTGGGTGTTAGCGGTACGTACCGTGAAGATCGGCCCCCGTGCAAAACGCTCGCCCCACCCCGGTGATGATGCCCACCCACAGGCTCTCATCGCCGTCAAGCTCGTCCCAGACCTGTGCAATCTCTGCGCTCGTCTCCTTGTTGATACAGTTGAGCTTGTCCGGCCGGTTGATGGTGACCTGGACGATGTGCTTGTCGGGATACGACACGCGGAAGTGCTTGTACTCGCGGGGTTGTCGCGACGCCATGATGGGATGCCTATAGGTAGTTTGGTCGATGCGAGCCTGGCTCAACATCGTATCTGCATTAATGCGGTTCGGGTCTTTATACAGTATGCTTGCCTTCCTAGCAACCCAGGATCCGAACATGCACTACGACCCTGCACATCGCTGCACCAGGTTCCCCGTACGTGTCGCTGGGGCAGATGGGCCTCAGGTCCCCGGATCGTTTTGATTCAGAGCTCCCCGCTACATGCACAGCCGGGCCCTCCGAGTACGCGGGAGTTATCTAAGTACCGAATCTCCGACCCACTGTTGGTGCATCTTTATGCCATCTTGCGCTGCAACCGAAGCAGAAAGTTGAACAGCGTCCTTCCATCTTTCGTTGATGAAGCCATCAAGTTAGCCACAGCTGAGATGACTTCAACACTCCCCCTCGCCCCCAAGTACCCCCCGGTGAAGCTTCCTCACCCCTTCCTCACCTCCTACCATGTACGCGTCGTTGAGAATAGCACGCCTGCAAAGTTAGTCTTGACGCTCGATGAGCAGCAGCCCAAGGACGGCCATCCGCTCCCGGAGCCGCTTCACCAAGATACACTGACCTGGCTTGAGCTGGTCGTGCCCCCGCGCGAACAATGTCCGCCCATCTCGGACAACAGCCCCTGGGCGCGCGCTCGCCGGGCCCCATCGACCGTCATTAACTGGCCAGAGGACAAGGAGCCGTCGATGGCTGCCTTTTGGAACGTCGTCCACGCCATATACCTCGCGCATCCGATCTATGAATACTTTAGGTTGACGCTGGATGGAAAGGGACGAGAGGTACTCAAGGACGCTCTGCTGGCTACTGGTCTGGCCATTGAGCACCCGGAGCCGCGGCGTTGGGGCAAGGGTGCGAACCCGGATGCGCCGCTCCCGCTCACTCCCTTTGGCGACAAGGAGCTGCTGATCCTCCGGAGTTCTTTCTGGCAGGGTGCTGCCTCGCCCGTCGGTCCTCGTCCGATCTGGGTCTACGGCGATGGCACCGACAGGCATCTGCCAAAGCCGCTCTTCAACTACCCCATCATGCCCGAGAACTTCCACTTCTCTAACAAATTCCCCGAGGAGCCGGTTTACACGCGGCACCCGATCCGCAGGCCCAAGCCGGCGCCCAAGTCGATTTGCTACAGCCGGTACATTCCCGAGCTGGACCAGCACTTTTCACTGGAGGTGGTCGATTGGCAGGACGACGAGCATCTGAAGCTCTTCAACAAGTGGCAGAATGACCCGCGCGTCGCTGCTGGCTGGAACGAGACGGGCACGCTGGAACAGCACCGCGAGTATCTCCGCAAGCTGCACTTTGACCCTCACGTTCTGTGTCTGTTTGGGCGTTTCGACAACACGAGATTCTCTTACTACGAGCTTTACTGGGCTAAGGTGCGTTCTGTCGCTGATTTTGATCTAAACAATACTAACGCGTTTACAGGAGGACCACTACGGCGCACACTACGATGCCGGCGACTACGATCGTGGCCGTCACTCGCTGGTCGGTGATGCCAACTTCCGTGGTGCCAAGCGTGTAAATGCCTGGTACTCGAGTTGCATCCACTACTGCTTCCTGGACGACCCGCGCACGCAGAACGTCGTGGGCGAGCCAAAGGCCACGGGCGCCACGATCCTGTCGTATGAGAATGCGCAGGGTTTGACAATTGGCAAGTATGTTGATCTGGGCCATAAGAGGTCCGTACACTCCATCTGCAGCAGGGAGAAGTGGTTTCAGCTGTGCCCTCTGTGGTGGGATGGCCGGGAGCGCCCGCTGGAGTCTGCGGATCGTGCTGCCTGGAATGCGAAATTGTAATTCTAGTCTGCTTTCTTCGATCAAACTGTCCCCAGATAATAATAGTCAATGTACGATCTGATAGGAATGATCTGGTAATGAACTGCCACGATCCCATGGCATGTCAGCCCGTGGCCGTATGTCCGACGGATTGCGTGCTTGTTTCCCAGCATCTTCGGGCCAACACCGGCCGATTGCCTGCGGAACGGCAATTCGATGGAGCGGTCGGCTCAGTGGGGTGTTGCCAGGACTGGCAGGTGAGGACTTTTCCGTCTGCTCTCGCACGGCGTGGGTCAACTGTCTCGCAGCTTGAACACATGCAACCTGCCCACTCCACTGTCAACCTTGCATCCCTTCATCTGCAAAAAGTGGACCTTGATGAGCAAAACCCTTTCCGAACCCGATGTCGGCTGAATTCGCCCTAAACCGTTTAGGGTTATACTTGGTTCCGCGTCCCAACGGTTAACGGTGACAAAAAGCCTGCCGGACTGCTTCTCAGTCACGGTCAAGGACATTACTGCCAGTGCAACTGGAAGGCTGACATCATGAAGGTCGCCAGCACACTCGCCGGCTACGTCAGGCTGCTTCTGGCCGGCAATCCGAACACGGGCGACCTGTGCATGCTGGTGGCTGCCATTCTCGCCGCCATTGCCTCCGGTGTTCCTTTTCCCTTGATCGGTATATTTTTTGGTGAACTTCTCAATGACTTCAACGAGGTGTCATGTGCCGAGGACGCCAGCTCGGGCAGCCTCACCGATGAGGAGGCCGACGCTTATCAAGGCGATGTCAACGACAAGATTCTCATGATCGTGTACCTCGCCATCGCTCAGTTCGTCCTCATCTACGCCCATCTCACATGCTGGGCCTTATACGGCTCGCGTCTGGCCCAGCGTTTACGTGAGAGGTATCTCCAGCGACTCCTGCGTCAAGAACCATCCTTCTTCGACAAGCTTCCTCCCGGAGAGGTGGCTTCTCGTCTCAGCGCCGACATCCAGACCATTCGTTCCGGTACGTCCGAGAAGGTTGGCATCTGCCTGTCCAGCGTGTCCTTCTTCGTCACCGCATACATTGTTGCCTTCATCAAAAACCATGAGCTCGCGGCCATGCTGATCTCACTTATCCCGGCCTATTTCCTCATGTCGTTTGTTGGAAGTCACTACATCGAAAAGTTTTCTGGCCTGGTCGCCGAGCATGCTGGCACGGCTGCTTCCATTGCGTCAGAAGCTCTGTCGAATGTCGTTGTCGTCCAGGCCTTCGGCGCCAACAACCGCCTGGAGAAGAAGTTTGCTGATGCACTCGATGCTGGCAAGCGTGCGGGCTTGAAGAAGGCACTGGCTGTTGGTATTCAATCCGGTGTCATGTACTTCATCGCCTACTCAGCCAACGGTCTGGCGTTCTGGCAGGGCAGTCGTGATATTGCCAAGGTTGCCGAGCATGGGCACGGCGGTGCCAGCGTTGGTGCGACCTTTACGGTCATCTTTATCCTGATAGAAGGTAAGTTACGACCCATAAAGCGTTTCAAGAGCTAGAATACTGATCATTGTGACAGCCACTCTCCTGCTCAGTCAGGTGGCTCCTTTCGTCCACCTCTTTATCGCAGCTGTTGCGTCGTTCCGCAAGCTGAAGGAGGAGATGGACCGCGAGTCTCAGATCGACGGCACATCAGATGCTGGCATCCGTCTGTCGGCTCTTGACGGCTGGACCTCCGGCTTTGAGCTCGAGGAAGTGTCTTTCACGTATCCCTCCCGGCCCGAGGTCACTGTTCTTGACAAGGTCAGCATCCGGATCCCGGCCGGCAAGCACACAGCCATTATCGGTCTGTCCGGCAGTGGCAAGTCGACCATTGCCAGCCTTGTCACAAGAATGTACGACCCAACTAGTGGCCGCATTCTGTTTGGCGGGCGTGATCTAAGGGAAGTCAATGTTCGTGATCTTCGCAGCTTCATCAGCATGGTTCAGCAGGAGCCTTCTCTGCTTGATCGTTCGCTGCTCGAGAATATTGCTCATGGTCTGATCAACTCTCCGAAGCCTGAGCATGCCCACTTGAAGCCGACTCTGCTTAGTTCGGCTCTTTGTGACCTCGCTGCTGAAGTTCGAGACGGCAAGAGTCTCGAGGAAGCCGCCAAGGCACATAGTGCTGAAGTCGAAGAGATCGTCAAGTTGGTCAAGCAGGCCGCTAAGCTTGCCGATGCCGATGGCTTCATCAGCAAGCTGAAACAAGGTTACGGCACGGTCGTTGGCTCCAGTGGCCGCCTCATCAGCGGTGGTCAGAAGCAGAGAGTTGCTCTGGCCAGAGCGCTGATTAAGGACCCCTCTATTCTCATACTGGACGAGGCCACGGCTGCCCTCGACTCGAGAAGTGAGGAGCGCATCCAAAAAGCGATCAGCAATATTTCTGGCAACCGCACCATGCTCACGATCGCTCACCGGCTTTCGACGATCACCAGCGCCGACAACATCATCGTCATCCACAAGGGCAACGTGGTCGAGGAGGGTACGCATGCTGAACTCATGGCCAAGAACGGCACTTACGCCGAAATGGTCCGTCTGCAAATGATGAGCGGATCAACTGGTGTCTCTAAGAACGCTGAACCTAACCAAGAGGTGTCGTCTGTCGAAATTTCCGAGAAGAAGGAGACTTCGACTGAAGACTCGAGCAAGGAGACGGCCTCCATTAGCGAAAGCGAAGGTCCAGCCGCAGAGCCCGCACCTCAAGAGAGTGATGAGCCCGAGACGCCCAAGAAGTCGTTATGGGCGCTCGTCAAGGGCTATTCTCCCACTGTCCGCCCCCATCTTCTCACCATAGCCATCGCGTTCATCGGCTCGCTCATTGTTGGTGGTTCCTTTTCCGGCGAGGCCGTCATCTTTGGTAACACCGTCGACCGTCTCAACATCTGCAAGACCCCTGACAGCATCCGTGATAGCGGCAACCTTTTTGGTCTTATGTTCTTCGTCCTGGCACTCATCGAGCTGTTTGGCAACATTGCTAGCTGGACCGGCTTCGGCTGGGTTTCGGAGAGGATCGTGTATGCCGTCCGCGTGCTGTCCTTCCGCTCGCTGTTCGAGCAGGACATACAGTGGCATCAGTCGAACGGTCGCACGCCGGCTGTGCTGCTTTCGTACATTACTCGTGACGGCAACGCCCTGCAGGGCCTGAGCGGTTCAGTCATTGGTACGCTCTTCTCCATCACGGCCAACCTAATTGCCGCCATTGTCCTTACTCATATCATCTCGTGGCGCATCGCCCTGGTTTGCTTGGCCTTGGTCCCTCTTCTTCTGGGTTCCGGTCTCATGGAGCTGCGCGTGCTGGGCAAGTTTGAGGAGCGTCACGAAACCGCCTACACTCGGTCAGTCGACATCGGGACGGAAGCTATTGGTTCGATCAAGACCATCGCCGCCTTGAACCTCGAAGAAGAGACTCTCAAAACCTACCGTCGTTCGCTCAAGGGCCCGCGCAAGGAGACTGCCAAGGTGACGCTGCAGGCAAGTTTCTGCCAGGCCATGACTTATTTCCTTGGTAACTGCGTCAACGCGCTTGCGTACTGGTGGGGTGGTAAGCAGATCATTGCTGGCAACGTGTCGACTGCGCAGTTCCTGATTGTCGTGTTCTCCTTGCTTGTCAGCGCGCTGCTCTGGAGTCAGATGTTTGCGCTCGCACCTGAGCTGTCGAGCGCCCACGCTGCCATGGCCAGAATTTTGAGTCTCATTGAGATCGGCTCAGACGGCATGCAAGGCAAGGTGAAGCCGCGGTCCGATGTCAATTCGGAGGAAAGGTCTATCGAGGGCTCGGGCTCGTCTGAGAAGCGGCAGGCAGCACGCGTACAATTTCGCGACGTTGTGTTCGCCTACCCCGCGCGTCCTGACGCTCAAGTCCTGAAGGGCCTCACCCTTGACATCGAGCCAGGTACATTCTGCGCTCTGGTAGGCCCCAGTGGTGCTGGAAAGTCGACCATCATCTCACTGGTGGAGCGCCTGTACACACCACAGTCCGGCTCTATCCTGATTGACAATGTCGACGTGACCAAGACCAAGGACCTGTCCTTCCGCAACACGATCGCTCTCGTCCCTCAAGAGGCCATGCTATTTGAGGGCAGTGTCGAATTCAATATTGGCCTGGGTGCGCCACCCGGTCACGAGGCAACCAAGGAGGAGATTGAGGAGGCCTGCAAGCTGGCCAACATCCATGACGTGATTGAAGATTTGCCAGAGAAGTACCAGACATCATGCGGTACAAATGGTGCGAGGTTTTCGGGTGGTCAGAAGCAGCGCTTGTCGATTGCGCGCGCTCTCGTCCGGAAGCCGAGGCTGCTCATCTTGGACGAGCCGACGAGTGCGTTGGATGCCGAGTCAGAGAAGCTACTGCAGGAGGGTCTGGAAAAGGCGACGAAGGGGATCACAGTGATTGCCATTGCGCATCGGTTGAACACGATTCGCAAGGCAGATCGCATTTTCTGGATCGAGGATGGGCGGTGTGTCGACTTTGGCACGCACGAGGAGTTGTTTGAGAGGCAACCAGCATATAGGGCGAATGTTTTGCACCAGACAGTAGCGACATGATAATGATCAAAATAAAGATAATAAGGTAATGACTTATGACAAAGGAATTCGATGATGCTTGATGCTGAAACACTTCTGACTCGGTGGTTGCCTGATGGGGCTAATGCTTGACTATGCCTCAAACGGGTTCAGTCAGGAGCAATTGGTCCAATCACAGGCGTTTTAACATTCCATATCAGGCTGCCAAGATATATGAACAGGGGCCGACTCGCTTGATGCATTTTCCAGGGTAGCTGCCTAACAAGTCCACAAAGTTGAGCCACACTGCAAAATTAAAGACATGGGAATATATCTTGATCCTACCCTATGAATACACGACGAATTAAGAATTCACAGAAATAACTCAAGACCGATCCTTGACAGTTCCAACAGTTCCAAGTTCCAAACGCCATTTGAACCTCAACGCCTCCGATTGCCAATTTTGTGACTCCAAGGTATGGTTTCTCCTCTTAGTGATGCTTTACTTTTTGCTTAATGTTTCTCCACAGGTTTTCGAGGCTCGTGAGTCTACGCCTGTATTTCGACTTCGTCTTCCGACTCGAGCCTAAGATCGGGCGTGATGTGGCTTGTATCAACGGGGGCGAATCCTTCACCGGTCTTAGTTCGACTTGAACTACTTCAGGGGCTTCATTGAACAGCGAACTCTCTGGCGAAGCTGCCAGCTCGCTGATCGCAGCAGTGAGATCGTTTAGCAATGACTCGACCAGCTCCTCATCCGACTCGCTGCCCACCACGCCCACATTCAGCACGCCTTTCTTGACAAACGACACAAGCTTCAACGGATACGCGGCATCACCGTGCGGGTTGAGAATGCCGACCTTGCACGACTGGCCCGCGAATGGCATCTCGTCAAAGTCCTCCCAGTCCTGATGGTGCACGATCGAATTAAAGAAAGTGTGGCCCGACGCTGCCCAGTCGGTGCACTTCTTGGAGATGACGTCCCAACCTACAAAGTCGTACGCCATGGACTCGGCGCTCTGGCGTTGGACAAACTCGAGCAGGTCGGAAGCAGTCCACTGGCTTTGGAACGGGATGCGAATTGGCGTAAACTGGTAGCATGGGCCCTGTACCTTCTCGGCATCCGGCATACTGTCGATGGTCCGGCCTCCGGTGATGCCACCAAATGAGATATCCATCGTCTTGAGCCGGCGAGCCAATACCAAGCCCCAAGCAGCCGAAAGCAGGCTAGCCGTTGTGATGTGCTGAGGAAGCTGCGTGGCTCCATCGATGGTCTTGGTGCGGAAGAGGGCCTTGCCAGCGGGGACAGACTGGCCTTCCAGAATTGAGAGTGAAGAGCCCTTGAGAAGCTTACTCCAGTAGCTGACAGCTTTGGACAGGACAACCTCATCGCGTGTATGAGCAAGATACGAGGAGAACGGCACCGATCCAGCGGTCAACGAGCCGGTGTACATGGCCTCAAGGTCGCGGAGGAGGATTGGCAGAGAGACACCGTCATACTGTGCGTGTGATAGCGTAATCACGAAGCCCTCACGACCATCTTTGCCCTCGACGATAAAGAAGTGAAGGAAGGGAGCGCCCAGACGAAACGCCCCCTCGGACTCGGCGTGAGCGTTGCAAAGCTCGCGCACAGACTGCTCCAGATCATCAGAGGCGGTATGCTCCATGACAGGAACTTCCAGAGACTCCAGGACGACCTGCAAGAACGTTGACTCGTGCTCGATGAAGACGGTGCGCAGAATGTCGTTTGCGCGCACGAGCTGGTTACAGGCAAAGATGAGTTGTGCCCGGTTGAAGCCACTAGGGCCGGAGAGGAGATAGGTGTACTGGACTGACGTGCGCGGCTTGTTGACCGTAGCGCGGATATCGAGAGCCTGAGAGTCGGTGACCGGGAGGATGTCTTTCACAGTCCACTCATTGTCGGCCAGTTTCGGGCGAATCTCGGCAACAAAGGCCTTCGCGTCGACATCCAATAGTGCGAACGGCTGGTAAACCTTGCCCTGCGGCAGCTCCTGGTTAAACTGGTTAACCTTGAGCACCTTGGCCGCGTCGGCGAGCCGCATGTTGCGGAAGATGTCGGCAACCGTCAGGCCGTGGCCTTCGGAGCGCAGGTGCGACACCAGTTTCATGGCCAGGACGGAGTCCCCTCCAAGCCGGAAGAAGTTGTCACTGGTGTCGATCTTCTCGGCCTTAAGACGCAGAATGTGCGCCCAGGCACGGCGAAGGATGTCTTCAGCGGCCGTCGTTGTTGTTTGCACCGGCGTGATGGTCTCCCAGGCGGTCTGGAACCCAGCCCGGAGAGCTTGCACAGTGTTGTTGGAGATCTTACAGGCAACCTGCTGCAGAAGGGTGCGGTCAACGCGACCGTTGGAGACTGGAAGCTTGTCGACGACCACATAGGCCGAGGGCAGCAGATGGGGGGCGAGCGAGTTCTGGACGAATTTGTCGAAGCGTTTCAGCAGACTAGCGAGCGTGACAGAAACTGTGCCGACGATTGTTGTCTCGGCAATCGTTTGGGGCCCGGACAAGACTTCAACGGTCTTTTCTCCTTGCTGGTCCTCCACAAACAGCAGAACTTGGCGACCTGTGGAAACAGCTGCCGTCGGAATCGACGGGAGCTGGGTCGGAATGTGGACTTCGAGCTCTGTCACGTCGACAGCCTGGCCCTGAGTAGAATCGGAGTCCTTGTATCCGATAAACACCAGATTTCCGTCCTCCTGCAACTTGACGATGGCGCCCGTCGGCTGAGTCTTGCCATTGCGGCCGGGGACCTCGGGACTGCCTGCGACCAGCCAGGCGGGAGAATAAACAACCGTATCGCCAGTGAGGAACCAACCCTCCAACCAGAGCTCACCAGGGCAACCAATGGGCGCCAACATGGTCGGGTTGTGCAGGTCGCACACCCACGGGATGGTGGCCTGAGCATGGAAAGCCTGACCGGGTTGAACGGCACTCGAATTGACCTTAAGCTGGCCAGAGCGGCTGTCAAAGAACATGGGTGGCTCACGGTTCCAGTTCCAGATCTGGTTCAGCTCAGAGGGAGGCAGGTAAGGGACCTGGTTGACCTTGCGGGAGAGGTCCTTGGTGAGCTCGAGGCACGCGGTTTCGAGTTGGCCGAGGATTCTCTCGACCTGGGCAACTGAGACCAATCTGCTATCGAAGCTCGCGCATACCCTCAAGCCGTCCTTAACAATGCCGCATGCTAGCATGAAGGAGTAAGGGTTGAAGTGGATGGCCTCGCGGACCACATCGCCTACCTCAAATCCGAGTTCCTTGGCCAGCTCCTCGGCTGGCTCGGGCTGGATGACGATGCCAGACGGGGCCTCAACCGCATACTGGGCGTCGCGGCTGACCTTGCGAATGTTTTGCATGCCCATATGTTGGTACGGGGTGCGGGCGAGGACGCTCTGCTGAATCTTTTGCAAATAGTCGCCAACGGCGGTTTGGCGGTCAACGCGCACACGGATCGGCACAGTTGCAATGAGAGGACCAATAATACCTTCGACGCCAGGGAGCGCGATGTCGCGACCAGTGAGCGTCTCGCCAAAGACGACGTCGTCGTTGCCGGAGTAGCGAGACGAGACCAAAGCCCAGGCACCGCGGATCAATGTGGCCAGCGTGAAGGGGAACTTGGCCGCGCTGGTTGATAGAGAAATTTTGCGCTCGACAATGACGTCGGGGTTGGGAATGAAGTCTCTGGAGGGCACGCGCGGGAACTGGGGCCCGATGGCACCCTCAAGTTCTTGACGCCAAAACTCTTTCATAGCTGTCTGGTCGGTGTCGTGCAGGAACTTAGCGAAATCGGCCATAGTGCTAGGCGCCGTAGGAACTTGGATCTCCTCGGCACCATCGACGATCTGACGCAAGACATTTCGGACCTTGTCGAGGACCAAAGGCTCAGCCCAGCCATCATACACGGCGTGGTGCAGTGTCCAAACCATATACCGGGTCTCCGTGCCGGCCGGCTCGACAATGGCCCAACGGGCAAGGGCTTGGCCTAGGTTGATCCTGTCGTTTCTGTCTTCCACCAAGAAGTCCTCGAGGTCTGCTGTCGAGTGTTTCCAGGGGATCTGTCCATTGATGACGACCTGAAGGAGGGTTGGATGGGCAGACAACTGGACGATCCGGGAGCGGAGGATAGGAGTGTCGGTAATGACGAGGTCCCACGCCTTTTTCCAGGCCTCGACGCTGAAGTGCGATGGGATGCAACTCACTCTTTGCGCAACATAAGGCTCGGGAGATTTGAGCGAGAGTGTTATGTGCGCTTCTTGTGTGGCTGTGCAGGGATAGATGTCTTGGATCAGAGTAGCCTTGCAGCCGCACGCCTTGGCTGCCTCCTTAATCAAGTCCTCAACTGGCTGGTTGATCAGGGAGAACGGCTTGCATTCTTCAGCTTGAGAGTTGGAAAGCGACACGACAACAGCGGCCATTGTGGATAGGGTCGGGTTGCCAAAGGTCTTGATGACGCTCAGGTCGAGCCCGCGCTCCCTACAAACAGACGACAGCCTCATAGCCGCCAGTGAGTCGCCGCCAAGCGCAAAGAAATTGTCGTTGAGCCGGATATTCTCGGCATCGAGCCTCAAAGTAAAAGCCCAGGCTTCGCGCAGACGCTGCTCCATCTCGGTGAGCGGTCGGTCGGTAGCGGCCGCTTCACGAGGGGCGGCGACCTGCTCGGCGGTCAGCTGTCTGATGTCAACCTTGGTGCCAAATATCTTGAGCCGTCTCCTGTCAGTCTTGCCCGAGATCAGACTCGGGATGTAGTTGACAGGAATGTAGGCGGTCGGCACCATGTAACGAGGCAGCACCTTGGAGATCTCGGCATCCGCCTTCGACAGCGCTGCTACCAGATGCTCAGGCAGCTGAGTCAGTTCGATCTCCGTGTCCTGGGGCTTAGGAGCTTGAGAACCGGGAGCAACGAATGCCACGAGCGTAGCCTGGCCTTGGGATGAACCCTGCGGCACAATGATTTCGGCGATAATGTTGGCGTCGGAGGGAAGCCTGATGCGGAGCTGACTCTCGATCTCGCCGAGCTCGACACGCTGGCCACGCAATTTGACCTGAGTGTCTTTGCGGCCGACGAAAACGATGCCGCCCGAGCCGTCAGGGTCGTATCTTCCCAAATCACCAGTCTTGTACAGACGACCGCTGCGTCCGGGATACCGGCCGTGGCCCGCCGTCAACCAGCGGGGGTCGTTGATGAAAGCGGCGGCCGTCTTGTCGGGATCGTTGAGGTAGCCCTGGCCAACGATGGGACCTTCAACGAGCAGTTCACCCACGGCACCAAGCGGCATCAGGGTCTCGTGGTCGTTGGGATTCACAATCCAGATGACCGCACCATTGCCGGGGCCGATCGAGATGTAGTCGCGACCGGTCGCGGCACTGCTGTTAACCGTGCAGCCGATTGTGCACTCGCAAGGCCCGTAGCCAATGATGATGCGGGCCTTCTGGCCCCAGTAATTGACGTCGCGCGCCGAGCAGGCCTCACCGCCGAGACCAAGACCTTTAAGGGAGGAGATGACGTCGAGGTCGAGAATGCGGGCCACCGATGGCGTGATACCGCAATAGTTGACACGCATGCGACGCATCACGCCGTTGATGTCGTTAAGGCGGTCCTCATCGGAAGGAATGCACAGGCACCCGCTATTGGCTAGGGTCAGCATCATGCTGTCAATGCTGACGTCGAAGGCATAGGACGCAAAGTCAAGAACACGCCAATCGTCTGCGTAGCCAACGGCCTTGGCGCGCGGATACGCACTGCTAGTGTAGGTGCAGTGCGAGATCTTGACGCCTTTTGGGGTACCCGTGCTACCTGACGTGAAGATGATGTACATGAGGGCGTCTGGGGGAACAGGCGCCAGGGGTTCCTTCTCGTCTGGCGAGTTTTCGAAGATGGACGGCTCGACGACGATCTGTTTCCCATTTGGTAGAATTGACCGCGCGAGATCTTGTTGGCTGAGTGAAGAGACCATGACTTTGGCACCCACTTGCTGGCCCATGTTTTGCAGGCGAGCCAGGGGCAGGCTGGGGTCCATCATGACCATGCAGGCGCCGGCCTTCATCACAGCCATGACGGCCACGATGGTCCAGCGCGACTTTTCGAAGCAGAGAGGCACAAAATCGTGCAGCTGGACGCCAAGCTCGTCGCGCAGGCGGTATGCTAGGGCAGTCGAGTACCGCTCGATCTCGCCGTATGTTAAGCTGCCGTCCCACGAGCAAATGGCCTCCTTGTCCGGGTGCTGTCTTGCGCGCTCGGCGATGATCTCGTGCATGCACTGGTTGTAAGTGGGCGGTAGCTTGTGATTCCAGCCCCAGATTTGGTCGAGGTCGTGTTGTGTTGGAACGAGCAAGCTCTGGATGGTTGCGTCAGGGGCCGCAAGATACATCTTGACGGTATCTGCCAGGCCGCGCGTGTACCGCGCGATGGTGAACGAAAGCATGCTGTGGCTGCGCCAGACAGGATACACGTCAAGGCGACCATCGCTAAAGTTTGCTTCGACATGAAGAAGGGGCTGATATGTTAGCTTGGTCTACCATTTAGGTTAGAGAATGCTCACCTCATCCTCGCTTTGTGAGAGAGTGCCCGTGCTCAGCACGAGACTTGAGCAGCCTGTTACACGCTGGGATATCGCGGCGACGACATCTTCAGCCTTGCTATCTAAGTCCTGCATCACCTCATTTGCGCGCAGGCCAGCTGGTTGTTTATTTTCACTCGCCCACTCGAAGAACACTTGGCCGTCTTCTTGGGTTCTCAAGAGGACGATGAACCAAGCAAAGAGAACGATCTCGGGTGTCAGAGGTGCACCGAGGTCATCTGTGGAAAGACTGGCGACCTCGAAAGCTGAAATTCCGTCGCATGCCCGCTCCAGTCGGGCATCTTGAAAGTGCTGCTGTATTGAGCCCATTACTGTCTGGATGCTCTATCGCTTGTTGTCGCAGAGCGGCTGAGGGCGGAAAGCGGTTGGATGCCGATGAAATCATAGACGCGGCCGGATAATTGCAAGGCATTGCAGGAAAGGATAAAGTCCCGCGAGGGTGGGGCTCAGCAGGAGATGGCGCGAATGTTAATGAGTCCGAGCCATGGTAGGGATAACTTCGTATGTGCCATCTCTAGAACAGGCATGCAGGGTCGTCACGGCGGTGCTGCCACTCCCGTCATGCTCCATGAGACGGATATGGATTGTCACAGTTCTCATTCCATGTGAGCGGGAATGTCGCCGGCGATGACCCCGGATCCAGCCGAGATCGGCCGTTGCGGTAAGACGCCGGCATGCTAGCGCAAGATCGAGGAACCGTTGTCTAGCCTAGCCTAACGCACGATCGGCACGCTCATGTCGACCAAAACGATGGCGACGATATAGCATGCTCAAACTGGCTGTTCAGATGGGAAACACGTCATGGAACAAACATCGCTACATGTAAGTCGTACCGAATGCACACATGTGCATAGGCAACAATGGTAGCAATTTCCAACGTGCGTCGGTGATGGTGTGATGGAGGGTGAAGCCCGAGCGAGCTTCTCTCCGAGCACTGGAGAGAAGGAGGGCAGGGAGTTGCCGGCAACTCGGTGAGTCGACAAACCTTGAGGGGCAGTTCCACATATCCTGGTCCACTTGCGGGCCCTACGGACCCACAACGGATCAGATAAACCAGCCGGTGATGATTCGACAGCTACCAAGACCCTGGGCAGCCACCGTTTGTACACAGTGCGCACCAATACTTCAGTTTTGGGCCCCGCACATCTCCGTCTTTCCAACCAAAAGCTGGCTTGGCGTAACACTTCGTCTTACCCAGGACCGTATCCGACTTTCTTAAATTTGGCGCATGTAGCCATTCAAACTCGTTTTCGGTTCATGGCCCGCAGGGTTTGTGTAACTGGCCGAGGTCGGCAGACTTTGCGAAGGGGTAGCGGGCGTTCCGAGGGAAGTGGAGCGGACTTTTTTGATCGGTTTTGATCAAACTTTTCCTTTTCCCCGCCAAGAGCAGGCTAACCCGGTGGCTAGCCAAGGGTCATTTTTCTTCCAAAAACCGCAGCACTTCGGACTATAATCTTATCAATCTGATCAGTGCCGATCAGAGTCCCGGGTGCGCTTAGAGTGCGTGGTCATTGAAGGGCTCTAGTGGAGTGGAGGCAGGGTCCAACGGGCGACCGATGGCGCTAGTTGCGCGAATTAAAAGCTCGGGACTTCGGCGGGCTTGCTTTTGTTAGGAAGGTACTTGACCGTGTTGCGATTGAATCGGTTGACGACATTGCCATGAAGTCTGCCACGATCCTCAGCATAACTTCATCCTGAGTCCTCTCTGGACATACCGCAGACTGCAGACCTTGACTTCACAGTACAAAATTCCGAAGCACCAGCCAAGATGGGTTCGAAATTCTGGCCGAAACGGGGCTCGCCGGGAATTCTGCACCATTGGGTACGTTCGTACCCTTGACGAGCTAATAACAACTGGCTAACCGGCCCTGTAGACGGAGACCTTGGTGACGTTTGAGTTCATCAACGGCGCAAAGCCCAAGCCTCACAGTATTTTGTTTATTGGCGGTTTAGGCGATGGTCTGGCCACGACGTCTTATGTGGCTGACGTGGTGACAGCGCTGCAGCCGACGTCATGGTCGCTGTTCACGCTGAACCTCTCATCATCGTACCAAGCTTGGGGCTTCGGTCATCTCGACAGAGACACTGACGAGATTGCGCAATGCATTAACTACATCAAGGAGTACAAGAAGGAGAAGTATGGTCAAGAGGGCAAGTTTGTCCTGATGGGCCACTCGACAGGCAGCCAATGTGTGCTGCACTACCTCTCCAAGCCCAACCCGCACACCAGTAAGCCCCCGTTTGACCGCTGGCTCGAGCACGTCAAGCGGCCAGTCGTCGATGGCGGCATAATGCAGGCGCCAGTCTCTGATCGGGAGGCCATTCAGTGGGTGATTAGCGAAGGTTTCATGGGCAAGACGCCGATGGAGCTCCAGGAGACGTACGACAAGCTCGTAGCCATGGCTAAGGAGGCTGTCGCGAAGGATATCAGTTGGGATGTCCCGTTACCGTTGTCTCTGACATCGCAGTTTGGCTACGGGTTCAGCACGCCGGTTAGTGCCCGGAGGTTTTTGAGCCTCGTCAGCCCGGAGAGCCCAAAATCTCCATCCGAGGATGACCTGTTCAGCTCCGACTTGCCCGACGAGCATCTAGCCAAGACATTTGGCATGGTTGGGCAGCGCGGGCTGCTCCGGTACAAGCTCATGGTACTGATGTCGGGTGCGGACCAGGCTGTGCCGAGCTGGGTGGACAAGGACAAGCTGATGGCGAGGTGGAAAGCGGCCGCGAATGCCAATTCCAAGACGCCAGTATGGGATGAGCGGAGCGGGCAGATACCTGGGGCGTCACATGCATTGAGTAATGACGATCAGGCTGAACCACGGAGGATTCTCTGCAGCAAGGTATTGAGCTACATTGCGGATGTTGAAAAGCTCTAGTGCATGGTCGGTGACTCGGAGTTGGGTGTTGGGGCATTAATCATGAGTTTTGATATCCTTTTGCGTAATAAAGATATGGATTCTCTAATGCGTATCTACCTTTGGGCTGCTCCAGAAGCAATTATATCCCTCACGCCCTCTTGTAGCCACAGCGGCCACGATCTAATCCCAGCCAAGTAAGAGCCGTCTTTCGAAATGATCAGCTGGCCGCCTCTTCTCTTCTTGATCTGCTTGACAATGTCGCTTGCAACCTCCTCCGGAGTGAGTAAGCGAAGTCCTTTTCGTTCCAAATTGTCCGCAAAGCCTTGAATCAGGGGTGTCTTGACGAAATTGGGGTGCGCCACGGTTGTGAGCACGTTCGGTGCCTTGTGGTAATGCTTGAGTTCCAACGACAGCGTCTCGTGGAATGCCAGGGCGCCGGCCTTAGTCGCCGCATAGTCGGCCGCAGTGGGCACCGAGATGAAGGACGCCATGCTAGCCATGGTGACGACGTGGCCCTTGTTGGTCTCGATCATGTAAGGCACAAACTGCTGCGTTGTGAACCACATCGACATGAGATTGACGCCCATGATGCGGCGAAGGAATACCTCATCCGTCTCGAGGATTGTCATGGGCTTGGCGATGCCGGCATTGTTGATGAGGATCGAAGGATGACCGAGTTGATTCCGGACCGCGTCCGCAGCCGCCGCGACTGACTTGAATATCGTGACATCGCAGTGGAAAAAGTGAACGCGTGGATTTTCCTGAAGGTCCTTTGGCAGTTCTTGTATATCCAGCACCGCAATCCGCACGCCCATACTCGAGAGTTTCTCGGCGATGGCCTTGCCGATGCCGCTGGAACCCCCGGTGATGACTGCGATCTCATTTGGCCAGTCCCAGCCGGGCGCCGGAACTAGCCGCCATGATGTCGCTGCAATAGCGCTGAGTGCCCGGTTTGCCGCCCGTAGAATACCCCAAGCCACAACGACGCGGAGCACGTTGAGCAGAGAGCTCGATTGGTGAGGGGGTGAGATCAAGGCCAAGCCTTGTGGGAGCGGGGAAAGCAGCCGACTGACTGTATCCAAGTGGTAGGTCACCGCAAAGAGAACCGGCACGGTCACGAAAGGCGAAAGCAGCGTTCTTCCGATGGACGCAGCCGCATCCAGTACGAAATAACACAGCCTCGACGTCATGGTGGTTGAAGTGTGGCTGATTGAAGTTGGCATGTTCAAATAAGCTTTGCTAGATATGCGCTAAGCCAGCCATGTCAAGGCTGGGGTTCGATCCGAGGTTAGTTTCTTGGCGGCCAGCAGCATCGGTCGTTGGCAAGGAAAAACTGAAAGAGGAAACGAAGGAAGAAAAAGGAGTTGACCCAAACAAGATTCAAAAGAGGAAAATCGGAGAACCGGAGGAGAAAAAAGTGAACGGAAGAAAAACGATCATAAGAGGAAAAGAAGAGGAAAGATGAAGTGAATATTTTTTGATGGTTTTAGGCTAATCGCTAGTGCTAAGAAGAAATTGTCAAAATCTTTGTACTCTTTTGGTCCAACGTTATAGTGAGCAAGCCAAACGTCCACAAACGTTCCCAACGACCCTATCTAGGTCGTGTTAGTGGGCACTGTTTCCAAAGAGCTCAACTTTTGACATGATTATGGAAGATCAACTGACTTATATCAATCGAAGTGTATGCTGGCTGGTTGCGACTGTTCAAACAAGTGCAGACCATTATTGTCGTCGGTACCGCCATCTGGCAAGCACCGCAAAACTGCCAGAAGTTGCCACTGTGTCAGGACATTAGCCTGGAATTCATGCAGGGTTGTATAATTCAAACACACCCAGCGCTTGGAACAAGTTGGCCATCTTGTACGCCAATGCATTGACCGAGCTCCAGCTGAGAGAAGAGACGTCTTGTGCCACCGCAGTCGACGCAGAATGCCTGTAGTGTGAACTTTAGTGTGCCACCATTGTTGAGTGGAACCACTATTACGTTCTGCGGCCTGTAAGTTCGAGTTGCATCCAAGAGAGATTGAGACTCACAGTGCAAGAGATGATGAAGTTGGCTGTCAGAATACAAGGTATTAAGAGTTGCAAAATATAAGCAAAGAGGTATTTTTGACTCATTTTGATGTTTCTGAACAAACTATTAGCAAAAAGTGGGGAACAGGAACAGTTCTCAAAAGTTTAGTTTATGGTTGCTTAGAGCTTGAATGTTTTTGAAGAGAGTACTGGTTTTTGTTTTTTTAGTTGTGTTTCATTTCCATTAGGGTGTATGACGTTGTGATGACTTAGGGATTCGTGCTGATGGAGACCCCTTGCTGAGCTCAGCACCCCAGGTCAACCTCTGAGTGCACCAGTTTGCACACAGGGACAATGAACATGTGCAACCATTAAGGTTGCCACAGACACAAGCTGACATGTGTGGCATGATTGCAAAAGGTTTGAAGTGTCTGCACGCCCAATACAATGTGTTAAAGAGCCTCACTCCCTGCCATAAACAATTCTCAAGCTGTAAATGGGTGCTTCTAGCCTCAATTCCTTTCTAAGATGTCATCCCTGGCTAAGCGGTTTGGCAGATGGCCTTCGCTGGGCTTCATCGAACACATCGTCCAGGGCTGGTTAGCTGAACGATCCAAGGCTTTCTGCTGTCAAAAAGACTGCATGTCAGCAGAGACTGGCATGGCAAAATGTCAGCACTCAAACTTGACCACTGTATGCCTACTACTTGGCTACTCTATAAAAGGCCAGAGTTTGTCAGTAGAGCACTCTAGAAGCACTTTTTTATGAACGCTTGACTCCTTGCTATCCCAATCGCGCAATATTTCGTGTTTGAAGCAAAACTTGCACAAACCGTGTCGCTCGCCATCATGACCAAGAGGGAGAAGGGGACCAAAGGGCGAGGACTCCCATGTCGACCATCCAGTGCTGGCACTGAAAAAATCGTCGTGAACCTGTCCATCTACATGTGCCCGGATCCTCGTTGTAATACGAGAGCCTTTATATTTTGTGTCTTTCTGGGGTGTGGCTCTCTGGCTCCTCCTCACGCACCTGTTCCGCTCTGGTGACGAAGACTTGTTTTGAGGATGCTTATCTTTCGTTTATGCTTCGGAATCAGCTAGTTGAACAGTTTGGTTGGCAATATCAAAATATCAATTTGGGTCACTTTATCGCGGAACAAACGGTGTTATCCGGATAGTATACAGTTTTGCCTGTTGTTAGCTGTCTACTGCTGGCTTATATCCCCTTTCCGTTACTTAGCTGCTCTAAAAACACCCTCGCCTTCTCCAGCGGCTCATCGTCGACGCTTCCCAGCCTTGCCCAGCCGTCTACCGCCATGCGAGCATATTTTGTAGCATTGACCCTGTCGCCATTGAGGCGGTGCAGCTCAGCCAGCATGTCATGGTACTCCGGCTCAAGAGGAGGGACCATTTCCCATTCGGCAAACTGCAGCCACTCCCCAGCCATGACGATGGCATCGTGGAAGAAGCCCTCATTCTTTGCTGAAAGAATTGTGTTCTTGAGGCTTTTCATGCGCCGGCGCCAGGACTCAGAGTCTTCAAGCTCTGATTGAGAGCTGCGGCACAGTTCGCATCTGCAGTCGAAGCCCCAGTGGTCCTTAAGATACTTTTTACGTTCATCCACGGGCATCTCAAGGGGGACGTCTGTCACGATTAGCAGATATATCACAGCAGCCTGACAAGCGAACACTTACAACTTATTGTGATCTCTTCGCCGGGTTGAATGGTGCGGTAGGCCAGAATCTCCAGTGTGAGTCTGCGTTCCGAGAACCGATAGTACGCGCTGTGCAAGTTAGCTCTGTCAAATACGCGTATGGTGAGATACATACTTCGGTCGACACGCGTGGTTTATTCTCTGCAAACTGTTAGAGCAAAATCTCAAAACGTTGTACGGAAAACGTACCGCCAACTGCGTGAACAAGCCAACATGGACCTCATCTGCCAGCATCACTGTGTGCGCGTTTGGGCCAAGAATCGCATCTACTTGATACGGCGAGCCGGCTTGATGCAGGCCGTAAATTTGGTTTTTTGTCTCCGCTCGGAGTTGGTTGAAAGCTTGCTTTATGATTCGCCGCCGATGATGAGGTTTGGTTGTGGTGAGGAATGAGATGCCAATCAGAACTGCCGGCATGTCGACTATGATGATTTCTCCACGGCGTATTTTTCGTGTTGCTACCACTCCAAGCCCCTTCCCTTCCATCGGCACGATATCATAAGCAGGTTGTGAATGACGTCGTGGTGAATCTTCAAATGCGCCGAGACCAACAAGGTGCGAAGCAACTGTAGTTGATGTTACTAGGCTGATCCCGTGTCCGTTGCGAAAGTTTGTGGATGTGAACAGGCAGTTTATCTGCGTCTCATTTTCTTGCCTGAAGCATTTTGGTTGGTATTCCCACGAGATGACATTGTTCTTGTCCTCAATAATTCCAATCCGGCCAGGGACTGGGCAAGTTCGAGCAATGTTTTCTTGAAGCCGGCCAAATGGTCGGTGAGGGCATTGAGTTGCAGAAGCTCTGAGAGCAAAAACCAGGAGAATCCAGATCAGCAACAACATGACTGCCTTCTTCTTGTCCTGAGAGAGTGACGGATCTAAGTGACTTATTTCCACTGAAATGAATATGCAATCTGTCCAAACCGTCGGAAGATGCCGTCACCCTTTCGGAACTTGGTGTTGGATGCCACATCACTCGGCTAAATTGACACTGCCGTGCAGCACCCGCATAAAAATGGGCGAATAATTTATTTATATATTTATATTTTCGACCGTTTCACCACTGGGGATACTAAGTCGTGCCCACGGCGCTGGCGGACAAGAGCTCTAAGATTTTTAATCACAGGTAACGCCGGAGTAAAACTCGCGTGGGAGAAAAACCGACGTGAGATATTGAATGCTGTCACGTGGTTGAGTGGAGGGAAGTAGTTCCGGGGAGCCATGTCCGGCCCTCGGGTTCGAAGGGGGCTTTGGGGGAAGAGGTTGAATGTGGAGAGAGGGAAAGCCGTTACCGGGCAGGGTTCGCAGGCTGCCCCCAGAGTTCGGCCTGGGAGACTCTAAATTTGAAGAGTTGGAAGGGGGATCAGAAGGCCCTAGGGCCCATCCTTCCCACGCGTGGGTTATCGAGAGAAACAAGAGGGCAGGAGAAGACATGTCTCCTGGAGACCACTGCCCCTGCAGGGACACTTTGACAACCTCCGGCGGGTGGTTGAAGCGCATATGGTACTCCAAGAAGTCGCCGTGGCCCGAGGCTTCAGCAAACCAGCGTAAGAGGCAATGACGGGAGAACCTCTCAAGGAATGGTTTAGCACTGTGAGCAGCCCAGTAGGCCGAGGGGGGTTTGTTAGTGCGCCACCAGCTACGCATATCCAGGCCAGGCACTCGTCGTTTCAGGGGGAACAGAGGGGAGGCCGAGCCACGCCGTTATCCCTAGGTGCTTTTGGCTCCCATAAGGGCTTAGCCCTGAGCCCGGAGGCCTGTCGGCTCAATGAGTCCTGAGTCCTCAGGGCGACGCGTCGGGTAACCAATTGAGATCGACGTGCCCCACTTCCTCTGGGTCCTCATTCATTAGCCAAATGGTGGGCCTACCCCACGTGATGCGGTTAGGGTTAGGGTTAGCGGTTAGGGT
>Ga0065720_1002992_pt1 | contig 77174 bp, 60 predicted proteins | sample Thericmetagenome_FD_59107 | JGI IMG/M metagenome (GOLD analysis project Ga0065720, IMG submission 59107) | Thermophilic microbial communities from the Joint Bioenergy Institute, California, USA of rice/straw/compost enrichment - eDNA_2 v2... | ecosystem: Engineered > Solid waste > Grass >...
AATAATCCCAAAAACTGTCAAATCATGAACACGCAAGTTAAGCTAATTAAGGGCAAAGTTGGCCTGCTCAAACTGGCTGAGGAATTAGGTAATGTATCTCAAGCTTGTAGATTATTCGGTTATTCCAGGGNCACAGCTTTATTTCGGCCACCTTTATACTGGCGTTCTGTAGGTTTTCAGGTAGATAAGCATAAGGCAGATTTAATGAATACCTTTTCCCTGCATAACGCCACCTAAGCCTAACTCTTCCTTCAAAATTGGTAATACTGATTTCTCCTTTTGGAGTTTTTGGTTTCTGACCCATTCCTGACCCAATTTTTTGATTATAGGGCCATTTGGGGTATCATTAAGAGAAGGTAAACAAGAAGAGTATATAATAAGAAAAGCCCTGAAATCCTTACCCATAAAGGCTTTCAGAGCTTTTATACTAAGTCGGGCAGACTGGATTCGAACCAGCGACCCCTACGTCCCGAACGTAGTGCGCTACCGGGCTGCGCTACTGCCCGAAATTTCCGGGTGAACCCGAAAATGGGATGCAAATATAGTTCAATTTCAGCATTTAAAGCAACTCTAATTTCCCCCACTTTCAATACTGAAAAACCAAGGACGATACCCGCTCACCGCCAATTTGGAAAATTGCAGCGGAAGGGCCAACTGACGCTGAAAGTTTGCCGGTGAAAGGGAGTTTTTGCGCAGGGGACCTGAATAATAGTAATGCGGCAATCCCTGTCTTTATTCCATACATTATTCCCTACCTGCAATATGTTTACTTACCTTAAGCGTTGCTTCCTGCTGCGCTCTTACCGTTTATAACACCTCCGGTTACAAGGTTGATACCATTCCCGGTAATTGTTACAACTACCGTCGGTGCAAACATTCAATAGCAGCGGAAACCCGGTGAGACATATCCCTGCAACATTACCGGATGCGGCATCGTTGAAAGTATTCAACATCCATGGGACGTTAATATCCAACGAGGAATACAAGGCGTTCCGGAAAAAAAACGAAACCGCAACTGCAACGCCCGCATACCAGGGTGTGTTTTTTGAAGATGAAAATGAACCGGGTAAAGGATTTCGTTTGTTGTATAAGCGTGATTTCTTCTTTGACAATACGGTACGCCCGCAATGCCGGGTTGCGCAACAGAAGTAATAGGCAAAAACATCTAAATGCGCAGCCCTTAAACAGGCAATGAGTCAGTGGTGTTTTACAACCAAAAAAGCCGGCGCTTTCGACGCCGGCCTGTACAATACTAAGTTGTACCATTTCAAATATAAACACCTCCGTTATTGTTACTATGAACAAAGTTGCAATTAAAACACCAGGCATCAAGTTGCCGATATAACGTTGATGTTTATGTGTTATCTGTTGCTATACAAAGGTATCTGTATGTAAACAATGGGAAAATAGCCCCCGGGGTTCTATTTTTTGGGCACAACACTTTCATCTGCATTCCTGCTGGCTGCATCCAGCGAGTAGCGGAGCAAGGCGTTGTTTTCGTTTTTCAGGTTTAGTTTTCTGCAAATATTGTGTCGGTGATTCTTTACGGTATGTGGGCTCAGGTTAAGTATGTCCGCAATTTCACGGGTGGTTTTGTGCTGCTGTATCAGTTCCAGCACGCGCCGCTCTGTCTTGCTCAGCGGTTGCTCCGGCTGCTGAATAGCAGTACCCAATGCCGGATTGCTTTTAATGCCTGCCATCACCAGTTGTACACCGGCATACAGTTGCGCCTCATCCACCGGCTTGATGATATAGTTGGACGGTTTTGTTGCAGTTGCCTGTTCAATGATTTCCTTCGACTGGTAAGAAGTGATGTAGATTACTTCAAAATGATAGTGCCTCCGCAGGTCGCTGATCAGTCCAATGCCATTTTCATGGTCCTGCAAATTGATATCGCACAACACGAGGTGCGGTAACATTTGTTTTACTGCTTCGCGCGCCTCGTCGGCAGATATGGCAATGCGCGTTTCACATGCAAAGTTTGCCTGCACCTGTTGTTCAATAAAACGGGCAATGATGATCTCGTCTTCAATGATTAAGATGCGTGTCATGCTGCAAATATTTTGAGTCCGTCACCGGAAATGTAAATGTATATGATAGGCCCTGGTCATGGTCCATGCGCATATCACCATGCATCTGTCGCACCATGTCTTTGATCAGCGACAGACCCATGGAACGCTTGTTATACCCCGGCAGGTCCTGCAGACCAACGCCGTTGTCGGCATAAAACAGCCGGATCCTGTTATCCTGTGCATAGGCCGCTTCGATGGTAATGACCGGGTAGGCAATGTTTGGAAAAGCGTATTTGAAAGAGTTGGTCAGCAGTTCCGACAGGATAAGNCCGATAGAAAGTGTATGCCGGGCCTGCAGCCGTATCTGCGATGGCACCGATTGTTCCACCCGGATTTTCTTGTGGGTATCATATACCTGCTGCACGTGTAACACCAGCCCGGTAATAAAATCAGAAAGCGTCACCGGCTGTCCATCTTCCAGCAACGTGAGTTTGTTGTTCACCAGCATCATGGCCTGAATGCGCGCAAGGTTGCTGCGAAGAATTTCTTTGGAAGAAGCGTCCTGTATGTGCGAAATCTGCAAACTGTGTAAACTGTATAGCAACTGCAGGTTATTCTTTACCCGGTGGCTCAGCTCGTTGATGAGTGTGGCAATCTGTACATTTCTTTCTGACAGTTCTGCTTGTTGCCGGGCGAGTTCTTCATTGGATTTTTGCAACTCCCGGGTACGTTCTTCCACTTTTGTTTCGAGGAGTTGGTTTTGTTTTTTCTGCAGTTCATTCAATGCATTCAGCGCTACATTTTTTTCAATTTCGTGTTGGCGCAACGATTCTTTCAGGCCTATGGAGAACAGAAGAAAAATGAGCAGAATAACAGCGTTGGAAATATAAGGTACTATGTGCAGCGATTTTTCATGGATTAGTGCAGAACTGAGTGTGACGAAAAGCCCGGCAACCCCCATGAGTATGATGCCATAGTACAGGTAATACTGCGCACGGTTCAACCTTTTACGACAAGTGATCAGCGCGGCCAGGATAAAACCGCCCGGTACAACAAACTCCATCAACTGCAGGTTGTTCGCCAGATTAAAGTTTCCGGTGAAATAATCTATGCTGATGCCGATGATGGAATTTACTACCAGGATAATAATACCAATAATTCCCAGCCGGTACAACACAGGATTATAGCGGCGCAGTTCCCAGAAGTCGAGCACGAGCAAATAGATGCCCACCACACCGATATCGAGAAAAGGTAAGTTGAATATCCAGCCGATGGCCGGATTATCCGGAAAGAACCAGTCGATGAAATAGCCGTTGGTGCAAATGCCATAGAACCCGGCGCCACCGATAAACAACAACAGCCACAAGTAAGGCCGGAAACGGCTCACCAGCCAGCATAGCAACACATACAGGAAAAAGATGCTTACCGCACCCTGCATCCAACCATCAATCAGTTTCAGTTGTTGATTTTTCTCAAGAAAAGCATCCCGCTGCTGCAGGGCAAAATCAAATACCGGCTGATAATATTTGGTATGATGCACCCGAAGAAGTAGGGTATAGGTATGATTGGCCCCTAAAGGTAAATGAAAATAAAACCTGCCATCACCGGGCGTTATATCCTTTTCGGGCCGGAAGGCGCCGGCGCTGCCATGCCATATGAATTGATCAGATTCTGACAGCCATGCATCAACGAAAGTAAGACTTGTAAATAATAATGCCAGGGGAGCGGCGTTACTGTCTGCATATCGGATGGTGGTTTTTAACCAGTAAACATTGGTGGGATGATGAGGCTGCAATTTGCTGAGCGGTAAAAAGCCGTTGTTGAGAGCCAATACCCTGTCTGCTGTAGTAGTTTTGTTGCTGTCTTCCCAAATTGAGAACCATTTGTCGAGTTTTATAGGCTGCAGGAAGTGATCTGATGAGGTAATGTGCAATGTATCGGCATAGCCATACCAACCTGGCAGGATCAACAACAACAAAAGCACCCACCTTTTTTGATAAGCAGTCAGGGGTATCTTCATTTGTGCAAATGTGCAAAAAAATGAATGGCAATAGATGGTTACTTGTAAAAATAAAACCTGGGGACTATTTCATGGTACCCTTCATCGGCTATTTTTGTAGCTTCATATTTGTTCAACGATCCGATTCCTGTTATGAAAAACACTTACACATTCCCCGCGATTTTCTCTCAGCTTATTTTTTCCCATTCTGCAACAGCACACCACTATTGGTTAAACAGATAGTATAATTGATCGCTGTATGCGGACGTAGCTTCTGCTTTTCCGTAACCCAAATCGTAGATATATGAGAACCCCTATTGTCCGATCTTTCATGGCATGCATACTTGTGTGCCTGTTGTATGTTACTGTAAATGGTCAGAATAATGCACTGCAATTTGATGGCATTGATGACTATGTAATTGTTCCGGCGCCGGTAGCTACCGGTGGGTCCTACACCAAAGAAGCATGGGTGTATGCAACTGCCACCAACAGTAGCCGGAATATTATTTCTTCCCAAAACGCCCCTTTCTGGATCTCCAATAACATTCTCAAAGCGGGACAGGCGGGTATTTATGATTATGTATACGACCCTACACCTTTTCCCTTAAACCGGTGGATGCATGTAGCGGTGACCTATGATGCCGCTACCAAAACCATGAAGTTGTATAAGAATGGCATCGTGGTGGCTACGAATACCAATGTACCGGCCTACACTGCTGAAACCATGTTTATCGGATCGCACGCTGGTACAGGCAGCTACTTTGAGGGAAGAATTGATGAAGTGAAAATCTGGAATGTAGCGCGTACAGCAGCGGAAATCAAAGAGGGCATGTTTGGTGTTCCAGCCAACAGTGCCGGTTTGCGTGTTTACTACAAAATGAATGAAAGCAGTGGCACTACATTGGTCAATGCCGCTGGCGTTGCGGGGCTGGACGGCACCTTGAAGAATGGCCCTTCACGGGTGTCATCTCCCATCCAACAAAGCCGCAACGCGCTCAGCTTTGATGGCGTGAATGACCAGGTAGTGATTCCCACTAATACAGCGTATGATCTGACCCAGGGCACCATAGAATGTTGGGTAAAGCCCGGTAACCTGGTTGGACAGGCGTGCATACTTGGCAATCGTGGAAGCGGAGGCACACGGTTCAGTTTCCATATGTCTACCACCGACAACTGGATCGGGTTCTGGAACAACAAAGCGTATGTGACGCTTCCCTATGCCATTACGCCCGGACAATGGTACCATCTGGCCTTCGTTTGTAATGGTACCTCGGTTACTTGCTATGTCAACGGTGTTTCCATTGGAGTGTTTTTCCAAACATTCAGCAATGTTACGGGTCAACCATTGCATATCGGCATGGCCAAGGTTGATGGAACGGGAGCAGACCTGGAACCTTTCCGCGGGGAAATTGACGAAATTCGTATATGGAATACCGCTCGTTCCAGTTCACAGATCATTAACAACAAAGACATTGCCCTTACCGGTAACGAGCCCGGCCTCGTGGCATTGTTTGGTTTTGACCAGGGCATAGCCGGCAGCGACAATGCAGGATTAACGACCGTAGTGGATAAATCACCGAATAACAATCATGGTCAGCTGGTGAATTTTGCATTGAGCGGCAGCACTTCCAACTGGACTGCAAATGGGGCCATAACCACTTTGCCTGTAACACTCCGCGGTTTTAGTGTGTATAAACAAAATCAGTCGGCAAGACTGCAATGGCAAACGGCCAGTGAACAAAACAGTAAGGAATTTATTATTGAGAGGTCCAATGATGGAACTATTTATAACGCCATCGGCGCGGTAGCAGCAGCCGGCAACAGTCAATATGTAAGGCAATATGCCTATACTGATGAACACCCGGAAACAGGCAATAATTATTACCGGCTGAAACAGGTGGATATTGACGGGAAATTCAGCTATAGCCCGGTGGTACGGGTAGCATTCGCTGCAGCCCAAAAACTCGGTTGTGGTATTGTGGGCAACGGAACTGTATATGTGATATTGCAGAGCGGCGCCAATGAGCCGTATATAGTAACGGACATCAACGGAAGAATAGTAAGGCGAGGGCAACTATCCGGTGGTAAGGCCTGGTTGTCGCAGCTCACTCCGGGTACTTATGCTGTATCGATCAGGGGGCAAGAGGAAAATTATACCGCAACCTTCATAGTTCCGTGATCATAGACAATACACGGCTGTTCTTTGGTACATTCAAATGCCAGTCCATCCCCGCGCGGGCGCTATCGTGTTGACGCAAATACCCAGCTGTTACATTGGCACATCCGGATATCCGTCCATTCCCGCGCGGGCGGGAGCGCAGCCCGATATTACCTTAGGAACAATATTGCAGGGATGGGGGTGGTCCCTCGCCCGCCATCTAACCACCTCCATCCATGAAACAGGTGTACGCAGCAAGCTACTGCCGGCGCCCCCGCCAGCGGGGGATGGGGTGGTATCTGGACGCACCTAAAGTCAATCAGCGTATCTAACGTGCAAGAAATCGTATCTATATTCATAAAAGTGTATCGACGTGCATAAAAGTATTTGTGTTCATGCAATCGTTTCTACGTGCATGAAAGCGTACCTATGCGCATGATTTAATGCCTGCAATAAATATATTTGCACCCGCACTAACTACACATCGATCATGAGCAACAAACAAATCGTTATTGACTTTCTGAAAGCACTGGAAAAGGAAAAATCAGCTGATGTGCTGGAAAGGTTTTACCATCCGGAAGTAGAGCAAACAGAGTTTCCCAATGCCATCACCAAACAAACAGCCGTCAGAAACCTCACCGATCTGAAAACCGCTTTTGCAAAAGGCCGGCAATTACTGACCAGCGAAACCTATGAAGTAAAGTAACTGCATGAAGCAGGAGAAACCGTCATACTGGAATGCATATGGAAAGGCACACTGGCCATACCCGTTGGAAATATTCCTGCCGGTGGTCAGATGGTGGCGCATTTTGCACAGATTTTTGAGTTCAAAGAAGGAAAGATATTCAGGCAGCGGAATTATGATTGCTTTGAACCGTTTGCCTGAAGTAATGCTGTCGTAATCACGGCATCAGGAGGCCAACTTTGAAACAAGCTGCAAGAAAAATAGTATCAGCAGCATCACTATTACCAGTATAAATATCCATTTAAAATTGCGGCGAAGGTTTTTGCCTTTTCAGACTTATCCTCCTCTGCGTCCTCATCCAGCAACGTCTTCCTGGTTTTGATGGCGGTGCTCACACCATAAACCAGGACTGATACCATGATAATAATGATAGCTACAGTTTGCCAGGCAATAAAAGCTAAAATAAAAAAGTCCTTAATAGCCCGGCGAAAGATTATATATAAAAACGGGGCACAGCGTTTATGCGTTGTACCCCGTTTGTTTGCTAGTGTGATGCTGGTGTCTTCTCACATGCCTGATGTGGTGTTATTTGCTCTTAGGTTCCTTCCCCGGGAATCGTGTATGCATCACCCTGATGGCGCTATCCATTTCTGCATTTACTGCTGACAGCGCAATGCGCGATTCTTTGATCAATAAAATACTTGCATAGAACAACAGGCCTGCGCCAACAATGCCTAACGCCACCGGTATCCAGGTATTGGTTGTATGAGAAAGGTCGGTAATGCCAATGGCAATACTGGTGGCTACAAAAATGCTCAGCGTAATGTACAGGATGGTCATGGCGCTTTGCAACAACCGGGCGCGCCGCGTGTTTTTATGCAACTGTTGATACAACACTTCCATTTCGTGCTCCAGTGACGACTCCGGCGCATTGGTGCGCGACAACTCTTTTATCCAGTCAGTAAGTTTGCGCGTTCTTTCAATCACACGGCCGAGCCGCTGTGAAGTGGTGAGAATCAGTTGCCCGCTGGCCAGTATCAGTACCACCGGGGTAATCATGCTGGAAAGGACATTGATGGCAGGAGACAATTCTTTCATAACGGTAAGTTTGATGGCTGTAATTCCCAGCCAATATTCATGCGGTTTGAGACAACTTCCTGGACACGCAAAGATACTGTTATCCGGGAAGGCGCAGGGCAAACACTTGTTCGTCATGGTGATGTCGCAGTATAGCAAACTTTCCTTATCGGCAATGAACCTACGATGCCAGCCTTATGATAAAACGTACATTCAGCCATTGCTGTTATATTTGCTGAGTTTTTGGTTAACCTCCTGAACCGCAGTATATGAAATTCCTTCGTAGTGCCTTGTATTCTTCCCCAAACAATTTCTTACGCAACGCCATTTTGCAGAAGCCTATCTGAGCCTGGTAGCGGAACTTGATGAGCCTGCCTGGTATGAATTTATTGCACAGAAGAAAGCAATGGTAAAAGATACCACCCGGCTTTTCTATCTCTATAAAGTGAAAATTGGCGAAAAAGCCTATCTCGGTGTTGCCGGAGCGTTTGATACAACGCAGCAATCGCTGGACCCGGTAGTACACATGACCATGGTACATTTTGACGACGAATTTGATAAAGATCGCATTGATGAATTGTTTGCGCGTTACCTCGAAATATGCCTGAAGTATTTGAAAGAAGAAAAGGAAGACGAATAACGGCCTCAGGAACCATGCGTCACTTGCATATAGGCATTGCCCAGGTAATCTGTAATATCTGATGCAATCATTGCTTCCTGCGATACAAATGAAGCTGCCAGGTCGCCGGCCAGTCCATGCAGGTACACACCAGCTATGGCGGCCTGCTGTGCGCTATAGCCCTGCGCCAGCAAGGCAGTTACGATGCCGGTGAGCACATCTCCACTGCCGCCTGTAGCCATACCTGCATTTCCGGTACTGTTGAAATAACCCACGCCCTGCGCAGTTGCAATAAAGGTATGATGCCCCTTCAGGATGATGTTGAGTTTGTAGGATGCCGCCGTCTCCATGGCCAGTGACAGTCGCTGATAATCATCGGTGGTTTTGCCAAAGAGCCGCTCGAATTCTTTGGGATGGGGGGTAAGAATGGTACGCGCCGGAATTTGCTTCAGCAGATTTTTGTTGGCGGCCAGCGTATTCAAACCGTCTGCATCGATAACAATGGGGCAACGCGCCTGTTGAAACAATTGCTCCATCAAGGCAACATGCGAAGGATATTGTCCAATGCCGGGGCCAATGCCGATAGCATCATATTTTTCCGGCGATGTTACCGATTCTATGCAGGCTTCTCCTTTTTCTACCATACACATGGCTTCCGGCACGGCTGACTGCATAATATTGTAACCGGAAGCAGGCACATGGCAGGTGAGTTTCCCCGCGCCGCCACGCAGGCAGGCGCGAGCGCTCAGCACAGCGGCGCCCATCAAGCCGGTACTGCCGGCTATCAGTGCTGCATGACCGAAATTGCCTTTATGGGTAAACCTGTTCCTTGGCTTGAGTATGCTGCGCACCAGGGAAGCATCAATCCACTGCCAGGTGGGTTGAACGGTTTTTAAAAAGCCCGGGTGCAAACCGATGTCAAGAATATGCACTTCCCCGAATGCGGTGGCATTTTCTGCCAGCAGCAAGGCCGGTTTGTAACATTGAAAACTCAGCGTGTGCGTGGCCCTTACCACTGTATTGTTCCGGGAACTTTTATCAACAAACAATCCACTGGGAATATCTATGGAGATGATGTCATGGCCGCTGGCATTCATATGCTCTACCAGTTGTGCCGACAGTCCGTCGAGCGGACGGCTTAGTCCCGAACCAAATAAGGCATCTATCAGAATATCGCCGGGCTCCGGTGGAGCAATGGCGCTTGCTTCGGATATGAAACGGATCTCCGCTTCGGTTTCGTGCAATCTTGCGAGGTTGGTCTGAAAATCTTCTGTGCCCAGGTGGCCAAATTCCAGGATGTTCACCGTAACGCGGTGACCGGTTTCGGACAGCAGGCGGGCAATGGCCAGACCGTCGCCACCATTGTTGCCCTTGGCGCAATACACAGAAAATGTTTTTCCCTTGTAGCCGCGTTCCATCAGCCAGTCGAAGCAGGCAGTAGCGGCTCTTTCCATGAGGTCAATCGAAGCGATGGGCTCGTGTTGGATGGTATACTCATCCCATGCCCTTATTTGTTCAGCAGCAAAAATTTGCATGCGGGAAATTACCTACTTTTTGCCAGTAAGAACGGGGGGAGGGGTATTCTTTTTCAGTATTACGGCAGCCTGCACATTATGCTGGCGGTTTGCGCGCCTGGCAGCCGCATAATCATCCACCGGGTGTTCGCGGCGCTGCATATAGTCGCCAAAAATGTCTGCGATCTCTTTCACGGCATAAATTCTTTTGGCGTCGTTGTTACAAAGCGCAATAATGGTCACGTCTTCATCCAGCAGGCGGTAAAAGGCGGTGCGGTTGCCATGCCACCAGCCGTTGTGGTAAATCAGTTTCTTGCCGTTTTTCAGGCAGTACATGCGCCAGCCAAGCCCATAATTGTGTGTGCCCGGTTTTTCCCAGCTGTAGGGCATATAGGCAGCATCGAGTGATTGCTTTGAGAAAAAAGTATCGCTACGCAGCGCCTGGTCCCATTTCAGCAGATCTCTAACGGTGCTGTACACGTTCTTATCGCCATACACAAGGTCGAGGTAATCGAATTTGTACGGGCGGCCGTTGTAGCGGTAGGAGGAGAGGTAGCGGCCGGTATCGCCCAGGGCAAACACATAACTGTCGTTCATGCCCAGCGGTTCGAAAAATGTTTTTTTGAGGTAATCGCCATAGGTCATCCCGCTCACCTTTTCGATAATCAATGCCAGTAACGCATAATTGGTGTTGGAATAGCTGAACCCGCGGTCCGGACGTGCAATAGGTATTTCCTTATGTCTTGCTATGAGGAAATCGAGCACGTCCTGGTTGGTAACCAGCCTGCGCTTGTCCCAACCCATGTTTTCCATATAATGATCATACTTGGGAATACCGCTGCGATGGTTCAGCAGGGTGCGTATGGTAACACCGGCACAGGGAAATCCGACAAGGTATTTGCTAACGGTGTCGTCTATGTCAAGTTTTCCTTCTTCGGCCAGGCGCAGGATGGCCATGCCAGTAAAAGTCTTGGAGATAGAAGCAAGGTGAAAGGAGGTGGAAGGGGTGATGGTATCTTTCTTCTCGCGGGGATTGCAATAGCCGTTGTAATATTCGTAAATGATCTGCCCGTGTTTGGCTACCAGTATACTGCCATTGATATGGGTTTTGCCGAAAAGAGAATCCAGCGAACCTTTTACACGATCGAGATAATATTGAAGTTCCCTTGCAGGGATTTTTGATTCAGCGGACGACAACAATTCAGCGCCTTCGCGAGGCTCGCCGATAGGCTTGCTGTTGTTGCTATTCACCTGGGTACAGCCATACAAAACAAACACGAACAGTATTATGCCTAAAGTGTTTTTCACAAGGACTATTAATTTTTTTTCGGGTTAGTAATCTGCTAATTTACAGAAAACTAACGCTCGTTTTGTCTATAACCTTTTTTTCGTAGCGATTGTCAACGGCCTATATTTGCAATCCTGAAAAATAACGCAAAAGAAGGGCCATCATTATGAATGAGAAAAAAAATACCAGTTACCCCAAAGAAAAAATAAATATTCTGCTATTAGAAAACATCAGTGATACTGCTGTCAAGTTTTTCAGGGATGCCGGTTACACATCAGTTCGCAAACTTGGCGGGGCCTTGAGTGAGGAACAATTAATAGAGGAAATTAAAGATGTTCATTTATTAGGTATTCGTTCAAAAACCATGATAACCAGCCGGGTATTGGATGCGGCCAAAAAGCTGCAGGCCATTGGCTGTTTTTGTATTGGTGTAAACCAGGTTGACCTGAAAGCTGCCACACAACGGGGCGTTGTGGTGTTTAATGCACCATACAGCAATACCCGTTCAGTAGCAGAACTGGTAATTGGTTTGTCCATCATGCTGATCCGCCGCATACCCGACAAAAACAAGGCGGCGCATGAAGGCATCTGGCTGAAAGATGCCAAAGGCAGTTATGAACTGCGCGGCAAAACGCTGGGGATTATCGGCTATGGCAATATCGGATCACAGGTTAGCATCCTGGCAGAAGCGCTGGGCATGAAAGTGATCTTTTATGATATCATCAAACGGCTGCCGCTGGGCAATGCCGTGGCGAAAAGCAGTTTGAAAGAAGTGGTGAGCCAGGCAGATATTGTAACCCTGCATGTGCCGGACACGCCCACAACCAAGAACATGATCAACAAGAATACCCTCAAACAATTCAAAAAGGGGGCCATATTGATCAACTATGCCCGTGGTGAAGTAGTGGACCTTGATGCGCTGCGCAAATTCATACTGGATGGCCATATTTCAGGCGCTGCGGTAGATACCTATCCCTGGGAGCCCGAAAAGAACGGCGACCGCTTTGAAACGCCGCTGCAGCAATTGCCCAACGTAATACTCACACCGCATATCGGCGGTTCTACGGAAGAAGCGCAAATGAATATAGGAGAAGACGTGAGCAGCAAGCTGTTCCAGTTCCTCGAAATGGGGGTAACCATTGGCAGTCATACCGTACCGCCATTGAGTTTGCCACCACAGGAAGGCACACACCGCATTTTGCATATTCACAAGAATGTGCCCGGTGTACTGTCTGCCATCAACACACAACTTTCCAAAAACAAAATCAATATTCTCGCCCAATACCTCAAGACCAATGACGATATTGGTTATGTAGTGCTGGACGTAGACCGCAAGATTTCCAACACGGCGTTTCAGTTGCTGAAGGATATTAAGGAGACGATCAAGGTGCGGTTGTTGTATTAAGCGGGAAAAAAGCGGAAAATCCGGGTAAAAATCCTTTATTAAAAGAAGGGAAGTATATCCCAACGGCACAAATTTGCGTTTGTGCATGTGGGATGGAGCGTGACTTTTTTTACCTGCTTTGGGTTTGCGGCCTGATTCGCCATACCTGCCATTCCTGTTGCCTTTTTTTACCTATTTCTTCCAACGCGCGCTGCGCCAGTTTGCTACCGTTCAATCCCCAATCCATCCCCTCATGGCACCAGTTTTGTGCCCCTGCGTTAAATACCCGTACACGATTTTTAGTTTTTTCAAAAATTATTGAAAATTGTGTAAATTTGTGTACTCAAATCCGAAACATGAAAGTAATAATCGTCGGAGGTGGATTTGCCGGGTTAACACTTGCCCGCAGACTGAACAACAAACCCGGTTTTGAGGTCACGCTACTTGATCGCTTCAATTATCACCAGTTTCAACCTTTGTTTTACCAGGTGGCCACGGCAGGCCTCGATGCCAGTAATATATCATTCCCGCTGCGCAAGGTTTTCCATGGTTCACGCAATGTGCATATCCGCATAGCAGAACTGCAGGAAGTAGTGCCTGAACGCAATATCATTCGCACCAATATCGGCGAAATGGAATACGACATCCTTGTACTTGCCATTGGCGCCGACACCAATTTCTTTGGTAATGCAGCTCTACAGCAACATGCCTTCCCCATGAAATCAACCGCAGAGGCGCTCCGTATACGTCACCGCCTGATCCAGAATTTTGAAGAGGCGCTGGCTACCAACGACCCTGCAGAGCGGGAAAAGCTGATGAATATTGTAGTAGTAGGAGGCGGTCCCACAGGCGTAGAACTCAGTGGCGCAATTGCCGAAATGAAACGCTACGTGTTGCCCAAAGATTACCCGGAGCTCGATTTCAGCAAAATGAACATTTTCCTGTTGGAGGGGCAGGACAAAACCCTTGCGTCCATGAGCGCCAAATCTTCTGAACAATCACAACGATACCTCCAAAAGCTCGGCGTTAACATCTTTACCAATACCATTCTGAAGGAATACGACGGCGATACCGTAACCCTGCAGAACGGCGATAAAATCCGTTCAGCCATGGTGATCTGGGCGGCAGGCGTCAAAGGCAACGTGCCTGCCGGCGTGCATAAAGACCTGGTAGTACGTGGCAATCGTATTAAAGTTGACCGCTACAACCGCGTGGAGGGCTTCAAAAACATATTTGTCCTCGGCGATCTGGCCTATATGGAAACGCCGGCCTACCCGAAAGGACATCCTCAGGTGGCATCAGTGGCTATTCAGCAGGCGAAACTCCTGGCGAAAAACCTCCGGCTGCAGGCGCGTCACCCCGAACGGCCCTGGCGTGAATTCGAATACTTCGACAAAGGCAGCATGGCCACTGTAGGGCGCAACCTCGCTGTAGTGGACATCCCCATTTCCAAAAAGAAAAACAAGATCTGGCATTTCGGTGGGTTCTTTGCCTGGTTAGTGTGGATGAGTTTGCACCTGTTCCTGCTGCTGGGTGTTAAGAACAGGATATTCGTATTCCTGAACTGGATCTATATCTACTTCACCTATGACCAGTCGCTGCGATTGCTGTTCAAGGAATTTTACAAACCAAGGAAACCGGCGGAAACACCCAAGGTGGCAGAACGCGAGATGGCGCAGGCCGGGCATGGTTGAAACGGGCGCGTATATTGGTGGATGTTAGTGGGCTCACATACGGCTGCCCACCCGGCGTTTCAGGTTTATCAGGAGGTTGCGCATAGTGCTGCGCACCTGAAGTTCCGGGAGCATCAGGAGGTTGTACCTATTGCGGCATACCTGAAGTTCCAGGAGCAATAGAAAGTTGCACCTATTGCTGCACACCAGAAGTTACACGAGCCTTACTGCCCGCATACCTCCGGTTTAGCTTCCCAAAAATTTCAACAGCTTACGTTTAAGCGCCTGCCGGCGTTTGGCAGGAATATATTTCTTGAGCAGCAGTTTAATCCGGCCGCCCAGCGTACTTTTCATTTGTTTGGTGATGTACGCATTGCGCATTTCAATGTAGTAGCATTTATAGGGATTGGTGGTTTCATAACCCTCATCGAGCACCAACTGCCGGTACTCCATGAATATTTTTTTGTTGAGCGGCAGATCTTCATCCCGGTAGCGGTCCTGCTGTTTATGAAACAATTTCGCCTGTTTAATGCCCACACTGCTGAAGTGATAGATGCTGAGCGGGTAGGCGTCATTGATTCTCCATTCGCCGTTCACTTCCGACAAGGTCCTTTCCTGCAGGTTCCAGTACGCTACATTGTAACCGGGATTTTTCAATACATAAACAGAATCGAAAAATACCGGCACCAGGTTCATCCATTTCTGGTCAACAAACAATCCTTTATAAAAATCAAAGTAGCAGAAATGCCGCAAACGCTCGCTCCACCAGTCGAGCATGCGCAACGTATTATCGCTTTTACGCAGCGAGAGGAAACCAAGATTGAAAGTCCCGGTGGACAGATAGGAAATTTCATCGGGATTCTTGCCATCAAGCGCCATCGGGTGCAGGATATGCGGCGTCATGATGATGTCGTACTGCCGGTGGCCTTCTTCCAGTTCCGTCAGGCGGCGGTATACCAGCATATCCGGGTCAAGAAAGGTAATGAATTCCGCATCCGGGTATTTGTTGAATAGGTACTGATAATAAAAAGGCTTTAACGCTGTGTTGAACTCTGCAATCGTATACTTCAGTGCAATTTCCTGCAAATCGGGTATGCCGATCTGGTCGCAGGGCAGGATGTCGAAATCCTTGTAGTACGATTGCAAACGATCATCCGGTTTATCCACCAGCCCGATAATAAAGTGGTAATCATTTCCGGTGGCTGCAAGTGATTTTCCCAACGCACGGGCCAGCGACAAATAGTTATTGGAACAAATGGTAAAAGCTATTTTCATTATCAGTATGAATTAAAATCGGTTTAGGTTATTGTGCTGCACTGTTTTTTTTCCTGCGGACCACTTTGTTCATCACCAATGCGTAAATATCCCTGTAACATTGGAACATGTAAACCGGGATATTTCGCACCTCAAGATGCATATACTTTTTCAAAATGGCAATCATGGTGATCAAACTGATCACATTATAGGCAATGAGCGCATAAGCGGCGCCCATGCCTCCGAAATAATACAGGCCGGCATAGTTCAGTCCCAGTCCAACCACCATCAGCGTGGCGCATGCTATGAAATTCACCCGCGGTTTTCCCAACGCATCAAGCGTGGAGCCGAAATGATAGCCCAGTGGTCTGATGAGATTGGCGATGATGGTGATCTGCAGGATCAGGGCTGCTCCATAATATTCAGGACCGGCAATGATAAAAATGACCAGTTTGGGAAAAATGCAGATGAACAGCGAAAGCGGGATCACCACGGCCAGGATGGTGCCGATCATGCGTTCGAAATAATATTTCACCTTGCCAAGCCCTTCCGTTTCGAGCGTTTCAACATTCTTGGGAAACAACACATCGGCTGTGGCCAGCGTAGGCACGTCGATCATGTTGTTGATGCGTGCGGAAACATTGTAATAGGCCACATATTGTTTACCTGCTGCCGGGCTCAGGACATTGGCCGTAACAAAATGATCGAGGCTGCGGGCCACATGGCTGAACAGGTTGGTGCCAAATATATATTTCCCGAAATGGAACATCTGCAGCATGATCTGCCCGTTGTGATGATACCCACGCAGTCGATAGGGACTTGTTGCGTAAAACAGTATGATGGTGCCGGCCAGCAGCGCTATGATCTGTAACCATACCAGGTGCAGTACCGTAAAATAGTGGGGGAAGGCAAAGTATAAAACAACTATGCCCGCAAACTGGATACCCTGCCGTACCACATAAGCGGCGAATATTTTCTTGAACTGGTAATGCGCCTGCAGCAATACCTCATAATGATTGAAAGGAATGAGCAACACTACCATGGCAATGCTCCACCACAGCAAAGGGGTTAAGGCAGGCGCTTTCAGAAAGGCTGACAGCCAGCCGGCGCCGCATACAATCAACACCATGCTGATAAGGGAAAAGCCGGCATTGATGGCCAGACCGGACGATTGCACTTCTTTCCGGCGTTCGGCATACTCCGTCATACCCAAAAATTTGATCATCGGGTTCCGCAGCATGCCCTGCTTGATGGTTTCGAACAGGGTAAGTATGGTAAGGTACAGCGCCCAAACGGCCATACTGTTGGCATCCTTTGCAAAACCGCGGGCCAGCAACATGTACGAAACTGCGCCAAAGAAGAACAGGGAAAACCGTTGCAGCAAAGTATAGAATACAGCATTGACCCAGAAGGATGATTTCAACAGTTTCAATCGCGTCAGCTTTAAGGGGTGAAATTACAGGATTCCCTGATTTACACAGATTAACGTGGAAAAATTGGAAATAGTGTTGAAAGATGGGGCCAAGCCACTATCTTGTAGCCATGCATCGGTTTCTGTATATCCCCTTATTCCTCCTGATTATTACTGCCGGCTGCAAACAAAAGCACGGCGTGGTGGTGTTTCAATCTGATTTTGGTGTAAAGGACGGCGCCGTCAGCGCCATGAAAGGTGTGGCCATCTCGATAGACCCAACGCTCAAACTGTACGACCTTACGCACGAAATCCCTGCTTACCATATCTGGGAAGCGGCTTACCGGCTGCAGCAAACGGCGGCGTACTGGCCGCCCGGGACGGTGTTCGTGTCTGTAGTAGATCCGGGTGTGGGCACTGACCGCAAATCGGTGGTGATGCGGTCGCGTTCGGGACATTATTTTGTAACGCCTGATAATGGTACACTTACCTTGGTTGCAGAATCGCTTGGTATAGACGAGGTAAGAGAGATTGATGAAGTTTTAAATCGAAGAAAAAACAGTGCGGCTTCCTATACCTTTCATGGTAGAGATGTCTATGCTTATACCGGCGCCAGATTGGCGGCGGGTGTGATCCGTTTTGAAGAAGTAGGTCCCCTGTTGCCCGATACTGTGATACGCATTCCCTACCAGCAAGCCACGGCGGAAGCAGGTGTGGTAAAAGGGAATATACCCATTCTCGATGTCCAATATGGCAATGTTTGGACGAATATTAACGATTCGATTTTCAAAAAATTGCAGGTGTCTGTTGGAGTAAATGTTGAAGTAGTCATCAGGCACAATGATGCGCTCGTATACACTGGAAAGATGCCCTATGTGCATACATTCGGTGATGTACCGGAAGGCCGTCCCCTGGCCTATTTGAATAGCCTGATGAATCTTTCTTTTGCTATCAATATGGGTAGCTTCTCCGATTCGTTCCGCATAGCCAGCGGGCCGGGATGGTCGGTGGAGGTGAAGAAGGTAAACCTGTAAACTGAGCGCTATCAGTTATCCTTGTTCAGCCGTAAAATGCCCACCGCATGAGCACAGCTTGGCAGGGGCCCGTATACTCGCTATAGGAATGAAGGGCCAGACAAGCACCTGTGCTGGCAATTCCCAATCCATCCCGTGTAATTTAGGTACTTTTACAGTGGGCATTCAAACGATCGAGATGGGGACTATTCAGAATCTGCATATACCGGCACGCAGTGATTTACCAAAGGAAGGCGTTATTATAATGGCCGGCGACGCAGGAGGTACCAAAACGAACCTGGCGCTTTACCGTGCTACTAATGCCGGTCTGGAAGTATTGGCAGAACAGCGCTACCCATCCGATCAATTCCACTCCTGTATTGATATCCTCAAAAAATTCCTGGGAGAAAATAATCAGCTCGTCCCACAACGCATATGCCTCGGGGTTGCCGGCCCGGTGCTGAACGGCCGCGTGGAATTAACCAATATCGGATGGAAACTGGATGTTGCCGACATCAGGCAGCAGTTGAACTTTAACAAAGTCGCGCTTATCAACGACCTGGAAGCGACGGCCTATGGTCTCGCTGCGTTGGGGCCTGACGACTTCATAACCCTGCATCCCGGCCACGAAAACAGCAATGGCAACATGGCCATCATTGCTCCCGGCACGGGTCTCGGTGAGGCAGGACTGTACTGGAACGGGCGCAATCATTTTCCCTTTCCTACCGAAGGTGGACATACCGGATTTGCACCCCGTACAGATACGGATATTGCCTTGCTGCGCGTGTTGCAGGAAAAATACAGGATGGTAAGCTGGGAACGTGTGGTGAGCGGTCCGGCCATATTCGACATCTATGAATTTCTCCGCGACCATCTCTCGTACGAAGAGCCTGAATGGCTTACCAAAGCCTTGTTGCATCACGATGATGATCCGGCAGTGATCAGCACGGCCGCACTGAACAATGCGGCGCCGATTTGTGTTGAAACGATGGACATTTTTGTGCGCTACCTGGCGTACGAATCGGCCAACCTGGTGCTGAAGTTGAAGGCTACCGGTGGACTTTTCCTGGGTGGTGGTATTCCTCCGAAAATTGCCCCGCTGCTACAACAGGAATCTTTTTACCGGCACTATCTCGACAGCGACCGCATGCAGCATTTGCTGGAAACCATTCCCATCCGGGTCATAAAAAATGATAAGACTGCGTTGATCGGGGCAGGATGGTACGCAGCATATGGCGATTGGTAAAATAAAAGCAGGCGGATAGCCGCAAACCTGTAAATTTAATACAGCCATTTACCATTAAACAACATAACCAACACATAAGGCAAAACATGGCCCGTAGAAACAGCGACAATTCAAACGAAAAAAAAGAATCACTCAAACTTAAAATCAATAAACAGAATCTCAAGGAAGCTTTACTCATTTTTCAATATGTAAAGCCCTATCGGTGGATGTTTATTGCCGGACTGATTTTTATTGCATTGTCCAGCGCCACCACCATGTCATTTCCCTGGTTGCTGGAAAAGTTGATTGATAGTACAAAGCCCATGGCTCCGGGAACGGTTGCCCAGGACAACGTCCATTTATCTCCCAATACCATCGCGCTCCTGATGCTGGCCGTATTGGGCGTGCAGATGATTTTCTCTTATATGCGTGTTTACCTGTTTTCTTACGTGGGTGAACATGCGCTGGCAGATATGCGCAGGGATGTGTATCGTAAAATGATCACCATGCCGATGAACTTCTTCGCGCAGCGCCGGGTGGGCGAACTGAGCAGTCGCATCAGCAGCGACCTGGTGCAGATACAGGACGCAGTGACCGTTATGCTTGCAGAAATCCTGCGCGGCGTGTTGGTGCTGGTGATCGGGCTGGGATTGATCCTGGTTATTTCGGCCAAACTTACCATGGTAATGTTGTCGGTTGTGCCATTGATTGTGGTTATTGGCGTGGTGTTCGGCAAAAAGATCCGTAAGTTGTCCCGTAATGCGCATGACCAACTAGCCGATTCCAATACCATTGTACAGGAAACTTTGCAGGGCATCAGCAACGTAAAAAGCTTTACCAACGAATGGTATGAAATAGGCAGGTATACAGGTAGTCTGGCCAAAGTGGTAAGACTGGCTGTAAAGAATGGCAGGATGCGTGGTTTGTTCGTTTCTTTTTTATTGTTCAGTGTATTTGGCGCCATTGTATTGGTAGTATGGTATGGCACGCGCATCCTGGCATTCGGGGAGCTTACCGCCTTTGTAATTTACACAGCATTTGTGGGCGGCAGTATGGCGGGTTTTGCTGATCTTTATTCGCAACTGCAAAAAACACTGGGCGCCACACAAAGAGTGAGAGAACTGCTCCGTGAAAAGGAAGAGGAAGTGGCGGTAACCGATGAACCGGTGGCCGATAAATACAGGTTGTTTGGGCAGGTAACACTCGAAAATATTGCTTTCAGTTATCCTTCGCGCAAGGAAGTGCAGGTATTGCACAATGTTTCCATTACGGCAGAACCGGGCGAGCAAGTGGCTATTGTTGGCCCGAGCGGCGCCGGAAAATCCACCATTGCCGGTTTATTGCTGCGTTTCTATAATCCTGATTCCGGGAGGCTTTTGTTCGATGGCAGACCGGCCGAAACCATCCCCGTTTCGCAACTGCGCAAACAAATGGCCCTGGTGCCGCAGGATGTATTGCTGTTTGGCGGCACCATTCGCGAAAATATCGCTTATGGTAAACCCGATGCCACGCAGGAAGAAATTGAAGAGGCCGCACGCAAGGCCCATGCGCATGAGTTCATTACCGGATTTCCCGAGGGATACGATACTGTTGTGGGCGAACGTGGCGTAAAACTTTCGGGCGGACAGCGGCAACGTATTGCCATAGCCCGCGCCATTCTGAAAGATCCCGTGATACTGGTGCTGGATGAAGCCACCAGTTCCCTCGACAGTGCCAGCGAATCCATTGTGCAGGACGCGCTCGATAACCTGATGAAAAACCGCACGTCGTTCATTATTGCGCACCGGTTGTCGACCATCAGAAATGCCGATAAAATTGTAGTGCTGGACAAAGGTTTGGTAAAAGAATGCGGCACACACCATGAGCTCATGAACCTGCCTGATGGATTGTACAGGAGTTTGAACAAACTGCAGTTGTCTGAACCGGGATTTATTGAATTGAAGGATTAAGCGGGTAATTACAATCGTGTTTTTTATAAACTTGCCTATCCTTCCAATGTTGTGGTCACACAGGGGCATCGAAATTGCATTGCCATTCATACAATTTTGCATTGTCTTATAGCAGTTCTGCTGTTTTTTCAGGAAATTTGAAGCGTTATAACACCGCTATGAAGAGAAATATATTCACCTCCCTTAGATGGATTGCCCTGTTGCTGCTGTTCATTGGTGCAGATGTTGCCGTTGCCCAGAAGACCAAAGTGGCCGATAATGTTGACCTGGTCTTTCATAATACGGCGCATATGTTGCAGCAAATCCATTTTGCGCCGAAAACGCTCGACGATAAATTCGCTGCTGAAATATTCAATGCCTACCTGAATCAACTCGACCCGGGCAAGCGCATTTTTCTCCAGTCGGATATCAACGAATTCAAAAAATACGAATCAGAACTGGATGATGAATTGCGCGGAAAAACCGTTCAGTTCTATAAGGTGGTCAACAATGTTTTCCGGAAACGTCTCGATGAAGCAGAGCAACTGGTAACGGAATTATTGAAAGAACCATACCGTTTTGATAAACCCGGCACGTACAACAGCAATACGGAAAACCTGCCCTGGAGCAATTCGCCAGAAGAACAAAAGAACAGGTGGAGGACCTATCTCAAATACCAGGTGTTGGTGCAATACGATGATCAGTTGGAATTAAAGGCAAAAGATTCCACCGGATCGAAAAAAGGAGAGAACCCTGAGCAGAAAGCAAGAGAAACCGTATTGCGCATCGAAAAAAGACATATCGAAAATCTGCGCAAATTAACTACCGAAGAAGAAGCTTTTAATACCTATCTCAACAGCGTGATCAACCTGTACGATCCGCATAGTAATTATTTCCTGCCCGTCGACCGTCGCTCGTTCCAGGAAAACATGAGCGGTATTTATTACGGCATCGGCGCGCTGTTGCAGGAACAACAGGGCAAGGTAAGCATTGGAGAACTGATGCTCGGAGGGCCTGCAGCCAAATCGGGACAGGTAGAAAAAGGGGATGTGATTGTGCGCGTGGGCCAGGCCGGACAAAAGCCGGTAGAAGTAGCAGGCATGGCCATGAGTGAAGTGATCAAACTGATACGTGGTCAGAAAGGTACTACGGTGATGATCACTTTCCGCAAACGTGACGGTACGCTGAAAGATGTTTATATGCAGCGCGAAGCGTTGCAACTGGAAGATACTTTCATCAAAAGCGCGGTGATTGAAAACAACGGCCGCATTGGATATATTTCTTTCCCCCGTTTTTATACCGACTTTGGTGATGAGAACGGACGCAGCAGCGCCCGCGATATGGCGGTACAACTGGAAGAACTGAAAAAAGAAAATGTAGATGCGGTGATCATCGATATCCGCAACAATGGCGGAGGCAGCCTGGGTGAAGTGATCAATATGCTGGGCCTGTTCATAGACGGTGGACCGGTAGTGCAGGTAAAAAGCCCGGGCGGTAAACCCTATGTGGCCAATACACCGGGCGGTAAAAAGATTTTTGACGGGCCGGTGATTGTACTGGTGAACGAAATGAGCGCGTCAGCTTCGGAAATATTTGCTGCAGCGATCCAGGATTATCGTCGCGGTATTGTGATCGGCAGCAGTTCCACCTATGGCAAAGGTTCTGTACAGCGGTCATTTGGTATCAGCAATAACCGCCAGATTACCACGCAACCTACAGAACTGGGCACCATCAACATTACCTTACAGAAATACTATCGCGTAACCGGTGAAGCCACGCAATTGAAAGGCATTGAACCCGACATTATGTTGCCGGGCATTTATGAGCCGTACAATATACTGGAAAAAAACAACCCTTCTGCGCTGGCATGGGACAAGATAGAGCCGGTAGAATTCAAACCCGTGAATCCTGAAGGTGCGTTCGATAAAATTATCAGCAACGCACGCAGCCGCATTGAAAAGGATACGGTACTGCAATCGCTTCGTAATAATCTTGCCTGGCTGAAAAACAGGCCTACAAAACATTCCCTGCAGTTGGAGAACTATCGTAAAGAACAAAAAGAATTCCAGGAAAAACTTGAACGGATTCGCCAGGAACTGGTAAATACCCGGGAGCTGAACATCCGCAATACCAGTACCATGGAAAAAGAACTGCAGGAGCGCGAGCAGTTCCGCAAAGACGGCAACAAAGCCTGGATCAACAGCCTGAAAAAAGACCTGTACCTGGCAGAAGCCGTAGAAGTAATGAACGACTACCTCAGGCACAAAGCCACCTGATACTGTTTCTTAAAGAAATGTTAATCGCCGGATGCTAACCGATTTATCGGCGACTAACTGAATAAATAGCCTGTTGAATTTTTTGCAAGTTTTGCTGCAAATTCAACAGGTTTTTTCTTTACACCGCTGTAGCGCCGGGGAATACACGATTAAAATGAAATTAAAATGGCGGCAGGGCAACGACACAGGATTTTTTGGCGTCTAATGCATTGGTTTTGTTTTTTCAAAGAGCACACGAACATTGTAAAAGCTACTGCGTTACCATCCGGCATGCGAGCATGGTTTTTTGTACATGATAGATCGGATGAAGTGTTAAAATAACCAACCAATGAAACAGGTATTACTGTTGTTAACCGGCTTTTTATTGTCAGCATTATCAATGGCGCAGGAGGGCAACCGCCCCGGAGGTAGAATTTCAGGACAAAATAACGGCAAATTATACGGTAAAATAGTGGATGCAGCCAATAACAAGGGGATAGAGGCCGCCTCCGTACAATTATTTCGGGTGAAGGACAACAGCCTGGCAGGTGGCATGCTTACGCGGCCCAATGGCGATTTTGACATCAGCAACCTCTCTGTTACCGATACGTTTCGCCTGGAAATCACCGCCATTGGTTATGCAGCCAGGGAACTAACGGTGTACTTTGATCGAAGTGGGGCAGGAGAAAGGGGAGAAGGGCCGGTAAAAGACCTGGGCAACATCAAACTGGAAACGGATGTGCGCTTTCTGGGGTCTGTAACGGTGGTAGGACAAAAGCCTGCGTTGCAGATGGGCATCGACCGTAAGACATTTGATGTAGGCAAAAGCATTGTGTCAACCGGTGGTACCGCCATCGATGTGATGAGAAATATTCCTTCAGTTACGGTGGATGTAGACGGCAATGTATTGTTGCGCAACAGTACGCCGCAGGTTTTTGTAGACGGGCGTCCCACCATTCTTACGCTTGAACAAATTCCGGCAGATCATATTGAGCGGGTAGAACTGATTACAAACCCTTCGGCAAAATTTGATGCCAGCAGTGTAGGAGGTATCATCAATGTGGTGCTGAAAAAAGACAAAAAACTGGGATTGAATGGACTGGTATCGGCCGGTATTGGTTCTCCGGATGTATACAATGGCAACCTGTCGTTGAATTTCCGCGAAGGAAAATTCAATTTCTTCGGCAGTGCCAACCATAATCAGTCCGGGGGCGAAGCCAAATCAGAAACCTACCGGCAAAATAAATCCAATGGCGCAATAACCGATTACTTTAACCAGTTTTCGCTTACCGAAAGAAAACGCCGTTTCACCAGTGTGCGCTTTGGTGTGGATTTCTTCCTCGATAACCGGAATACTATCAGTCTTACGCAAAACTTTGCCAAAGGACGTTTTTCAAGCAATGAATCGCAGGACCAGCAATTCTTCGATGTTAACCGCCAGCCCGATCATTATGGCGTGCGCGCTTCGTCCGGGCAATATGGTTTCGATCGCAGTAATACACAACTGGCGTACAAACGCACTTTTGTGGAGAGCGGCAAATCGTTGAGCGCTGATGTCAATTACAGCAGCGGCTCAGGAAACGACAACACGAATATTGTGAACGATTTTTTCTATCCCAATGGAACGGTATATGCGCCCACCAACCGGGTGCGCAACAGCGGGAACAATGAAAACAAACAGCTTACCATCCAGGTAGACTTTACCGATCCTACGGGCACTGATGGTAAACTCGAAACAGGGTTACGCACATACATCAATGATTATTCCAGCCAGTTCAATGCGTTTTCGCAAACGAATGGCGGCGAAGTAAAATTGCCGCTGAGCAACAATTACAAGTACCGTGAAATGGTGAATGCGGCGTACATCACGTATTCCAACAAGATCGGTGATTTCAGTTACCAGGCCGGACTGCGTGCAGAGCATTCAAAATTCGACGGAGAACTGGTAGACAGCGCCTACAAATTCGGATATCAATATCCGGCACAGGTTAAGAACCTGTTTGATGCCTTGTTCCCGAGTTTGTTCCTCACCAAAGCCATCGGCGAAGGCCAGGAAATGCAGTTGAACTACAGCCGGCGCATTCGTCGCCCGAATTTCTGGCAACTGAATCCTTTTGTGGATATCAACGACCCGTTCAATATCCAGCAGGGTAACCCGGCTTTGAAGCCTGAGTTTACCAATTCGTTTGAGTTCAATTATAACCTGAATTACAACAGTGGCAATTTCCTGGGTGTGGTGTATTACCGTAATACCACCGGCGAAATTACCCGCTATAGTGATACCATCACGGCAGCACAATACCAGCAGCTGAACAATGCCGCCATCGATCCGTCGGCCATTCTCAACACATTTATCAACGCCAACAGTGAAAACGACCTGGGACTGGAACTGACTTTACAGCAACGCATAGGCGACAATTTAGACATTACGCCAACCATCGACATGCAGTACACCAAAGTGCGGGTAGATGATATCGGCGGTCAGAACCTGAGCAATGAAGGTTTTTCTTTTGAAACAAAACTGATCACCAATTACCGGGTGAAATCGCGGTCGGCGTTGTTGAACAAGCTGAGTTTTCAGCTAACTGGTGAATATGAATCACCGGAGGTAACGCCGCAGGGAAAGAATAAGGAACGTTATGTAGCAGACTTTGGTTTGCGCAAAGATTTTCTGAAGAAGAACCAGGCTACGTTTACGTTCAATATCAATGATGTGTTCAATACCCGCCGTTATGGCTCCATTTACGATACGGAACATTTTTACCAGGATTCGTACCGCCGCCGCAACGTGCGCAGTTTCCGCGTTACGGTGAGTTACCGTTTTGGGGATGCTGATTTCTCGCTTTTCCGGCGCAACAACAACCGCCAGCAGCGGGACGATGATGAGGGGGATATGAGAGGAGGGTTGTAAAACTTGCCTGTAAACCATATAGCCGCTTAACCATGTTATCTTTGCGCCCAAAGAAATTTATATCATGGGAGAAGTTATTGAACCTGCCATTATCAACCGGCTGATTGCAAACAGGCGGAGCGTATTTACCAAACAATTTGATCCGGACAGAGTCATACCTGACGAAATCATCTGGCAGGCGCTGGAAAATGCCAACTGGGCGCCCACACATAAACTTACCGAACCCTGGCGCTTTACTGTTTTTTCCGGCGCAGGACTGCAAACCCTGGCTGAAAAATCCGCAGCCATTTATAAGCAGTATGCCGGTCCCAAATTCAAACAAAACAAGTATGAGCAATTACTGACCACGCCACAGCAGTGTTCGCACGTGATAGCTATCGGGTGTAAAAGGCATCCGGATATGTTGCCGGAAATGGAAGAAATTGCTTCGGTGGCGTGTGCAGTGCAAAATATTTATCTCACCATAGCGGCTTACGATGGAATTGGCGGCTATTGGAGCACTGGCGGAATTACGTTTATTGAAGAGGCCAAGCCATTGTTCAACCTCGGGCCGGAAGATGTGCTGATGGGATTTTTTTATTTGGGGTATGTAAAAGTCCCTTCGGCGGGAGGGGTGCGGCATTCGATACGGGAGAAGGTGTTATGGGTAAAGTAAGGGAATTTGAGTTATTATAAATTCTGTCGTATATCCGTGGCCGTTTGTAAAAACTCCTGCAGGTACGGCAGGTATTTCTCCGCATATTCTTTCACCGGCTGGCTGTTCCCATTGTTCAGTTCCTGCTGGTACAATTCAATGGCGCGCTGCAGCTCCGATAGCTGGTAATCAACAAAAGCCACATCAAAATCGGGGCCCTGCAAACTTTCAAATAGCGCAGTAACCCCATTATGGGCTGAATCGGTTTGTGAAGGCACGTTGGCCTGCACGGCGGCGCCCACAGCCACCAACTCATCCTGGGCTTCCGTAAAGCGGGTAACAAGCGCCTGGCCAAAATCGCGCACCGATTGGTTTTCGCCCTGCGTAGTAGCCATTTGACCGTGAATGATTTCTCCGTGATTTATGTACGATGCGGCGATAATAAAATTGAAATCTACGGAAGTTGGGTCACCGCTATTATTGCCGCCGGTGGTGTCCGGACCGCCGCCGCCAATGGTATCGTCATCGTTGCCTGGATTGGTAGTATCGTCGTCAGGAGGAGGAATCACCTCATTGATTTTTTCATGGCTGTACTCTTTGCCGCAGGCCGTCCAGGCTACAGCGGTTGCCAGAAAGAGCAGCAGGAATATCCAACGGGTACCAGGTTGCAGTTGCATAAGCCTTCATTTTCCGGTTCACAAAAAATCGTCCATGCACGAGCTGCAATTTGTGTGCTGCTTTCCGGGCATTTGCAGCGCCTTTGCAGGTAAAACCCGGAAAAGACGCAAAATCAGCGGATTAGTGTATTGAGCGGTTTGGGTGATGAAGACATCGGTGGAAGCCCGGTTAAGGGTAAAATGGGGAAATTATGCCTTTGGGGAAAGTCAATTTAAAGATTTGATTATTTAAAGATTTGATTAAAGGACCGTTCAAAGGGCAAATAGTTCTTCTTCGTATTTTATAAGGAGAAGACAACTGTAATGCAAATAGAAAGCGCCCGATAGTCCTTCGTCGAGGTTTACATGATAGCATTTATGAATGGTGTAAGCGTTTTGCTTTATGGCATTCAATTTCATCGGTATGACATTGCTTTTTGTACAATCCGTAACGGCGTTTTCACAGTATTGTGATTACGGATTTGCCCATCATGATTTCAATTTTTACCTGANCGTTCCTAAGGCCACAGGCTATCCAGAGCGTCAGTCCAGCACTTTAAACCCGGTATTTATTTCTGTCCTATAATTAATATTATGTTAAGTAGAAATTGAAGAAAACTATTCCACCCACGTCCATTTTCCATAACCTTCCCACCCAAATCCATTATCACCCGATTGCGAAAACAAGCATATCCTCGGCTTTAAATCATCCCTATTCAAACCCATAATCACCCGCTTGCCGTAAACAAACGCCTCAGCTCTAATCATACCAATCCAAATTCATAATTAGCCCAGCCGAAAGCAAACGCATATCTTTAGCGCTAAAGCATGCCAGTCCAAATCCATAAATCAAGCTTGTCGAAACCAGCGCGATACGTCCAACATGTAAACCAATCCGAATTATTATTTCCTGGCTCCACAGATGTGAATTAAATATGAGCGCTATAGAATGTCCTGTGTACAAGACGCCCACAATCCTAAATCCCTCAAGGTCGGAAGAACCAGAGAATCAAAATCTGCCTTACCGCAATAAAAAATGCCGGACCAAACGATCCGGCATTTCCTGTAATATTTTCAAACCCTCCTTAGTGCTTTCTATCCACATTATTAAACTTATCGGTATACTTGGCAATCTCGGCCGTTACCTGTTTCAATTCGGCTTCCAGGCGTTTTTCTTCAGCATCGTTCTTTTTACGCTCGGCATCCAGTCTTTTTTGCTCCAACTGGCGGGCTTTCTCTTCCATGGCAATGATCATCAGGTCAAGCGCGCCTTTGAGCGTTTCTTTTTCTTCCATTTTCAACTTGCCCTGGCTGTCGAGCAGTTCATCCACTTTCTTAAAGTATGGAATGGCTTCGTCGAATTTCTCTAATGTAGCCTGGCGTAATTTTTCTTTTTTGGCAAGTTGATCGGCAGTCAGCTTTTGACCGCCTGTTGGACGGATCTGGTCGTTTTCCTTGCTGTAGTCAACGCCCTCGTTGTAAGACATCTGGCCCAGCACCATGTGCACATTCGCATAATCCGGCTTCAGGGTCATAGCCTTGTTCAGGTAAGTCCTGGCCTTTTCAATCAGTTCCTTTGAATTGGCCGGCCTTTCGCTGATATCTTCTTTGTAGGCCGTTTGATACAATTCCACGCCATAGTTGAACAGGTACACATGATTGTCGGGATTTTCATTGATCACCTGTTCGTATTTGGCAAATAATTGTTCTTTAGAACCCTGGTCGCGGAGCATTTCCAGTTCAAAGCCGCTCCAGAATGGGTCTTCAGGATATACTTCACGCCCCAGCGTGGTAAACTTGATCGCTTCCTCAATATTTCCCTTTCTGCGATAATGATCGGCCAGCCATTTATAAATTTCCACAAATCCTTCTCCCTGGGCTTTGGCCTCTGCAATTTTACCATAATAGGTTGCGGCTTCATCGATCTTGTTGGCTTTTTCCGCAGATATGCCGGCATACAAAGTGGTGGTAGTATCGAGCTTGATGGGAACAATTTCCCGTTTTGCAATGAGATCGAATACCGCCAGCGCATTCTTGAAATTGGTCAGCGCATCGTTGTAATTGCCCGCATTGTAAAATGAGGCCGCATCTTTATTGTAGCCAGTATAAATGTCGATCAACGGCTGGTTGTTTTCCAGCGTGAGCAACATGTAACGCTTCTTTTCATCCTTTTCCTTTTGTTCATCCAGTTCCATATACTTTTTCAACGCATCAAAAGCAACATCACGGGCATCAGGAACCGAATTTTTTAATTCCTGGTCTGCGGCTATTTTCAGGTAAATTTTGCTTTTTACCAACCATGCTTCGGGGTTTTGCTGGTTTTTCTCGATGGCAAGCACCTTGTCTATCTCGGTGCGGGCATCGGCCAGCTTATCCTTTTTGCCAAGCAGGTCTTTTGCCTTCTCCAGTCGCTGGGCCTGGGTTAACAGTACCGGAACAACAAGCAATGCTGTCAGAAGTATTTTTTTCATTGTCACTTGTTTATAAAAATAAATGTTGGATATAGCGATAGTGGTTTAGCTGTCCGTACCTTCTTCAGATGCCGTATCCTCCGGATTGGTTGCCTCCGGGCCTGCATCAGTTGCAGTGCCTTCGGGCTCAGTTCCGGGTTCGGAACCTGTGGCTGGCGTTCCGTTGTTGTTACCATTCTCATCGTCCAGTCTGGTAATGGCCGCTATTTCATCGCCATTGTCCAACCGGATCAGCTTCACGCCCTGCGTGGCGCGGCCCTGTTCGCTGATGCCTTCTACCGGCATGCGTATGGTAACGCCGCTCTTGCAGGTGATCATCAGATCTTCTTTTTCCGCAACATCAAGGATACCTACCAATGAGCCGGTTTTTTCAGTAACATTAATGGTTTTCACCCCTTTTCCGCCGCGGTTGGTAATACGGTATTCTTCAATCGGCGTGCGTTTTCCAAATCCTTTTTCACTGACTACCAGCACCGTCCGGCTTTTATCTTCACTATTGACACATATCATGCCAATCACTTCATCCTGCTCGTCGTCTACCTCAATTCCCGCAACACCAATGGCCCCTCGACCTGTAGCGCGTACTTTTTGCTCAGGGAACCGTATGGCACGACCACTCTTCACCGCCATCATGATTTCACTGTTGCCATCCGTTAACCGGGCTTCAATCAGTTGGTCGCCTTCCACAATGGTTATGGCGTTCACACCGGTGGTACGCGGACGACTGAATTCTGTCAACTCGGTTTTCTTGATGATGCCCTTGCGCGTGCAGAGCACGATATTGTGCGTGCTTACAAATTCCTTGTCCTGCAGATCTTTTACATCTATAATGGCGCGCACTTTGTCATCCGGCGGCAGCTGGATCAGGTTCTGGATGGCCCGGCCCCTGCTTGTTTTATCTCCTTCGGGGATTTCATATACGTTGAGCCAGTAGCATCTTCCTTTTTCGGTGAAGAACAACATGGTGTGATGCGTGGAGGCTACAAACAGGTGTTCAATATAGTCTTCTTCGCGGGTGCGTCCGCCAATGGCTCCCCTGCCACCACGGCGCTGGGCGCGGTATTCGGTAGCTGAGGTGCGCTTGATATAGCCAAGATGCGAAATGGTGATCACCACATCTTCTTCCTTGATCAGGTCTTTGATCCGTACTTCATTGTCGAGGTAGGTGATCTCGGTACGACGGGCATCCCCGAATTTTTCTTTTACTTCTGTCAGTTCTTTTTTGATCACATCATAGCGCATGCTTTCATTGCTTAGCAGCTCATTGAGATATGCGATCAGTCGCTGCAATTCCTCGTATTCTTCCCGGATCTTCTCGCGTTCCATGCCGGTCAACCGTTGCAGGCGCAGTTCCAGGATGGCCTTGGCCTGGATTTCATCCAGTCCCCAGCCGGCATTCACCAGGTTTTCCTTGGCAGCTTCCGGTGTGGCGGATGAACGGATCATGGCAATTACTTCGTCCAGATGGTCTAGCGCTATAAGGTAACCACGCAGTATATGCGCTTTTTTCTCGGCTTCCCGCAATTCGTATTGTGCGCGCCGTACCACCACTTCATGACGGAACTCCACGAATTCGCTGATCATTTCTTTCAGGTTCAGCGTGCGCGGACGTCCCTTTACCAGCGCCACATTATTGATGCCATAGGATGTCTGCAGCTCGGTGAATTTGTAGAGCTGGTTGATCACTACGGTGGCAATGGCGTCGCGTTTCAGGTCTACTACAATACGGGTGCCTTCTTTATTATTGGATTCGTTGTTGACGTGTGCAATGCCTTCAATGACTTTTTCATTCACCAGCTGACCGATGCGGTCGCACAGACTGTCGCGGTTAACCTGGTACGGCACTTCCGTGATAATGATCTGCTCACGGCCGCTGGGTTTGGTTTCTACCGTCAGTTTGCCGCGCACCACTACCCGGCCTCTTCCAAAATGCATGGCGGCGCGTACGCCTTCCATACCGTAAATAATGCCACCGGTAGGAAAGTCGGGCGCCTTTACATGCTGCATCAATTCATCTATGGTTATCTCACGGTTATCAATATATGCAATACAGCCATCTACCACTTCACCGAGGTTATGCGGCATAATGTTGGTGGCCATACCAACGGCAATACCGCTGGAACCGTTCACCAGCAGGTTCGGGATGCGGGTGGGCAGTACTACCGGCTCAGACAGTGAATCGTCGAAGTTGAGTTGGGTGTCAACCGTTTCCTTGTCCAGGTCGTCCAGCATGGCTTCGGCCATCCGATGGAGACGCGCCTCGGTATAACGCATGGCCGCAGGTCCGTCGCCGTCCTGGCTGCCGAAATTACCCTGTCCGTCGATCAGGGTATAACGCAGGCTCCAGTCCTGCGCCATACGCACCATGGCATCGTATACAGCGCTATCCCCGTGCGGGTGGTATTTACCCAGCACCTCCCCTACAATACGGGCAGATTTTTTATAGGGCCTGTTGTAGTTGATGCCCAGTTCATTCATGGCATACAGGATGCGCCGGTGTACGGGCTTCAATCCGTCGCGCACATCCGGCAAGGCGCGCCCCACGATTACCGACATGGAGTAATCAATGTAGGCGGTCTTCATTTGCTCTTCAATATTGACGGGGATGATGCGGTTCTGATCGTTTGTTTCCTGCGGTGTGAAGTTTTCTTCCATACGTGATTTTATCGCTATGATTTGGCTGCTTACTTCCTGCTTTCCAGCAGGATCGGTAAAGTTGCAAAGGTACTTTTTTTAGGCGGGAAAACCTGCCCGGAACGAAAAAAAGTGGCTTGGTTGGGCTGTTCCCTCTCCCCCGCTTTTAACTTGTCTTTTTATAACTTTTCCCTGCCGAATTTTGGTACAGTTCCTGCCAACGTTTAACTTGCATATATCTGATTTTACTGCATATTGCCAATTTATCCTTTGTAAACTTCCCTGGAAAACCTGACCGTCCCCCTGATACTGATCGCCCGTTAAAAAGACTATTCAGCAACTGCTGCTATATGTACTGCGCATATAGCGTTTTTTCGTCTGCATAGGCGCCGTTGCTGCTGACCATACAAAAGAAACCAGACAAATGAATCAGTACCTGTTATTACGAGATAACAAGCAATCAGGCCCCTACACTATGGAAGAATTAGTGGCCAAAGGATTGAAACCATACGACCTGGTATGGATCGAAGGGAAAAGTGCAGCATGGCGTTATCCCAGTGAAATAACAGAACTGAAACCGTACGCACCCGCTGTAGAAGAGCAACCTTACGATCGCTTTTACAAAAGACCCGGCGCAACTACGCAGGCGGAACAGGCTTCCAAAAAAACTACTACAGAAATGCCTGCCTACCGGTCCGCTTATGAAACCGCGACCCTGCAGGCCGTAAAGGAGGCGGAATCACAGGCAACAGCCCGGGTGCCACAATTCACCGTCGTTCACCCCAAAAAAATATACGTTACGCTTCCTGCCGGTGCGGTACAAACGCGACAGGAACTTACATCGGAAAACGCTGTCACCGGTGAAACTTCATTTTCCGAAAAGATCAGCACTACTATTGGCAATGCCGACGGCATTAAAGAATCAACCAGGCCGGTGGTGGCCATCAACAACAATACAACGTGTGGCAGGTATTATGCCAATGAGGGAACCACGCTTTCAGACACGTTGGAGCAACTGAATATGCCGGCTGTAGGACACAGGTCTCGCGGACGGTTAATGACGGGCCTCATTGCAGTATGCCTCCTGTTGTTTGGTGTGGTGATTGGACTTGCCATCAGTAATTACCGGCAATCTTCCCAAAGCAAGGCATTGGAAGACCTGGTGCGCAATATCCAGGAAAGGGAAAAAAACAAACAGGCAAACCCGCCTGCCCGGCATACCATACCACCTTCAATGGATTTTAGTGACGCCGGTCACCAGGCTACGGACAACAAGCCGGAACCCGGTGAAGAGCTGAAGGAAACAACCAAAGAGGTGCCGGTATCCCTTGCTGCCAGGAAAGAAAGCATTACGCCTCCGGCGAAAGATAATCAGCTGCCTCCCGCCATACCCACGGGTCATAGCGCTGACGGGCAGGAGTTGAAAGCCAATACTGCCGTGCTGGAAGTGCAGAAAGAGGAAAAAATATCTTACCAACAGGCAGCCATCGAATCGGCCCGCAAAAACATTCACCAGTTGTTGCTGGTAGAACCGAGTAAATATAAAACCGGTTTGCTGGGCGGTATTTCCGATCTACGGCTCACGCTCAGCAACAACAGTCATTTTCCGCTGGATGAAGTGGAAGTGGAAGTGCGCTACTTCGGTCCTGAAAGCAAATTGGTGAAAACACAAAAACTGCTCTTCAGTGATCTCGCCCCCGGTGAACAAAAAACACTCGAAGCACCTAAAACGAATCGCGGCGTATCGATCGATTATGCTATCACGCGTATCAACAGCCGGGTGCTGGGGCTGGCGCAGGTACGCACCGAATTCCACAATTAAAGCATTTCTTACCCCAAATCACCTGCGCCGGATTTTTAATAAAGTCTTGCACGCATTTGGCACGATTTTTTAGTCCCTATGCACCTGTCTGACTACGGTATGCAATCGTCTTTCATACTGAAATAAAAATCCGAGCAGTTATGACGAAAACCGTTGCTACATTCCTGGCCGTCGTTGCCATGGTCGTTACCCTTCACGCGTTCCGCGTCATGAATCAGTCAACCATCACCGGTAGAATCATTCCTTCGCATCGTGCGGGATTGGTGTGGGCCATTTGTGATGGCGACACGCTCAAAGCAAAACACTCCGATGGTGTTTTCAATTTTACTGTAAAGCCGGGTTCCTGGAAGTTGATTGTGAAGGGAAACGCATCATTTGATGATGCAGTATTTTTTGCCAATGCAAAAAAAGGCAAAACTGTAGACCTGGGTGAAATAATAGTACAATAACAAATTATAGGACGGTTCAGAGGATCAAATATCAGCCGGCTCCGGAGAGGATGCCGGCTGATTTTATTATAGGAAGTCCCCGGTCAATATTACTTATATTGCAGTTTATTCCCTTGTTTTTTATGAAGAATATAGCAGTATTTGGTGCGGGCAAATCGGCTACCTGTTTGATAGAATATCTCATTGATGAAGCGGCAAAAGAAAACTGGCTGGTGACTGTGGCAGATAGCAATCTTTCCCTGGCGCAATCAAAAATTACCAATCCGCAATGCGCCCGTGCTGTGGCCGTTGATGTACAGGACGACATGCAGCGCGGCAATGTGGTGCAAATGGCAGATATCGTTATATCCCTCCTGCCTCCGGCCTTGCATTATCTTGTTGCCCGCGACTGCCTGCTATATGGAAAGCATTTACTCACGGCTTCTTATCTTGATGATAAAATGCGCGTGCTGGAAGCTGCGATTGCACAAAAAGGAATTTTGTTTTTGTGCGAAACAGGACTGGACCCGGGCATCGATCATATGAGCGCCATGCAGCTGATCAACAACATTAAAGTGAAAGGGGGCCGCATTACTTCCTTCAAATCCCATTGCGGCGGACTGGTAGCCCCCCAGAGCGATGACAATCCCTGGCATTACAAAATCAGTTGGAATCCACGCAATGTGGTAATGGCAGGAAAAGCCGGCGCCACTTTCAAGGAAAACGGCCTTATCCGCCGGATGGAATATGAACAATTGTTTGATGCAGGGCGCGTAGTAAACATTCCTGAACTCTCCTACCTTGCCTGGTATCCCAACCGCGATTCCATCAGCTATATCGATTTATATAACCTGCAGGAAGCCGATACCTTTGTTCGCACAACCTTGCGCTATCCCGAATTTTGCTTTGGCTGGAAAAATATTATTGACCTGAAACTTACCGACGAAACGCCGCAATACAATACCGACGGTATGACCCTGCAACAGTTTTTCCAGCAGCATTTCAGCAAATACGGTTTTTCTGAATGGATCGAAAAACAGCTGACTTCCCGCTTTACACAAACCAAACAACTGCTGGAAAAACTGCAGCAATTGCTCGAAGCCGAACAGGAAGTGGATGATGAAGACCGGGAGGCCCTTCAAAAGTTCATGATGGTGGATGATAACGGCGAACTGATGGACGTGAACCTCGATGAAGTAAAAACCCAGGCTGCCGCTACTGTTGCCGGGCAAATGCATGAAGCCAATCTGTCCATGAAGCAGCTGTTATACCTCGGCATGGACGACGGCAAGACCGTCATCAATAAGGGTCTTTGCAGCGCTGCCGATGTATTGCAGTTTGCCATGGAGCGCAAGCTGGCACTGAAGGAATCGGATAAAGATATGATAGTGATGCTGCACGAAATAGACTATGAACTGCAGGGGCAACACCACCAGGTTTCTTCCTGCCTGATCGTGGAAGGAGAAGACGCTTTGCATACGGCCATGGCAAAAACCGTTGGATTGCCTTTAGGCATTGCTGCCAAACTGATTTTGCAGGGCAAGATCCGTCGTCGTGGATTGCATATTCCTGTACTGCCCGACATATATGAGCCCATACTGCAGGAACTGAAACTGCAGGGCATTGCCTTCCGGGAAACGCATGCGGAATGATTATCCAGCCAGTAATTGCTGCAATTGTTTTACGCCTTCCGTGGCAGGTTTTTCAATAGCGGTCAGGTTGTATAGCGAGGATGTATAAGGTATTTTCCGGTCGATGATGTACTTGGCTATCTGCCAGGGTGCGTAGTTTACCAGTCCGGCAGCGGGGTATACCACCAGCGAGGTGCCGATCACAACAAATATATCAGCGCTTTTTACAATCGGTATGGCTTCTTCGATTTTGGGCACGGGTTCTTCAAACCATACGATATGTGGCCGCAGTTGTGCGCCGTCTTCGGCCGTGTCGCCGAGGTGGATGTCTCCTTTTATTTCGTAGACAAGCGTTTCGTCCTTTTCACTCCGCATTTTGAAAATTTCTCCATGCAGGTGTAACACTTTGGTTGAGCCGGCGCGTTCGTGCAGGTCGTCGATATTCTGGGTAATGATGTGTACATCAAAATGCTTTTCCAGTTCTGCCAGCCCATAGTGCCCCGCATTGGGCGATGCTTCCAGTACGTTCCGCCGGCGCATGTTGTAAAAGTCCAGCACCAGTTGGGGATTCTTCTTCCATGCGCGGGGAGTGGCCACTTCCGTTACATCATAACCTTCCCATAAACCATCGCTGTCGCGAAAAGTTTTCAGACCACTTTCTGCGCTCATGCCCGCGCCTGTTAGTACAACCAGTTTCTTTTTGCTCATGGGCCAAAATTAAGCGTTTCGGGTTTCAGGTTGCTTTATCCGCATGGCATTACAATTACTTGCATAACTCCTGCTGCAACGATCTATTGCTGCAGCGATCACGACTGACCGGAAGTTATTGGGGCCTGCATAGCTTTCACTGCTTTGTTATAATGCCGTAGTAATCTCAGTTGGCCGAGAGTTATTGAGGCCCGGATAGCTTTCGCTGCAACGTTTTACTGCAGTAATCCCAATTGACCGGAAGATCTTGACACCTGCACCTTATACCTCACCAACCAACCAGCCGAAATTTTGCATGCATCCATAACTTCCAATGCAACCTTTACCTGAAACCCGAAACATCTGCGCACAACTAGTTCTTTGCTACCATGGCATTTGCCGCCTGCACCAGGTTGATGAATTCCTGGCGGTATCCATCAGGGTCGGCTCCTTTGGCGCCTTTGGCCAGGGAAATTACCTGTTGCCAGGACGCCTGTTGTTTGTATTTGGAATTGCGCAATAGCATACCGAATTCGGCCACAGCCGCCGAGAAGCGAAAATTATCAGAGGTAAGCGCCAGGCCGGTACGAACGTCCTTAACAGCATGGGCAATCAGGCTGCTGGTTTCTTCATCAGGTTTTTTATAGCGAAGTTTGATGGTCATCAACTCGTCGCTGAAATTTCCGGTAGCAACGGGTTGTTGCTGGTATTTCAGGGCGTTTACGCTCTTAATGAAATCGCTTTTCACACCGGCAGGTATGATTTCATACAAAGCCGTAACGGTATGACCGGCGCCCAATTCACCCGCATCTTTCTGATCGTCGTTGAAATCTTCTGCAGCCATCACGCGGTTTTCATAGCCGATCAGCCGGTAGGCCTGCACTTTCGACGGGTTAAATTCTACCTGGATCTTAACGTCTTTGGCAATGGTAAACAAAGTGCTGCCAAATTCGTTGACCAATACCTTTCTCGCTTCATTGATGTTATCGATATAGGAATGATTGCCGTTGCCTTTATCGGCCAGTTGCTGCATTTTGTTGTCTTTGTAGTTGCCCATACCAAAGCCGAGTACACTGAGGAATACACCACTTTTTCTCTCCTGTTCGATCAGTTGCACCAGGGCAGCATCGCTGCTGAGGCCCACGTTGAAATCGCCATCGGTGGCAAGAATCACGCGGTTGTTTCCATTTTGTACAAAATTTGCTTTGGCAATTTTATAGGCGAGTTGAATACCTGCTCCGCCGGCTGTGGACCCGCCCGCTTCGAGATTGTCGATAGCATTTTTGATAGCCACTTTATTGGCGCCGCTGGTGGCAGGCAGTACCAATCCCGCATTGCCGGCATACGCCACAATAGACACTTTATCATCGGGACGCAATTGGTCGGTGAGCATTTTCAGTGATGATTTCACCAGTGGCAGTTTGTTGTTATCATACATACTACCCGACACGTCGATAAGGAATACCAGGTTGGCGGGGGGAAGGTTTTCTACCGGGATTTTCTTTCCCTGCAGCCCGATATGCACCAGCCTGTGTTGCGGGTTCCAGGAACATTCCGACACTTCGGTGGTTATGGAAAACGGATGTTCTCCGGTCGGTTGTGGATAAGTGTAATCAAAATAGTTGATCATTTCTTCTATGCGCACTGCTCCCGGCGGAGGGGTGGAACCTTGCATTATGAAACGGCGGATATTGCTGTAAGCCGCTTCATCCACGTCGATGGAGAAAGTGGATAAAGGATTACTGGTGGCGGCAAGAAATTTATTTTCTTCAATATGGTCGTAATCTTCGGTATCATGCATCACCAGTTTTTCTTCTTCTACCCGCTTAGTGTCTGCAACAGAAACAGGTGGCGGAGGCTGCACTTCAGCTGCGTCAAATACGGGACTTTGGCGGATGTAAGGGCGGGAAGTGTTGCTACCTGCATTATGGACATTATGGCAGCCGGCCAGCAGCACCCCAAAAAAAATTGCTGCAAGGGAAAGGGGATAATTAAATTTCATGGTAAACTTTTTTACGTGAAGACTTGCATTTAATATTTGGCTGAATAAAAAACTACGCACCACCGGGTCAGGTTATACGAACAATGTCGTATAGAACATACAGGTCTTTTTCATGGCTCATCTGTTTGTTACGAAAAAGAAGATGCAGGAATTGGAAGTTTACATAAGGCAGTAAAAAACGGGGACAATTTTTGGGTGCGTAGCTTTTCTACCCGTCAGCTTTTGATTCCGTAAACGTAAAAAAGGTAACCTGAGGGAAATGTTAAAGATGACTGGGATTGGAATTTGTTGCCTGTGTTTTAACAGCTAAATTAGAACAACGCTCAGGTCCCGGCAATATAAAGACTGGCATTAATTTTCGCCTGCCAGTTCCATAATGGCGTTCCATTCGGCTTCGGTAACCGGCTGCACCGACAATCGGCCAATGCGTACGAGGGCCATATTGGCCAGGCGCTTGTCTTTTTTGATGGTATCGAGAGCCACGGGGTTCTTTAATTTTTTATATGGTTTGAGGTCTACTGCCACCCAGCGGTCGTCGTCGGTGGTGGGGTCCTGGTACGCTTCTTTGGCTACTTTGGCAATGCCCACAATGTTCAGGCCTTCATTGCTGTGATAATACAACACTTTATCGCCTTTTTTCATATTTCTGAGGTGTCCACGGGCTGCATAATTGCGGACGCCATCCCAAACCGTTTGTTTATCCTTTACCAATTGATCGTAGCTATAAACCGAAGGTTCAGATTTTACCAACCAATATGCCATCTGCGGTTACGTTTTGCGAGGCTGAAATTACTATATAATTGTAAACCGGGTACCAATATGGAATACCCGTATAAGAAAAATTTTTATAGTGATAAAACCTGAGGGCAACTGTTTTCGTATGGTTACAGGGAGTGATGGGATTGCAGGAAAGCAGCTATGGTGGAATGCCCGGATGCAACAATAAATTTTATATCGGGACCTATATACACAGTAAGCTGATGAATGTCCTTGCAGTTACAGTAAATTTTGTGGTGTTACCCAGGAGCTAAAGGCTCACTGCGAAGGCTGGCTTTTGCCGGCCTTCTGTTTTTTCACATCAGAGCAGCCATGGCAGTTTTCTGTCGTGGCTTTTCTTGTTATATGCATGAGAGGGGGCAAAGCGTTTTCGGGTGTCTGGTTGATTCGGCTATTTTTTAACCAATTATTGAAAATATATCTTTATCAGTGCCATTAAAGATGCCATGATGGCGATGAACTGCGTAATGCCGGAAAGGAAAATGGATTTTGCTATATGCGCCCGCAACTTACTATTGCTTTCAACATTTTCCATGCGATGTTCATTCATCTCCTTCATGTAAGTGAGCTGTAATTCATTAATGTCCTGCCTGGTTTCCGTACGTAAGGCCTGGAAATCCTCCCGGTAAATAGTACGAAAGTCCTGCATAACCTTTATGAAGGTCATACGTAGTTCGTCCATACTCTTTTTATTGTCCATCCTCAACGCATCGAAATCCTGCCTGTAGGTTTGTCGCAGTTCATTGATGTCCTCCTTGCAGGCTGCCCGCAGGTCCTCCATGTCTTTTTTGATCTCCACGCGGAATTCACTAATATCATTCCTGGTAGCTGCCCGCAGGTCCTCCATGTCTTTCTTAATCTCCACGCGGAATTCACTAATGTCATTCCTGGTAGCTGCCCGCAGGTCCTCCATGTCTTTTTTGATCTCCACGCGGAATTCACTAATGTCATTCCTGGTAGCTGCCCGCAGGTCCTCCATGTCTTTTTTGACCTCCACGCGGAATTCACTAATATCATTCCTGGTAGCTGCCCGTAGTTCTTCCATGTCTCTTTTAGTCTCAACGCGCAGTTCATTAATATCCTCCTTGCAGGCCGCCCGTAAATCCTCCATATCCTTTTTGATCTCCACGCGGAATTCATTAAAGTCATTCCTGGTAGTCGTACGCAGTTCCTCCATATCCTTTTTGATCTCCACGCGGAATTCATTAAAGTCATTCCCGGTAGTCGTACGCAGTTCCTCCATATCCTTTTTGATCTCCACGCGGAATTCATTAAAGTCGTTCCTGGTAGTCGTACGCAATTCACCCATGTCTTTTTGGGTTTCCACACGGAATTCCTTAAAGTCGTTCCTGGTAGCTGCCTGCAATTCCTCCATATCTTTTTTAGTCTCCAGGTGCGATTCTTTAATGTCATTCCGCGTAGCCGTAAACAATTCCTCTATGGCTCGTTTAGTGGCCAGACGCAACGCGTCAAAATCCTGCCTGTAGATCAAGCGCAATGCATTAAAGTCCTCCCTGTAGGTTAATTTCAAGCTAGCAATATCCTCTTTGGTGGCCAGTTCGGATTTCATATGGTTTAAATTATATTCTAATAGCTTAACAACTGCATGTGCGCCCGACTCACCTAATTCGCTACTAAGGGACTCATATATTTGGATTGCCTCATATTCCATAGTGCCTCAGTTTAATGGGTTAATAAGTGTTTTCATATGTACGCGTATTCCTTTCCCTTACCAGAAAGCAAATGCGCTATACCTCCACAAACATATAACCAGCCTCCCGGTCTGAAATGGGATTTACAACATTTTTAAAGGGATTTTTCCCACAGCTTAATACGTGTTCAGAATTGCATGATAAATGCCGTGCCTTTTCCTTCCCGCGATTGTACCTGCACGTTACCGCGGTGCAGCATCATGATCTGTTTGCAAAGACTGAGACCAATGCCACTGCCATTCTTTTTGGTGCTGAAAAACGGAATGAAAATTTTATCGAGGATCTCTTCAGGCATGCCAATGCCGTTATCTGCTACTTTTATTACAGTGCGCTTGTTGGATGCATAGTAAGCGGAAAGTACAATGCGGGGATCTTCGCGGTCTTTCACCGCCTCAATGGCATTTACAATCAGGTTGATCAATACCTGCTCTACAAGGTTGGTATCCGCATCCAGCATCAGGTCAGGGTCTTTGAGAAAGATTTCCAGCTCAATCTTTTTCTGGTCCAGGGTAGGTTGCATGAGGTGATGCAGGTTTTCAAACAGGTCGCGCACGTACACCCGCTTCAGGTTAAGCGTGGTAATCTTGTTGAGGTTACGATACGTTTCTGCAAATTTCAGCAAGCCTTCACTGCGGCGTTTGATGGTATCAATGCCTAGTTCCAGGTCGTCCATGGAGCCCGGCTCATAACCGGCGCCTTTTACCGATTGTTGCAGGCGGTGTTTAAGCGTTTCTGCCAGCGAGCTGATAGGCGCCACCGAGTTCATGATCTCATGCGTCATAACGCTCAGCAGCTTTTGCCAGGCTTTCGATTCCGTTTCATCCAGTGCCTCGTTCACGTTCTGGAAGGCAATCAGCTTGAATTTATTGCCATCTGTTTGAAAAGTGGTGGCCGACAACAATACTTTGAAGGTATCTTTTTCCAGGTGCGCCGTTGCAATTTTATTTTCTCCGGGCCGCAGCGCCATGATCTGCCGGTATAGTTCCTGGTCACGGCGGGCCAGCGAGTGAATGGTTTTCAGGTATGGCAGTTGCAGCATGCGCTTCAATGATTCATTCATCCATACCACTTCCCCGTTGTGCTCCTGGTACGAAAGTATCCCCGTATCAATCAGCTCGAGTATTTTTTGCAGGTACTGGTACTGCGTTTCCTTCTCCTTACTGATTACTTTAAAAGTAGTATTGATTTCGTTGAAGCCTTTCCGTAAAGATTGTAATTCTACCGGCGCATGCTTTACATCAAAATAGCGGGAAAAATCGCGGTAATGCACCGATTCAACAAACTGGTTCAGCTCCCTGTGCGCCTTGCGCTGGAACTGGTAAAAATCATTTACCTGGTAAATAATAACAGGCACCACAAGAATGAAGTAAATATACCAGCCGTTTACTATCAGGTATGATGCGGCAGATAGTGTTGCAAGCATCAACACTACCCTCGACAAAATACGCCATTCAACACCTTTGAACATATATTTGGTTAAGTGCGGAAGCTGCAATGTAAGGAAAAGACAGAAAGTCGCGAACATCGGCACTGCCATTACATTGTCTCTCTATGAAAACGTTCGTAAGGCCGCGCATCCATATCTTCGCCCGCCGTTCAGCCACCCATCAAATATCGTATTTACTCAATCTCCTGTACAATGCAGTACGGGTTAAACCCAGCTCCTTCGCCGCTTTGGTAATATTGCCATTATGTTTTTCAATCACCCGGAGAATGGTATTCTTTTCCACTGCGCTCAATTTGAGTTCAGTGGGCTCCGTCTCTACGGCTGCCGGCGATTCAATCGGTGAAAAGATCAGGTCGTTGGCCTGGAGCACATTGCCATCCGACATGATCACTGCCCGTTCGATGGTATACTGCAATTCCCGGATGTTGCCGGGGAAATGATAGCCCATTAGTTTTTCCTGTGCCTTCTCGTCCAGTTCCATCACGGGTTTCATATACTTGTTGCTATAGATCACACTGAAATGCTTTGCCAGCAACAGAATGTCTTTGCCACGCTTCCGCAACGGGGGTACCATAATTTCAACCGTATTGATACGGTAAATCAGGTCTTTCCGAAAGCGGTTTTCGTTGGCCAGTTCTGCAAGCGGCACATTGGTGGCGCAGATCAGCCGGATATCAACCGGGATGGGATCATTGGTGCCCAGTCGTATCACCTGTCGGTTCTGCAACACGCTCAGCAATTTGGCCTGCTGGTGCAGTGAAATATTGCCAATCTCGTCCAGGAACAAAGTGCCTCCGTTGGCAGCCTCAAATCTTCCCTTGCGGTCTTCGCGCGCATCGGTAAAGGCGCCTTTCTTGTGACCAAACAGTTCGCTTTCAAACAACGATTCAGTAAGGGCGCCTACGTCCACCTTTACGAAAGGTTTTTCCGCGCGCAGCGAACGCTGGTGAAGCGCCTTGGCGATCAGATCTTTTCCTGTACCGTTTTCACCCAGTATGAGAATATTGGCGTCAGTAGGCGCCACCTTTTCAATTTTGTAAAAGATATCCTGCATCACTTCCGATTCACCAAGCAATTCCGTACCAATAATGGAATTGCCGGGATATACCTGCGGCGAAGCACCCCGGTTGTCCTTACGCTTCAAGGCTTCTTTGATGGTACTGATCAGCTTTTCGTTGTGCCAGGGTTTGATCACAAAATCGGCGGCGCCTTCTTTCAGGCATCGTACGGCCAGGTCTATATCGCCATAGGCAGTGATCATGATCACCGCAGCGTCAGACTTGTATTCTCTTATAATCTTGTTCAGCCAGAATAATCCTTCATTGCCCGTGTTGATGGAACTATTAAAGTTCATATCGAGCAGGATCACATTGAAAGCTTGTTTCGACAACAGCCAGCGGATGTTTTCGGGATTTTTTTCTGTAACCACCTCGCGTGCCTCTGTCTTGAGCAGTAACCGCACAGCCGTGAGCACATCCGGGTCATCGTCAATGGCCAGTACGGTGGCATTCTTCAGCAGCATAAGTACATGAATTAATATTATGGTTCGAAGCAATTCACCAGCAACTACAATTATACCATAATTATAAAGCCGTGACAAACAATTTTTTACAAGTCATGCTATAAAACGGCCTACTGTATCAAAAGCGTACACCCGGTGTACTGTTAACGAACAGCTTCGTAGTATTGCCATAGCTAAGTTTCTGGAAATCATTGTTGTTGTTTTCTGGCATGTTGTTGAAGGATGTTGTTCCGGTTAGTTTTCTCAATGATTGTTTTTAGGTCGCCCTGCAGCCCAGGCAGGGCGACATTCAGGGAAAAGAAGTAATAAAATTTTTCACAAGTGGACAGAGTTATTGCCAAAAAGAAATGGTCTTCCAAACGCATCCTTACCATTGCGGGCATCACCGGGTTGGCCGCGTTACTTTTTTTCAGTATTTATTTTACTTCCGGTAAGCGCCGGCTCAATGTAGATACAGACCGTATTGTCATTGCCGAAGTGAAAAAAGGCGCCTTCCAGGAAACCATTCCCGTGAATGGTATTGTATTGCCCATTACCACCATTTACCTCGATGCCCAGGAAGGCGGCCGCATGGAAGAAAAATATGTGGAAGACGGCGCCATCCTGAAAGAAGGTCAGCCAATCCTTCGCCTGTCGAACCCTGACCTTGAACTCAGTCTGGCCAACCAGGAAACCCAGGTGTTCAATGTGCTTACCCAAATGCAGATAGCCCGCAACAATGCGCAGCAGAATACGGTGAGCCGGCTGAACCAGATGGCCGAGGTGGACAATGCCTTAAAAGAAGCCGAACGCATTTACAATCTTAATAAACAACTGTACGAACAAAAAGCGATCGGTTTGCAGGAATTCCGCCAGTCGGAAAATTCCTACCAATACCAGTTGCGCAGGAAAAAGCTTACGGAAGAAATCATGGCGCAGGACTCTGCCACCAACAAAATGCAACTGGAGCAGAATGAGCAATCCTATATCAATATGAAAAAGGCGCTGGACCTGATGAAGCGCAAGGTGGGCGATCTCATAGTGCGCGCCCCTATCGATGGGCAGCTTACTTCTTTTGATGCAGAAATCGGGCAAAACATTGCACCGGGTACGCGCATTGGCCAGATCGATGTGCTGGACGGTTTCAAGGTACGCGCAGAAATCGATGAACACTATATTTCACGCATCATTACCGGTTTGAAAGGAACTTTTTCATTTGCGGGTAAGCGTTATAAACTGGAAATTAAAAAAGTTTACACGCAGGTTACCAACGGACGTTTCCAGGTGGATATGCAGTTTGTGGACGAAACCCCCAAAGGCATCCGACGCGGTCAAACCCTGCAGATATTGCTGGCCCTGAGTGATGAAACCGAGGCGGTGTTGCTGGCCAAAGGCGGGTTTTACCAGCAGACTGGCGGCAACTGGGTGTTCAAGGTAAGTGAGAATGGCAATATTGCCTACCGCCAGGACATCCAGCTGAACCGCCAGAATACCGAATACTACGAAGTGGTGCAGGGACTGAAGCCAGGTGATAAAGTAGTAGTATCGAGTTATGAAAATTATGGCGACATGCAGGAACTGGTGCTCAAAAAAGAATAATGAACATTGAACAAAGTAGCAGAAGCCCGGCTTCCTGCTACCCATAAACAACCCATCATGAATCTGAAAATCATTTACACGATGTTGCTGCTCATCACCACTACATTGGTGGCATCCCCACGCAAATGTGAATGGAAGGCGGCAAAAAGTACCAGGGCAAAAACAACCGCGGCGCAGGCACAAAAGACCGACATAAAAAATGCAGCATTGGCCGATGACAGGGATTTATTGCCCTTACACCGGCTCCCGGGCAGTATTCTTTAAATAATTTATTACAAACATTGACTAACATGATAAAGATAACAGACCTCGAAAAGATCTACCGTACGGAAGAAGTGGAAACAGTGGCGTTGAACAAACTGTCGCTGGAAGTAAAGGAAGGTGAATTTGTAGCCGTGATGGGCCCATCGGGTTGTGGCAAGTCCACGCTGTTGAACATCCTGGGACTGCTGGACGACCCCGACGGCGGAAGTTTTCTATTCAACAATATCGAGGTGGCTCATTTTAATGAGCGCAAACGCGCCGAGCTGCGCAAACACAATATCGGCTTCGTTTTTCAGAGTTTTAACCTGATAGATGAACTTACCGTTTTTGAAAATGTGGAACTGCCTTTGATCTATACCGGTGTAAAATCTGCCGAACGCAAGAGACGCGTGGAAGAAGTACTGGATAAAATGCAGATCATGCACCGCCGCAACCACTATCCGCAACAGCTGTCGGGCGGTCAGCAGCAGCGCGTGGCGGTTGCCCGGGCCGTGGTGAACCGTCCCAAGCTGATTTTGGCCGACGAACCTACCGGTAACCTCGACTCCAGCAATGGCAATGAAGTAATGCAGTTGCTCACCGACCTGAACGAACAGGGAACCACCATCGTCATGGTAACGCACTCCGAACATGATGCCCGTTATAGCCACCGTATTATACGCATGCTGGATGGTCAAACAGTGCTGGAAAATATTATGGTGTGACCACAAACACTGAAACGCGCACGTCAAACATCTGCTGTGTTATTAACCTTATTTGGCCATGAAATTCAATTATGTCAAAATTGCCATCAGGAACCTGCTGAAATACAGGNTTGTCTCCTTTATTAATCTTTTTGGACTTACGGTGGGGCTCACCNGCTGTTTGCTCATCGCCACATACGTGCTGCACGAAACCAGCTACGACCGGTACAATGATCATGCAGATCGCATTTACCGGGTTACGAGAAGTTTCAACGATCCGGAAACTGGCGTTCAGTCCCTGCATCTTGGCACGGTGGCTCCTCCTTTTGCTCCATTGCTGCAACACGATTTTGCAGAAATAGAAAAGTATACGCGTCTGCTGCCAGTTGGTAATATTGCCGTGCGGTACAACGACAAAATGTTCTATGAAAGCAACACCTATTTTGCGGATGAATATTTATTCGACTTCTTTAAAGTCCAGGTGGTGCGTGGCGATCCCACAACGGCGCTCAGGGAACCCAACACCATCATGCTTACGGAGGAAGTAGCGAAGAAATATTTCGGCCAGGAAGATCCCCTCGATAAAATTATTCGTGCCGACAACCGGTTATCCCTGAAAGTAACCGGCGTATATAAACCTTTTCCTGCCAATGCGCACCTGCATCCTTCGCTGATGATTTCATTCAATACGCTGAGGGACTCCGCGATATATGGCGAAGAAAACCTGCGCACCAACTGGGGCAACAACGCTTTCCTCACCTATCTCATGCTCCCTGCACAGTATGATGTCCAAAAATTGAAAGCAGGTTTTCCAGACTTTCTCGATAAGCACATGGGGAATGCGGGCATGGAATCTTATAAGCTTTCTCAATGGACTCAGCTGCACCTGCAGCGGCTTACCGATATTCACCTCCACTCGCACCTTGATTCGGAGGCAGAAGAAAACGGAGACATCCGGCGTGTATATATATTTTCGGCCATTGCACTATTCATCTTGCTGATTGCCTGTATCAATTACATGAACCTCAGTACGGCACGGTCTGCCCTGCGGGCAAAGGAAATTGGTATACGCAAAGTAGTGGGCGCGCGGCGAAAGGAGATTATTGTACAATTCCTGTGTGAATCGGTATTGCTGTGCTGGCTGGCCACTTTACTGGCTTTTGTGCTCACCTGGCAATTGCTGCCCTCATTGAATAAACTTTCGGGCCAGCAATTGCACATACCAATTTTGTTGCAGTCAAAGGTGCTGATTCCCTTGTTGATAGTGCCGTTTGTGGTGGGACTGCTGTCAGGCCTCTACCCTGCCCTTTTTATGTCGTCGTTCAAACCGGCGAAGGTATTGAAGGGTTTGTTTAAAGCCGGTGGCAGCAATCTTTCATTCAGAAAAGTTTTGGTTACGGCACAGTTTGCTATCTCGATTATCCTGATTGTGTGCACGGCCATTGTTTTTCGCCAGATGAAGTACATGCAGGAGAAATCGTTGGGGTTTGATCGTGACCATATTGTAACCCTGCCTTACTTTACTGCGCTGGATAACCAGTTTGAAGCATTCCGCTCTCATTTATTATCGGGAGCACTGGTAAAAAATGCCACACGCTCTTCGCGTATTCCAACCGGGCGCCTGCTCGACGCAATGGAAAGCAGCATGGCCAATGGCGACACCATGATGCCCATCACAGCTACCATCAAATTTTTGTCTGCAGACTATGAATTCATCAATACCTACGGCGTAAAAATGGTGGCAGGCCGCAATTTTTCAAAGGAGTTTGGTACAGACAGTGCTTCCTATATTATCAACGAAGCAGCCGTCAGCCTGCTTGGCTTTAAATCTCCGCAGGAAGCAGTTGGTAAATCGTTCAGCTATGGCGGAAAAGATGGCCGCCTGATTGGCGTGTTCAATGATTTTCATTTTGAATCCATGCACCAGCGCATTGTTCCTCTGTTGATCCGCATCCCGCCTGCAGGAACGGCGTATAACAATATTTCCGTAAAAATCTCCGGGCAAAATATCCAGGCGGCATTGGCGCACCTCGAAAAAACATGGAAACAATTTTTGCCTGAAGTTCCCTGCCAGTATACGTTCCTCGATGAAAACTTTAACCGCTTGTATCAATCGGAGCAGCGGCAGGGCGCCTTGTTTACAGTGTTTGCTGGTATTGCCATATTTATTGCCTGTCTTGGGTTATTCGGCTTGTCTGCTTTTACTATCAGCCAACGCGTAAAAGAGATAGGTATTCGTAAAGTGCTCGGCGCCAGTGTCAATAATATCGTAGTGTTGTTATCGTCGGATTTTCTGAAACTGGTAGCCATCGCAGCACTCATAGCATTCCCGGTGGCATGGTATGCCATGAGCAACTGGCTGCAGGATTTTGCATATCGAACCAATATTGCCTGGTGGATCTTCCCGCTCGCAGGCATCATTGCAGCAATAGTAGCATTAGTCACCATATGCTTCCAGGCCATCAAAGCGGCAGTTGCCAACCCGGTGAAAAGTTTGAGAAATGAGTAAGAGTATGTTTTTCCCTAAATAGATATTTTAATGATATGCTTAAGAACTATTTGAAAATTGCCTGGAGAAACCTGAAACGCAACAAGGGATATGCTTTATTGAACATGGCAGGACTGGCATTGGGTATGGCCTGCGCCCTGTTGATCTTGTTGTGGGTGTATGATGAGCTAAGCTATGATAAGTTTCATAAAAATTATCCCCAACTGTACCAGGTATACGAAAATCAAACTTACGACGGCAAGACCTTTACTTTCAGCGCCATGCCTGGTCCGTTTGCGGAACATGCGAAAAACGATTTCCCGGAAATAAAACATATCACGCGCATGGATTGGGGATCACACCACCTGGTGTCATTGGGCGACAAGCACGTGTACGAACCCGGGTATTTTGTGGACCCAGATTTCCTGAAAATGTTTTCATTTGAATTGCTGCAGGGCGACAGTGCAGCGCTGCTGACAGACCCAACCTCATTGGTCATCACTGATGAAATGGCGCGGAAATTCTTTGGCACTGAAAATGCCCTGGGCAAAACATTAAAAGTAGACAACGATCGCCTCATGACGGTGAAAGGTATTGTGAGGAAGCCGCCGGAAAACAGCAGCATAAAATTTTCCTGGCTTGCTTCTTACAAAATATATGAACAACGCAACGAGTGGCTGGCATTCTGGGGCAACAACGGCATTCGCACGTATCTGCAACTGCACGAACAGGCCGATCCGGCACTGGTGAACAAGAAACTGTACAATTACATCTACGAAAAAGACAGTTCCACGCTTGCCAAACCATTTTTGTTTTCTATCAGCGACTGGCGGCTGCGCCGTGAGTTTGAAGAAGGAAAACAAACAGGGGGTGGACGGATTGAATATGTAAGATTTTTCAGCACCATTGCCCTGCTGATCGTCATTATTGCCTGCATCAACTTCATGAACCTGGCTACTGCGCGGTCAGAGCAAAGAGCGCGTGAAGTGGGCGTACGCAAAGTGATGGGCGCCGGCAGAGGGATGCTGATCAGGCAGTTTTTTGGGGAGTCCATTGTGATGTCGTTTGCCGCCGTGCTGCTGGCCGCGTTGATCGTTTACCTGGTTTTGCCCGCCTTCAACACGCTGGTGGAGAAAGAGCTGACCTTTGATTGTACCAACCCTGTTATATGGGCAGGGTTACCCGGCATGGCTTTGTTGTGCGGTATACTGGCAGGCAGCTATCCTTCCCTATACCTCTCATCTTTCAATCCCGTGACTGTTTTCCGTGGATTGCGCATTGGTAAAAATTCCATCATTGTATATGTGCGCAAAGGGTTGGTGGTAACGCAATTTGTGATTTCCATCGGGTTTATAATTTGTACAATCATTATTTACGGGCAGATACAGCATGTTAAACAACGCAATCTCGGCTACAGCAAAGACAATGTATTGCAAGCGCCGTTGCGCGGGCTGATGAATGAACGCTTTTCCGTGATCCGGCAAGATTTGCTGGCTACCGGTGTAGTGGAGAATGCGGCGGTTTCCAACGGCAACGCCATGACCACCAACAGCAGTTCTGGCGATTTCCGGTGGGCTGGCAAAGATCCTACCAGGCAAGTGCTGATCAGTATGGAATGGGTGAGCCCCGAATTTTTGTCTACCATGAAAATGGAGCTGGCCCATGGACGCGATTTTTATCCCGATGCCCAACGAGACAGCAACCGCGTGCTCATCAATGAAGCATTTGCAAAACTGATCGGCAGGGAAAACCCCGTGGGCGAAATCTTGTACCGCGACAACAACGAGCAGTTTGAAATTATAGGCGTGGTAAAGGATTTTATCTATAACGACATGTACAAAAAGCCGGACCCCTGTGTGATATTTTGTGAGCCACGTGGCGTAAACAATCTGATGATACGGTTGAAAGACAACCAGGACATATCGAAAGCAACAGCAGCGATTGAAGCGGTGCTCAAAAAGCATAATCCCGGTTATCCTTTTGAGTTTGAATTCCTGGATGAAGAATTCAACCAGCATTTCAAAACCGAAATGCTGATTGGTAAATTGTCGCGGTTGTTTGCATTGCTCACCATCATCATTTCCTGTCTCGGACTGTTTGGACTTGCTGCCTACACCGCCGAACGCCGTACACGGGAAATCGGTATTCGCAAGGTGCTGGGGGCTACCCTGTCCAATACGGTACTATTGTTGTCGAAAGACTTTCTGCTGCTGGTGGCATTGGCATCGGTGATTGCGTTTCCCATTACCTGGTGGGTGATGCATCGCTGGCTCGAAAAATATGCTTATCGCATCGATATCGAGTGGTGGGTATTTGTGGTGGCAGGATTGCTGGCTGTGGTCATTGCGCTGGTAACAGTAAGTTTCCAGGCATTGAAAGCAGCGTTGATGAACCCGGTGAAGAGTTTACGGGTAGAGTAACCGAAAAAACAACTCCACCCACTCATTCCACCCACCGGATATACAGGAAGTATGGTGCACCCGTATGCGTTTGTTGAGATGTTATCAAATAACGCTCATAGATAACCATATCCACTGTATCAAAATCGCACACTCCCTGTTCTGTTTGCGGACAAATCAGCAATAATGCATGCATAAATGTTTAGTTCTCAAATTTTTTAAACCTGGTATGCTTCTGGCATTTAATCAGTGTGGCTGCCCATAACCTGCTAAAAAGTGGAGAACAGCATAACGGCCCCGCAGCAAATATTCAAATGCCACTAAAGGCAACCTTTCAACTGTTAAACCTGTAAACTATCCTGTTATGTGGAAGAATAACTGGAAAATAGCCTTTCGGCACCTGCTCAAACATAAAACGGCTTCTGCTGTAAACATCAGCGGATTGGCCATAGGTATGGCAGCCTGCCTGCTCATATTGCAATACATCAGTTTTCATTGGAGCTTTGACCATTTTCATGACAATGGCAAGAATATATACCGGGTAATCAATGACCGCTTTCAAAACGGTAAGCTGGTACAGCATGGCACCATCACCTATTCAGCCATTGGTCGTGCCATGCAGGAAGATTTTCCCGACGATGTAGCAGCTTACTGCCGGGTGTACCGTTTCAACAGCCTGATACTCGTGTATGGTGATAAGAAATCAGATGAGCAGGGAATAGCAGTGGATGACAATTTTTTCCGTATGTTTTCATTTCCATTGCTGGCCGGCAATGCAGCTACGGCATTGGAAAATGCCAATTGCATCGTACTATCGGAAACGGTTGCACGCAAATTGGTTTCCGGCGGCACGGACTACCGTTCCCTCCTGAACCAGGCGATCACAATAGAAAATGATACCATCCCCTACAAAATAACCGGCATCGTGGCCGACCCACCGGCCAACTCGCACATGAAATTTGCTTTCCTGTTTTCATACAGGTCGCTATACAGTGGCGGCAATGGCAACTGGAAAGAAGCTGACCACGACTTCAGCACGTCCGATTTCTACCATTACATACAATTAAAGCCGGGTGCAGATTACCAGGCTTTCAATAAAAAACTGGCTGGTTTCAGTCAAAAACATTTTGACGGCAACAAAGTGTCGGGCAGCGATGAAGTGTTCTACCTGCAACCGCTTTATCAAACCCATCTTTATTCTGACCTTGAATATGATTTTGCGGATACCAACAGTGCGGTTACCATATGGGGATTGCTGGCCATTGCCCTGTTTATCATCATCAATGCGTGGGTAAACTATATTAACCTGGCCACTGCCGCGTTCGGCAGAACGCGCCAAAGAGGTGGGTATTCGTAAAGTGGTGGGCGCGGTGCAAATGCAACTGGTGCGGCAGTTTATGACAGAATCTGTATTGATGAATCTGCTGGCGCTCCTGGTTGCCTTATTGATTGTGATGCTGGTTCAGCCGTTATACAACCAACTGCTGGGCATTGAACTTTCACCAAAATGGTTATTCAGAAAGGTATTGTACGGTTATACCATACCGTTTGGTCTTGGTGCGCTCTTTATAGCAGGCACTTTGTTGTCGGGTTTTTATCCGGCCTTTGTATTGTCGTCGTGGAAACCGATAACCGTGCTCAAGGGACGGCTGAGTTTCAAAGGTAAAGGCAGCCTGTTGCGGAAAGGATTGGTAGTTGGCCAGTTTGCCATTACCATTTGCCTGTTGGTTGGTTGCATAGTGGTGTATCGCCAGATCGTTTTCATGAATAACCGGAACCTGGGATATAATATGGACCAGGTACTGGTGGTCAAACCACCGTTTCGCAATACCGGGTCTGACAGCACCTGGTTCAGCCGAATGCACAGTTTCAAAAATGAAGTGGCGCGTATGAACGGAGTGGCCGGGGTTACGGGGTCAGACCGGTTGCCGGGCAGATCGCTGGCGCGTGCTTTCAATGTGCGGATACCGGGCGACAGTACAGACAATCGTTATACCGTGCGCACCTGGAATGTACATCCTGATTTTGTACAATTGTACCAGATGAAAATAGTGGCGGGGCGAAGCTTCAACGAAAGTGATCATCATTGTAACGCACAGTTGCTGCACACATTGCTCATTAATGAATCTGCTGCAAAACTGTTCGGTTTCCATTCACCGGAAGAAGCTGTAGGAAAGAAAGTCACCGCGTTTAACAGGGAATGGGACATAGTAGGTGTAACAGCGGATTTTCACCAGAAATCTGTGAAGCAACGCATTGAACCTACGCTACTCATACCTGCCGAAACTTTCAACAGTTCATTCAGCATTAAAGTGACGCCGGGACAGGTGCAGCAAGTGATTGCAGGCGTTCATGCAAAGTTTGATTATTTCTTTCCCGGCGATCTGTTCGAATATTATTTCCTGGATGAAAAGTTCAATGAACAGTATCGTTATGACCGCATGTTCGGAAAAGTATTTGGCTTTTTTGCAGGTCTTGCCATTTTCATAGCCTGCCTCGGTTTATTTGGATTATCACTGTATACCATATCGCAGCGCACCAAAGAAATTGGCGTACGGAAAGTGCTCGGCGCCTCCGTGCAGCATATTGTAGTGCTGCTATCGAAAGATTTTATCCGGTTAGTGCTGATTGCAGGTTTGATCGCATTTCCTGTTGCCGGTGTGGTAATGAAGAATTGGCTGGATGATTTTGCGTATAGAACAGAGTTATCATGGTGGATATTTGTAGCAGCCGGTGTACTGGCAGCCTGTATTGCATGGGCAACTGTTGCTGTTCACGCTGTTCGGTCGGCGCTGGCAAAACCAGTGGATGTATTGCGGAATGAGTAACTGTATAATGCTACCTGGTGTACCAAAACCGTACACCCCATTGTAGCGATAACGAACAAAATCGTAATCGCGCTGAAATAAGAGATTGATTTTCAGCTTTCATAATTACGGTATGTTTTGTGGTGCCAATGTTGCGAACTCCAAAACTGTTTATCACCCATGCTGAGAACGTATATCAAGATAGCCTGGCGCCAGTTGCAAAAGAACAAACTGTTTGGACTGGTGAATATTGCAGGGCTCGCTATCGGTCTCACTGTTTCGCTGATGCTGTTCTTGTATGTACGGCACGAAACGTCGTTTGACCGCTATCATTCCAAAGCAACTGCCATCTACCGGGTGGTGTTGAATGCCCATATCGGTGAAAGCACCGAACGATGGGCCGGATGCCCGAATATTGCCGGGCCCATTTTCAAAAAAGAAATAAGCGGTGTGGAAGAACAGGCCCGCTGGCTGCGGCACAACTTCGGCCAATCTGCCAACGTGTCGTATGGTGATAAAAAGTTTTTCGAGAAAAATCTCTACTGGGCAGATTCTTCATTTACCACACTTTTTGATATTCCATTTGTATATGGCAACCCTCATGATGCGCTGAACAAACCCGGCGCCATCATCATCAGTGAATCCATTGCACAGAAATATTTTGGCAAGGATAACCCCTTGGGAAAAGTGCTCCGGATCGATAACCGCACCGATTGTGCCATTACAGGCGTATACAAGGATTTTCCTGCCAACTCCACACTCGATGCCGACCTCATCGGTTCGTTTTATACCATGGAGTGGATGAGCAGGAACCAGGGCTGGGGCAATGCCAGTTTTGAAACATACCTGCTGCTGAACAAACATTCCGATATCGGTAAAATGGAAGCTGCTATCCAGTCTGTGCTGGATAAGTATCTCTCCAAAGAGGAACAATGGTTCAGTTTCAACCTGCAACCGCTTACTGATATTCATTTACACAGTGCCGGCATCACTGCTTATACCACCCGCACGGGCGACTGGAAGCAGGTAAAAATCCTGGGCCTCCTGGCATTGGCCATTCTCCTTATTGCGTGCATCAACTATATGAACCTGGCCACTGCCCGATCACAAAACCGGTTCCGCGAGACGGGCATCAGCAAAACCATGGGCGCTTCCCTGCAAAGCCTGGTGGCCCGTTATTACCTGGAGACTGCCCTCTACGTGTTGATCGCTGTGGTATTAAGCCTGGTGCTGATGGTAGCCGGTTTGCCGCTGTTCAACACACTGACCAATTTGCAGCTTTCTGTAAATGCCCTCGCAGACCCGGTAATCATTACTGCGATTACGGGTATCACGGTTATGGTTATACTATTGTCCGGAAGTTATCCAGCCTTCTATCTTTCGCGGTTCAATCCTAAAAACCTGTTTCATCAGACATTTTCGAAAAGCATTCTGGCGGGACGTTTAAGGCAGGCGCTGGTGGTGGTACAATTCTCAGCTTCGGTGATATTGATTATTGCCACACTGCTTTTTTACCGGCAGCTTGCGTTCATTCGCAATAAACACTTGGGTTTCCGGCCCAACGAGGTGGTGGCCATTACCACTACTGCAGCTGAAAATGCCGACCAGTTAAACAGTTTGCAGAACGAAGTGCGCAACCTTGCCGGCGTGGAAGCGGTTTGCCGTGCGCAAACATACCCCGGCTCCGAAGGTAGTGGGCGCAGTCTCAGGAGGCCCGGCGATCATCAACACAGCCTGCCGCTAACCACCTGCAGGGCAACCGATGGTTTTATTGAAACGCTTGGCCTGCGATTGCTGGCAGGTAAATCACTGCCCGCCGGCAAAGCGCTCAACGATACTACCGTGCAGGTGGTGCTCAATAAAAAAGCCATTGAATACCTGGGTTATACCCCGGAAGAGGCGATTGGAAAAAAAGTAGAGGCCAACCTCGGTGATAATGCGTACATAGTAGGTGTAATAGATGATTTTCATTCCAAAAACTTATACCAGCCGCTGGAAGCCTATGCATTTCACAATGCCCGCACCGAGGACCGGAATTACATGCTGGTAAAATTCAGTACCACAAATATCAGGAACAGCATACAACAACTGGAAGCATTGTACCGCAAACATGTACCCAACGGTGCTTTTGAATGTACCTTCCTCGATCAGTTCATTCAGTCGCTCTATACAGCAGACCGGCGAATGGCAAAGATTGTTTTGCTTTTTTCAGTGCTGGCCATCTTTATCGCCTGCCTGGGATTGTTTGGACTGGCTGCTTTTATTGCCGAACAAAAAACAAAGGAAATTGGTATACGGAAAGTGCTTGGCGCTTCATCCGCGAATATCGTGTTGTTACTGTCAGCCAATTTCATAAAACTGGTGTTTATTGCCATTGTCATCGCCGTTCCATTGGGATGGTGGATAATGAACCGCTGGCTGGAAAATTATGCCTATCGGATTACCATCGGGTGGTCTGTTTTTGCAATCACCGGCATTGCCGTAACGGCCATAGCCCTGCTGACAGTTGCCGCGCACGCGGTAAAAGCAGCTGTCAGCAACCCGGTGCGGTCGTTGCGATCGGAGTAAATAACAAACCGTAAACGGAAAGGCGTGGTAGCGTTTGAAAAATAGTTCTTCACAATTTTATTGAGCAAGTATGTTTATTGTCGGGAAGCTATCCAGCTTTTGTTTCCGCTGCTTTTACGACCACCGGCCATTCAACCATTTTTTCCCTTGACTATTTTAGTGTTCTTCGTATTCTACTACCAGTTTGGGTCTCTTCGTGCTGTCTGCGGAACGGCTGCCGCCAAATACAATGCTCCGGTAGTAATTTTCTTCCTGCAATTCCAGGCAGAAGCCATAGTTCTGACCGATAGCTACCATATCGCGCACCATACCGGTAACATCAATATCGACCACATCAGCTGGTTACCGGGTAGGTGGTGTCAGACAGGTCAATTTTATTCACCCCTTTATTGGTGCCTAGCCAGAGAACATTGTAGCCTGGCCACCACCAGTCCTTCCCCTACCGAATACTGCGTATAACCATACTCCTGACTATATAGTATAACCGAAAATAAAAAAACCAGACCAGTAAGCAGCAGTTTTCGCATATGCTAAAAAATAAAAATTACCGGGGTAAATGGCCGGATAGTCAAATTGTTAAAATGCGCTGTTAGAAAATTGGTTTTTGATTTATGTAAATGGAAAGGTCCAATTGTTACATAACTACTAGTAATGAATTTGTCATCCGGGTTTTGTACCCTGTAACCATGTAGCTATTGCTACTGGTATCACCTTATCACTCCAACTGTATCAAAATCGTACACCGCCTGTATCAAAAACGAACCACTTCGTATACAAAGCATCATTATTGTATTGATATTCAATGTGTTATATTCTGGCATATGATTGAAAGAACAAGGGCAGTCAATAGCGCCTTCCTGGCTGCAGGCAAGGCAGGCTGTTCAGCAGGAAAGGCTTAATTACCGGATTATGTTCAGGAATTTTTTCAAATCCACTTTCAGAAATTTTCGTCGCAATAAGGTTTTTACGGCCATTAATATTGCGGGTTTGGCCATTGGAATCAGTGCGGCGCTGGTAATTTACCTCATTGTTTCGCACGAACAAGGTTACGAAAAATTTCATAAGGACGGCGACCGCATATACCGTGTGGTTACCGATATGCATTTTCCTGATTTCAGTTTCAAGAACGGCGGCGTGCCGGGGCCATTGCCGGCAGCAATGAAGCGCGAAATACCCGGCATTGAAGTGGCCACTCATTTCTGGATGCAGCATGCCGTCAAAACATCGGTACCCCGCGAACATGGTGCAGCGCTGGAATTTCGCAGGCAGGAAAAGATAATGTTCGCCTACCGAACAGAAATTGGCTGACAACCTTTGTCATCAGTGGCGCGGCCATGTTGATGGCGGCGCTGATCACATTGAGCATACGCACCATTCGCTCGGCAGCGGCCAATCCCGTGGGGGCGTTGCGGAGTGAGTAATGGGCGTATCCATAACCGGACTTGTAATTTTTTATAAAAATATTCAAGACAACATGCTGGAATTAAGACACATTTCGAAATGGTATAACGTAGGTGGGAAACCGACTTTTATCCTGAAAGACATCAATCTCCGTATCCAGGCCGGTGAATTCGTATCCATTATGGGTCCCTCGGGATCGGGGAAATCAACATTGCTCCATATTCTCGGTATGCTGGACGATGCTTCGGAAGGGGAATACTATTTCATGGACCAGGCTGTGCATTCGCTGAAAGAAAAGCAGCGTTCGCACTTGTACAAACAACATATCGGGTTTGTGTTCCAGGCCTATCACCTGATTGATGAACTGACCGTATATGAAAATATCGAAACGCCGCTTATCTATCAGAATGTAAAATCTTCCGAACGCAAGGCGCTGGTGGCCGACATGCTCGACCGTTTCCAGATCGTTGGCAAGAAAGACCTCTTCCCTTCGCAATTATCCGGCGGTCAGCAGCAACTGGTAGGCATTGCGCGTGCGCTGATTGCCAAACCGCAATTGTTGTTGGCAGACGAACCCACCGGCAATCTGAACTCCAAACAGGGTGAAGAGATCATGCATTTGTTTACCACGCTCAATAAGGAAGGCGTGACCATTATCCAGGTTACCCACTCGGAGAAAAATGCTGCTTATGGTTCCCGCATCATTCACCTGCTGGATGGCAGAATTGAGCAGGAACAATGATGGCTGCCGGTAAATGAATGTGAATACAACTTATTATAAAACGCATATCATGAAGTTTAGAAAAGTGCTGCTGTTGTCAGGATTGGGGGTGTTGGTATGGTGCGCCAGCCATGCGCAACCACAGGCACGTATATACAGCCTGCGACAATGTGTGGAAACAGGCATCGCCAATAACCTTACGGTGAACCGCTCGCGGCTGAACATGGACCGCAGTGAAGTGTACATGAAGCAATCGCGCGGTAATATGCTGCCTACATTACAGGGCAGTATTGATCATAACCTGAATTCGGGCCGCAGTATCGACCTGCTCACCAACGATTATGTAAACCAGGAATACACATCGGCCATTTATGGCTTGCAAACGGGCGTAACGCTTTTCAATGGACTGCGACTGCTCAACACATTGCGCAGCGACCAGTATGCCTATGAAGCGGGTAAAATGGAATGGCAACAACAAAAAGACAATCTTACGCTCGATATTATTCTCGCTTACCTGCAGATACTTACCAGCCAGGACCAGTTGGAACTGGCGCGTATACAAACTGAGCAAACGCGCAAACAGGTGGAGCGACTGGAAATACTCAACAACCAGGGCGCTATCATGCCCTCGGACCTTACGGACATGAAAGGGCAGCTTGCCAATAATATCCTGGCTGAAATCAACACGGCCAATGCACTGGAAACCGCCAAACTGAACCTGGCGCAGTTGATGAATATTCCCTACGACAGCAACTTCACGGTAGAGCGGCTTACTGTTGACCAGTTTGACCTGCAATATGCCGCTACGCCCGACAGCATATTTGCTATTGCCAGCGAGCAACTGGCCATGGTGCGTGCCACCGAACTGCGGCGGAAAAGCGCTGAAAAATCTGTGGCTGCCGCGCGTGGCAATTATTTTCCCTCCATTGGGTTGGGCGCCAATATTTTTACCAATTTTTCCAGTACCGGCCGCGATTCTTCCAATGCCAAGATTCCTTATTACGATCAGTTGTCCAATAACTATCGCACCACGGTAGGCATTGGCATCAGTATTCCCATCCTGAATGGTTTTCGTACGCGCAACCAGGTGAACCTGGCAAAGATCGATCTGAAAGAAGCCGAACTAACGGAAGAGAGTACGCGCATTCAATTGCGCCAGGCCATTGAACGGGATTATGTGAATATGGTGGCCGCCCGCAAGCGCTACCAGGCATTGGTAGAACAGGTGGATGCCATGACCGAATCGTTCCGTGCTGCCGAAGCACGCTTCAATGCCGGTGTAGGCAACAGCATTGATTACCTTACTGCCCGTAACCGCCTTGATCTGGCAAATATCAACCTGATTCAGGCAAGGTACGATTATGTACTTCGCACCAAAATACTCGACTATTACCAGGGAAGGCCATTGTGGTAATGAATGAATGATGCAAACCTGACCGTTTCGAAGTCCGGCATTTTTGATCCAACACGCGGATGGTTAGATGTTGCGGCTAACCGCGGCAAACCGTAGTCCCGATGGTACCCATAACAAGCGGAATAGAGCTGTTTAGGGTCCTCTTTGCCGGTTGCATGGTTTAAAATTCCTTGTTCTGTATGCTTAATTCATTAGATTTGCATAGTTCCTCAAGCGGAAGTAGCTCAGTTGGTAGAGCATCAGCTTCCCAAGCTGAGGGTCGCGAGTTCGAGCCTCGTCTTCCGCTCAGCCTGAAAACCGCTCCCCTGGCGGTTTTCATCCCTTCCAGTAGTTGAGCCCTGTAGTACTTTTCATTCAATCGTAAACAAAAAAGCAGCTACATGGCTCGTATTGCACTCCTGAACGGCTGCAGTCGTTGTTACAACAAAAAAGAAGCCCCCCTTTGTTTTGCAGTATAATTTTTATGTGTTGATATTACAATTATAGCCGCTTGAAAATGAAATATTAAAATCTGAAAATAAAATATAGATCGGCCACGGTGATGGTTGAATGCAATAAGTCCCTAAATTTATCCTGTACCATGTAAACCTTATCAGCTATGTCATTTGCTACTACCTTCTTTCCCCGTTATTGTTCCCCCCAGCCCGCGGACCGCTTTTGTTACCATGCATTGCACTTCCACTGCTTTTTACCATTATCACATAACCAAAACCTATCATCATGAAAAAGCTCAAAGCAACACTGATGGCACTTGCCATTTTCCTGGGTGTGGGTGGCGCTATTGCATCCACTCAAAGCTTACCCAATTGTGCAAATATGACGCAGTACTACTACACCGGTAGTGGTTATGCTCCTGCCGGCATTGAAGGGTACGATTATGTTTGCTCATGGGATCATTTCTCCTCCTGCACTTACTACTACGATACCCAGGCCAAAGGATACAGGACGTGCAAATACGGACGTATCCTGTGGATAAGGTAAAGTACGGTGAAGTATGAATAAGGAATGAAGAAGATTGTCTATGCTTCATTCCTTACTTTTTCCTCTTCTTCGCTCCTACTTTATGCGCTTGGTTTTTTAAAAAATCTTCTCCCCTCTTGTCTCGTGCTCCCCACAAATCATTCCACCGTTTCGCGTGAAGTTTGGCGAATACGGCCCCGAATGTTCATGGATACTGGTCGAAACAGGCAGAGGTGCAGGGTAGCGGGCAAAAACCCGGAGGCCCCACGTTCCGACACCAGCGTCCGGTACATGGTTTCCTGGGCAAAACAGGAGCCCCCTCCCCCCTGCCATCCTGTCATTCCCCCATTTTTTGCTATCTTTGCCCTCCTAATTTTTGAGAAGCTGATGTTAGAAAGATTGCATACCGGAAAGATCGACGAGGCGCGCCAGGGCGAGGCCTTTGCCCCCTTTGCTGTGGACCCGAACGTATACCATAAAAAGTTCTATATAGAAAGCTATGGCTGCCAGATGAATTTTTCTGACAGTGAGATTGTGGCTGCCATATTGAATGAACATGGTTTTGGCGCTACCCGCCGGTTCGAAGAAGCCGACCTTGTCCTGATCAATACCTGCTCCATTCGCGAAAAAGCGGAGCAAACGATACGCAAACGGTTAAACGAATTAAGGGTAGTGAAACGCGACAATCCGGGCGCCCTCATCGGCGTACTGGGTTGTATGGCCGAACGGTTGAAATCGCGTTTGCTGGAAGAGGAAAAGCTGGTTGACCTCGTGGTTGGCCCTGATGCCTATCGCACCCTGCCGGGCCTTATCCAGGAAGCAGAAGAGGGCCAGAAGGCGGTGAACGTGCTGCTCAGTCGCGAGGAAACCTATGCCGATATTTCACCCGTGCGCCTCAACAGCAATGGCGTAACGGCTTTTGTAAGCATCATGCGCGGATGCAATAACATGTGTTCGTTTTGCGTGGTGCCGTTTACCCGTGGCCGCGAAAGAAGCCGCGATCCCTGGTCCATTGTGCGTGAATGCACGGAGCTTTTCAACCAGGGATACCGCGAGGTGACCTTACTGGGCCAGAATGTGGACAGCTACTACTGGCTGCCCGACCTGGAAGGCAAAAAAACGGCTGTCGACAAGGAAGGGCGTTTGTCTGCAACAGGTACAGGCGACGGCGATGCGGCTGAAAGCGTGAATTTTGCCCGCCTGCTGGAGATGGTAGCTTCCATCAGCCCGCTGCTGCGTGTGCGTTTTTCTACTTCGCATCCCAAAGACATTACAGACGAGGTGCTCCATACCATGGCCCGGTATGAGAACATCTGCAAATACATTCACCTGCCCGTGCAAAGCGGCTCCACCCGCGTGTTGCAACTGATGAACCGCACCTATACCCGCGAATGGTACCTGGCCAGGGTGAAGCGCATTCGTGAAATCATACCCGATTGCGGGATCAGTTCCGACATCATTGCCGGCTTTTGTACGGAAACGGAAGAAGACCATCGTGAAACCCTCAGCCTGATGGAGCAGTGCCGCTACGATATGAGCTATATGTTCATATACAGCGAGCGCCCTGGCACGCTTGCTGCAAGACGCTATGCTGATGACGTACCCGAAGCCGACAAAAAAAGAAGGCTGGAAGAAATTGTAAAACTCCAGAACCGGCTGAGCCTCGAAAGCAATCAGCAGGACGTAGGAAAAACATTCAAGGTTTTGATCGAAGGCGATAGCAAACGCAGTGCCGATGACTGGATGGGAAGGAACAGCCAGAACAAAGTGATCGTGTTCCCTAAAGAAAATCTTGGTTTGAACAAAGGCGACTATGCAATGGTTAAAGTGTATGAATGTACAGGAGCCACACTGATCGGACGAGCAGTGGTTTAATGCGCATTGCCAAGACTCATTACCCGACCATTCGGTGGGGCCCCATATAACCCTGATCCTGTATTTTCTATCTGTTACCAGGTTAATGGTCAAGTACTGATTAGAAAATAACAAAATTGAACTGACAGTGGATATACAATCTATAAAAAACCGATTTGGTATTATTGGCAACTCCCCTGCATTGAATTATGCGCTGCAGGTGGCCATCCAGGTAGCCAATACAGACCTTACCGTGTTGATTACCGGGGAAAGCGGCGTTGGTAAAGAGGCCTTTTCCCTCATCATACATTCTCTTTCTGCCCGCAAACACAATCCGTTCATTGCCGTGAACTGCGGGGCCATTCCCGAAGGCACTATTGATTCGGAATTGTTCGGGCATGAAAAAGGTAGTTTTACCGGCGCCGTTGATTCGCGCAAAGGATATTTTGAAACGGTGAACGGCGGTACGATTTTCCTTGATGAAATTGGTGAAATGCCGTTAGGCACACAGGCGCGCCTGCTTCGTGTGCTCGAAACCGGTGAATTCATCCGCGTGGGTTCTTCCAAAGTACAGAAAACCGATGTGCGCGTAATTGCCGCCACCAACAAGGAACTGCTCACCTATACGCAGAACGGAAAGTTCCGCGAAGACCTCTACTACCGTTTAAGCACAGTGCCGATTCGTGTGCCGGCGCTGCGCGACCGGAAGGAAGATATCCCCTTGCTGTTCCGCCGTTTTTGCGTTGACTTTGCAGAGCGGTATAAAACCACACCCATACAACTGGATGAACAGGCAAAGGAAGTGTTAATTAACTATCCCTGGCCGGGAAATGTGCGCGAGTTAAAGAATATTGCAGAACAAATTTCCGTGTTGGCATCAGACAAGGTGATCACGGCACAGGAACTGCAACGGTTCCTGCCCGATACACGGTTCACCCGCCTGCCCGTACTGGCATCGGCCACGCCGGGCGCTACGGGTAATGGTCACGATTTTGCGAATGAGCGCGAAATCCTGTACAAGCTCTTTTTCGATATGAAGAAGGACGTGACGGAGTTGAAAAAAATGTTTCTCGACATTTTGCAAAACCCCGGCATGGCCGTACAGAACCAGGCATTGCTCAATGAACTGAAAGAACTCAAGAGCAAGGAATTGATGCAACCGGCCTTTATCCCCCATCCGCAACCCGCCGTAACGCCACCGCCCGTAATGATACGGCACGATGGCAATGAAATCCATCAGCATGAAGAAGTGGAGGAATCGCTCAACATTATGGACAAGGAGAAGGAACTGATCGTAAAAGCACTGCGGAAACATCGCGGCAAACGAAAAGATGCGGCACTTGATTTGGGCATCAGTGAGCGCACGCTGTACAGAAAACTGAAAGAATATGATATCAGAGAGTGAAAGGGATATGGTGACTAACAGTAAAAACGATTGCACACTCATTCCATAACATGTTTAAACCAATAAGGCCCTGATGAATACGATGCGCAACAAATTTTCCTGGTTTGCCTGTTGCCTGTTACTGCTCAGTTTTGGGGTGAGCGGATGTTATTCCTTTCGCGATATCAGCATCCCGCCGGAAGTAAAAACAATCCGCATTCAATACTTTGAAAACAGGGCGCCTTATGTCAATCCGCAACTGGCTCCTATGTTCAACGACCGCCTGAAGCAGAAGATCACCAACCAGACGCGGCTCACCGTAGTGCAATCAGACGATGCAGATTATGATATAAGCGGTACCATCACCAATTATTCAGTAAGCACCGCAGGTATTGCCAACCAGCAGGCGGCCACCAACCGGTTGACGGTAGGCATCAAACTGACCCTCAGGGACGAAAAAGGAGAAGTAAAGAAGTTTGATGTTTCCCGTAACTTCGATTTTTCTGCAAACCTCACACTCCAGCAGGCTGAAGCGCAATTGAACACCGAGATTATCCGGAGCATGGTGGATGAAACTTTCAACCGTATCTTTTCAAACTGGTAAGTCTACATGCAACATCATATTCAAACGCTGGTAAAGCATTTTTTCCGCAAAGACTCTTTGCAGGAAGTGGCGCTTGCCCAGCTTCAGCAATTTGCAGCGGAGTATCCCTACGCTGCCACCGCACAACTGCTGCTGGCCAAAAAACTGTACGATACCGGATCACCGGATTTGGCAGAGCAAGGCGAAAAACTATCATTGTATTTCAATGATCCGGTTTGGGCCGCCTGGTTGTTGCGCAATGGCAGCAACGGCGCAGACAGCAATTACGATCACCTCTTTGCAAAAGAGGAAACCACGCAGGAACAACCTGGGTTTTCTTTTGCTTCGGTTGCTCTGCAACATGAATCCAATGAGACTGCTCCACCGTTTCAAACTGATGCTGTTGTAACATCTGCAGGTGTACAGGAAGCAGCTACTGAGCAATCAGTAGCAAATCCGGCGGAGGCAAATACAACAACCGATGGTCACGAAGCCGCTGAGCAGATGCAGCAAGAGACTTCAGGGGATACCGCCCTACCATCCTCACCTGCGTTGAATGTCACTGTTTCCGACAAACCGGTTGCAGCAGACGCAACGGCAGACACTGAAACACCTTCTGTACCTGCAGCCAACAACACGGCAACAACCAAACCAATGGCATCAGATGCAACGCCTGGTGCCCAAACGCATGCCGGCCCTGCGTTGAAGGAAACACCTGCTGCAACACCAATCGGTGGCGATATTCCTTTTGAACCATACCATACCATTGACTACTTTGCTTCTGTAGGCATTAAACTGAAGCCTGAAGATCTTACCAAAGATAAACTGGGGCAGCAGCTCAAGAGTTTTACAGAATGGTTGCGTACCATGAAGCGCATCGGTCCCAACCCCGATGCTGCGGTGATCAGGGAACTGGACGAAGCAACGAACCAAACTATCCAGCGCATTGCCGAACACAGCAATGAAGCCAATGAAATCATTACCGAAGCTATGGCAGAAGTGTGGGCCAAGCAGGGACATACCGATCGGGCCATTGCCATATACGAAAAATTAAGTTTGCTCAATCCCGCTAAAAGCCATTATTTTGCAGGCAAAATTGAAGCACTAAAAGCATTATAAAATGACTATTTTCTTCCTCGTACTGGTGATATTAGCTTGTGTGGTGATAGCATTGTTCATACTGGTACAAAACCCGAAAGGTGGTGGTTTGTCCGGTACGCTGGCCGGTTTCAACTCTCAATTTATGGGAGTGAAACAAACGACCGATGTGTTGGAAAAAGGTACCTGGATCCTGGCCACAGTGATCGGTTTGCTTTGCCTGTTCTCTGCATTCTTTATTTCTGACGGATCTGATAGCCGCACGCCGGTAGCTCCGCGGCCAGGCACGCAGCAAACAGCACCGCCTCCCGCTACCAATACGCCCCCGGCTGCCACGCAGGAGGCGCCGGCGCAGAACCCGTAGACAGGAGTTAACAAAAAAATATTGCCGCCTTTGTGCGGCTTTTTTATTGCCCGTTCCTAAACAATGTACTGCCATATAGTGGCTCGCTCTTCACCCGACTATACGCGTTCATGCACAGTTTGGAGCGGGCAGTCCCTCCCGGCCGGATTTTTTCGCCACACCATTCACCTTATTCGCGCCGCATATTCGCGCCACATTTACGTTATATTCGCAGTAATTCCTTAATTCGTTCCAATTCGCGTATGAAAAAACTGGTGTTGATCGTTCTGCTGGTGGTTGTACTCGCTGCCGCTTTTGCAGGTTGGCGCTTTTTTACAGCCAATACGGCTTTCAGCGAAAAATCGAAATTCATCTATATTCCTACCAAACAGGCGAGTTACAGCTATCTGTTGCAGGTGGTACGCGATAGTCAGTTGGTAAAAAATCCCGGTTCCTTCGATTTGGCGGCCCGCCGGCTCAACCTGGACCAACAGGTAAAACCCGGCCGGTATGAGATCACCAATGGAATGAGCATTGTAGAAATCGTGCGCTTGCTGCGCAGCGGCAAGCAGGCGCCGGTGAACATCACCATCAATAAAGTGCGTACGCGCGAAGGGCTCGCTTCCATGTTCGGACGCAAGTACGAATGCGACTCCGCCGATATCATGGCCTGGCTTACCAATCCCGAAGCACTGAAAAAATACGAGCTCGACACCAATACCGCCATGGTATTGGTATACCCCAATACCTATACCTATTTCTGGAACAGCACGCCGGACGACATCTTTGAGAAGTTTTACGCAGAGTATAAAAAAGTATGGAACGAAGAGCGGAAGCAGAAAGCGGCCCGCCTGGGCCTTACACCGGTTACGGCATACATACTGGCTTCTATTGTGGAAGAAGAAACCAACGCCAAAGAAGAAAAAGGCTATATAGCCAGTGTATACCTGAACCGACTGAAAAAAGGTCAGCGCCTGGAAGCAGATCCCACCGTAAAATATGCCGTGCGTGATTTCGGGTTGAAAAGGATATATGAGAAGCACACCAAATTTGCTTCACCCTACAATACCTATGTTACGCATGGTTTGCCGCCCGGTCCCATCTGCACCCCCTCGCTGGAAACGATCGATGCGGTACTGGACGCGCCCGAAACCAATTATTTCTTTTTTGTAGCCAAAAGTGATTTTTCCGGCAGGCACGATTTCAGTGAAACATGGCAGGAACACAAGAAAAAAGCGAATGACTACCGGCGTGCCTTGACCGAACAGCAGAAAATCAGGAAGGCCCGTGAAAAAAATCAGTCGAAGCAATGAACATTGAACGCGTCATACTCAATTCGCCGCCTGTACAATTTGTAAAGGAAAAAAGCAAGAAGATCATATTGCCTGGCTTCGAGCAAGTGCCCTTGTATGATGTAGGTGTTTTTTTTATGGAGCAGGTAAAAAGAGTGGGACTGGCAGAAAGAGCATCGGCCATTTCTTTTAACTTCATTATGGCCATTCCGCCTACCTGCCTGTTCCTGTTTACGCTGATCCCCAACCTGCCATTCATTCGCACGCGCGCCGTTGTGCGCCAGCTCAAGCGTATCATCGGCGACATCATTCCTGCACCGGAATACAACGAACAGATCAACCAGTTCATTGACAGTTTTTTTGCACAATCGCGCGTTGGTCTCCTTTCCTTTGGTTTTGTGCTGTTGATCTTTTTTGCGTCGAATGGTATGATGGGACTGATGCGTTCTTTCAATAAAAATTATATCGGCTTCGGTAAACGGACCGGTCTGCAAAGCCGTTGGACGGCCATCAAACTGACGCTGATCATTATGGGACTGGTGCTGGGTTGCCTGCTGCTGATGATGATGCAGGGCATTGTGCTGCGCCGCTGGCTGGGCATCCGCGATCAGAACCTCATCTTTTTTATCAAATTCCTCCGATGGTTCTTTATAGTGGCGCTCATCTTTTACGCCATCGGCTTTATATACAAATATGCGCCTGCTATCCAGAAACGATGGAAACTGGTTTCGCCCGGTGCCATCCTGGCCACTACGCTGAGCATCATTACTACACTTGGCTTCTCCGTGTTCCTCAATAATTTCGGAAAATACAATGCATTGTACGGCTCAATAGGTACAATTATTGTATTGATGACAATTATCTATATCAACTCTTTCGTGCTGTTGTTGGGGTATGAACTGAATGTAAGCATTCATTCCATTAAAGCCATGTCATTGGAGCGCGAAAAGCATGAACTGGAAGAGCAAGCACAAACTCATTAATAAGATAGCGGTTAACCTTGTTTTAGGCATCATTCAACGGAAACAGCGCCATTATCATTCCGATATGCCTGGACAATAACCCCTTGGCTTAAAATTTGCCGGCCTTTGTTCCGGTTCACCGCTTTCATGGCCGGTACAGCCATTATACTGTTTGACAAAAAAAGCCGGTATGTAAGCAAAATTTTCCGTAAAATTTGTTGAGATTATTCCATCTTTTCATGATTCCTAAATACTATGTTATGAAAAAAGCCTTCTTTACGTTGCTCCTGTTGCCGGTGCTGGCCATTATGGCCTTTACTGTGAGCGATCCACTTCCCATAGGCGCCGAGATGCCCAAAGCCGATGTGAAGCTGAAAGACATTTCGGGCAAGGAAATTACTCTGAAAAGCGCCATGAAAGAAAACGGGTTGCTGGTGATTTTCAGCTGCAATACCTGTCCTGTTGTGAAAGGCTATCAGGAACGCATGAACGAAGTGTGCAAATGGACCCTCGGTAAAAATGTAGGTGTGGTGCTGCTCAATCCCAATGAAGGGTCCCGTAACCGTGGCGACAGCTATGAAGACATGAAGAAATACGCTGAAAAGGAAAAATTCAGCTGGTATTATACGCTCGATAAAAACCATGAACTGGCCGATGCTTTCGGCGCCTCCCGCACGCCTGAAGTATTCCTGTTCAACAAGGAAGGCAAACTGGTATATCACGGCGCGATCGACGACAATCCTTCCGATGCTTCCAACGTAAACCGCAAGCACCTCGAAATTGCGGTTGAAGAAATGATATCCGGCAAAGATGTAAGCACCCAAAAAACAAAATCAGTTGGTTGCTCTATCAAACGAATTTCATAAGCTATTTGCCATTAACTACTAAAAAGCCTTGCATTGTGCAAGGCTTTTTTATTGTAAGGATCAGAACAGGTACTTATAAAGTCCTTCGGAATCGTAATAAATATCCAGGAAGGAATACTGTACGCCTCCCGGATAGGTGATCGCGGGCAGGCCATACACGTACGCGCTGGCGATAAACGGATTGTTTACGCTATAGTCGCGCGCAATGAACTGCCAGATGGGATGAATACGATGCGCATTGGTTTCTTTATCGTAGGTAACGCCCGTGCGGACCAGGTTGCCATTTAAATCATAGCTGTAGTTGGTAACAATGGGAGGCCAGCCGTAGTCGAGGTATGTTTCTGTAACCTGCGAGATGCGCCCCTGTGCATCGTACTGGTACTCGTTTAACCGTTTTAGATAGTAATTGGTGGGATTTACTCCCATTTCACCAAAAATGTACGTGGTGTCGCGCACAATTTTTCCGCTGGCGTCGTAGTAAAACCGCTTCCAGAATTCAAACCAACCGTTCTCGTAGGGCCCGATGTAATCGGTGAGACGTCCCAAAGCATCGTACCTGAACTGGCGGTTGGGATATCCGGTACCTGCATTGGGATGCGTGATGCTGTCGGGATTGCCGGCACTATTGTAGTAAAAGCTGTACACTTCGCCATCGGCCCTGAACTTGATAATCTTTGTTCCGAGAGGAGCTTTGGGAGGAGGTAATTTGATCACATCGATGGGGATATCAGCGACTGTTCCAATGTCGATAGGAATAAATGACCCCTGTTTCTGACACGCGGTGAGTGACAAAAGCACACAGGCAATGCCTGCACAATAGGATAAGTGATACTTCTTCATATTCCAAGGTTTTGGTGACAGGATGAAAAGGCAATGGTTGTTCGTGCAGCGCATGGCGCCGCAATACCAAGGAGTTTTCAGACTACATGAGTGGATTAAAAAGGCCCGAATGGGAAACCACGCTCCCTGCCTTATGTATTCGTCCGGAAGGATAATAAAAACAAAATTACAGGAGTTGTATTTCCTGCCCTATACGAGTTAGTGAGTGGTAATCTGTGTTGAATTTCTTCTACACTCCCCTACTGCTGCGTTGCCTGATGGCATAAAATTTTTACCCTTTACTATGAATCAAAAAGCAAACATATGAAAACGACGAACCTTTTTTCATTGTTGATAGTACTCGGTGCGCTCACCTTTGCGGGATGCCAGGGCTCCGGTGGAGGTGCAGATGATACAAGGGATTCTGTAGGAGCTATTGAAAGAAGCCCAGACAGAGACAATACGGGTGTGGATGAATCGACTGACACCAGTATGGGAGCGCAGGGTGAACAATCAACAGCCGCACTCGATGAGAATACGCGCACTTTTCTTACAGAAGCGGCAAGCGGCAATATGATGGAAATACAATTGGGTGAATTGGCGCAGCAGAAAGCCACCAACGCACGTGTGAAAGAGTATGCGGCCATGATGGTAAGAGATCACACACGCGCCAACGAAGAATTGCGGACGATCACACAGGGAAGAAACGTAACTATTAGTAACACTATGGAAGATAAACACCGCCGTAAACTGGACCAGCTGCGGGATAAGGAAGGTGTTGAATTTGATCGCGCTTACATGAAGCATATGGTTGACGATCACCAGGAAGATATCAGGAAGTATGAAGAAATGGCCCGTGAAGCCAGTGATCCTGCTATCAGGAACTATGCAAACACTACGCTCACTACACTGCGTGCACACCTGGAACAGGCAAAAGCTATCCGTGACCAAGTAACGAAAAACAAGTCAGGGCAGGGAACAACAGACCGGGAGAAGAGTGATGCAGGAAATGATAATGGCAGCAACCGGCAGTAATTGAATATACAGTTGAGGAGTTAATGTGGAGTACAGTTTGGGGCAGGGCTGCATGGCAGCCTTGTCTTTTTTTTATTAACATTTAATAACCGTTAAACCATTTCGTATGTTGGTACCATTTATATTACTGCTGGTAGTATTTGTAATCGTTATTGCTTTTATCATTTTTGCCGCACGCAAGAAAAATGCAGGAGAGCGCATGGGCGAACCGGGCAAGAAATTATAGGTGTTTATTCTTTTATGAGCAATTGAATTTCCGGCTCTACCTGCCGGTCGGTAAGCTGCCGGTTGACGAATTTGCGGTAGCCGGTTTTATTGTTCACCAGCAGGGTAACAGGTATGGCGCCGTCCCATTTCGGATCGATGATGGGGCAGAAATAATCCGCATTGGTTTCATCCAGCCAGAAAAAACTGGCTTTGAATTTTTTCTCTTTAATAAAGGCGCTGATTTTGGCAGGATAATAAGAAGCAAAGTCCAGGCTTACCAGCACCAGTTCCACACCCTCTTTTTTATGTTTCTCCACTGCCTCCTGCAACCAGGGAATCTCCTCCACGCAGGGAGCGCACCAGGTAGCCCAGAAACTTACCACGAGTGGATGATCGCTTTCTTTGATATACTGGTCCAGTTCCGTCATCTTCACTTTGCGTACCTCTTGTGCCACAGTGGTACCGGCACTCAACAGCATACAAATAGCTAACAGGTAATTTATCATGATAAGCTTTTTCGGGTATAAAAATAAAATGGTAAAACAATCCAGCCTCCCGCTCCTCAGATAGCCTCATCCACCATACCCCATGTCTGCAGCAATTGCTGCGCTTCCGCGTCGGGCATCCTCCGCTGCGCATAATGGCCGGCCTGTTCTTTTTGCCGGTAGGCTTCATACAGGGTAACGGCACAGGCCACTGAAATATTCAGCGAACGAATAATTCCCACCTGGGGAATGATAAAATTGCCATCGGCCATGGCCACAATTTCTTCACTTACACCGGAATGCTCATTGCCAAATACCAGGGCCGTCGGTTGTGTAAGGTCCAGTTCATATAATGGGGACGCTTCCGCACTGAGATACGTGGTCAGTATCCTGGAATATTTTGCCCGTAAAGCTTCAAAGCAGGCATTGGCATCGGTAAACTGGTGCACGGTGAGCCATTTGGCTGCGCTGCTGCTGCTTTTGGCGCCCCATTTCTTATGTCGGGGTATTTTGGTATTGAGCACATAAATTTCCTGCACCCCTACTGCATCGCAGGTACGCATTACCGCGGAAATATTATGCGGATCAAAAACATTTTCAAGTACAACAGTCAGGTCGTTTTGCCGTTTATTTAACACCGACAGCAGGCGTTCACGTCTTTCTGGCGTCATATTCGCTTAAACAGTTATATCTTTAATAATTCGCCCGAAAATACAAAACAGGCCGTTACACTTATTAAACCAATACACCTATGGTTAAGAAGATACTCAAGATTACAGGCATTTCCATTCTCGTATTGTTATTGCTCCTCTTCATTGCTCCGTTTCTTTTCAAGGGAAAGATCCTGCAGCTTGTGAAAGAACAGATCAATGAAAACGTAGCGGCAAAAGTGGACTTCCAGGACCTCAGTCTATCCTTCTTCCGACATTTTCCGCGTGCTTCCGTGGCATTGGAAGGATTGCAGGTGATCGGCATTGGCGAGTTTGCCCGTGATACCCTGATTGCCGCAAAAGAAATTGATGTGGCGGTGGACCTCTTCAGCCTGATTGGCGGAGAAACCATGAAGATTCATTCCATCAATATCAATGAGCCGCGGATTCATGTCATCGTTTCCAAAGAGGGAAAAGCCAACTGGGATATTGCGAAGGAATCTGCAGCAACCGATACTACTACGGCGGAAACGGAGTCCACTCCCTTTAAACTGCAGTTGCAAAAATACGCCATCCGCGATGCTTATATCAGTTATAAAGATGCATCCTCCGGCATGAGCGCTGAATTGGTCAACTTCACGCACGCAGGCAGTGGTGATTTCACAGCCGATGTGTTTACACTGCAAACCGAAAGCAGGGCCGATGAAATTTCTTTTGTGTATGATGGTATCCCCTATCTCAACCGAACGAAAACGGTAATTGAAACCGATATTCATATAGACAACAGCATCGGGAAATATTCATTCAAAACCGACCAGATTGCGTTGAATGACCTGAAGATTGCCACAGAAGGTTTCTTTCACCTGGTGAACGACAGCACCTATAACATGGATATTTCCTTTAAAGCGCCTTCTACTGAATTCAAGAGTATCTTGTCGCTCATTCCGGCTGTATACAAAAAGGACTTTGAGCAAATCAAAACAAGTGGCAAGACCTTGTTTGACGGATTTATAAAAGGCACCTACAGCGCTACACAAATGCCTGCCTATGCAGTGAATTTGCAGATTGAAGACGGATTTTTCCAATATCCCGATCTGCCGAAACCGGTGAAGAATATCAATATCGTATTAAAGGCGCACAATCCTGACGGCGCGATGGACAATGCGGTGGTTGATATTTCCAAAGGGCATATCGAATTTGGCAATGATCCTTTCGACTTTACCCTGCTGTTTAAAAAACCGGAAACAGACCAGTACCTTGAAGCCACAGCCAAAGGAAAGCTCGACCTGGCCGGCATCAAAGAAATGATCCCGATGGAAGGCATCACCAAACTTACAGGACTGGTGACTGCCGATTTCCAGGCAAAGGGCAACCTGGCCGTTATTCAACAACAAAAACCGGGACCTTTCTCCGCCGCCGGTTTTGTGGAGATCAGCAACCTGAATTATGCTTCCAAAGATTTGCCGGCGCCGGTAAACAATACCCAGGCGCGCATCAATATAACTTCGCCCGATGGCGATCCCGATCACATTACCGTGCATGTGCCTTCAGCGCACATCGAGATTGGTAAAGATGTGGTGGACGCCAACCTGCTGCTCAAAACGCTGGCATCCGATCCCTATTTTGAAGGTGGCGCCAAAGGTTCGATGAACCTTGCCAACGTGGCGCAATTCTATACATTCGAACCCGGCACTTCCCTGGCCGGCACCGTTAATGCAGACGTTACCTTCAAAGGCAAAAAATCGTATATAGATAAGGGTAAGTATGATGCTGTGCAAACTGCAGGCACCGTGCGGTTTTCGAATATTAACTACAAGTCGCCGGACTATCCCGATGGCATTGCCATCAACACCGGTCAGCTTACGTTCAATCCGAAAAATGTTACTGTCAACACGCTGCAGGGCGCTGCCATGGGCACCAGCTTTTCCGCCAGCGGTAGCGTAGATAACCTTATTGGTTATGCGCTGAAAGACGAGCCGCTGGCCGGTAACCTGAACGTTACGGCCGGCACGGTAGACCTGAACAAACTGATGGGCACCAGCACAGACGCCGCCGCCACTACGACGGCCACTGATACTACCGCTGCGGCAGCCACCACCTCAAGTGCTCCTTTTGCCGTACCAGCCAATATTGCCTTTGTGCTGAACGCCAAAGCCGATAACGTGATATACGACAAAGTAGAGTACAAAAATGTACGCGGCGTACTGGAACTGAAGAATGAAACAGTGACCCTGAAAGACGTAAAAATGGAAGCACTGGGTGGCAATATTGCTGTAAATGGTTCCTATTCCACCCGCGAGAACAAACAAAAACCCGCCATCGCCCTCGGCTACGACCTGCAAAACCTCGATGTGCAAAAAACCTTCTATGCATTCAATACCGTGCAGAAGCTGATGCCCATCGGGCAGTTCATAGCCGGTAAACTCAACAGCAACCTCACCATGACCGGCCTGCTGGGTGAAGACATGATGCCCGACCTGAGCACGCTCAGCGGCGAAGGCGCGTTGCTGCTGGTAGAAGGATTTCTGAGCAAATTCCAGCCATTGGAAAAAATGGCCAGCACGTTGAACATCTCGGAGCTGGAAAAGATTTCACTGAAAGATGTAAAGACCTGGTTTGAATTTGCCAACGGCAAGGTGTTGATCAAAAAGCCGTTTACGGTCAAGGTAAAAGATATTGAAATGGAGATCGGTGGTTCCCATAACCTCGATCAAACCATCAATTATATTGTCAACCTCAAAGTGCCCCGGGAAAAACTGGGCGCCGGGGCGAATCAACTGGTAAACAATCTCGCTTCACAGGCTGCTAACAAAGGGGTGAACGTGGAAGTAGGAGAAACTGTCAATCTTCGGGTGAACCTTGGCGGTACCTTTACCAATCCAACGGTAAAAACCGACCTTGCCAATGCTGCATCCAGTCTGACCCAGGAAATGAAAGCCCAGGCTACTGAATTTGTAGAAGCGAAAAAGGCCGCCGCGGACAGTGCGGTAGCTGCTGCGAAGAGCGCTGCGAAAGACACGCTGCAATCCATTAAGCAGGATTTAAAACAGGCGGCGAAGGACGCGCTGGTAAGCAAGTTGTCCGGTAAAGACACCACCAAAACGGCAGACAGTACCAAAACCGATCCGAAGAAGCAGGTGGAAGATAAGGTGAAGGGGTTGTTGAAGGGGTTGAAGAAAAACTGATCAGGTGCGGATGATTGACTGATCCGAAGCCATTGATTAATGTCGGATCAGCATGATCCGGAAAACGAATACTGTAAGACCTTTGCGGTTTGTTGCGTTGTAACGGCAGCGCTGCATTCCTCAAAGGTCTTATCATTTTTGGGACTTCCCGTCTTCCCTGACAGGCAGCCCCTCACTCACCCCCAAAAAATTCCCCTCTCCATGTAATATTCCCGCCATTTCCCCTATTTTTGCCCTCCTTAAAATTTCAACCCGAATAAGATTCAAGCGATTATGACTAATCTGCTCTATCTCGTCCC